>Ga0137412_10000892_pt1 | contig 22288 bp, 22 predicted proteins | sample CZODoug2_1_16fun_FD_122160 | JGI IMG/M metagenome (GOLD analysis project Ga0137412, IMG submission 122160) | Vadose zone soil fungal communities from Angelo Coast Range Reserve, California, USA - CZODoug2_1_16fungal (Hybrid Assembly) | ecosystem: Environmental > Terrestrial > Soil > Vadose zone... | reverse complement strand
GATCAAGAAAGGATCGGCTTCTATGTCCGTCGAGATTGACGACGACTATGTGATTTCGGTCGTCGAATCCCTGATCTCTCATCACAGCGTCTCCGGCAAGGAGGACGGCATCTCGCGCTGGACCGCCGGCGAACTGCGCCGGCTCGGTCTCACAGAGCGTGCCGGTCGCGTTGCGCAGTTCGTTGTCTTCCCATCTTTTGTTTCCATAAGCATCGTATGCGAACCTCTGAAACTTGCTATCCGCGTGGGTGATTTTGGTCACCAAGCCGCGTCCGGGTAATGGCGCGCCGTTCAGGTTAGTGATCCCGTTGGCGCCCAAGACCCGGTCGTATTCGTATGTCTCCGAGGCTGGCCCGTCAGTGTATGCCCAGTTCGGTGGTGGACCTGTTACGGTCTTCAACCGATCCATCCAGGGATAAACCACGCGTCCGTCGGTAGCAGTGTAAGAGTACTCTGTGGTGTAATAATCGTAATGCGTCTTAGGCTCGCGCTCGCTGGCAGTGGCCGTCCACGTTGGCTCCCATTTGTCGATCAAGAGACCGCGTGGATCGTAGCGATAATGCACGTAAGCCCCGTCTTTTAAACCGTGCATCTTGATCTGGCCAAGCGGATTGTTACTGCATTGCGAATCAGCCTGATCGCAGTATACGAACGTCTCGCGGGCAAGGAGAAGGTTACTTGAATCCTTGTAGTCGGTTTGCGTAATGCGATGATTGCTGTCTCGGGCATGAGCCGTCTGATTGCCGCGTTCGTCAGTGATCTTCATCACGTACCACGAGCCACCATTGGTTCCGGTGTAACTGTAATCAATGTGATCACCCCCTGGATGCGTAACCCGCAGGATTTGCCCAATTCCTTGTGGCGGAACAGGCCCCCGAAGATAGCTAGTAGTGTAATTTGGGTCGCCTCGACCTGAACCGCGGCCATCGGTAACTGAATTGACGTACCACTTCTCATTGTTGTTGCCCTTGTCATAATCGAGCCACGTGGTATGCCCTTGAAAATCGGTATACTCCGTCAGCATTTGCTGGGGAGGAATATTGCTGTCATAATCGTTGCAACCGCATTCGTCCCCCTGACAGCGAGTGAAATGAGTGTAAGTGAACTCGCGGGTAGGACCATCTCCGCGCGTTTCGATAAAACTATCTTGATTGCGGGGAGCCTGCTGAATTGAAGAAACCGCCACCCCGGGATATTTCTCAGCGGTAATCGCGCCATGTGGACCTCCGCCCTGATAGTCGTACACAATAGTGCGCATTGGGCCTGTGTAACGCACATCATCGCAGCGCAGTAGCAGAGGGTACATCTTATGAGAAGTGCCATTCTCCGGAACATTGTCATAGGTATAGTCATAGGTCGCGGAAGTGCCGTCGCTGTAAGTCACACTCCTCAGCATCATCTTGGGCTGGCGTCCCTGTGGGAGAGGGTCGACAGGATTATACTGCCGGTAGGCATAACTGACCCAATCAATGCGATGCCCATTGTAGTAGTCGTATGCCTCAACCTTGGTCAACAAGGGCGTTCCATCCGAAGGATCGGTAGCATTGTACGTAAATATCAGGCATCGTCCTCCCGGTTCAGTCACTCGCCAACGCTGACCATTTTGATACTCGATCGTTGTCGTCAGCCCGTATGGATCCTCAATAGAGTCCACTTGGCCACCATTAAAATGGACCTTGCCACCATCGGCAAGACGCCACGTCTCTCCGCGATTTCCCTCCCAGTACTCGGAGACGCCAACAGGCGCGCCGCAGGAATCATCGTACACGTTGCCGTGAGGAGAGACCACTTTATGAGCGTCAGCCCACAAAAGCCACGAATACTCATGCGACCAGCCTGGGCCCAGGCCGATGGCACGCAACGAGTAATATTGTGACCGGCTGTTATAGTACCGCGTCATTTTAAGCGGATATTTTCCAATTGACCCCGGCACCACGATGTCAGTGATCTCGCGGTGGGCGCTGTGAGTCAGTGGATCATACGAGCAGGCGGTTGTGACGTTTCCGTTAAAAATCCCGGTCACACCAACGGGACCTTCATAGTTGGTCCCTTGAGCACACACTCCCGGGGGAAACGCGAAGGCAAGAAGTAGCAGAGCAAGCATTGCCGGTCGCCCGGCGGAAATCATTGAGGGTGGATGGCGTAATTGAAGCCGGATTCTGCCACCGATTCGGCATAGCAAGTCGGCTAGGATAGATGTGCAGGAAGCCGGAAGTTTCATTGGGGGATTGCACTTTTCTTTCATGTTTTTACCTAATGCGGAGGATAACCGGACAGCTGCCGGGCTGTCTGTCGGGGTCAGTCCCTGAATTTTTGTCTTGGCGTCTGTCGGGTTTTACCCTACAAAACCCTTCCAATCCCTCAGAAGTGCGCAAACCCCGGCATATACAGCCACGCAAAGAAAAAGAGCGGCTTTCGCGTCAGGCTGCGACGAGCCAGGAGGAGGGCGGAGACCGGGATCGGCGATCCCGGATACAACTAAGAAAGTCCCTGACAGAGGAACCCGACACCGTGTCAGGGAAACGTCTGACAAAGGTAAAAGTACTCGTCGTTCATCGAACAGGATTTGTCCGGTCCGGAGTGCTCTCGTTGATTGCGAAAAGCATGCAATTTATGGCGTGCGGCGAAACGGACGAAGCGCCCTTAGCCCGGGAGTTATTCCTGCGTTACAAACCCGAGCTTGTTCTGATTGGGTTGAGACTCACCGGCGCTGACGGGATACAATTGATCAAAGAATTCCGCAGCCTCAATCCGGCGGCTGTAATACTTGCCCTTTCCGAGCAGGCTGATGCGTTTTCCGCTCAACGCGCATTCCGAGCGGGTGCGCGAGGATACTTGAGTACCGAGGACGCTCCCGAACTGCTCAAGGCGCTCGGTGAAATCTCAACCGGCCGCCCATTCGTAGGTGCAAGCGTGTTGCCGCTAATTTTAAGCAATTTCGCAGGCGGCGCTAAAAGCGTGGGCAGCTCCGATATCAACAGCCTGAGTAATCGCGAGCTGGAGATTTTCTCTTTTATTGGCAGAGGCCTCAGCGTTTCAGAATTAGCGAGTGAATTGAATGTAAGCGTCAAAACGATTGAGACGCACCAGATGCGCATGAAGGAGAAACTCGGGTTGCATAGCGCCGCCGAGTTGCGACAAAAGGCTCGGGAATGGTTAGCTCGATCCGCTTTGAACCGCATACGCGAAGATCCAGAGCCTGAACAAGCAAACGGAGCGCGCGCCTTTCTCTGATCTTTAAGGACAGTTCGCGGGAAGAACAGCGTGATTCAGACGGATCGGTTTAGCTTTCCACCGCTGTTAGTATCGCTCCCGTTCACGGTCCAACCAGGCTCCAGCCTACGGCAACAGTGGGGCCAAACGCGCTGCTGAGAAACACGTTATTGTTGAGATACCATATCGCTGTCCGCTGACTGGCCGGATGGTAAAGCAGATAATCCGCGTGACCATCACCGTTAAAGTCGGCCGTAGCCACTAAGACCCAGCCACTGGGAATGGTCGGCCCAGAAGCATTTCCAATCAGCGTTGGCCCTGATAGGTACCAGATCTCTGTTTGGTGATTAGCGGCATTGAACAACAAATAATCTTTATTGCCGTCGCCATCAAAATCTGCTACTCCCACCAAGTTCCAGCCGAACTGAAGTGTGGGGCCATAGGCGCCCCCAACGAGAACGTTGTTGTTCATATACCAAATCGCTGTCTGGCGTGTGCCTTCATTGAAAAGCACATAGTCCGGGAAGCTATCGGCGTTAAAGTCCCCTGTCTCTACCAATTCCCACACACTGGGAAGCGTTGGCCCATAGGCGCTTCCAATGAAGACCGGCCCTGACATATACCAAATCGCCGTTCGAAGGCTGGTGGGGTTGAACAGGGCGTAATCTGGATGCGAGTCCAGATTGAAATCCGCCGCACTTTCCAGAGACCAACCAGTTACGATGGTCGGACCCAGAGCGCTACCCAGAAAGATGTTGTTGTTCAAATACCATATCGCTGTCTGCAATGTCCTGGGATTACGGAGCACATAGTCCGGGTGGCCATCGCCGTTAAAGTCAGCTACTACGGCTCTGGGTGTGGCCAGCAGGTTGTCACCAGTGGCACCAGGATTGGGCGCTTCAGGGGTTGTCGCGGTGAGCACACTGCCTGAAAAAGTAATTGCACTTACGATGATGATTAACGCAGTTGTGTTTTTGAGCTGAATGAATGGGTGCATGGCTTTTCCTCTCTCTTTTCCCGATCTTTTGATTGTGCGACGACGAGTCCCGGGAGGAGACAGTCAACCGCACGTGAAGAGGAGTCTTCCCCCTGACCCGACATCCGTTCAAAATTGAAATCGCGGAATCTCTGTATCTTGGTTGGAAAAATTCTCACGCCATCGCTTTTAGAAAAGCCGCGGTCAGCGCCCGCGGCTACAGTTTGAGGGAACCGCGCTCGGCCTTCGTAGCGAGGAGAAGTTGACTACATTTCTTGATCTGAAAAAGCCCGGTGGGAATCAACGCTTGCACCGGAATTCCGGCGCTTTCCGCTTGCGATGGCGAGGCTCGACTGTTCTTAATTGTTGAGGACGACAATGAACGGCTCGGCGAGCAAAGCTTTTTTCTGGTGCGCGATAATCGCACAGATTATAGGAGCCCAGGTGTTTTTCTGGGACGCGCTTCCTGATTACCGGGAGTTGACCCAGGGAGAGGTCGTGGTGGGTACACCTATGGACTTTGCGTTCGCGGTGTTTGGCCTTGTGGTAATGCAATCGGCCTATTGGTATGCTCGCCGTCTTCAGCCCCAAGTCCGGTTCGGTCATCGGGTTCTATTGGGCCATGTCCTGCTCTGTATTAGCGAGGTCAGTTTCTTTTTCGTCAGCGCGCTGGCGACGGTGGCCATGTTTGATCATTGGAAGCGATCGCAATTCGTCTTCTGGAAATTGATGCTGCTGGTTTCTGCCATCTTCGCCTTCTTTTGCTATAAACGTCAGCTCGCAAGTGTTGGGGACGCTCTGCTTGAGGCACAACCCGAGGGTGCCGGGAAAGCAAGCATCGAACCGAAAGGAACCGGCAAACCATGAAAAACCGCCGGTGGCGAGTTTTTCGCGTTTAGCAAAATTGGAAAATCACCGACCGCGGCTAGAGGGATGCTGTTTTGAAAACCTGGCTAAGAAGCGTCACGTCCGATTTCGTTCGCTCGGGTCCGCCCGACTAGAACCGGTTACTGATTCCTATCGCGTCTCCGTGGTGCTTCAGAGCTGTTACGGCGGACTGGGACGAGGCGCTGGCGTCGGACGAGGTCTTGGCGTGGGAGTAGGTGCAGGTGTTGCTGTCGGCGTTGGCGTCGGCGGTTGCGCGCAGTATCTTCCTCGCGGTGTTGGTCGTAGGAAATTCGCCGCAGATGATCACTTCACTACCGGTCCAAACTGCCGTGTGTTCGAATCGTCCTGAGGGCGCGTTGGTAATGCTGGTAGCTGTCCAACCTGCTCGCGAGTTCCCGTGCAAAAACTTCTTTGGGCTTTACCGTGACGGACGAGGCGCAGGTGTCGGACGGGGCCGTGGAGTAGGAGTAGCTCGCGCCGCCACGCAGACTTTGAAGAAGATTGGGTCATGGTTGGCGAAAGGCCGACCGAATGGCACTCCGTTTCCAGTGAAGGACCCGAAGAAGCAGTTGCTCACCGCTTTCATCTGCATGTAGTCCCCAAGCACCCGCTGTCCGGGTTCACCGTTGTCCATAGCAGAGGACAGAAAAGTCAACAGCACCTGATCGCTGAAAGTAACACCCTGATCGCTGCTCTGTGCCAGATGGGCCGAGAAGATCGGGAAGCCTGACGAGAAGCCATCGAAAGTGTAGTAGAAAACACCCACTGTTCCATTGCTGAGTACAGCCACAGACGGGATGGCAGCTTCTACCTGACCTGTCACGAAGTTTTCCGGTCCTACAGTCACGCCGCCCGCTCCGTTGTCGAAGATTCGGCGGATGGCGAGGCGGTCGTTGCTAGTGCCTGCGTCACGGTTACCGTAAACGTAGTAAACATCGCCGGTATTCGGGTCCACCGCGGCATGGTCCACCCCGCCAAGTAGAGCGTTAACAGTACCGAACTTAGGTGTCGGCTGTGTACTATCGGCATTGGCCACGATGATCCCACCCGCCATCCCGTTTAGAATCCACGTGGCTCCGCCATCTGTGGAGCGGTTAAGCATGTAGTTGATGTTCTTCGGGTTCTTGTCTCCTGCGCATTTGCCTACGCACGTCTGAAAGAGACTGTAGACAAAGCCAGTTTGTCGATCGACGGCCAGCCGGTGACCAGGGTTGACGCCGCCTGTGGATGTTCCCGATTGGTTATCAACTATGAAGTTGGGCGGGTTGACACCGAAGGAAACCGCGACCCGCATATCGGGCCCGCCGCTGAAGTCGTCGTAGGCAGCGTATACGTCGTCTTGGGTTGGAGTCGTTGGGTCCGGGTTTACCAAGAGCCAGGGCTGATCGGTTGACCCGAAGCTCGATGGGACAAGGTGATTCGTCATTTGCGTGACACCACCAATAAGCAGCCAGTTCCATGCCGCGGCACTTGCCGGGTTCGTGCTTGTTCCGCTATAGACGTCGAGGTCCGCGCGGAAACCAGCAAGGAAGGTGCCAGACATTTGATTGTTCCGCCCATAATCGACGGCCTGATCACAGGGACATCCGGTTGCCGCTACACCGGGCGGGCTGGGGACCGTGAACTGCTTCGTCCACGTGAAACCTCCGTTCGTCGAGTGCCATAAGGGTGCGTTGGTATCCCAGAATCCGCTAAACGCCGTGATGACGATCTCGGCCTGGTTCGCGGGGTTCACCGCTATAGACGTTTCACTATCGTTAAAGATATCGGTGTTCGTCAGGTTGGGATCGCTGTTATTCACGACTGCGTCAACAATAAAGCCGCCCGGGATCGGCAAAATTGCCCTTATGCCTTTCGGGGCGTAATCCTCAGGAAGCGCGGGCCGAGCGTAGGGCGTGGTGTCCGGCGGTGCATCTCGGGCTGACTCTTGTGCCTGTTGTTGTGAGTTGTTCCGACCTTGCGCGATCGCTGTTGTCGCTAGAGGCGAACTTCCTTTTAGTAAGCATATCAAACCTGCAATTAACAGAGCTAAACCTACCTTTGTCAGTCGTCTCATAGCCTTAATCCTCTCTTGTCTATTGAACTGCATTGACTGCAATCCAGTTCCACGCGGAACCAGGAACCATCCTCACGAGGCGAACGATATCCGGCCCATTGGCCGAGTTTGCTGTAACCGCCGCCGATTCCGCTCCCAGCTGTGCCTGGGCTTTGGAAGAGCCTAAGTAAAGGCCCGCGCCGCCCAGCGCGATCAGGACCGCGGCTAGCAAAAAACAGAAGAAAATACAACGCGAAGCTTCATATGGTTCGCCTTTCTTATTGTGTGAACGAGCCTTTCGTTCACGGATTACCCTGCGGGAAGAGGGTCAGGTGGAGTTGTGGGTAGGAGACGCCTAACGGACTTAGCACGGTTGCAACTCTGCCCGACGCGGACCGACAATGTCAATACTGTTGTCCAGCGAATCTCACGCGGAGGATTCTGCCTCGGTCTTGTTACCTCCATCTACCTACACCTGACGACGGGCGTATTATCCGCGTTCAGGTGCGTCACCTTCCCGTCCTTGAATTTGTAGCGATTCGCATTGTATATAACGTTAAAGCTCAAGGGCGCCACCCCCTGTTGAAATCCCGGACCGGTAACTATAAACGTGAACCCGAACGAGGGCCCCCCGTTCGTGGAATCCACCTTAACATAAGGTAAGAACTTCAAATCCTTTGCCTCAAGCTTACGACTACCGTTTGTGGCAGTACCTGTGAACCCTTCTAACTTTAGCTCATGGCGCACAACTCCGCCCGGGAAACGCCCGGCCTCTGGAACATTCTTGAACGTGACCACCAAATTGGCGTGTACGATCACATTCCCGCCGGCGCACTGGAGTGGCTTTGTAAAATCAATTGGAATGACCCACTTGTTATGGCCAATTTGCCTCGGAGCTGACTGCCCCGCCGCAGCGTTTTGCCTGCCACTGCCAAGCTCTACGACTGCGTCATGTTCCTGCGCCATGTTCCCAATGAGATCGCCTTCATTGGACTCTGCACTGACCGCATGAGCGCTCTGCGCGATAGCAAAGCAGGCAAACAGGAGTGGGATGACGAGAAGAAGAGCAAGTCGCAAAGGCGACCGGCCGATTGATTTTATTAAGCGTGGAGTTGTCATATTATTTTGATTTTTCTAGGTGGATTGTTGAACTGCATTTACCTGCAATCCAGTTCCGCCGTGGAACCAGGAATCATCTTCACGAGGCGCTTTTGAACAGCGGCCTCACTTCGGCTGACTCGGGGCTACAGTTGGACCTGGCGGATCGCGCTAAACGATGTCTCAGTGAAGAGCCGGCCCCCTGCGGCTTATTCAGCCGTGCCGAAGAGAAGAAACTTTCGGATGACGTGATCGAGGGAGGCTTTTACTTTATCCGCGACAGTTTGTCGAACCTTATTTCACGCCCTCCGCCTGATTCAGATCCGTTGGGCAACGGAGAGTGTGGAAAAAGTTGCGCTGGCGAGTTTTTCGCGTTTGGCAAAGTTGGAATATCGCTGACCGGAACCATGACAGACGCAATAAGGCTACGCCTCATGGGAAATTCATCCCGTGATGAATCTAAAGATTGAGAACTGAACTTAGCGTCGCCGCTTTGGCATGAAGGCCAACATGGCGGCAGCATAAGCCCGGAAAGCCGTGAATCGCAGGTCGGGATGAAACGGGGCAAGGAATGTGGCGACGGTAGTCTGACCGTCTCGTATGGCATCCGTTGCCAACTCGACTAGCTCATCCGGAATCACTTCCTTTCCAGGGCTTCGCTTTCTTTTAAGGGTAGAGGGGCGCCGTCGTTTTCCCTTACCGGGTCGACCGACGGCGTGAGAGTGCTTATCCATTCGCGCCTTATGGGCTGCTTTGGGCCACAATTGCAAGCCTAAATTTCGCAGCCCCTCTACCCTCGCGAGGTGATCGTCGCCTTCCACCCGCCTAACAACAGGCTAATTCGATTACGGAATCACTCCGAATTGGCCAGTGAACTAAATGTAAGCGTCAAATTTGAGTTCGTCGGTATTCAAAGGCTCAGTCTGGAACAGCGGTGGTCTCGCTGGGTCCACTTCCTATCGAGACAGCGAGTAATTCCATCAAGCGCGTCTCGTAAGAATCACACATCGGAGACTTGCCATTTGGCTGAATCCACTCGGGATGTTGGATCCGCAGATCGTTGTGAATCTGTTGCAGGAGCGCTGAGTAAGTGTGGATTTCGTGGCGCATCGTCGGTGAACTCGGTTGAAGGATTTAAGTGTGCCGGGGGATGGTTCCCTCACCAAAGCCACGACGAAATCGTCGAGCAGCGGTGATGCCATGCGCCCGCGCCAATAACCAGGTTAAGCTATTCCGTAGCAACCCACGCGCCTGCTCGCGCTGTGCACGACGCTGAGTCAATTCGATGACCTTACGGCGCTGGTGTTGCAGCAACGCGGCCAGCAGCCCGCTTTGCGTAAGCGTCGCGGGGGATTTCGCAATATAGTTTTTTCTCTTTTTCATAAACGCCTTCGATCTAAGGTTTGACAACGCTTCGGACAGATTCCCACATTAGACTTTGGTTCTATGTCTTTCGGGGTAGGACGCAGCCTCGTACCGTTGCTCGGTCCGACTGCCTGGAGTTGCTGTTTGCATTCACGAACTCGACTCGGTTCTTCAGTCTCTGGTTGCGTTCATTTCAATGACGCAGCCATCGCGTCAGCCAACGAGAGAGTTACAGTGATGACGATTATTCCGAAGGCGACGAGCTCGATCAAATAATCTGGCCGTTCTCTGTAGGCGTATCGATCGGTGAAGAAACGGGAAGCGCGAATGCGCAGTGAGGTGGTAGTTTTCATGTTTATAGCATTCCTTTCACTAATGAGATGACGATTTTCATGTCGTAAAATGGACAACTATTTTGGTCGGCTCGTTGGTTTGCAAAAGTAACGCTGCTGTCACCTTGGCCGGCGTACGGCCGTATTTCGGCGCCCCGTTTTGAGAATTTAAGCTAATCACATAAGGTCAGCGTATGCGCACCGTTTTACTTCCAATTTTTCTTCTCGTATCACTGACTTGCATCGCGAGCAGCGCACCGGTTTCTGAAACCGATCTCAAGAATCTTCTCGCAGGCATTCGCCAGAACCGGATCACCCAAGCCGATTTTCAGGAACAACGAGTGATTCGGCTGATGAAGAAACCGATCCTCAGCGCGGGAAAAGTTTGGTTTCAGCCGCCTAACAAGTTCCGGCGCGAAGTCACAGGCAGCTCACCCAGCCTGACCGTGAGTGATGGCCGTCAGCTCTGGATTTATTACCCAAGCTTTAAATCGGCAGAGCGTTATCCACTGGGCAAAGGATCGCCGCTCGATTCCACAGTGGCAGCGATCAATTCTTCCTTGAACCTCGAGGACGTCGAAAACACTTTCCAGATCACCGCGGCAAAGATCGAGAATGGATATGAGCTTCGACTGATGCCACGTGCGTCGTCAATGAAACGCGTGTTTCAGAAGCTTGAACTGCGAATTAATGATCAGTTGCGGGTAGAACGTACCGACATGCTGCTGCCGAACGGCGACCGGATCGTAACCACGTATTCGAATCAGACGCGCGGACCTGTTCCTGCGTCCATGTTCGAATTTACACCACCAGCCGGCACGGAAATTTCGACGCCTCTTGGGCGATGACGGATGATGACGAAAGAATGATTTAATGACCGGTGTTAAAGCGCAAGCCTGGAGGCGGCGCTCCATCGAAGCTGGCAAATCCCAGCTTTCTTCATTTCGGACTTCGTCATTGATTCGTCATTAGGATTTTCGTTATTTACAGGATTCGTGTCTATTCGTGGTTGCAAAACGCTGGCGCTTTAAACTAGATCAAGTGAGGCAGAGATTTCGCCTCACATCCACCGAAAAACGAGTGGTCGTGTTTGTTCTCGCGGCGTTCGTGCTCGGTCTCGTGACAAAGTGTTATCGGGACGCCCATCCCTCCCCTGCTCCAGGCGGGTCTGATCGTGGCAAGGCACGGCCGCCGCTCACACGTACTACAGAAGGCAGTCCTACCAGCCCGTACGCTAACCTCAGCCAGTTTTAATCGATTACTTCGAACGCTTTACGCGCTTTCCAAGTTACGCGCATCCAGGTAGAATTGCTGATGTGGCCAGCGCTTCGTCAAAGCGCACAGAGTGAATCCAACGAACTTTTTGACCGAGCTGAAGCGGCGCAATGTCTACCGCGCAGCGGTCGCCTACGGAGTCGTCGCATGGTTTCTCACCCAACTCACGACGCAGGTATTCCCGTTTTTTGAAATTCCGAATTTCGCAGTGCGTTTTGTTGTCATTGCGCTCGCGATCGGATTTCCAATCGCGATGCTGCTCTCCTGGCTCTACGAATTGACCCCCGAAGGAATAGTGCGGACAGAAGACCTCGATCCGGCACAGGCAAGATCGGTTCAGCGCGCCGCCGGACGGATCCTCGACTTCATCATTATCGGGGTGTTGCTGCTGGTTATTGCAATGCTGCTCGTAGGGCGACTCCCGTTTTACAGACAGGTTGGCGAGGTTATTTCTCAGAAAAGCATCGCGGTGCTGCCGTTTGAAAACCAGAGCGCGGACAAAACCAACGCCTACTTTGCGGAAGGTATCCAGGATGAGATTCTGACCCGCTTATTCAAGATCGCGGATCTAAAAGTGATTTCGCGCACGTCCACGCAACGGTATCAGAGCAAACCTGGCAATCTCGCCGAGATCGCGAAGCAGCTTGGCGTCGCGAACATTCTTGAGGGTAGCGTGCAAAAAGTGGCCGATCAGGTGCGGATCAATGTGCAATTAATTAGCGCACAAACCGATTCCCACCTCTGGGCGGATACCTACGACCGGAAGTTGACCGACATCTTCGGCGTCGAGAGCGAGATTGCGAAACGAATAGCGGACTCGTTGCAAGCCAAGCTAACCGGTCGCGAGGAGCGGGCGTTGGCAGTTAAACCAACAAACAACCCGCAGGCTTACGACGCGTATCTGCGCGGCTTGGCTTTTGAGGCACGCAGCTATTTCACCTCCTCTTCCGATCTCGTAAGGAAAGCTGTTGGTTTCTATGAGCGAGCGGTGGAGCTCGACCCCAATTTTGCTCTTGCCTGGTCGCGGCTTTCTCGTGCGAACGCGAACCTCTACTTTGGCCGCGGCGTCGAGACTACTTCTGCCCGGCGCGATGCAGCGAAAAGTGCTTTGGAGCATGCCCAGAAACTAGAGCCGGACTCATCTGAGACTCTGCTCGCCCTGGGTTATTATCAATACTGGGTGCTGCGTGATTACGGATCTGCCAAAACCACGTTCGGTGGCGTCAGTAAAGTGTTACCCGGCAGTAGCGAGGTGCCATATGCCCTGGCCTTAGTTACTCGACGCGAGGGACATTGGGATCAAAGCATTGCCTACTTTGAACGGGCCCTCGCCGTGGACCCACGTAATGTGCCGTTACTCATGGACTCGGCGGAGACCTACGCGATGCTTCGACAATTCCCTGCGGGGCTAAAGCTCTATGATCGAGCGCTGGACATTACGCCAAATGATCCGGACGGGATGGGGGCGAAGGCCAGCATTTATCAGGCCCAGGGTAACCTGCAAGAAGCCGCTAAATTGTTGGTCGAGGTAAATGCACACACTCCTTCGCAATTGCTGTTTGAAACCAAAATCGTTCAACTGCGACTTGAACGGAATCTCGGTGAGGCCATTCGCTTGCTGCAAGCCCGACTGGCTCAATTCCATTTTGCTTCTGAGATCGACAAGGGCAGTGATCAGGTGGCGCTTGCTTTCACGGAGAGCCTTGATGGCGATACGGCTGGCGCAAAGATTACCGCTGAACCGACGCGCAATACACTCGAGCATCTCTACAGAGATCAATCAGACAACTTCCAGGCAGCCCCTCGAGCGCGCGCGGACCTTGCTCTACACCTGTCTCTGGCTTATGCGGTGACGGGAGAAGAGGACTCGGCCATAAAGACAGCGGAGCGTGCAATCATGCTTCTACCTCGTGCTAATGATGCGGCGGCCGGCCCTGTCTATGAAGAGAACCTGGCGTTAATTGAGACAATGGTCGGGGAGAACAGCCCCGCAATCTTAGCTCTCACCCAGTTGTTACAAATGCCCTATAGTAGCTGGTATTACGGCCCGGCGCCCATTACGCCTGCTCTTCTTAGGCTCGATCCGATCTGGGACCCTTTGCGCGCCGATCCCGCTTTCCAGAAACTCTGCGAGGAAAAGCAGCCGTGAACTCTGCGCGATTTCGGTCAACGGTTGATTCCAACGGGCGAACGATCTGGATTGCAGACGCTTCAACGCAATCTGATTCCCGGTAGGGCGTCACATCGAATCATTTGCGAATCGCACGGTTCCTGTAGATCATTTCAGGGTGACCGACCACGTTGATGCCTTCACAAAGCAAATTTGTGAAGTTATCGTAGGCAAGAACCAGGCGGTTAAACTCGCGGTCGCCTGTTTGCTCGCGCGTGGTAACCTTTTAATCGAGGACATTCCGGGCGTTGGCAAGACAACGCTTTCCCAGACATTAGCCCGCTCGCTGGCGCTCGCATTTCAGCGCATCCAATTTACCAGTGACCTGTTACCGGCCGATATTCTTGGCAATTCAATCTTCGATCAGGGCAAGCAACGCTTCGTATTTCATCGCGGCCCGCTTTTCTCGCAGATGGTGCTGATCGACGAGGTCAATCGTGCCACGGCAAAAACACAAAGCGCCCTGCTGGAAGCAATGGAAGAACACCGCATCTCCATCGACGGCGTGACCTACGAGTTGCCCGAGCCGTTCTTCGTGATCGCAACACAAAATCCGCAACATGCGGTTGGCACTTTTCCGTTGCCCGAATCGCAGCTCGACCGGTTCCTGATGCGGATCGAGATGGGCGTGCCCGACAGGGCCAGCGAGCGCGCCATGCTTTTGGGAATGGATCGCCGCGACATGCTCAAGGAACTAAAGCCCGTGATGAACCCGCGAACGTTGATCGAGATTCAGGATAATGTGCGAAAAGTGCACGCGTCCCCTGCCCTGCTCGATTACCTGCAGGATTTGCTTGATGCATCGCGGCAGCGTCACAGCACCGGTTTATCACCGCGCGCAGGCCTGGCGCTGTTGCACGCGTCCCAGGCGTGGGCGCTAATGCACGGACGGGACATGGTTCTTCCCGAAGATATTCAAGCTGTGGGGATCGCGGTCATGGGACATCGACTGGGACACGATATCGAACAACCCGGCCAAAGCGGGCGCACGCTTGCTGATACTCTGCTTCGCAGCGTGCCCGTCCCGTGAAAGCAAGAAAACTTCCGCTCCTTTATTCAACTGTAGGTTTTTCCGGGCTGTTATTTGTGCTCGGCGCAATGTGGTATGCGGCGTCGAGTCACAATAACGCGGCAGTTTACCTGCTCTTGTTTGTGCTAACGGCGGTATTTCTGGTTTCAATCCCGCACACGCTGATCAATCTCGCAGGGGTAACAGTAACGCTCGAATCCGTGCAGCCCGCGTTTGTAGGCCAGGAAGTCTCGCTGCCGCTTGAGATCATGAACGATTCCCGCGCAACCCGCCATGGAATCGAGCTAGCTCTGCCGGGGTCGAACAGGGCCCGCCAACGCATCGATTATATTCCAGCGCATAAGGCAGCCCGTGTAACGTTGCGGTTTCCTGCGCGGCAACGCGGCGAACATAGTGTAGAAGCAATATACCTAACGAGTGCTTACCCCCTCGGTTTCATTCGTTTCCTGAAGAAATTTGCGTCTTCTCAAACCTACATTGTTTATCCCAAACCGGCAGGCGAGTTGCGGCTTCCGTTGAGCTTCGTACGACGGCTCGATGGCCGGCCACAGACACATTTTGGAGAGGGCGACGATTTCGCAGGAGTACGCCCATACGTTCACGGCGAATCTCAGCGTCACATCGATTGGAGAGCGGTAGCCCGCGGACAGTCGCTGATGACAAAACAATTTACAGCTGAAGCGGAAGGCGTCGTGTATCTCGATTTTTCTGCTCTCCGCTTTGCTGACGCGGAAGAAAAGCTGTCGCAACTTGCGCTTTGGGTGATTGAAGCAGAACGCACACGACGCCCTTATGGTCTCCGTCTTCCGGGTACCGAAATTCCGCCTGGCATTGGGCAAGTACATTTTCATCAATGCCTGCGCGCACTCAGTTTGTTCGGGTGCGGTCAGCGCGGAGCGCCGACCCTACCAATAACTTAGGCTAACGAGCATGAGTAAGAGCATGAGCGGGAGTAAGAGGGATAGAAGTATTCCACGACGGCCGCTGCTTTGGCTGGCGGCCGCATTGCTCTTCACATTGCCCCCCATGTTCGGTTCTCTGGTGAGCTGGGTTCCGTGGGTTTTTCTGCTCGCGGTTGCATTGCAATTTTGGATGGAGCCAAGAGGTTACCGTCTTCGCTTTGCAACTTTGAAGCTGCTGCTCGCGGCCGCGGCGCTCCTCGCGATCTTCGCCAGTTACGGATCCCTGAAGGGCGTCGAGCCGGGCATATCTCTCCTTGTTGTTCTCGTAGCCCTTAAGGTTCTGGAGGCACACACGGCGCGCGAGTTTCAAGTGATGGTGCTCATGGGATGGGTGCTTTGTCTTTGTGGTTTCTTTCTTTCCCAGGACTTTGAGATTGCGCTTTCCCTGCTGACCGCATTCGCGTTGCTGCTCGTGGCGTTGATCCAGTTTCATCGCGGATCGTCACCCGGCGCGTTCTGGTCTCCGTTGGGGACGACATGCAAAATTCTGCTTCAAGCGGTCCCACTCGTCGTCCTCTTGTTTGTTTTGTTTCCCCGAATCAACACCGGCTTACGTCTTGATTTTCGCGCCAACCGTTCGGCAAACACCGGCTTTTCCGATCGACTCTCCCCAGGCAGTATCGCAGCGCTTGCGAATTCGGCGGACATTGCTTTTCGCGCGGAGTTTCCTGGCCGCACTACGGCGCCACCTGGTTCGATGTATTGGCGTGGCGCGGTCATGTGGCATTGCGATGGCCTGGAATGGCGGGCCCCGTACGTGCCGGTATCAATTACTTCCCCCGACCGCGGGACCAGGCAATTGCCCAGGGGCAATGCGATTCGACAGCGAATTACGCTCGCTCCGCATGACGCGCGCTGGATGTTTGCGCTCGATCGGCCCTTTGAGGTCCCATCCGGTGCGATCCTTGCGCGTGGCGATTACCTCTGGAGCGTTCAGATAATTCGAAAGGCGCGCCGATATGAAGTCGTTTCGTCTCTCGGGGCCGCTGGAAAAGAATTGACGCCAGGCGAACGGCTGGAAGCACTCGAGCTCCCGCCATGGATTAGTCCGGCTGTGCGCGAACTGGCACAATCCTGGACGACGCAGAACTCCAGCCCGCGCGCCATAGTGAATAGGGCGCTGCAGTTTTTCCAAACACAAGGTTTTCGCTATTCGTTGTGGCCAGGTGAATACAGAAAGAACGACCTGGAACAATTTCTCTTTCATCGGCGGATTGGCTTTTGCGAACACTATGCTGCCAGTTTCGCTACCTTGATGCGACTGGCAGGAATTCCCGCGCGGGTGGTCGTCGGATATCTGGGCGGTGAGTATAACGATCTGGGCCATTTCTTTCTGGTGCGACAAGCAGACACGCACGCCTGGTGCGAAGTCTGGCTTCCAGAGCGCGGATGGACACGAGTAGATCCCACCACCGCGGTTGCACCCGGACGAGCGAGCCTCGACCTAAACTCATTTTTAGAGAGAGGTATCGCTTCCGGGCAAGTGGATGGTCGCCGAAGCGCATTCGCCACGAAGCTGGCTCGGTCCGCATTAGTCACCGATGCTCGCCTCGCCTTGGAGACACTCAGTTACGAGTGGGACACCCGGCTGCTGGCTTTCGACGCAGACGTACAAGAAGTATTGCTGGACTCCATCGGGCTCGCGAACCGCGGATCGTTCGTTCTGATCATTGAAATCCTGATTACTGCAGTCGCACTGCTTGTAATCTATTTCGGCTGGATGCAACTGCGGACGCGCTCACGCGCGGACCAGTTGAAGACGTTGTATGAACGTTTTTGTCGAAAGGCGGCTCGCCTGGGTGTGCAGCGCGATCCATGGGAAGGGCCATCAGATTTCGCGAGCCGCGCCGCGCTGTTGCTGCCTAACGAATCGGAGCGCATTCGCGAAATTTCCAATACGTACATTGCGCTGCGCTATGCGCCCGAACCCGCAGGGGTAGCTCTCGACAAGTTCGCGAAAGAAGTGGGTGCGTTTGCCGTACGTCGGTAGGGACCGAACCGCTCGCTACGAGTGATTTTCGGGAACGGGACGCTCGGGCTTTCGGGTTGGCAATAAATGCTCACGATCCACCAGCGCGAGCCGTCGTAGAACAACTGAATGCTGTTAATGCCGCGCATAAACGGCTTCCGATCATTGGCGTTAGAATCGTTTTGATTGCCAAACGGTGAATGATCTGGCCAGTATGTCATGCAGTCTAATTCTCGTCAGGTCGTCTCGCCCGCCCGATGGACAGCGGATCACAGCTTGCTAGGAGAAGGAGCTTATGAACATTGCCGCACTTCCTTCGATTGGCTCCGCGATGCTGCTTGTTTTGCTCGCTGGAGCTGGCTGCAATCGGCCCAAGCGAGCGTCGTCGGAGTCGGGCGCCGCGCCGACACCCCAAGGGGTTCGGCCCAGCATTACTGCGCACACGCCAGATGCATTCTACGATCCACCACCGGACCTGCCGCACCAGCCTGGCGCGTTACTGCGGAGCGAGCCGCTCAAAGACGTGATACTGCCAGCCGGCATGCGAGGCTGGCGCATCCTTTATGCAACCACTGTGAACGACAGCACGCCAGCGACGGCGGTCGCAACCGTGTTCGCGCCGACAGATCCTCCCGCAGGCCCGCGTCCTGTCATCGCATGGGAGCACGCTACGACGGGCCTGCTGCAGAAATGCATGCCGTCGCTTTTGTCGATGCCGAGCAAGGGCATCCCCTGGCGCGACCGGATCGTAATGGCTGGCTGGGTTGCGATCGCGACAGATTACTCTTTCGCGGAGAAGGGTGGTCCGCATCCTTATCTGATCGGCGAAGGCGAAGCGCGTGCGGCGCTTGATTCGGTGCGCGCCGCGCGGCAGATGCCCGAGCTTACGCTCGACAAACGCATGGTGATATGGGGTTACTCGCAAGGCGGCCACGCAGCGCTTTGGACTGGTATCGTCGGGCCGCGCTACGCGCCGGATCTGGAAATCCTCGGCGTCGCGGCAATTGCACCGCCCGCGAATATAAGAAACGCACTCGCGATGAATGTCGAAGCGGATAAGCGGTTCGGACCGTATCTGGCCTTGTCGTACAGCCGGTTCTACCCTGACATCACATTCGAGCAAGCGATTCGCCCAGGAGCGATCGATGCTGCTCGTCAGATCGTAAGCTTATGCTCTTTCCTTCCGCCCGAGGATGCGGAACGCATTCAGGCCTTGGCGGCGACGTTCGATGGTCCAACGTTGACGACGAGCTCGAACAAAGCCCTTCAAGCCCGGATTGAGCAGAACACGGCGGACGGTCTGATAAAGGCTCCCGTCGTGATCGCGCAAGGCCTTTCGGACATCGTCGTGCCGCCGTCTGCCACCGACGCGTATGTCGAAGAGCGCTGCTCTGCTGGTCAACGACTCGAGTATTGGACATTCGCGGGGCGCGATCACTTCACGATTTTCCAGCCCGGTACCCCGCTCGAGAAGCTGCTCATCAGGTGGACGACGGCGCGCTTCGCGAATGAGCCGCAAGCGAGCGGTTGCGTCCACAAGTCTTTCTGATTGTCGCGTCGGCTCGAAAGGGCCCGGCTGTTCTTGCTCAATCGAATTTCCGTTAGCCAGTTAATTTGATCGGTCAGCTTGTCGACGGCCAGTATGGACTCGTGACAGGTGGGACAAGGTGGATTTGAAATGATGAACCGTTTCCCGCCCCGCGCTGCTTCAGTTGTTTAACCGCCGATGCCAGTCTTGCCAAACCTTGTTCGATTTGCGCTTGCGACCAGGCCGCAAATCCAAAGACGAATGCCGGATCCAACTGAGCCTTGATGCAGAAGAAAGAAAGAGGGCGGGGCCAAATGCCGGTTTGCTCGCGAGCACGCATGAATAACGGGAAATCTTCCCCGCGCCGCAGCCAGGCGATGAAGTGCAAACCGGCTGGCGTCACTTCCAGATCGAAATAATCGCCCAGCCATTTTTGGAACTGTTCGATAAAGAATACGCGTCGCCGGGCATAGAGTTCGCGCATCCGTTTCACATGGCTGAGGAACAATCCTTCGGTGATGAAACGCGCCAGGGTAGCTTGATCAATCGCTGGGGAGTGCTGGTCCATAACCGCGCGTACCTTGACGAGGGTATCGACAAGTTGTGGCGGTGCGACCATAAAACCGAGGCGCAGCGATGGATAAAGGATTTTGCTCATAGTGCCGGTATAAATAACCCGGCCGGTGTTGTCCAAACCTTGAAGACACGGCAGCGGCGGCCCATCGAAACGGAACTCGGAATCGTAATCATCCTCCAGGATGTAGCCGTCGCGCGACTCCGCGAACTCGATCAGAGCTTTCCGTCGCCTCAGGCTCATCGTCACACCTAAGGGAAACTGGTGCGATGGAGTGACAAGAATGAGTCTGGGAGAATTTTGACGTGAGCACTTCCCGATTACCAGCCCCTCACGATCGATCGGGCGGGGGATTATTTTGGCCCCGACAAAAGCCAGGACATTACGTGCCTGAAGAAAGACGGGATCTTCGATCCATGCCACTTCACCCTCATTGATTAACGCGAGCGCGCACGCCAGCATCGCTTGCTGCATGCCGCTCACGACTACGATTTGCTCGGGCTGACAATTGGCGCCGCGGAAGTCGCACAGATAAGCAGCGATTGCCTTCCGTAGTTCGATGTCGCCACGGCTCGAAGCATAACGCAATAGGTGGGCTCCCTTCTTTGCCAAAACCTGCTCGCGCAAACGTTCCCAAACAGCAATCGGGAATTCATCCACGGCCGGCAACCCCGCGACGAATGTGACGCTCGGCGGGCCGCCAATGCCGACATCGAGTTGTCGGCCGCTGCGAAAATCGGTCATTCTAGTCACTCGTCGGGCGACACGCGGAGAGTGCTCGGTGCGCGCGATCGTCGCCGGCCTGACGGCCTTCAGAAAAGTTGCCGGTAAATGATCGGCGACAAAGATGCCAGACCGTTTCCGGACTTGAAGATAGCCCTCTGCAAGCAGCTTTGAGAACGCCTGGTTCACGGTCGGTCTCGAAATCCCGAGAGTTGCAGCGAGAACTCGTGAGGAAGGCACACGGGAAGCACTTGAATCAAAACTGCCGCTCTCAAGTTCTTCTCGTATTTGACGGTACAGTTGTTGGTAAAGCGGCTCGGACGACGCGCGATCCAGCCGCACCATTTCGAACGACATGACTAAATGACGCCGGCGCTGCTTTGGGACCGATGAGACTTTGCGCCCGTAGATCGCGCCATTCATTCTCACGACGCGACTTTCGCATCCAGAGAATGCTTTCTCAAGATGAGATGCTGCATAATTCTCCGATGCTGCGCAGCTCAGGGTCCTTGGTTCCCGCGACAAGCGAAACTGGTCAGCCTTTTTTGCGCGATCTGGTCATAGCCAGCCTCTTTCCAAATGAATAATCTGATTAACTAACAAAAACGAATTATGAAAAATACCCTGTCTAACACTCCCACCAAAATCTTTAAATCTGTTTGCACGTCCAACGTTTACCCGCGTCTACCAATGGCGCTTTGCCTGGTCCTCTGCATGTTGGGGCTGGGCCTTTCCGTGAATGCCAGCGGAACGACGACGACCATCACCACATTTGATGCACCGGGCGCGGGCACAGCGGCAGGCCAGGGCACCATCGCTTTTGCCATTAACCTTTCAGGGGCGATTGCGGGATTCACTCGGGACGCCAACAATGCCCGGCACGGCTTCCTGCGCGCTCCCGACGGGACCTTTACCATCTTCGACGATCCGAACGCGGGCAGTTGTTCAGCATCCTGTGGAAACATCGGGAACGGCCAGGGTACGCGTGCTTTCGCCATCAACCCATCTGGGCAGATCGTGGGATCTTACACCGACAATATCGGTCGATGTCACGGCTACGTGCGTGCTGCTAGCGGCACGTTCACCCAGATCGATGCTCCGGACGCGGGCGCAGGACCTTTTCCCCAGGGGACATTCCCCTCAAACATCACTCCAATGGTCATTAACCCAGCAGGCGCGATCATCGGATTCTACGTTGACGCGAGCTCAGTACAGCACGGCTTCGTGCGCGCTCCTAACGGCATCATCACCGAATTCGATCCCACTGGCTCGGTATTCACCGACCCCAACGCCATCAACGCTGTGGGCGCGATCACGGGATTCTACTTTGACGCAAACTTCGTGGGTCACGGCTTTCTGCGCGCTACCGACGGCACCATCACGTCGTTCGATGCCCCGGGCGCCGACCATACCCCGGGCAGCTTCAACGGCACATTCGGCGTAGGCCTCACTCCGAACGGAGGGATCGAAGGAGTCTTCGTCGACGTAAACGGTGTGCTTCACGGCTTCGTGCGGTCTACCGATGGCACCTTCACCACATATGATGCTCCGGGCGCGGGCACAGGGGCAGGCCAGGGCACCCTACCTGAAAGCAACAACACCCCGGGGGCGATCACGGGACAATTCATCGACGGAAACTTCGTGAATCACGCCTTCGTACGGTCTAATCAGGGCATCTTCAGCACGTTCGATGTTCCGGGCATGGGCACAGGCGCAGGCCAGGGCACCATCCCCGTGGACAACAACGACCCCGGAGCGATCGTCGGAGAGGCTATTGACGGGGGCACCGTAATACACGGCTTCCTCGCGACAGGCTTCTAAGCCTACCTGGAAGTGGACAAAACCGCACCGCAGGTAAGTCACCAACAAATCAGCAAGGCCTAACAAGCAGCAGCATTTCACATCGAGCCGTCACGTTTTACCGCGTGGCGGCTTTTGTTTTGCCCTGTAGAATCGCTACAACGCGCCGCTCATGTCTGCGATAATGTCGTGATAAGCATCCGGGACTCGAGCGCTGACGCGATCTTAGTATTTGCACCGGACGGAACTGAGAGCACGTTTGCTACTGACCACAGTAACCCCCGGGGAATAGCTTTTGACCCTTCGGGCGATCTTCTTGTGGCCGAACTAAAAGAATTATCAGCCCAAGG
>Ga0137412_10000890_pt1 | contig 22297 bp, 23 predicted proteins | sample CZODoug2_1_16fun_FD_122160 | JGI IMG/M metagenome (GOLD analysis project Ga0137412, IMG submission 122160) | Vadose zone soil fungal communities from Angelo Coast Range Reserve, California, USA - CZODoug2_1_16fungal (Hybrid Assembly) | ecosystem: Environmental > Terrestrial > Soil > Vadose zone... | reverse complement strand
TGAAGTGGAAAAAAGAAGCGGGATATTTGCGCAGGGAACTGCGGCGGTTGACGGGACTGGACAACATCATCGGCCGGAGTCCCAAGATGCGGGCAATTTACGAATTGATTCAGACGGTCGCGCCGCAGACGAGCCGTGTGCTTATCACCGGCGAAAGCGGCACCGGAAAAGAGCTGGTGGCGCGCGCCATTCACGAAAATAGCCAACGCGCACAGGCTCCATTTATCACTATCAATTGTGGAGCTTTTCCGGAAACGCTGCTGGAGTCGGAACTATTCGGCTATATGAAGGGTTCGTTCACGGGAGCGAACGAAAACCGGCAAGGATTGTTTCAGGCGGCGCACGGCGGGACGTTGTTCATGGACGAGATCGGCAACATGAGCCTGACGATGCAGGTGAGGCTGTATCGCGTGTTGCAGGAGGGGAAGGTTCGGCCGATCGGAAGTACGGAAGAGAGCGACGTCGATGTGCGCATCATTGCGGCGACGAACAAGAACTTCGAGCAGGAAATCGCCGAAGGCAGGTTTCGTGAGGATCTGTATTATCGATTGAGTGTCATTCCGGTTCAGTTGCCGCCGCTGCGAGAACGGCGCGATGACATTCCACTGCTGGCGCGGCATTTCCTGGAGACATTTCGCAAGACGATGGAGAAGCCGGTGACGAGCATATCGCCGGAAGCGATGAGCCGACTGGAGTCCTACGATTGGCCGGGCAACGTGCGCGAGCTCGAGAATACGATGGAGCGCGCGGTGGCGCTGGAGACGACCGGCGAGGTGACGCTCCGCGTCCTGCCGGACCGGGTGGCTGGCTACTCTGGGAGTTCGACGATGGCTGCCGGCGATCACGCGGCGGCGTTTCCGCCGGAAGGCGTGGATTTCGAGAAAGAGGTCGCCGAGACCGAGCGAAAGTACCTCCAGGCGGCGCTGGAGCGGACGCATGGGGTGCGGACGCAGGCGGCGGACCTATTGAAAATCAGCTACCGGTCGTTCCGGCACTACGCAAAGAAGCATAATCTGTAGCCAATCAGGCGTCTGAATTGGTTGTCGGCTAACATGCGCCTGTCTCTCGCTGTAACTCATTCAAAAACAGGGAGTTGTATCGTATAGCCACCAAGGTACCGGCGCGCTCGGACCGACGGCAAGCGGAAAATGGCCAAATCGGTGCGTAATGCCTGTTTTGGTCGTCTGACGGTGACAAAAATAGTCATTTTAGAGGGCTTGGCAAGGGCAGCGCTAGCACGGGCAACCCGACCGTTGGTGATAGCGTCCTAAGATACGTGTTTTGTTGTGGTTGGAGCAGTTCTAGCCACTAGTACCAACGGTTTTGAGAATGGTCTCCGCCTTGCCCTAGTGTATGCGTGCTCTGGCACTTACGACAAACTCTCAAGGAGATGTAAATGAAGAAGCAGCAGAAGGGTTTCTCTCTTATCGAGCTTTTGATCGTCGTGGCGATCATTCTGATCATTGCGGCGATCGCCATTCCCAGTTTGATGAGGTCCAGAATGGCGGCGAATGAAGCGGGAGCCGCGGAGTCTGTGCGCACGATTATTACAGGTGAAGCTACTTATTCGGCGGGTTGCCCGGATATCGGCTTTTCGGCCACGCTCACCGAACTCAACACCGGAGCGATCTGTTCGGGCGGCAAGAATATCATTGACTCAGTACTGGGCGGAGCGGACCCGTCGTTCAAGAGTGGGTATACCTTCATCTATACGCCGATAGCGGCTGGCGGATTGAATACCCGATACACCATTGTTGCGTTGCCTGTCGCAGTGGGGATCTCGGGCACCCGCGGCTTTTATAGCGATCAAACCGGCGTCATCCGCTACTCGTTGGATGGTACGGCTCCTACGCCTACCAGCTCTGCCTTACAGTAGACGCTTCGCAGACTCTTGATTTCGGGAGCGGGAGAACTGGTGGATGCCCTTTCCTTTTCTGCCAGAACCACTAAATTATTCCCCAAGGCTCTTAAGGCGCCTAAGCGCCGCTTGCGCTTCCGAATTCGCGGGATCGGTCACTAGCGAGGCTTGATATTCTTTCCGGGCTTCAGCAGATTTACCTTCCTTCTCCAACAGGCGCCCCAACTTCACATGAGTCGTACTGTCATAAGGGTATTCCTTCGCCATCTGCTGCAGCATTGCTATCGCCGCGTCATCCCTCCCTGTTTTCAAAAGTATATCCACGAGATTGCGCCGAGCCGTGAGAGAGGGGAAGAGTTGTATTGACCTCCGGTATTCTGCTTCCGCTTCGGAGTCTTGGCCTCTTTCCGCCAACTCTTGCGCAAGATAGAGCCTTGCAGTTCCGTTCAATGGCCCCACCTGCACAGCGGTCTGAAATTCCGTCAGTGCCTCGTCGTTCTGCCCAGTCTTCTTGAGCAGGCGTCCGTAATTGAAATGAGGATCAGTCCACCTCGGCTTGAATGCAATCGCGCTTTGGAACGCTTTTGCCGCCTCTTCCGAGCGGTCTTCCACGATATACACACAGCCCAAAGCATTGAGAACGTTTGCGCTATCGGGTTTCAGTTCCAGGGCGCGTTGCAGTTCCTTCTCGGCTGCAACGAAATCCCCCACAGCAAAGTAAGTAACTCCCATGTTCATATGCATGATGTACGAATCTGAATCTGTCTCCAGGGTGTTCCTGTAGAGGGTCATATCGTCGTGCCAGATCCGGGCACGTGCCCATACCCTCGTGGTGCCCAAGGCCGCAAGGACAATTCCCGCGGCACAGAGAATGACGCGTAGGAGCGCTCGTCCCCGCTGGCTTTCGAGACGCAGGTCCCAGGCTTTTTGAGCGATTCGCCCTGCTAGCCAGCAGAAAGCCACCGAGGGCAGATACAAATATCGTTCAGTCAAAACGTTTGCGGCCATCCAACGGACATTCAGGACCGGGCCCAGAGTGAGGCCTATCCATAATACGCAGAACGCAAGCTGGGGCTGTCTCTTATAGAAATAGACAAGGAACGCGAGGCAGCCGAGCACCATCGCAATGCCGGCCAAAACACCCGGGTCCCGCAGGGATTCGCTCGCGTGAAACGTGTGAAAGGCAGAAAGGCGTGTGGGCCAAAATAACAACCGAGCATAGCTGGCAATCAAGGCAAATGCCGAATAAATCGCCTCGCGCCAGGTGATTTGGGGATGCTGCAAGACCGGAGCAAGTTTGCCGAACAGAAGACTGCGGAGGACGAGGTAACTCAGGCCCACAAGGCAAACAGGGGCGTACTGCCGAATTTTTGCGCGGAAGGGAGTCTGTTGATGCCCGTCGCGCACAAAGTGCTCGTAGCAAACCAGCAAAGGTGCAAGGAGCAGCGCAGGTTCCTTGGCCATCATGGCCGCCACGTAGCACGCAACGACCGCAACTTGACTTTTTGAATCAAGGATTGGCCGGCGGATATAAATGAGGAACGCGCCGACAAACAGGAGTGTCGCTTCCAGGTCGGGTACTGCAGCAATCCAGTTTACGGGCTCCGTGTGGATTGGATGCAGGGCAAACAAAAGGGCGGCAACCAAAGCGGGGGACCGGCTCTTGAAAAGCTGTTTCCCGGCGGAATAGACCGCCACCACTACTAGCGCGTTCATGAGAATATTGAACAGGTGATATCCAAACGGCAAATCTCCAAATGCCTTCCACAACAATAGATAGGTGAAGGTCATCAACGGGCGGTAGTAATTCGAATCACCCGCAGCCCCGATGAACGACCAGACTGTGGTAGTAAAAATCTGGGGCAGATAATGCCAACTCTTCACGTAGGGATTCGCCAGAATCTGCAGTTCATCATCGTAAACAAAAGCATTCAGCAGGGTGTTCGCGTAGGCGGTTGCCGACACGAGAAACAAAATGGGGGAAATCCATCGCTCCCACTTGCTGATCCCGGATTTTTCCGCCGCGCGCGGCCCCATCCAGCCTGCGAAAAGGTCTTCATTTGTTGCGTTCATTGCCTCAAGTGTAAGGAAATATTGCGGAAAAGCACACCGCGCTGCACGGGGTGTTTGCCTGGCCGGCAATACGCTGCCTATTGCTATACTCGTCTGATGCGGCGCTTTCTGCCAGGCTTGTTGATACTTTCCGCTCTTTCCGCTTGGGGCCTGCCGCGGAGCTACCCATTGCCTGCCGTCCCCGCGGCTTCGGACAATCAGGTCCTGTCGGCGCTGGAGGCACGGTATCGCGGGGCGACTACGCTGCAAGCGAACTTTTTGGAGCGCTATTCGGAGAATGGGACGCAGGTGCGGGTGGAAGCGGGGAAGGCGTATTTTTTGCGGCCGGGGAAAATGCGTTGGGAATACGAGAAGCCCGAAAGAAGCTTGTTTTTGGTGGACGGAAAATTTGTGTGGTTTTATGCCCCGGACGATCACACCGCCACGCGCATGCCCGCCAAGAAGAGCGATGATTGGCGCACGCCGATTGCCTTCCTGACAACCGGAATGAAGCTTGCCCGCATCTGCTCTATAGTGGGGCCGGCGCCGGATGTTAAGCCGTCGAAGCCAGGGAACGAGGTTTACCGCTGCGTTCTGCGCGGGGGCGAGGATGAAAAGTCCGGCGCGACGCAAAAGGTGTTATTTGAAATTTCTCCGCAGAGCGAACTGGCGCGCATCGTGATTCCGCAGGAAGCGGGGATGCAGATTGAATTTGAGTTTAAGGATTGGGAGTGGAATCCGGCGCTTGCGAAGACGCTCTTTCAATTCGACCCGCCGCCAGGAACCGTGATCGTAAATGGCTTGCTACCCGAGGCCCCTGGTATGCGTCAGTAAGGATGTAGGCAGTCAAATCTAGGTACTCAGGCGATGCCCCGGGCCAGCATGCAGTTGACTCAGTAAACCCACCAGCCCCAGACCCTTTTTGGGGTACCCTTCGGATGAGGTAAACTAAAGCTCTATGGGGGAGTTTGTTTGTCGTGTAGCCGACGCCAACGGGCGGGTATTCTCGCACGTGGAAGCGGCCGCCAGCGTTGAGGAAGCTCGCCAGAAGCTCTCGGATCGAGGGCTATACATTTATTCTGTCGAGACGCGTAGCAGCCTGATCAGCGGCATGCTGGGGGTGCGCAAAGAGCGCAAAATCAGTGGCAACGACTTCCTGATCCTCAACCAGCAATTCAATACACTGATTAAAGCGGGCTTGCCGATCCTGAAGGCGCTGGATTTGCTTGCTACGCGGGCGACCGCGCCGAAGCTGCGGCCCATTCTTACGCAGGTGCGCGACCGGGTGCGGGAAGGGAAGTCGCTCTCGGAAGCGATTGAAGAAGCCGGCGTTTTTTCGAAAGTGTATTCGACCGCAATTCTTGCGGGTGAGAAGAGCGGCAATCTTTCCGGAGTGCTGGAATACTACATCGCGTATCAGAAGGTGAGCACGGGCGTTAAGAAGAAGATTGTGGCTTCGCTGGTATATCCGATTTTGCTGGTGGTGGTGGCGACGTGCATTGTGAGCTATCTGGTGACCGGGGTGATTCCGAAGTTTGCGCTGCTGTATAAGGATTTGGGGGTGCCACTGCCGGGGCCGACCCAATTGCTGATCGCGATCACGGTTGACTATCGCATGTACATATTTTCGGCGATGGCGGCGTTCGTGCTGGGCATTGTGGGCGTATTTTTCTGGTCGCGGAGCGAGGAAGGCGGCGTGGCGTTCGATCGTCAGGTGTTCCGAGTTCCTTTGGTGGGCGACACGTTGCTGAAGTTTCAGGCGTCGCAGTTTTGCCGTACCCTCTCGACACTTCTGACTGGCGGCACGCCGCTGGTCGCGGCGCTGCAAACGGCGGCGGATTCGATCAGCAGCCGATTGGTGCGCGGCTCGGTGAAGAACGCAACGCAGATGGTGCGCGAAGGCGAGTCACTGCACAGCGCGCTGGCCTCGGGGCAGGTGATGCCGGAGCTTGCGCTGGACATGATTGAAGTCGGCGAGTCCAGCGGCGCGCTGGCGCCAATGTTGAACAGCGTGGCGGAATTTTATGAAGAAGAGGTCGGCCTTCGGTTGACCGCTATGGTGTCCTTGATCGAACCCGTTATCCTTGTATTCATGGGCGTACTGGTAGCATTCATCCTGATCTCACTGTATCTGCCAATTTTCTCTTTCTCGATCGCCGGATCGGGGCCGGGAAAATAAGGAATAGAGTAATCATGGCGACGCCAGATTCCAATTTGCATGATCCGAACGTGCCGGGCGGCCCGGCGGACGCGGCTGAGGAACGCGAACAGGCGCGGCGGCTTGCGGAACGCTACCGCTGCGGATTTGTTGACCTGACCGAGCAACGCATTGACCCGGAGCTGTTCCGCACGATCCCCGCCGATTTGATGTTCCGCTATAACTTTGTGCCCCTGCTGGCGAACAACAATACGCTGGTGATTGCCGTTGCGGATCCCGGCATGGTGATCCTGAGCGACGAACTTCCGTTGCTGCTCGGCAAGAAGCTGGCGTACAAGGTGGCGACGCCGCGGCAGATTGGCGACCTGCTGAAGCGCACGGAACAGTCGCAGCGCGTGCTGGAGCAGGCCACCGAAGCATTCACACTGCAAGTTTCGAAGGATGAGGAAGAGGGCGAGGAGACCATCTCCGGGGATCGCCTGACGCGGGACACAACCGTTAGTCCGGTGGTTCGCCTGGTGGAAACAATTATTTTCACGGCGCTGGAGCGGCGCGCGAGTGACATTCACATTGAGGCTCGCGACACGGAAGTGGCGGTGAAGTACCGGATTGACGGCGTGCTGCAGCATGCCATGCAGCCTATCGCCAAGGAGTGGCACTCCACGGTTCTTTCGCGCATCAAGGTGCTCAGCGATCTGGACATTGCCGAGCGCCGCGTGCCGCAGGACGGACGATTCCGCGTGAAGTACAAGGGGCGCTATATTGACTTGCGTGTGTCCATTATGCCGGCGAGCCACGGGGAAGACGCGGTGTTGCGCGTGCTGGACAAGGAAACGCTTTCGGAGAAATTCCAGAGCTTGAGCCTGGACGTTGTTGGGTTCTCGACGGACGAGGTGAAGCGTTTTCGCCGGTACATCCGCGAGCCGTACGGCATGGTGCTGGTGACCGGGCCGACGGGTTCGGGGAAAACGACCACGCTGTATGCGGCAATCAACGAGATTAAGTCCGACGAAGACAAGATCGTCACCATTGAAGACCCCGTCGAATACCAGCTTCGCGGCATTACGCAGATTCCCGTAAATGAAAAGAAGGGACTGACGTTCGCTCGCGGATTGCGGTCCATCCTGCGCCACGACCCGGATAAGATCATGGTGGGCGAAATCCGCGACCAGGAAACCGCGCAGATTGCGATTCAATCCGCGCTGACCGGTCACCTTGTGTTCACCACCGTGCACGCGAACAACGTGACCGACGTGATCGGTCGATTCATCAACATGGGTGTTGAGCCGTACAACTTTGTTTCCGCGCTGAACTGCATCATGGCGCAGCGGCTGGTGCGCTTGATCTGCAACAATTGCAAGCGGCCGAAGAAGCACACTCCGCAAGAGTTGCTGGAATCGGGAATCGATCCCGCGAAGACGGTTGACTTTATTTTTGCGGAAGGCGTGGGGTGCCTGGAATGTTCGGGAACCGGATATCACGGGCGCTCGGCTATCTGCGAATTGCTGGACTTGACGGACCACATCCGGGAAATGATTGTGAGCCGCCGGCCAACATCCGAAATCAAGCGTGCTGCCATTGAAGAAGGTATGATTACGCTTCGGGGAAGCGGGCTGGCCAAGGTGAAAGCTGGCCTGACGACCCTACGCGAGATTAACAAGGTGACGTTCGTTGAGTAACTCCGGCGCATATCAGGGCGGGATCTACGGGATTCCGGTGGTCGGGCGGTTCATGCAGTGGCTGGACGCAACGCCGCATCCGGCTGTGGCGATCGAGTTCACGCCGGAGCAGGTGTCCGCGGCGCGGTTTACGCGAGCGGGTTCGCTGGACGGCTTCGCGGTGGAAGCGTTGCCGCCGGGGGCGCTGGTAGCTTCCCCAATCGAAACGAATATTGTGAATCCGATCGCGGTGAAAGCTGCCGTTGCCAGCGTTACGAAAACGCTGAAATTGAAAGATGAGGCCGCGGCATTGATCGTTCCGGATCCGGTGATCCGGGTATTCGTGCAGCATTTCGATGACTTTCCGCGTTCCGCGGACGAAGCCGTTCCGATGCTGCGGTGGAAGCTGAAGAAGAGCGTTCCATTCGAAGTGGACGAGACGCTGCTTTCCTACATGCTGCAGCCGTCGCGCGGCGACGGCATTGACGTGGTGACGGCGATTGCCCGGTTGCGGATCATCAAGGAATACGAGGCACTGCTGGAGCCGCAGGGATTGCGGGCGGGTGTGGTCTTGAGTTCCACGCTGACGGCGATTTCGTTGCTGGAGGACTCGCGGCCAACGCTGTTGGCGAGGCTCTCTGGCACTTCGCTAACCACCGCGATCGTTCGCGAAGGCGTTCTGGCGGGATATCGGTGCACGGAGCTTCCCACGACGGCGGCGGAAATTACGCCGCATTTGCTGCTGGAGGAAGTCTATCCGCTGGCGGCGTATTACCAGGACACGTGGCAGGAAGGCATTCAAGCGGTGCGCGTGGCGGGATTGCGGCGGCGCTTGCCGGAATTTGTGAAACCGCTGCAGGACGAGTTCAAGTGCGATGTGGGCTCGCTGCTGAGTTCCGCGGTTTCCGAGGGCCATTTGGGCAGCGATGCGCGGCCGCTGGCCGACCGCGATCTGGAAGGCCTGGTTGGCTGGATGATGCAGCGCAGTTGAAGGAGAGAAAGCAATAGCGGCATGTACGTTCGCCTGAATCTCGCGACGAATCCACTGTTGAGCCACCGGCGTTTCCTGGCCGGATCGGCCGCGGTGGGCGTGTTGGGTCTCCTGACGCTTGTTGGGCTCGGGTGGCAGGCTTACAACCTGCGCAAAGCCGATGAAGACCTGCGAGCACGGAGCAGCAAGATTGAGAAGGAAATGGCGACGGTGAGCCAGGAACGAGAAACATTGGAACGCTATTTCGCGCAGCAGGAAGCGGCGGGATTCCAGGACAACGCGAAATTTGTGGTCGCCGTGCTGCAGGCGCGCAGCATTAACTGGACGCAGATGTTCATGGACCTGGAGAAGACCTTGCCACCGGGAGTGAGGGTTGTGCATATCCAGCCGAAACTCGATAAGGGGATTGTTACCGTTCACTTCGTTGTGGGCGCCACCAATCAGGAAGCGAAGTTGAAACTGCTGAAGTCGTTTGAGAATTCCAGTTCGTTTTCGCATGTGGCACTATTGTCCGAGAAGGCGGCCACCCAGCCGGGGGCTGATCCCTTGACCATCGAATTTGTGGCGGAGTATTCGAATACCTGACCATGGGCGACTTCACGACAAAGAAACGCTTCATCCTCGCGCTGCTCGCGCTGCTGCTCGCGATGGACGGAGCCCTGGCGTTTCACAACTCGCGGCTTTCAGTAAAGGAAGTAAATCCGGATGCGAGATTGAAGGCCGAGTCCCTCAAGGTGGCTTTGGTGAGAGCTGACATCGAGCGAGCGAATAAAATCAAGGCGCGCCTTCCCGAAGTGCAAAAGTATTTCGATCAGTTCGAGACCACTTTGCCTCCGGCGGGAAAAGGCTATTCCGAGGTTTCTCAGGAAGTGGGAGAAATTGCGCGCGATACGCATGTGCAAATGCAGGACCTGAAATTCAAGGAAAAGGAAGTTTCCGGTCGCAATGTGGACGAAATAGAAATTGAAGCGCTGCTCGCCGGAGATTACGCGGGGATCGTGCGTTTTTTGAACCGGCTGCAGCGCTCGAAGAATACCTACGTTGTTGACTCGCTGGGGCTGGATTCGGCAACCGGCACCGGCCCCAGCAACGCAAACCAGGCGCCTCCGGGAACAGTGAAAGTTTCGCTACACCTGCGTTCGTATTTCAGGAAGACGTGATGGCGCAGACGACACAACAAAAAGAGCTGATTGCGCTGGCGGCGCTGGTGGTGATCGCGGGATCGATTTGGTATTTCCATGTGGGACGGTCGACGACGGCGAGCTCGGGGCTCTCCGCGAACAACTATTCGCCGATTAACGCGCAGGATTACGGCCGGATATTCGTTGACCTGACGAAAGCGCAGGGCACGGAGTATAAAAGCGCGGGCCGGAATATATTTGTGATGGGCGCCTTGCAGGTGGAAGCGGCGAACCGGGGACCGGCAAGAAAACCGTTCGTGGCCTATAACCTGCCGCAGCCGCCCCCACCGCCTGAACCCGCCAAACTGCCGATGGTGTTTTTTGGCTACGGCATGTTGCCCGCGGGAGGAGCGCGCCAGGCGTTTTTGAAGGAAGAGCCGCCGGGGGAAGAGGTGCACATCGTCAGCGAGGGAGACGTGGTGCTGAATCACATCCGCATCCTGCGCATTGGGAATGAACGGATCGATTTTGAGGACACAATTACCGGCCAAAGAGGTTCGAAGAATCTGGAGGTCCCTCCGTCGGCATGAGAAGGAGCGTTCCAATGCGGGGAAAGATGCGCGGGCAAGAAGGCTACGCACTGACATTGGTGATTTTTATGCTTGCGTTGATTGTGATTGCGAGCGTTGCGGCCGCGCCGGACGTCATCACCAATGGCCGACGCGAAAGAGAAGAAGAGATGATCTGGCGCGGGAATCAATACGTGCGCGGAATTCGCCTGTATGTGCGCTACTACCAGATGCACGGCGGCACCACGCGGTTTCCGACGTCGATGGAGGATCTTACCAAGAACAAAGTGGGAATCCGGTTCATGCGGCAGGCTTACAAGGACCCGGTGAACCCGGTGGACGGCTCCTGGCGGATGATTTACGTGGGACCGAACGGGCAGTTGATTGGCAGCCTGAAGAGTCGGCCTCTCGGAGCAGACGGACAGAGCTCGAGTTCTTCGGGCAGCGGCGGATTTGGGTCGCTGTTTGGCGGCACGCAATCCGCGGGTGGTAACAACACGTCAAACGGGTCATCATTCGGTAGTTCGTCGTTTGGGAGTTCCTCGTTTGGCAATTCGTCGTCCGGAAACTCGTCGTTTGGGAGTTCGTCATTTGGAAATTCGTCGTTCAACAATGGCAGCAATTCGAACGCGGCGAATCCGCAGGGGCAGAATGCGGGGCAGGGAACGCAGAGCGGGCTGTCTACGGATACGATGTCGACGCCGCAGTCGATTGCCAACTCCGACGGCACGACGGACGTGATCGGCGGAAATATCATCGGGGTGGGGAGCAAGGTCAACAAGGCCTCCATCATCTGGTACGACAAAGCAAAGAATTACCGCCAGTTTGAGTTCGTCTGGGATCCGTCGAAGGACCCGGTGAACGGAGGCGCGGCCGCGGGAGTGATCGGAGTGCCGCCCGCGGGCACGCAGAATGGATCAAACGGTATTTTCAGCAGCCCGACGGGAAACAGCGGATTTGGACAGCAGCCAGCAGGGTCGCCTACGACGGGGAATCCGAATACCGGCAGCGGCAACAATCCACCTCCAGGGCAGATGCCGCCGGGACAAATGCCGCAGTAAGAAACGAACGCGCGTCCGCGTGCGTGGTCCAGCAGTGCTTCAGCTAATTTTGAGGCAGGGAAAGCCCGGTCGCGGGGTTTAAGGCATCGGCTTTTAATTTGGCATAGGTTTTGGCGATGCGCTGCACGTACTTCATTGTTTCGAGGTACGGCGGCACGCGGCGGCCGTATTTGTCCACGCTATCCGGCCCGGCGTTGTAAGCGGCGAGGGCGAGCGTGATGTCGTTTCCATATTTCTTCAGCAAGTCGCTCAAATAGTGCGATCCACCATCAATATTTTGCGCGGGGTCGAATGAGTCCTTGACTCCCATGAGTTCAGCGGTACGCGGCATCAACTGCATCAAGCCGCGCGCGTTTTTGCGAGAGACGGCCTTGGGATCGAAATTGGACTCGATGGAAATCACGGAGTGGATGAGTGTGGGATCGAGATTGTAGCGGGCAGCCGCGTCGCGGATCAGCTTCTGGAAGGGCGTCTTTTCGGTCAGAGGCTCGGTGCTGGGCTGGAAAATTTCTTCCGGCTCGATGGCTACTATGTCCTGGACGGGAACTTCCGCAACGCCACCCTTGATGTGCAACCGGTAGCGATCCCCTAGAATCTCGTAGCCGGTGACGTTGAGGCGGGCGCCGCTGCGGAGGACGACGTAATCGGCGCGGGCGGGAAGACACGAAGCGAGAAGCATCAGGCCTGCAACGGCGGCGTTTCTGGGAAAGTTCAGGCGCACTCGGGCAACTCCGGCAGGGCGAAACGTTCGATGGCCGCGGCGACGCCGTCATTGTCATTCGTGTGGGTGACGTGCCAGCCGCGCGTTTTCAGTTCGGGCACTGCGTTTTCCATCACCACCGGTATTCCGGCAAAAGATAACATCTCCTCATCGTTGTGGTTGTCGCCGATGGCCAGGATTTCGTGGCGGGCGATGCCACGCAAACCCGCCCACTCGGCAAGCGCCGTGCCTTTCGAGACTCGCGGGTTGATTACGTCGATCATCGAAAAATCCTTGCTCTCGTAAGCGGTGACTGCGAGCGCAAATTCGCCCGTGAATTGGACGCTGCGCAGGGCCTGTTCGGCTGCTCGCATGGACTGCACGGGCCCGGAAAACATCACCTGGATGGGGTCCTCGCTCAAGCAGGTTTCGAGCGGTTTGGCCTCGCCGAGGAACGGACGGTTCCATTTGTAGTAGGCGCCGCGGATGCCGTCTTCGAGGTCAATCGTTTCCATCATCACCTGGTTGGCGAGGGGACGGTCGAAGACGACCGATGCGGCGTCGCGCCATGCTTGCGTTGCTTGTAGGACGCGGAGTGCGGTGTTCCGGGGCAGAAGGTGGCGCACCAGCGTTTCGCCTTCCTTGGTGCGGACGAGCGCGCCGTTGTTGACGATCATGGTCAGCGGGGAATCGATCTGCTTTGCGACGGGCATGGCGAAGTCGTAGCGCCGGCCGGTGACGAGAGCCACTTCAATGCCGCGGCGGGTGGCTTCGGCAATGGCTGCGCGGTTGCGCTCGGAAACCGTGAAGCGGCTGCTGAGGAGCGTGCCGTCAATATCAAGCGCAATGAGTTGCACGGACATCTCTCTATTTTAGCCGATTCGGGTGGCCGTGCCCGTGAAAACGCGTGTGTTAGAATTTTTTGCATGTCTACCCACCGGCTGTATTACGACGATGCGTATTTGCAGAATTTTGACGCGCGAGTGTTGGCCTGTTCGCCCGCGGAGCCGGTGCAGGGTCCCTCTGGCACGCAGCCGGCATGGGAAGTGCTGCTGGACCAGACTGCGTTTTATCCCTCGTCGGGAGGGCAGCCGAATGATCTGGGATTGCTGGGAGAGGCGGTGGTGCTGGATGTGCGTGATGAAGAAGGTGACATCGTGCATATTGTGGACCGCGAAGTGGCGCCGAGCGAAGTGAAGGGTTGCGTCAACTGGCCGCGGCGGTTTGACCACATGCAGCAGCACACGGGACAGCATCTGCTGTCGGCAATGTTTCAGGAGCGATTTGGATTGCCAACAGTGTCGTTTCACCTGGGCGAAGAGATTTGCACCATCGATCTTCACGGTGCCGAGCCTTCGAGGGATCAGTTGATCGGAGCGCAGCGAGCGGCGAACAAGGCGATTTTCGAGGATCGCCCAGTAACGGTGCGATATGGGACGCGAGAGCAACTGGCGCAACTGGGTGTGCGGAAAGAAGTGGAACGCGAGGGCCTTCTGCGGGCGATCGAGATTGAAGGCGCGGATTTGCAGCCTTGCGGCGGCACGCATGTGAAGTCCACGGGACAGATTGGGATGATTCTGGTGCGGGGCTGCGGCAAGGTGCGACAGGACTGGCGGGTGGAGTTTGTATGCGGGCGGCGTGCCGAGCAATTTGCCACCGATGATTTCGAACGAGAGCGGGCACTGATGGGTTTGCTGGGGTGCGCGCTGAATGAATTGCCGGCGGCGGTGGAAAGACTGGGGGCAGAGCGCGATGCCCATTTCAAGAGTCTGCGCGCCGCACTGCAGCAACTGGCGGTTTTGTGGGCTGCGCAGTTGGCTTCGACCGCTCCTTCGGCGGCGAACGGTGTGCGCGTCGCGTCGTTGTTTTTGCGCGGGGCGCATCCGGAGCTGTTGTTGCCGCTGGCCACGGAAATTGCGAAGAACGAACGTACCGTGGCGCTTCTGGTTTTGGAGGCGTCCGGCCAGTTGGTGTTTGCGCAGCATCCCACGGCCGGGAAGGATCTTGGCGCGGTGCTGAAAAATGTTCTGGCAGCACATCCGGGAAAGGGAGGCGGGAACAAGGATTTTGTTCGGGCGAAGCTGGGTGACCCTGCGTCCGCTGCCGCCGCGCTGGAACTTGCGAAAAGCCTTGTTTCGGACGACTGAGATTCGCAGATTAGAGTGGCACCACTGCTTGCCGGCAGGATGCCGGCGCTACCTGAAAACGTTTAGCGCAAGAGGGATTTTGACTTGAGCACGGTCAGCGCGCGCTGGACTGGCGATTTCTGATTGAGCCAGCGCTTTTCCGTTTCTAGGAGGACCCTGCGCCCTAATGCGGCAAAGAGCGCGCGGGTTGCGGCGGGCTTGGCGTTTGCGGTGCGAAGAAAATCGAGGAAAGCCGGCGGTTGTTGCGGGCCGACCGCAAGGATGCCGAGGCCGTGACCATGTTCGAAATTGAAGCTCGGAAAGTTTGGAGATAGCTCGGCCCAGAGCTGGTGAACGCCGAAGTCGCGTTGCGTTTCCATGGAGTCGTGGAAGAGGACGACGGCGCGATCGCTCAGTTTGGGCAACCAGGTTTCGTAGTCGGTCTTGACCGCGTCATAAAAATGCAAACCATCGATGTGCAGCAGGTCTATGGAGGCAGTGGGGAGATGCGGCAAGGCCTGGTCAAAGGTCATGCGAAGCAGGGCGGAAAAGGATTCGTAGCGGCGATGGTAATTGTGTAAATCGAGATAGACGGATTCTTTGTAGTAGTTGGCATGAGCGTCGCCGAGCCACGTGTCCACGGCATAGCAGCGGGTGGGGAGTTTCAGTTCAGCGACGGCCTGGCAAAAGGCGCAATAGGAAACGCCGTGCTGGGTGCCGAGTTCCACCAGGATGCGGGGACGCAACATTTCGGTGAGCGCCATGGCGAAGGGCACGTGCTCCGTCCAGCTTGATTTTTTGTGCATTCGTTCGGGAAAACGGTACAGGAGTTGCCAATCGAGAGGATTGAACTCGGCGCACATGGTTCCATGGTACATGAGATGGAAATGTTTTGAATCGAGCGGAGTTCGGAATCCCGGTGATTTCAAAGCGGGTAGGATTTTGTAGAAATTATCTCCTAAATGAAGTTCGGGTGAAGGAAGAGTGTCCTCAGGGGCTAAAGCCCAGTTTTTTTGGGCTCCAAATGTCGGAGCTAAAGCTCCGACCCCCCAGAACCATTTCTCAGATGAGTTCTAGAAGAAGCGGCTGCGGACGCGGTCGGGCAATTTTGCCAGATCGACGATGGTGAGAAAATCGATGGTCTTGAATTCGCGATCGATGGCCGGCGGCCCGCAGATGCGTCCGGAGATTTCGAGATAGGCGCGGAAGAGGCGCGGCGGGCGAGTGGATTCGACGGGATCTCCGCTGGACTGGCAACACTGACCGGGTTGGGGATTGGTGCGCAGCGGGGGCGCGATGAGATATTTTTCTTTCAGGGCGTCGTACATGGCCATGCCGTAGTTTTCGTCCTGCGAGGTGACGGAGCTGCAACCGATCAGGTAGCGGGATTCGTGCCGGGTGGCGTAGACGGCGATACCTTTCCAAAGGGCGTGCAGCACCATGATGTTGCGGAAGTCCACGTGGACGCAGGCGCGGCCAAGTTCGAGCATCTCTTTTCGAATGGGATCATAGACGGAAAAATCGAAGATCTGGTTGCCGTAGTAGCCGAGATTCTTGCGGGCGACTTCGCCGGTTTGCAGGCGATAGGTGCCGACCAGCCTGCCGGACTCGAGGTCCGTAACCATCAGGTGGTCGCAGAAATTGTCGAAGGGGTCGATATCGAGGTGGTCGCGCTCGGAAGTGGAGAGACCCTCGCCCAGCTCCTCATTGAAGACGGAGTAACGCAGGCGCTGGCAGTCGGTAAGATGGTCAGCCGTTTGGGCAAGACTGACTCGAAATAGCGAAGTTTCGGTTAAGAGAGGGTCGTTCGTTACCGTTTTCACAGTTGACCTCTGGCTGCTGTCAGTTTCGCGTGACCTAAGTTTCGGCAATGTTTCAACCAGGTTATTTTCGCGTTCAGACTGTGTACCGTTACGATACGCTTGCTACTCCTGCTCCCAATCTTACCCACATAGAAAACTAAAGGAAAGCAGGGAAGGTGCGGGGTAGTGGGTCAGTTTCCGATAAGCCAACTATACGTCCAAGTGAAATTACTTCCGAGTAGCCCGTGATACTTCCGCAGTGGGCAACGGCAAGCAGAGAAAGGCAAGGAGCGCTGACAGAGAGCCGCACGACTATTGCGGGAGACCCGTTTTATAGAGAATGGCTTTGTGGCGCGGGTCAGGGCTGTAGGGGTCGTATACTGGAGCGCCTTTACATCGATAACTGCTTGCCTTTAACAGTGGAATTATTTCGTCAGCTTGCCTTTTTCATTCTGAGCTGCAAGCCCATATCGTATTGCCGCTTCAAGCGTATCGATGTTTATATCCTTTAGAGCTTTAAACCGAATGCAATATCCGGTCACGCTCGCCTTGCCTAGTTTTTTTCCATACGTTTTGGCTAAGTACTTCTTATCTTTGAGACCAAGAATATAGACAGAGATTCCGGTTTTGTTTCCGCTCACACCAATTTGAAAAAACTCTCTACTTTTTCCATTGGCATATTTTATTGTGTGAAATCCATATCCAATCGTAGGGTTGGAAACAGTATGATTTTTGCTGTCTTTACCATCGAAGAACCATAATTTGCATTCTGGTGACACTTGAAGTGTGAGCCGATGCAACTCTCGCATGTCACTGCGTTTTGGCTCCGGTTGGCTGGTAATATACTTCTTGATTTGTTCTTGTACGTTCATATGTTCTGCTCCCCAGTTGCGTGCACGAGATTATACGACGTTTAATCTTCCCCCCTTGCAAGGGCGGGCGGCCCTGATCGTTGAGGTCACTCGACCGCGAGGGCGCCCCGCAAGCCGTTGTTGCGTGGGGGCTTTTCAGAATTCCAAAGGCTTGAAATGTGTGGAGCGCCGAGAAGCGGGCAGAGGGCTGGAGCACCCCAAGCCGAGTTCACATTCCGGACCTATTGTCGGCAAGCCGGAAGTAACGATTTTTGGGTGTCTAATCTTCGAGGAATTCGACTTTGGCGGGGCCGGGGAGCAGGCCGGCGGTGGTGCCGCGTTCGATGAGTTCGCGGACGGCTCGTTTGCCTTTTTCGCCGTAGCCGAGCGTCCATTTGTTCACGTACATGCCTACAAATTTATCGGCGAGTTCCGTATCCATCTCGCGCGCGAACTGCATCGCGTAATTCAAAGCTTCCTCGCGATGCTCCAGGCCATAGGAAACACTGTCGCGTATGGTTTTGGAGATCAGGCGGCCCATATCGGGGCCGAGCGCGCGGCGCACCGCGTTGCCGCCAAGCGGCAAGGGAAGATTCGTAAGCTCCTGCCACCAGATACCGAGATCGACCACTTTGTGCAGTCCGAGTTGAGGGAAAAAGAGTTGACCTTCGTGGATTAGCAAGCCAGCTTCCACCATGTCGTTCTTGACCGCTTCAATGATTTTATCGAACGGCATCACCACGGCTTCGAAATCCGGCTGGTACAGCCTCAAAGAAAGATAGGCGGAGGTCTTCAGGCCTGGGACGCCGACACGCTTTCCTTTGAGGTCCTGGGGCCGCATGGATTTGGTGGAAACCACGATGGGGCCGTAACCTTCGCCGAAACTTGCGCCGCAATCGAGCAGGATGTATTTGTCGCGCAGGGAAGGATACGCGGCGAAGCTGACGGCGGTGACGTCGTAAGTTTCGGTCAGCGCGGCTTCGTTAAGGCTTTGAATGTCCGAAAGGATGTGGGTGTACTTGTAACCCGGCGTTGGCAACTTGTGGGTGGCCAGCGCGTAAAACATGAATGCGTCATCGGAGTCGGGCGAATGAGCCAGCTTGATCTCGCGGGGCTCTTTTTCGGTTTGGGATGCCACTTGTCGTGCAGCCATGGGCTCTGGTTCCTCTAACCCGGAATGCGCGACGCGGAGACGACCTGACCATCGGTTCACTCTTCAAGGGCGAATGAAGGGAAGGTCGATGAGCGTTGGGACTTGCGTGGCTTACGGCCGGGCTTACGTTTGCAAAAGAAAGCGTAACATACAGACCCTCACCGTTCAAACGCGTGTCTTGCAGCTAGACGGCGGAAACAAGATGAGCGATCGCGTCTTCGAAATTGACTTTGCCGTCCAGATATGGCTGCCAATAAATATTCAGCAGGCGAATATACTCCTCCCATCCGCGTTGCGTGAACTTCTCGCGAAGGTCGGGAGGCATGCGGGACATATTCACCTGCCGGGGAAGAATCATGTCACCCGATTGCGGATCCGGCCCGGCCTCTTGCATCACGGGGCGAAGGACTTCGCTGGTGGTGTAATAAACCAGGGCGTGCCAGAGATCGCGGGGAATGGGCTTGTCTCGCTGGCGGCATTCGCGCGTGATGGCGTTTTCCACGGGGGTAGCGATGCCGTGAGAGGCTTCGTGGAAGAGCACCTCCAGGGAATCCGGGGCTTGATTGCGCGGTTCCGTGCTGGAGATGGTTACGCGCAGAGGGTCGAGTGTCGTGAAGGCGCCGGATGAGGTGGCGAAGGCGCAGACTTCGACGCGAATCTTGGCTTTCGGCCAGGTGGATTGGTAAATGTCCGCGAGCCGCTGAGAGAGCCCCACGCCTTGTTCACGGATGAGAGGCGCGACTCGCGCGACCCAGCGCCGGTTTGCGCGATCGTGATTTGCCCACCAGTGGGACCGGTAAACCGGCGCGGCCGCTTCCAAAATGACACCGATATTGCCCGGCAGTCCGGCGTCGCAGGCTTTCTTTTTTCTGCCCAGCAGCTCGTCGCAGTCCTCAAAATCGCCAAGTTGATTTTTCAAAAGAATCAGATCGATATTGATCTGCGGATCTTTCCCCGCATAGTTCGCGCGGTAATACGCAATGGCTTGTTCCCAGGTTTTCTGTTCCGCGGCGCTCAATGCGATGGGCGTTTGCTTCAACGTGGGTCCGGAAGGATTGCCCGCCGCCGCGGCTTTGGCCTCTGGAGTGGATTCGCGCAAACGCGCTTCGTGATAGAGAAACTGGTGGAGATTCACCCAGAAGCCGCTGTGAAATTCGAACACCGGCAGTGGGCCGTAACCTGACTCCACCTCTTGGCCCCGGCTGAGGGGAGCGGCGCCGGCCAGAAACAGAAACACGGTCAGAAGCAGCGAGAATCGCAGGATAGGCAAGTTCATACCCGGAGCGGGAATAGTAACGCAACTCGCTCCGCTTACATATCGGGAGTTTGTGTTCGCTAGTATTCTTTGGAAGGTTCGGAGAGCCAGCGATCCAGACGAGCCATCTGTTCTCCCTCGCAGGTGATGAAGGCCATCCCCATGCCCAAACCGTAGCTCACGTAGACAACCTGAGCTTCCGCCTCGAAAGTTTCTCCATTGTGAGTGATGCGGACGAGCACGCGGGAAGCCGGAGGAATCGGATTCAAGGTATCAATGTAGCAGCCGGTGCGGCTGATATCGGCGGTGCGCGCGAAAAGTTTTGCGCCGCGGGGAAGTTCGATCACTTCCGCTGCCAGAACCATGGCGTGTCGCGGAGCGGACCGCCGCTCCACCGTGACGTCGGGCATACCTCGTCTCCTGTCAACAAAATGCCGCCTGCTTACAGGAGGGAGTGCGTCCCGGCGGAGGAATACCTTGCCGGGAGCCGAGTGGATGAGCCCAATCTCATTTTTGCGCGGGCTGCGCCGTTTCGCCACGGGCTTCGGTGGAAGGAGGCGAAACGGTCAATGTGGCGAGTCTGAAGCGGCTGGCTCGGCCTCATCGAGCTTCGCATCCAGATCGCTGCCGACGGCCCCTTTGTGGTCGCCCGCATGAAACTGGCCGGTGGAATCGCAGAAGAAAGAACGCAAGCCGCTTCGCCCGTACTCGGAGGGGATCGCCGCAAGCTCATACTTGGCCGGCGCGCCGGAGGTGTTCGCGCCCACGATCACGTAGCGATAGGAGTAGCCATCTTTGCGCCCCCCCGCCAGACCTTCGTCTACCAGGCCTGCGCCGTCACTCTTGGGTGCGTTCTTCGCCGCGGGGCCCAGGGCTTTCAGCGATTCGGGCAAGCGCGTGAAGGTCTTTCGATAGGTTTCAATGGCCTCGACCAGCGCCTTGAGGGAAGCGATGGCCGATTGCTCGTTAGCCTTCATCTCCGCGCGGTCCCATTCAATTTCCAGGGAAGGAAGATCCAGAAACAAGAGTCCGAGCGAGAGAATTTTCCACTGCCCGGCTTCCCTCACCATGCCCATGGTTACGCGATGCGCGGTGAGCCCGGCGGTGTCACCGGAGTCCTTCACGGTGAGCGGAAGATAAGCGAGATTGTCGCGAAGTTCCGGCTTTTCAATTTCCATTTGCGTGGTGACTTCCCGCGTTTCGCAGAAGACCAGAACGTTTCCTGCCGGCTCGTTTTGCGTTCGGGGTTTTCCCGGCTTGTCGAGAAGAACGAACCGCTTCAGAAAGGTTTCACGGGCGGGGGGCGTCATGCGGCCAAAAGCCTCGGCATTGCGGACGGTGAGCGCCCTGGCGAACTCGGCGGAATTCTGCGAGCAAGCGGCCACCAGGGCTTCCTTGAGTACCGCGGAAGGGCCTTCCGGCAGGGACGATTGGGCGTGCAATCGGCCCGGCGCCGTGGAAAACAGAAGAATGGCAATCAGTGCATGTTTGAAAAAACGAAAACCCGGGGATATTGGGAGCACGAGCACTAATCCTTTGCGTCTTGCAGGATGGCCGCCAAGTTTTGCGTGAATACCGACCGCGGCATCACTTCCAGGCAGCCGGCGGCGCGCGCCTGGGCCGCGAGTTCGGTCTGAACGTGAGACAGGAAAGCCACAACACGCAGCTCTTTTTGAGTTGCGCGCAATCGCTCGATGGTTGCCACGGGCTGGTTGCGGGAGTTCAGATCCACGATCACCAGCTTGGTCGGCGGCTCCAGCAGAGTGAAGAGCGCGTCCGGATTGCTGGCTACTTTGAATTCGATGCCCAGCTGCTTGGCCGTTTCCGCCACTTTCAACTGAAAAAACAGATCATCAATCAAGGCTGCTACACGGCCCATGCGGATTACTCCTTGTCCTTAACGTCCACGTTAAAAACCCTTGCGGGGGCTTTCCCCGGCGGCCCTTGAGGTATTACAATCAGCCTGCCCCCCAGAGGACCCTGATGCAAGCTCTTTCGCCAGCCTCTTCTTTATCGCAGCCGCCCGTATCCCTGCTGGAGAAGACCCCGGCCATCCTGGAGGCCCTGCTCCGCGACGTTCCGGCGGATATCCTCGAGTGGAAGCCGGCGGCGGATCGCTGGTCGATCAGCGAAGTTCTGGCGCACCTGCTGGCGATCGAGCAGTTGTACGGAGATCGCGCAAAGAGAATTGTGGTGGACAACAATCCCACGCTGGCCAAGTACTTGGAACCAGACGAAGCCCACTTGGGAAGAAAAACTTCGAACCAGTATCTGAAAGAGTTTGTAGCGTTGCGCCAGGCAAACTTTTTCTTCTGGCATGGCATCCCTTCTTCCGCCGCCTCGCGCACCGGCGTCCATCCAGAGATGGGAGCCGTCACCCTTTTGCAATTGCTTAACGAACTTGCTAATCATGATCTGGGCCACTTACGGCAGATCGCCGAACTTTATCGCGCAGAAGCTTTCTACCCGAACGCCGGACCAGTTCAGAGGTACTCAAATCCCAAGCCATGAGCGAACATCCTGAAGACCTGCGATTGGCCGGGGCGAGAGCGCTGGATGTAACGCTCTACTCGCGACCCGGTTGCCACCTTTGCGAAGCCGCCAAAGTTGCCATCGATCCGCTGCTGGCGGAATTTGGCGCCACGCTGCGCGAAGTCAACATTGACGGCGATGCCGTGCTGACCGAACTCTACGGATGGGACATTCCGGTCCTATTCGTCGGCACCAGAAAAGCCGCGAAGCACCGCATCAACGTCAGACAACTTCGCAGACAACTGAAGGAAGCTTGCGAAAGCGCGGAAAATTCGCATGCGGTGATGGTTCGGAAAAAAGGCGCTTAGTGGCCCGTAGTTGGGGCGTGCACGCCGACGGTTTCGTCGGGCACGTCGCCCTTGCGGCCCTTCACGCGATCGTAGACGCTTACCTGGCTCACTGAACCGAGC
>Ga0137412_10000889_pt1 | contig 22316 bp, 16 predicted proteins | sample CZODoug2_1_16fun_FD_122160 | JGI IMG/M metagenome (GOLD analysis project Ga0137412, IMG submission 122160) | Vadose zone soil fungal communities from Angelo Coast Range Reserve, California, USA - CZODoug2_1_16fungal (Hybrid Assembly) | ecosystem: Environmental > Terrestrial > Soil > Vadose zone... | reverse complement strand
CCGTTGATGCGAATCGCCTGCCCGCGACACAGTATCGCGTCATTTTCTCCCGGCAGTGCGCTCGGCCAGCTGAACGGCCCGATCGGCGCGCCCGGCGATACACCTGCCGAGGCCAACGCCTCGCTGGACCAACTCGAGCCGGTCCCGTCCGCATCCGCGTGCTCCGGCGTCGAATCGAGACTTGTGACCATACAGTTTCTGGCTGCAGCCACGTCGTCATACGGCACCGCCACAGTGAAATCCGTCGTCGCACCGCCCTCACCCCAACGCGCGCCGACCGAAAGCCAGCAGCTAGCCGGACCGATATCCGGTGGCACGGCAACCTGCCAATGACCGGACTCGGCGGTGCCCGACACGGGCCACGGCAGGTCCGCGGTCAACGTCCATTCCGGATCGACCACGGGATCACCGTCGATAGTGGCGTGTACTTCCAGATGATCGCCGGGTTGCGCTATCGCGGGCTCGATGGCAATGCCTAGCCGGGGGTGGTGGCCCGGTGTCACCCGCACGTCATCGATGGCGAACCACCCGCCGTCGCGCAGCCGCCAGCGAAGCACCAGTCGCGAGCTGCCTGCCGGCGGCGTAAGCCGCACACTTTCCCGTGTACTGACGACGTCGCACCCGTGGTTGGCGTCTGCAACGCCCGGTCCATAAGAGACAATCGTGTATTCAGCGCCACCATCGTAGGACGCGGTAACCGTGGCGAAGCCATTATCCTGCTGCCGATAGTGACTGCTGAATTCAACTGTTACGGCGTTACCGCCACTGATGTCGTAGGCCTGCGACACGAGAGTCGAATCGAACGAGTCGATCCCGGCCAGGACCGCGTCGGCCACCGCGAATGCGCCGCGCGCATGCACGAATGTCTCCCGACCCGCCTGCGGTTGTTGCGCCGACCAGTAGGGATCCGTGACGAACCGCCAACCGCCCCACGCCGCATCCGTGGGTGGCTCGACCGACCAGGATTCGGGTGGATCACCGGTAACGCCGCCAGCCGTTCCGTTGGGAATCAGCAACGGATCAAACGCCGGAACGAGGCGCGGCACAGTGGTGTCGAATGGATCTGCCGGCGTCGGATCCTGCACCGCGCGACCGTCGAGCCCCCAGACCGGGTTATTCGGAATGCCAAGATGGTGCAATACGGTCGGTGTCACATCGACCGTGCGTACGTCGTAGCGTCGACCAGGCTGCACTGCTGGGCCATTCGCTATCAGAAACCAACCGCGCTCGGCCGCGGACGGGCCGTTGTGGGCATAACCGATATCTTGGTGGCCGTGGTCGTTTGTCGCCAGCACCAGCCAGTCCGCGCGGTCCGGCCTGGCGGCGAGTGCGTCCAGGATTCGGCCGACCTGTCGATCCACAAGGGAGATCGTGTCGTAGTAGTGCGGAAGGGATGCTCCGCCATGGTGACCGGCGATGTCGATGCCGCCCAGATGAACAAAGAGCAGGTCGGGGTTGTGCTCGCCGAGGAGTCCTACGGTCACATCGGTGACGGCGGCATCCACGTCGTCGGGATCGTCTGAATCGCAGTCGAAGCTGACCCGCTCATCAACCGCGTCGGAAATCATCGGACCGCCATAAGGCCGACGGCTGGCGATCGCAGACCAACTTGCGACCACAGCGGTCGACAGTCGTTCATCGTATTGCTTGGCTCGAGTGAGAAAGTCCGGATAACGATGCACTCGTTGCAAGAGCATGTTTCCGTTGCGCAGCAGGCTCTTGGCCGGCCACACACCACCGAGCACGGTGGCCCAACCAGCGCCGGAGCCGGTCACTCCGCCAGGCGAGCAATACAGCGGGGAAACGGCCAGCAGTCCCGTAGCAGCGAGTGCCTGCAAGCGTGGAGCGACGGCTTTCAGCAGAATGTCGGGCCGTAATCCGTCGAGGCCCAGCACAATGACTTTGCGATCGCTCGCACCGGGCGGTACCGCCGCTGCCGGAAGGCCGTCGCGCAGCCGCACGATCGGCGCCGAAGCATATCCGGGAACACCGCAGTCTCGTGACACGTCGGCTCCGTAAGCACGGCAAGCAACCGTGATAGCGACTTATATCGGACGGCACTATCATTCGGTACGCTCGATCGATAGGTCCAATCGCTTCTACCAATGACAGGATCGGTACGGCCGATGAACTATTGGCACCTGCGAGCGTTCCACACCGTCGCGGCCGCCGGCAGCTTCACCCGCGCCGCCGCGCAACTGCACATCACCCAACCGACACTGTCAGAGCAGGTGAAGGCCCTCGAGGAGAGCTACCGCGTCACGCTCTTCTCCCGACGCGGCAAGCAGATCTACCTCACTGCGCTCGGTGAGGAGCTATTCGCCATCACCCGCAGACTCGCGACGCTGGAAAGCGAGGCCGAGCAATGTCTGACCGATGCGAAAGAGCTCAGGCGCGGCCACCTGCGGCTTGGCGCCGACGCTCCCGTGCATGTCATGCCGCTCATCGCAGCGCTGGAGAGCCGGCACCCGGGAATCGACGTCTCATTGTCGACCGGCAACTCGGCGGAGCTCCTCCACGACATCAAGACGCACCGTGCCGACGTCGCTGTGCTGGCCAACGTCGCCGCCGATCCCGCGTTGACCCGCGTCCCGATCGTGCACAATCAACTCACCGCGTTCGTACACAAGAGCCACCCGCTGGGCTCCCGCAAACGGATATCGCCGACCGAACTCGTGGAACACCGACTCGTGCTGCGCGAATCCGGGTCAATGACCCGCAGCATCTTCGACAGCGCGCTGGCCGCAACCGGCGTTACCGCAGACAACCTGATGGAGGTCGACGGCCGCGAAGCCGTCTACGCCGCGGTAGCAATGGGCCTGGGCGTCGGCATAGTGGCCGAGACCGAATTACCCACCGACGAAAATGTCGTCGCCGTTCGCATCTCCAACCTCGACCTCACCACCATCGAATACCTCATCTGTCTCAACGAACGACGGCACACCCGCCTCATCCAAACCGTGTTTGACATCGCCCAGCAAACCGCGGGTCCGGCGAGCACTACAATTAACTGAGCCATCTGCGTATCGGTCAGTTGACTGCTCGACACCTAGTGCCGCCGACACAACCAGTCTCCACGGCCGATAGGTCTGAACTGGCAAACCAAACCGTTTCAACAATTCAGACCTCGCCAATTGTCAAATTTGCGACTTGCCGTTGCTCCGGCCATCGACGTGACCACGGTCACTATTACATCGTCATAATGTGCAGTATCGGCCGCTGTGTCCGATTTACTAGAACGGTTTTTCCTAACGCCGCCGGCCGACATTACGAGATAACGTCAAATCTGTAACGTTTCCGGACCCTGCGGATATACATGCGGTGACGGTTTTAATCGGGCGCTTTGATGCGCCCGAGATTTCTGTTGTCGATCGGTGGGAGAGGTTCTCAATGCAGGTCAGATTGGCACAAGCTGGCGCGATCGTCGGGGCTGGCCTGGTGGCGGTGATGATGACGACTCCCGCCGGTGCGGCGACGGCGGAGGCGGGCACCGGATCCGCATACGCCGCACAGGCCAATGTTTCGCTGCTGTCGGGGGTTTTGGGTCCACACACTCTCGCCGTAGAGACCGGACCGCTGGCCGCCTCCAACACCAATGGTCCGACCACTGCGTCCACCGTGGACGCCACCCTCAAGGGTCTGGTGTCAGCCAAGGTGTTGACCAGCTCGTCGCAGCACAACAAGGGCGATGGGACCGTGGAATCAACGGCATCCGCGACGCAGGTCGGGCTGCCGGTGTTGCGCGCATTGGCTGGCAGCACGCCGATGGCTTCGGTCATCAGCGCGCAGTGCAAATCAACTACGAACGGCATTACCGGTAGCTCCAATCTCGCGGATCTCGACCTGGGCAAGATCGGGCACATCGCGGCCGCTACGCCGAATCTCAACCTCGGAATTCCCGGCGTGCTCCAGGTAATCGCCAACGAGCAGATTCACCATGCAGACGGCAGCCTCACGGTAAATGCCCTCGACATCAAGCTGCTGGGCGGAAAGCTATTGAATGCTGTAGGCAGCGGCCGGATCGTCATATCCTCCGTGACCTGCGCGGCGGCCACGACGCATATCACAACACCTCCGTCGAGCACGCCGACGACGGCTCCGACAACGACAGTTCCGAGCGCGCCGGCGCCCTCGCCCAGCACGTTGCCGACGGTGTCGGCCGCGCCGACGCCGCCCCAGGTCAAGGTCATTCCGATTGGTGCGCCGCAGACCGGTGATGGCAGCCTGGCAACCGTGGTCGTGCGCTGACCCGGACTGACAACACAATGACAACCACACGACAAATGCGGTGCCTTCGCGCGATCCGCGCGATGGGGATCACGCTGGTCGCGGCCATGTCGTTGGTCGGCTGTGGTGGACACAGCCGACCAACGGCGTCGCAGTCCTCGCCACCAGTGAATACCAGCGCAGCCGCGACGGCACCGGCCACTCCGACGCCGACTCCCGGGCTGCCGCGCTCGATCCCTACCTGGGTGGACATTCCCGCGATCGGGGCACATTCATCTCTCGTACAGCTGGGTCTCAACACCGATAAGACCGTGGCGGTGCCGCCGGTCAGTCAACCGTTGCAGGCCGGTTGGTACAAATACGGTCCGACGCCTGGTCAGGTCGGCCCCGCGGTAATCCTGGGGCACATCGACGGCAACCACCAGGAGGGAATCTTCTGGCGATTGCATGACCTCAAGCGCGGCGACAAAGTGCGCGTCGGCCGCCGGGACGGCAAGACATTGACCTTCACCGTGCGGAAGGTTGCGCAGACGCCGAAGAGCGCATTTCCGACGAGCTCTGTTTACGGAAATACGTCAGGCTCGCAACTGCGGCTCATCACGTGCGGCGGGGCTTTCGATGCATCGACCCGCAGTTACCTCGACAACATTCTCGTGTTCGCAACGCTGAATACGTGAGTCCGCCGCGCACCGAGGGCGCCGCCTGCCCTCCCTGTGCGAGCCCGGGATCACATGCATGCAGCCATTCTCGGGGATAACCTCCATCCTGCGCCGAGGTGAACAGCTGTATCTCACCCGGCCCATCGGCCCGAGGTAAACGCGATGGTCAGGATTGTCAACAGCGGGCCGGCGACGCATACATACGATGTGACTATCTGGGGACGCCGGCTACTCGACGTCGCCAGCACGATCCAGAGCGGCCACCAGAGCAGCGAGGACCGTGGTAGCGACATGTACCAGTACGATGTGCCGAGTGCCAGCAGGCTCAGTCCGATATAGGTCGCCTGCGGCCAGTCGCGTCGAATGAGCAGCAGACCAAACAGAGCAATGCCGACCACCGCCGCGGCCAGCTCCAGCTGAAATTCCCACGCGTAAGGGGTGGTCTGCAGGTGATGGAATGCGTTGTCCCAGGTGTGCGCCCAGGCCTGCATTGGAGAGTGGAATTGGCGGTACCAGCCGCGTTCCTCGGCGTGCCTCCACGCCATCCAGTCTCCCGTGCGGCTGTGGAGAAACCAGCAATACATGGCGACGGGAAGCACGGGAAGGCCCAGCCATAACAGGTTGCGATACCGACGCGGTTTACCCGAGGTCAGGAACAGTACGAGCAGTGCGGCAGCGAGGAACAAGCCGTTGATCCGGACCGCCGTCGCCAAGCATGCCAGGCCCGATGCCAGCGGCCAGTTGCCCTTCTTTGCGGCCAGCCAACACGGAAGTGCAAAGGCAAGGAACAACGCCTCGCTGTAACCGACGGCCAGAAAGATCGCGCAGGGCGACAGCAGAAAGAACAGCACGGCACGATTGCCAACACCGTCCTCCGTCGAGTACTGCTGGGCGATCCGCGCCAGCGCGAGAACGGCAACCAGCCCGGCCGCGAACGAGATTAGGAGCCCGGCCGCGATCCAACTCGGAAGCACGGTATGAACCATCCGGAGCGCAAACGGGAATCCGGGAAAGAACGCCTCCCTATTGTCCCGTGCGTGACCCGCGGGAAAGTAGCCATCGCGTGCGATCGCGAGAAAGTAGCTCCAGTCCCACTGCTGCCATCTGGCCATGAACGAAGGCGGCGCGTGGGCGGTGCCGTCCCCGACGAAGAGCCAGCCGGCGCTGTACGCCGTAATCCATATCCCAAGTCGCGTAAAGATGTACAACACGATGATAGGCCGGTCGGTCGGGCGGAATGGGCTCTGCCACCGTGGGCTGTTCGGTAGCCCGGCGGCGGGAGCGTCCGGCGGGAGCGGTGGTGGGGTGTGCCGCGTCGAGAACGTTGTATCGGTGCCGCGTTCGCGATTGTTTGAGCCAGAGAATGACACAGCAGATCTCCTTTACCGGACCGGAATCAAGGCATGCTGAATCGCCATCCGGCCCTGTAAGCGCTGGATGTAGCTGGGCGTTGCTTGGGTTAGCGGCTCGAAGTCGAAGTCGAAGTCGACGCCGAGGTCGACGCCGGGTCGGACGGCGAGAACGGCGTTGTCGGGGTGGCCGAGGGTGATGTTTGGCTTGGCGCCACGGACGGCGTCGTAGCCGGGCTCCCATTGCCGCCTCCGCCGGAAAGCAGCAGTGCCGCAGCGGTGCCCGAGCCACCGACAACCAGGAATGCGGCCACCGCGACCGTTACTATTCTGCGACGTACTATTTGGCCGCCTCGCGATGTTATTGCTGTGAGCGGCGCCGGTTCGGTGTCAATTTGCGCTCGTGCCGCCAGCTGGCGCAACGCGGCCCGTAGCGAATCGTGCTGGTCACTCATCAACGGACTCCTCGCTGCTCGGCTCGGTCAGTTGGTCGGCGAGAGCGGCTCGACCCCGGCTCAGATGTGTCTTGACGGTGCCGGCGGCCATTCCCGTTTCGGCCGCGATCTGATCGACCGACATGTCGCATACGTAATGCAGAGCAATCACGTGACGCTGCCTCGCCGACAGCGTGCGCAGCGCGGCGACGAGCGACACCGTCTCGGGGCCAGGAGTGGGCGGTGGCGAAACCGTGCCCAACCTGTGCCAGGCCTCGATCGAACGCCGCGTCCCGCGCCAACGACTTATTGCCAGCCGCGCCGCTACCGTGCGGATCCATGCTTCGGGGCTGCTATCGGTGTCTAGCTGACGCCGGCGCGCCCATCCGCGCGCAAACGCCTCGTGTACAACGTCTTGGGCCTCCTGCAGGTCGCCGATCATGACGAAGAGTTGCCCAACAAGACGCCCGACAGTCTGCAGGTAGAACTCCTCAAACTCTTCCACTGTCACAGCGGCAGCTCCCGGGGCCCGTTCGACGTCAACGTACATACGCCCGGGCGTCGATATTTCGCCGACAGCCAGTCAGGGATTAGTGCGTGACCTTAGTCACATCACCAGCTCGCGGATGAGTACGCGCTGCGCTACGAGGCGCTCGCTGCGGCCTTGCTCAGCAGCGGTAGGTAGGTGTGCAGCATCCACGGCAGGCTCAGTACGTTGACCGCGCTGGTCGCAAAAACGAGCGGCGGGTCCGTCAGCGGAATGTAGCCACCGTGCTTGACCGCGGGAATCGACTGGAAGAGTTTGTTGTGCTCCAACTGGTTCTCGATGTCTTTGCTGAGATACCAGGACACCAGCACATCCGTCTTGACACTGCCCAGATTCTCGACGCTGACCTGTTTCGCGAAAGAGTTCGAGCTGCCACCGCCGCCCAGCTTGGACACACTTGGCGCGAGGGTGAAACCCAGCGCCTTCAACAGCTGCAGTCGCGGGTCGTCATCGTAGTAGAAGTTATAGCTCTCGGCCGTGGTGCCGCTGCCAAACGTGATCGTTTTCCCGCGGAATTCCGGATGCTCCTTTGCGGCATTGCTGATCAGTTTGTTCGTCTCGGCTGCCAGCACGGTCGCCTTCGGCGTCAGGCCGAGTGCCCGCCCGACCAGCGCGATCTGGTCCTGCCAGGAGGTTTCCCATGGCTTGTCGGGGTAGCCGACCGTCGGGGCGATGTCGGACAGCTTCGCAAACTGCGCGCCGGTAATCCCCGAATAGACGGCGAGGATCACGTCCGGATGCAGAGCAGCAATCTTCTCGAACGGCACCTGCCCGGACGCTGTGGTGACCAGCGTCGGGGTCGCGCCCTTCAGATCCTTGATCCGCTGCTCTTCCCAGGGCAACACCTTCTGACCGGGCTCGGAGTCAGCCGACAGATCTTCCATGCCGACCGGGACCACGCCCAACGCCAACGCGGCATCCTGGCTCCCCCACCCGATCGCCACGACACGCTTCGGATTCTTGTCAATGGTCGCCGAGCCCAGCGCGGATTTGACGGTGACCGGAAAGGCGCCACCCGATCCGCCTGATGCCGACCCCGAAGAGTCCGCTTTGTCCGAACTACCGCACGCGGTGGCGACGACGAGGACGGACAACACGATAGCGGCGATGGCCCGAGACATGGCGCTCCTAGACGGTTAAGTCAGGCTACCCTAACAAATGCTCGCCAGAACCATCGCATCCGTCATCGGATGGGCCACCGTCCGAGGGAGTTACAGACGCGCCTTTTATAAGGAACGATAAGCAGCCTTCGTTACGTCGTTCATAACCTCGTGGTCGTATCCATCGATACTTTGCCGACGGCCAGATTTAGCTACTCGATATGTTCAGCGACCGAGGCTTCTCGCGCTGATTGGGTGTAATTTAAGTATTGCCTTTGGAGGTGGGGGTATTGCTACGGACCGCGTGTACTGTGGCCGGCGCACTGTGCCTCTTGGTGAGCGGTTGTACCGGCGGAGGTCATCGCACCGCCCACCCAGCTACCGCACCGCACGCCACTGCGCCGCTGTTTGAGGGTGATGCCGTCGTTTCCCTGCATGGTGCAAGGCTCGTGGGTAGGCCTGGTGTGCAACTTATCCAAGGAAACAGACTGGGCGATCTCGGTGGCGGAAACACTCGACAGATCGTTGGTCTGCCCGACACCAATAAGCAACCCATCATGGCGTTCCGGATCGGTCAGGACACCGCTCTATGGCTAGATTGTCTCTCGCAGCGTGGCTGTACTAGTCAGGTGTTCGTCCTGTCGTCGGGCACGTCCCAGGTCCGCCGTATCGCGACCAGCGCTCCGGCAGGGTCCGGACTATCTGCGGCGCCCGGTCTGCACGGGGTGTGGCTCACTCGATACGAGTCCGACCAACGCTGCACTCTGTCCGAGGTGGGCCTGACCGGCCGAACTCTGGTGCCGGCGACCCCGATCGCCTGCAGCGTAGGCGTCCGGGCGGAAACCCGTCTTGGCCTACTGACCTCGAACTCTCTTACGGCCAAGGACGCGATCCTCGATCCCCAGCATCACCTCCGTACCCGTATCCGTTCCGACGGCCCGATACTCGCGGTCGCCGGCACCACCCGGGTGACGCTGGACGAACAAGCCGTTACGGTGACCGACCGAGCGGGCCACAGCCGAAGCGTCCCCGTCCCATCCACGATCGGCACTACCGACGATGGATACGTGAGCGCCGACGATCGATACGTTGCCGTTCCGTTCACCAACCCCGCATGTCCTGGGCCTCGGCAGTGTCTGGATATGTGGGTACTCGACCTGAGCATGATGCGGTGGCTGCACGTGCCATCTATGCCGGTCGCGGTGGCGCTCAAGCAGACCACCGAGTTTTGGGGTGCTCACGATCAACTGTTCTTCCTGGGCTCCTTCGACGGCCCCGGCGATATGGTCGCCATGTGGCAGCCGCATGCATCGGAGTTAGCTGTGCGAAAAGTGACGCTACCGAAGACTGAATACGGCATCCTCGACAGCTAGTGCGCTCCGGCAGCATGAGCGATTTAGCTCTCACGTCGTCCGGATGACGACTTCCTCGCCTGCGTCGAACCCGACTTCGGTTGTCTCCTCGCCGTACCGGATCCGTCCTGTCATCGGCCGCGACGATCTGATGCGTGCGTGGTCGAGGCGACCGGTGCGCCAGGTGATGTCGACCGTGTAACCGCCGCGCGCTCGCAGGCCGTATATCGAGCCGTCGCGCCACTGCGCCGGCAGCGCGGGCAGGAGTTCGATCTCCGCGCCATCGGATTGGAGCAGCATCTCGGCGATTCCGGCTGTGCCACCGGCGTTTCCGTCGAACGAATAGATGTTCTGGACTGCGCCGGCGATTCCGCCGGCGGAGTAGCTCAGCAGGTTGGCCTCGCTGGTGTCGGCGATGAGCCGGGTGAGATTGTCGAGTGCCTTGTCGCCGTTCAGGAGACGCGCGAAATAGACGGTGAAATTGGCCTGTACCCATTCGGTCTGTTCCCAGCCCGGGGCGCCGCAACGCCGTTCGATGGTGATCTCCGCTGCCCGGGCGAGCCCGGGTGTAGTGCGCGGCGTGATCTGCCGTTCCGGAAACAGTGCGGCGAGGTGTGAGGTGTGTCGGTGGGCCGGGTCGGCCTCGTCGTAATCGTGCAGCCATTCCTGGAGTTGGCCGTGTCGCCCGATCAGCAACGGTGACAGGCGGGCACGCGCTTCGGCGATCCGCTCCCGCAGTTCGGGATCGATGTCCAGTACTCCGGCCGCTTCGGCGCATATACGTAACATCGCTTCGGCGAAGACCCGGTCGACGGTATTTCCCATGGCGATCGAGCAGCGTGCAGCGTCGGGAGCGAGGTACCAGTTCTCGGGTGACTCCGCCGGGCCGGCAACGAGCCAACCGTGATCTGGCTCGGGCACCAGGTAGGTAAGGAAAAACAGTGCGGCCTCGCGTACCACGGGATAGACCTGGTCGCGGAGGAATATCTCGTCGCATCCGTATTCGTAGTGTTCCCAGAGTTGCAGGGCGAGCCAGGCACCGCCGGTGACATTGAGCCCCCAGCCCATGCCGGTTCCTGGTGCGGTGTAGCCCCATGCATTGGTGACGGTATGGGCGACCCAGCCCGGGGCTCCGTACATTTGCGCGGCCGTGGCTCGGCCCGCATCGGCGAGGCTGCTGATAAACCGTACGAGTGGCTCATGGCATTCTGCGAGGTTGGCCGGCTCCGCCGCCCAATAGTTCTGCTGGGTATTTATGTCGAGATGGAAGTCATTCGTCCATGGCGCGCTGCTGGCGAGACCGTCGTTCCAAAGTCCCTGCAGCGCAAGTGGTAGTGGGGAGCTCTCTCGTGAGCCGGCGATGGTGAGATACCTGCCGTACTGGAAATAGAGCGCGATGAGCGCGTCGTCGCGTTCCCCGCGAGCGAGCCGATCCCGCCGTTTGTCCGTCGGGTGATCCAACGTTGGTCCGAGGCTGATCGAGACCCGGCTCATCAGCCGTTGGTGGTCGCGGACGTGTGCCGCCCGGAGTCCGTCGTATCCGACGGCCGATGCCGCCGAGATCAGCGTATTGGCCTGGGCAACGGGATCGGCGCCGGCCCAATCGGTGCCGACGGCGATGAGCAGCACTGCGGAGTCGGCGTCGGCAAGCTCGACGGTGTCCCCCGCGACCCGCGCTGTCCCGTTCTCGGCCACCACGTGGGCTCGAATTTCCACGGCCACGCCCTGGCGTCCGTTGCTATGCAGCGATTCGAATGCGTGCCCGCTGAACGCAACACCGGTCTCGGTCACCGTGGTGCTGCCGGGTACGCCGATATTGTCCAGGCTGAGCGAAAAGCCGACGCTCTTTGTGTCGTCGGTCGTGATTCGTACCGCGATGACGCCGTGCGGGTTCGAGGCGAATACTTCCCGGCTAATAGCGGCGCCGTCGCTCTCATACTCGACCGTGACGACGGCGCTATCGAGGTCGAGGGTCCGGCGATATCCGCCGACGCGATGTTCGATGAAGTCCAGCCGGACCTCCGGCAGGGGCAGGTTGGTCCCGAACGAGGACATCCGCCCGGGCAAATGTTCGCCGGCGAGATTCTGCGCCTCGGCATAGCGTCCGGCGAAGAGCAGCCCGCGGATCGTGGGCAATTCCCGCAGCGCGGTCGGACTGAGGTCGGTCGTTGCCGGTGCCCCAGACCACGCGGTCGACTCGGACAGCTGTATGCGTTCGGTGCGGGTGCCTCCGTAGACCATGCCGCCGAGTCGGCCATTGCCGATCGGCAGCGCCTCGAACCACCGATCGGCCGGGCGGTCATACCAGAGTGCGCCAGCCGATCTGTCCACGATCGACCGCGCCTCAGCGCGTGACGTGATGAGCATTGGTGTCCTTCATCTCAGCGGGAACTATTGAGCAGCAACAGCATTATTCCGCACCTCGGCCAATTCGCCGACCGACGCTGTAACCCCGGGCCATATCAACAGGTGGAGTGTGACGACGAACTGCTCCCAGGAACCCCATTGTCTCTGTGCACGTGAAAGGAAACGCACCATGTCTCGACGACATGTCAGCTGGCGGACCGCCCTTCTCCCCGGGATCACGGCCACCATCGCAACCGCCCTCCTCGGGCTTACTTCGACGGCCAATGCGGCCACCGGAAGTGTCTGGTCCATCGTCAAGAGTCCCAATGTCACCACGGGAAACTTTGCCAGCAATACGCTGTTGAGTGTGGCCCCCGTCTCGCAGAACGACGTCTGGGCCGTCGGCCTGGAAAACAAGTCGGGTTTCGACTCCAGTGGGGACTTCCCCTTGATTGAGCATTGGGACGGCACTGCCTGGAGCGTTTCCCAGACTGGCACGCAGAACGCCGACTTGACGTCGGTCAGCGCCGATTCGGCCAATGACGCCTGGGCTGTTGGCAATGTCCTGAACAACAAGACATTGCTGGCCGAACGTTGGAATGGCAGTGCCTGGAGCACGGTCCCGATGCCCGAGCCGGCCGGTGCGATCAGCGCCCGGATCGAAGGGGTAACCGCTCTCTCCGCCAGCAACGCCTGGGCCGTCGGTACCTTCTCCGACAACGCCCTGAACCTGCCATTGATCGAGCACTGGGATGGCACCAGCTGGTCGGTGGTACCCAACGTGCCCCGCCAGGTCGCCGAATCCAATGCCCTGGACGGCGTCACCGCCATCTCGCCGAACGACATCTGGGCCGTGGGACACTTCTCCGGGGGCAGCACAAGCCAAAACAGCCAGCTGTTGATGCACTGGAATGGCACCAGTTGGTCGCTGGCCAAGCCCGCGCAGGTCACGCCCGGACAGTCCAATAACGCTTCCGTTGCGGTAACGGCCAACTCGAGCAATGACGTCTGGGCCGTCGGCGGGGTCGACTCCACCAACAGCGACGGCGTAACCACTCAGCAGCCGTTCGCCGAGCACTGGGACGGGACCCAATGGACCGAGGTTGCGACGCCTGCACCTGCGATAGGCAGTGCCGCATTCGCCTTCACCGCGGTCACGGCGGTGTCGCACAATGATGTCTGGGCCGTGGGACTGAACGCCGGCGACGCGTTTATGGAGCACTGGGACGGCACCAGCTGGACCACGACTGCCTTGCCGGCGCTGGGTGCCCGCGGCAGCTCGCTCTTTGGTATCGCAAAGAGTGGACCGAGCACCCTGTGGGCGGTTGGCGACAACAGGCCGAAATCGGGTCTGATCTCGCAATCGCTGACCCTTCGTACAGCGCAGGGCTAACCCCACCGCCTGCGAAAGCGACTGCGCGGTCGTTGACCGCGCAGTCGCTTTCGCGGTTACTTCTCCTGGGCCAATAGTTTCTTGCTCTGTTCCTGCATCTTCGTGAAGACATCGTCACCGGCCTTGTTGGTGAAGTAAGCCTCGAACTGGGGCACCATCGCGTTGGTCACGGCCGCGCCGTTGTTGTATACGGGACAAGGGAAAAGCTCGTCGTTCTTGACGTAGTCGGTGAAGACCGAGAAGCCAGGGGTCTTGCTGGCCTGTTTTGTCGCCAGTGCGTCCATGGATTTCGCGATGGATGGGAAGAACGAGCCGTTGTATTCCGCGGCCTTCGTCTGGCAGGTTTCGCTCTCTTGATAGGAAACCCACTTCCAGGTTTGGTCGGCATGCTTGGTGCCCGCCCAGATGTCGTTTCCGTTGGAATTCGACATCAGGGCTCGCTTGCCATCTGATCCGGCTGGAAGTGGCGCCACACCGACCTTGATGCCGGGTAGCGATGCGAAGGTGCTGGCCTCCCAGGTGCCGCCGACGATCATCGCGACCTTGCCGGAGCCGAGCTGCTGCGTATCGGCGGTGGTGAATTGATTGAGCTTCGGTGCGAACCCGTCGTTGGTGAGGGACCGCACGAGCCCCACGGACTTGACGACTTGGGGATTGGCGTAGTTGAAGACGGTCGGCCATTGGTTCGTGTTCGGAATGCTGACCCCGGCACTGGGCAGCAGCCAGCCCCAGGCGTTCTGTCCGAACGGGTCTCCGGTGGACTCGAGGTTGCCGATCCCGTAGGTGGTTACCTTGGCGGCGTTGTAACCCGACTGGTCACCGCGAACTCCACTTTTGTCGACGGTGAGGTGCTTGATCATCTTCCAGAACGTGCCGCCACCGTCGGGAGTCCACGTCAACTTGTCGACGTCGGCTGGCGTGTAGCCGGCCTTGGCGAGGACGTCTTTGTTGTAGTACAGCACGCCCGTTGCCCAGTCCATCGGCAGCGCATATTGCTTGCCGTCCTTGTATTTCCAGGCGCTGGCACCGATCGAGTATTGCTTCATATCGATCTTGTCCTGGCTGATGTACTTGTCCAATGACATCAGCTGGCCCTGGCCGGCGTAGGACTGCAGGTAGGTCACGCTGTTCATGAAGGCGTCCGGCGCATCCCCCGAGACGAAGCCGGAGGTCAGCTTGGTGAAGTAGTCACTGACGTTGTATTGGGAGATCTTCACCTTGATGTCGGGGTTGGATTTCTCGAATGCCGGTATGCATTTCTCGTAGGCGGCGGCCTGGTTCGGATCCCAGGTCCACCAATTCACGGTGGCCTTTCCGCTTGATCCGCCGGAGCTGCCGCCGCCGCATGCCACCAACGTCGCGGTCATCGCCGCGCACACGACTGCCGGTGCGATCATTCGCATTCTCATATCCGTTCCCTTTCCGGGTGTAGATCGGAGCGTTCAGGGGCAGCGACGTCCCGGTCACCGGATACCGGTGAAGCCGATCGAGTTGACGATGCGTCGTCCGAAGATCATGAAGAGCACCAGCATCGGGAACGCGGCGACCAGCGCGGCCGCCATGAGCCCGGCGAAGTCGGGCTGCGTCTCCGGTGACGCCTGCTGGAATACGCCGAGCGCAACAGTCAACGGTCGCACGCCGGGATCGCTGGCGATCATAAGTGGCCAGAAGTAGTCGTTCCAGGCGTTGATGAAGGTCAACAACGACAGCGTCGTCAGCGGTCCGGCCGTCATCGGGACCGTGATCCGGAATAGCAGGCCGAGTGACCCGGCCCCATCGATGAGCGCCGCATCCTCGATGTCGTTGGAAAACCCGAGCATGAATTGCCGGAGGAAGAAGATATTGAAGGCGGAGAACAGCGCTCCGGGGAGAACGAGACCGGCGAAGGTGTTGGTCAGGCCCAGGTCGTGGATCAGGACGAAATTGGGCAGGAGCGTCATGATTCCGGGGATCATGAGCGCCCCGAGGAATATCGAGAAGATCACGTTTCGCCCTCGCCACTGCAGGCGGGCGAATGCATATGCCGCCAGCAGCGAGCAGAAAACCACGAGGACGGTAAGTGCGGTGGCGTAGATGACGGAATTGCGCAGGGAGAGCGCGAGATTGATCGAGGCTCCGGATCCGCCCTCGGCGATGGCCTGCGTTCGGCTGGCGAGCCCGAGGACCCGTTCGAACGGCCCGACCGTGAAGTTGACGGGCAGGAATGAGGACGGGTGCCTGATCAGGGTGTAGTTGTTCGACAGCGCGGTGCGCAGGATCCAGTAGAACGGGAAGATCGTCACGATCAGAAACAGCGCCAGGTAGGTCCACGCGAGGGTTTTTCCGACCGGAATGCGCCGTCGCCGACGCCGCTGGTCCGCCGGCCGGGAGGCTTGCCGAGTCTCACCGACGAGTGTTGTTGTCATCAGCGCGCTCTCAAGTCGTGTCCGAGTCGTTTGCGCGCAACAGGCGCATCTGGAAGAACGTGATCGCGAGCAGCAGCACGAACAATGCCATCGACATGGTCAGCGCATAGCCGAAGTTGAACTCGGCAAACCCGGTGTCGTAGATGTACAGCGGCAGGACGTTCGACGCATTCGCTGGCCCTCCCTTGGTAGTCACCGCGACAAGATCGAAGACCTGGAACGAGCTGATGATCGTGAGAATGATGACCATCGCCATGATGGGTCGCAGCAAGGGCAGCGTGAGTCTGGTGAACATCCGGATCTCGCCCGCGCCGTCCAATCTGCCGGCTTCGTAGATCTCACTGGGAATCGTCTGCAGACCCGCGAAGATCAGGATGGCGTTGTAGCCCATCGACTTCCAGATAGCGATGAACGATAGCGACGGGATGACCCAGCCCTGCGACCCGAGAAACAGAATGTTATGGCCGATCACGGCCTTGACCACGACGTTGATGATGCCGAGCCCGGGATCCAGCATCCATTGCCAGACCAGCGCCGCAACGACGCCCGAGATCAGGAACGGCAGCAGCACGAGGCCACGGATCACGGTTGATTGCGTCAGTCGGTGCAGAATCACAGCGGAGACCAGCGACACCGCAAGGCCGACACCGACCGTAAGCGCGACAAAGTAGACGGTCACCCGCAGCGAGTGCCAGAACACGTCGTCTGCGAACAGGCGCCGGTAGTTGGCCAGACCGGCCCACGTCGGCGGGCTGAGGATCCGGAAATTGGTGAAGCTGAGATAGATTCCGCGGATGGTCGGGTAGGCGGCAAAGACGCAGAAACCCGCGGTGGCAGGCAGAATGAGGATGACTGCCAGACGCCAGTCCCCGCGGTGCGACGGGCTCCGCCTCGCCGAGGTTCTGCGTAATTGTGTCGCGGTCCGTCCACTCGCTATGACCACAATGGACGCTCCCGAAACCGTTTTTGCGTCTAGGTTTTTTCCGCTCGTAACGTCGTAGACATTCAGACACGCTCGGATCCCCATGGCAACGCCAGATCCCGAATGTGCTCGATACGTCGAGCGAATAAGACCTAGGCCCGTCAGTCCTCGGAGATGGGCAGGGTTCCGGCGGGACGGTCACTGCTCAGAACCAGATCGATGAACGCCTGTGCCGCCCGGCTGAGCGGTCGTTCGGAGTGCCACCACAGCCCCACATCGCGGTGCAGGTGTGGATTTGCCACCTCGCGAACGACGAGCCCGTCGGTGCGCACCATGGCCCCGGCCAGGCTGTTCAACAGCCCGATGCCGTGTCCACCCCGGACCATGGCCGCCAGCGTTGTCGGCTGGTGCGAGACGATCCCGGCGGCCGGCTCGATCCGGCTGGATTGCATGGCCGACCACGCCTCGTAACCGAGGCTGGGATCGCCCAGCGGATCTCCGATCGTGATAACCGGGTACCCGGCGATGTCCTGCAGAGTGATCGAGTCGTTACTCAGCACGGGATGCCCCGGTGGCGCGAGAATCACGAACGGCTCCCGCCAGACGCCGCGGGACACGAGCGCGTGATCGGCCGGCTCGGGCCGCAGCGGACGCAACGCAACCGCCGCCCGTCGCTCAGCGAGATTGTCCTCAATGACCTGAACATCGCCATCGAGCACGGCGACCTCGAGCTGCGGATTCGCCGTCCGCAGGGTCAGCAGGACGCCCGGCAGGAATTCCGAACTGGCACTGGCGAAGCTTGCGATGGCCAGCTTGCCGGTGAATGTCCCAGCTGTTGCTCGCATATCGGAAACCGCGTCGTCGACGGCCGCGACGATCATCCGAGCTCTCGGCAGCAGCCGCCTACCCTCGTCGGTTAGCGTGAGCGGGCGCATCCGCCGCTCGATCAGCACGCAGTCAAGGGCGCGCTCGAGGCTCGCGACCCGCGCCGACACTCGTGGCTGCGACACGTACAAGCGGGCCGCCGCGCGGGCGAACCCACCGGAATCGACCACCTCGATCCAGGACCGAAGCCAGGCCAACTCGACGTCCATCTCCGCCGCCTCCTCCGCGAGGAGAGTAATACCCGGACCCAGATACGTGGCCTCGGGACGCACACTGGACGTATTCGCGGTACGTAATGGCGACATTCGTTATATGGCATTGTCAACGATCCGCCTGACATGCCTGAATGTGAGTGCTAAACACCAGCTGCTCGCCAGACAAGGGGCGTCGAGTGGGACCTGAGATGCCGCCGGACGTGCTGGGCCTGCTGTCGCCGTCGCAGGTCGACTTGGCGCCGGGTGACGACGGCGCCGTCATCACCTCCATCGAGACCTATGCGCTGTCCGTCCCCCTCACCCAAACACTGGCCGACTCGACCGCATCGCTGAAGGCGTGGACTGTACCCGTCGTTGAGATCCGCACCGCCGACGGCACGGTCGGCACCGGCATCTCCGGCGTCCACTGTGGCCCCGAGCTGCTCTGCCACGTCATCGACCGCTACTACGCCCCGGCGCTCATCGGCGCCTCGTCCGAGGACATCCTCGGCACCTGGAAGCGCCTGTACTGGCTGCCCACACACTGGATCGGTCGCAGCGGCGTCGTCCATATGGCACTGTCCATGGTGGACATTGCTTTGTGGGACCTCGCCGCACAGCGGGCGAACGTACCACTGTGGCGGCTGCTCGGCGGCATGGCGGACGCGATCGAGACCTACAACACCGACGGCGGCTGGCTCAACCTCAGCGTCGCGGAGGTGGTACGTGATCTCAATTCGCTCGTCGACCGCGGCTGGCGGCGGGTCAAGGTCAAGGTGGGAAAGCCTGACTGGCGCGAAGATGCACAGCGCGTCCGGGCCGTACGCCAGGCCGTCGGCGGTGATATCACGCTGATGTGTGACGCCAACCAGCGGTGGGATCTGGCCACCGCAAACCGGATATTGCCGGTGCTCGGCGAGGTCGGAATGGATTGGCTCGAAGAACCCGTCCACGCCGATAATCTGCACGCACATCGTCAACTACAGCAGACCGGCACGCTCGATATCGCCGCCGGGGAAAGCCTCTACTCCTACCATGCGTTCGCCAGCTTCATCGCCGCGGACGCCCTGCGCGTCGTGCAGGCCGACGTTACCCGCGTCGGCGGGGTGACCGAATGGATGCAAATCGCGAACCACGCCGCGGCCAACGATCTGCGCGTCGTCCCGCACGCCGGCGACATGATGCAGGTGCATCAGCATCTCGTCGGGACCGTGCTCACCGAATCGCCGCCGCTGGTCGAATTCATTCCCTGGACGCAGGACGCGTTCGAGCACCGGAGCGTCGTGCACGACGGCTTCCTCGAACGCCCGCAAACACCGGGTGCATCCACCGCCATTGCCACCCAGGCGCGCGAGAAATGGCAGATCAAGGGTGTGGGCGGCATAGCAGACAGGGCACAATAGCCATGGTCACAGCCGAGAGACCGGTGCGGGTCGGGCACACCGAACTCTTCGCCCCGCGCGTCGGCCTGGGGACCGCCGTCCTCGGCAACTTCCAGCAAGCCATCAGCGATGACGACGCCATCGCCGTAATCGATCAGGCGCTACACAAGGGAATTCGCTACATCGATACCGCGCCCCTCTACGGGCACGGGCTGGCCGAGCAGCGCGTCGGTCGCGCCCTCGCCACGACACCGCGGGAAGAACTGGTGGTGTCAACCAAGGTGGGACGACTGCTGCGCGCAGATGCGCCGCGGGACGACAGCCAGTATCACGACGGAATCCCTTTCTACAAAGACGTTCCCGCGACAGGACCGGTGTGGGATTTCAGCTACGACGGCGTGCGCCGTTCGGTCGAAGAGAGCCTCCAGCGCACCGGAATCGATCGATTCGATGTGCTACACATGCACGATCCGGACGATCATCTCGAGGAGGCCAGCACCACGGCCTACCGCGCGCTGCGCGACCTTCGCGCCGAGGGTTTGGTCACGGCGATCGGTGCCGGCATGAACCGCTCCGCACCACTCACCGAGCTCATCCGCGCCTGCAACCTCGATGTCGTACTCCTCGCGGGCCGTTACACGCTGCTGGATCAGAGTGCGCTGGCCGATCTCATGCCGTTATGTGAAAAGCGCGGTGTATCGGTAGTGGTTGGTGGTGTCTTCAACAGCGGCATTCTGGTCAACCCGTCCCCGGACGCGCATTTCAACTACCTGCCTGCCGACAGCGCGATCCTCGCCAAAGCCTCGGCTATTCAGGACATCTGCAACAAATATGGCGTGCCGCTCGCGGCCGCCGCTGTGCAATTCCCGCTGGCGCATCCGCGGGTATGCACGGTGCTCCTCGGGCCGCGTACGCTCGCCGAGCTCGAGATGGACGAGGGGCTGTTCGACGTCGAGATCCCACCGCAACTCTGGCGCGATCTCCGACGTCAGGGACTGCTCGGCGATGACGTACCAACACCGGAGTGAATCGTGCCCATACGGATCGATGCGCATCATCATTTCTGGGACCCCAACCGCTATTCGTATCCGTGGATGGCTGGCGCCGCAATGGATCCCGTCCGACGCGCATTCACTCCCGACGATCTGCGCGCGACGTTGCATGCCGAGAACATCGACGGGACCGTCCTAATACAGACGCTCTCCAGTCTCGACGAGACCCGCGAATTCCTCCGGCTGGCAGCAACGACCGACTTTATCCTCGGCGTGGTGGGCTGGGTCGACCTGACCTCCCCCGCCGTCACCGATGTCCTCGACGAGCTACTCGACGGTCCGGACGGCAAGTGGCTGGTCGGGATCCGCCACCAGGTCCACGACGAGCCCGACCCGGACTGGCTCGGACGGGACGACGTACGACGCGGACTCGCCGCCGTACAACAGCGGGGGCTGACCTATGACCTGCTGATTCGCGCTCGAGAAATTCCCGCGGCCACCGACGCGGTCAGGCGCTTTCCCGACCTGCAATTCGTACTGGACCACATCGCCAAACCACGTATCGCCGACGGTCATGACGACCTCTGGACCCAACGCATGCCGGAGCTCGCCGCACAACAGAACGTATCCGTCAAACTCTCCGGAATGGTTACCGAAGCCGACTGGAACACCTGGTCTACTAAGGATCTCCGTCCGTTCGTCGACCAGATTGTGCAGTGGTATGGCGTAGAGCGCCTCATGTTCGGTTCCGACTGGCCGGTTTGCCTGCTCGCCAGCTCCTACCACGGCGTGCTGGCAGCCTTGACCGATATCCTGGAAAACTCAGCCGACGTCGGCCTCGCCTTTGGTGCCAACGCGCATCGCACCTACCAGCTCGCCAACCGGATACCGTCTTGACGATCGCGTGGGAGGCGCGCCCGCCCCTGGCGCGGATGACAAAGAAGCCGCCCGGCTCGGGGCCGGACGGCTTCTTCGGAGGCGATGGACCTTAGCCCTGACGGGCCTTAAGGCGCGGGCTGCGCCTGTTCATAACAAACACGCGCCCACGACGCCGTACTACGTACGCACCATCTTTTGCCTTCAACGATCGCAACGAGTTTCGTACCTTCATTTCTCTGCACCTCCTTCGCACCCGCGGAACGTCATAGGTGCACGCGGGATTCCCCAACCACTAACCGCCCCCCGGAGTCCGGCGCTCCTGCGTAGTCGGGCAGCTCGACGCCGTTGATCGCACGCCCGACCAGTTCGGTGAACCACTCGCTGGCGAAATCGACGCTCGGCTCGGCGTCCGGCCCGGGGACGTCGCGGCTGCGCGCGTTCAACCGCCCGATCTCCTGGTTTGCCTCGACGAACGGGCGCATCCGGCTCTCGTAGCCGGCGAACCCGACTGCCGGGTCCCACTCGGCGGCGGCCAGCTCGCCGGCCAGCAGGTAGGCGCCGACCAGGGCCAGCCCGGTGCCCGCCCCGGACAATGGCGACGAGCTGAACGCCGCATCCCCGATCAGCCCCACCCGTCCGTTCGACCAGCGGTCCATCACCACCTGGGCGACCTGGTCGAGGTAGAAGTCAGGGGTGTTGTCCAGGTGCGCGAGCATGCGGGGGGTCAACCAGCCGAAGCCGTCCATCCGATCGCGCAGCAGCCGCTTCTGGGCGTCGACGTCGCGATAGTCGACGTCAAAGTCGGCCAAGGGGAAGGAGAACATGGCCATCGCCTCAGTGGCGTGATGGATGGGCCGCAGGAGGGCGGAGCGCCCGGCATCCTGGTATTCGATCAGCCAACGGTCCAGCCCGAACTCGTTGGGCACACTGTAGAAGGCCAGTACGTGCCCGAGGTGGCGGACGAACCGCTCGTGCGGCCCGATGACCATCGCGCGCAGCGCCGAATGCAGCCCGTCCGCCCCGACCACCAGGTCGAAGCGCCGCAGATCGCCGCTCGCGAAGGCCACGTCGGCCCCGCCCGCGTCCTGGCTGAGCTCGGCGATCCGGTCGCCGAAGACGTACTCGACACCGTCTCGGGTGTCGTCGTAAAGCACCTGCGACAGGTCTCCCCGCAGGATCTCGATCTCCGCGATGAAGCCGTCGCCGCCGTCGTCCTCCGCGCTCGACGTCTGAAGCACATTCCCGTCCGC
>Ga0137412_10000887_pt1 | contig 22339 bp, 16 predicted proteins | sample CZODoug2_1_16fun_FD_122160 | JGI IMG/M metagenome (GOLD analysis project Ga0137412, IMG submission 122160) | Vadose zone soil fungal communities from Angelo Coast Range Reserve, California, USA - CZODoug2_1_16fungal (Hybrid Assembly) | ecosystem: Environmental > Terrestrial > Soil > Vadose zone... | reverse complement strand
CCGAGCAGCAGATTTTCCCGGATGCTCATGTCGGGAAACACCAGACGGCCCTCCGGTACCTGGACGATGCCGCGTTCGACGCGCTGGCGCGGCGACATCCGCGTGATGTCCTCGCCCTGAAACAGGATACGGCCGGACATCGGCCTGACGGTGCCGGACAGGCTGTTGATCAGCGTGGTCTTGCCGGCGTTGTTGGCGCCGAGCAGGCCGACGATCTCGCCAGTCCCGAGCTTGACGTTGATGTCCCGCAGCACCGCCACGCCGCCATAGCCGGCCGTCAGGCTCTCGATCTCAAGCATCGAGATGATCTCCGAAGTAGGCGTCGATCACCCGCTGATCCCTCAAGATCTGCTCGGGCGCCGCCTCGGCGATCTTCTCGCCGAAATTGATCACCACCATCCGCGTCGCCAGCCGCATGATCACCGGCATGACATGCTCGACCATGACGACGGTGACGCCCTGCTTGTTCAATTCCTGGATGATGGCGATCGGCGCCGCGGTTTCAGCCATCGTCAGGCCGGCCATCACCTCATCGAGCAGGATGCAACGCGGTTCGGTGGCGATGCATTTGGCAAGCTCGAGCAGCTTCTTGTCCTGCAGCGACAGCGTCAGCGGCGTCTTGAGCTCCTTGCCATCGAGGCCGACGCGAACCAGCGCATGGGCGGCAAAGTCGACGGCCTCCCGCATCGGCCTTCGCGTCAGCGCCGCCGTGGTAACGACGTCCAGCGCCGTCATGTCCGCAAAGGACTGCACGATCTGAAAGCTGCGCATCAGGCCGCGGCGGACCAGCCGATCCGGCGAAACGCCGACGATGCTCGCGCCGTCATATCTCACGTCGCCCTGGCTGGGAGGAATGAAGCCCGAGATGACGCCGAACAACGTGGTCTTGCCGGCGCCATTAGGGCCGATGATGCCGACGATCTCACCTTGCGTGACCGAGAAGCCGATCGCGTTGAGCGCGACCAGCCCGCCAAAGCGCTTGGTGATGTTGTCGACTTCCAGGAACGCCATCCAGATCCCCTAGGCGCGGGGCCGCGGCGGCACCTGGGCAAATTCCCGGGGGAATACGACCTGCTGATCCTGCTCAGGAGTCCACTGGATAAACATCGCCGAGCCGTCCCTGGGCAGCCGGTCCTCGGCAAATTGCAGGCCTTTCGGCTTGGCAACATAGAGGTTGGGATCGCCGTATGGAATATTCACCTTCTTGAACGCATCGAGCAGCGCATCGCTTTGCAGCGACGGGGCGTTTTCGAGGATCTGCTGAAGCACACGTGCCGCCTGCGCATACTGGATGGCGCCCTGCCCGATCCTGTCGAGCTTGGCGACATCGCGCAGTTCCGCGATGATCTTCTGCATCGAATCGATCCTGGCGCCTGCGCTGAAGCCGGTCATGCCGAACAGATTCTTCGTCAACACCGCCTTGCCGATTTCGGGGCCAAGATCCTTCCACAGCGACAGATCGGTGTAGCCGCCGGTACCGCCGCAGAACAGGCTGCCCTGGTAGTTCAGGTTGTAGCGGGCCTGATGCAGCAGGATGCCGTCGCGCGGCGTGACCAATCCAGCCACCACGTCGGGCTTGAGCGAGCGGATACGGACCATGGCGGCGGTCTGGTCCTGCGCGCGGATGTCGAGTGCGGCTTCGCCGATGATCTCGACGCCGCTGGTCTTCAACTTCTCGGTCAGGAACTTGTTGACCTGCTGGCCGGCTTCGTAGTTCGAATACCCCATCACCGCGGTCTTGATCGCGAACTTGCTGTCGTCGCGCAGCGAGATGATGAAGTCGTGGATCGTCTGCGCATAGCCGCGATCGTAGGGGTAGCCCAGCGAGAACATGTAATTGGATTGCGAACCGCCCGCCCAGACCGAGAGCGTCGGCATCTTCAGTTCGTCCAGCACGGGCGTCAGCGCCAGCATCTGCGCGCTGAGAATGGTCCCGGTCAGCAACTGCACTTTTTCTTCGGTGATCAGCCGCCGCGCCTCCGCGGCCGTGCGCGCCGGCTGGCTGGTGTCGTCCGCCATCACCAGTTCGATCTGGGCGCCGCCCTTGCTCTTGATGCCGCCTTCGGCGTTGATCTTCTTGATGACGTATTCGAACGCCGGCTGTCCTTCCTGGGCGTAGGCGGCGAGACCGCCGCTCATCGAATTGACCACGCCGATCCGGATGGTCTGTCCGGCGGCGCCGGCGCGGCGGATAAACGGCGCCGCGATCGGTCCCAGCAATAGTCCGGACGCGCCTATTCCGAATGTTCTTCGGTTGATGGCCATGTCGTCGTGTCTCCTCGTTTTGCGCGTCTGTCGAAGCTTGCCCTTCTCAAAAACTAAGCCGCTTTTTTCCCGCGCCGTCAAATCGTGATGTCGCATCCGCGCCAATTTCGCGGATGACGACGCCAATGGGCGATTGCGGCAACGTCATATTCCACCCAGCGGAGAAACGCCGTCCCGCTACGCGCCATCGCGAGCCGCTTCCATCAAGCCGGACGATGCGACCGATCCGTCAGGCTCTGCCGTAGAGCGTGACGACGCAGGCCCCGCCCAGCCCGAGATTGTGCTGGAGCGCATGCGTCACGTCAGGCACCTGACGACGATCAGCCGTGCCGCGCAATTGCCAGACCAGTTCCGTACACTGCGCAAGGCCGGTGGCGCCGAGCGGATGTCCCTTCGACAGCAGGCCGCCGGAGGGATTGGTTACGATCCTGCCGCCATAGCTGTTGTCGCCGTCGTCGATAAAACGCGCCGCGCCGCCCGCCGGGCAAAGGCCGAGCGCCTCATAGGTGATCAGCTCATTGTGCGCAAAGCAGTCGTGCAGTTCGACCACGTCGAGATCGTCAGGCCCGATCCCGGCGGTCTCATAGACCTTGTTGGCGGCGGCTTGCGTCATGTCGTAGCCGACCACCTGCATCATGTCGCCGGCGCCGAAAGTAGCCGGCGTATCCGTCGTCATCGCCTGCGCGGCGATCCGCACATCCTTGCGCAGCCCGTGCTTGTCGGCAAACTTGTCGGACACAAGAATTGCCGCCGCGCCGCCGCAGGTCGGCGGACAGGCCATCAACCGCGTCATGACCTCGGGCCACAGCGCGGGGGAAGACAGCACCTCATCCGCGGTGACCACTTTCTTGAACAGGGCGAGAGGATTGTTGACCGCATGCCGGCTCGCTTTCGCACGTATCTTCGCGAAGGTCGACAACTGCGTGCCGAATTCCTTCATATGCGCCAGCCCCGCGCCGCCGAAGTAGCGCAAAGCCGTCGGCATTTCACCGTGGCCCACCAGGTCATCGGTGGCTGCATCGAAGCGCTCGAACGGCGTCGGCCGATCTTTGAATATCGCGCCAATCGCCCCGGGGCTCATTTGTTCAAATCCCAAGGCCAGCACGCATTCGGCGGCACCGCTTGCCACGGCTTGACGCGCAAGGTATAGGGCCGTTGAACCCGTGGAACAGTTGTTATTCACGTTGAAAATGGGAATGCCCGTCATACCCACTTCGTAGAGAACCCGCTGACCCGCGGTTGAATCGCCGTACACGTAGCCCACGTAGGCTTGGTCAATGAGCGCATATCCGACGCCTGCGTCCAGCAGCGCCGCCCGAGCCGCGGTTGACGCCATGGCGGGATAGGCATCGCCGCTTCCGGGTTTGGTAAATGGAATCATGCCCACGCCGGCAATCAAAACGTCACGAGTCATTGCAGATCCTCCGACTACTTCTCGACGCAACATCGACCTCCCCCCGCGCATTATTTTCTGGGCCTTGCTTTCAGTGCGGAGCCAGCCTTGTGCTCGATCGAACCTCGCCTTCAATGGAATACCGGGTTGGTTTCGGGCGGACGGTGTGCTCAAAGCCGAGGATGTCGCGGACGGCTATATGGATCTCTTTGTTACGGGGATCGGGCGGCGCTAACGAGCACGCCCATGCCTGATTTGTCAGTGGGAGTTTCGGGCTGCCGGACTCACACAACGGGCTTCGCTCACTGACGATGCGCCGCCATTTGAAGCGGCCATCTTGGGATACGCGCATATCAGTTGAGCCTTGCCCGTCGGTTCAAGGCCCGAATCATATGCCGGAGCGAGCGCATTCGCAGTATGCCTTGCGAGCAGCTCGTCCGGGGCAACTCCCGTTTCGACCCATCGCTCGAGCGCCGCGGACATATCCTCGCGCGGATCCGCCGCTTTGGTGGGAACGCCATATTGCCCGAAGGAATTGGGACCCGGACCACCCAGACAATGCTGCACGCCCGGCAGCATGAACAAGCGGACCATCTTGTCGGCGTTCTTGGCGCCCATGGTGGTGCGGACATGCTCATAGTATTGAACGGTGCGTAGCGGCGGCAGCCCGGGATCGGCCCAGCCATGCCAGAGAATCAATTTTCCGCCGCGATCGGCGAAGGGCTTCAGATTCGCGTCGGTCGCGTCGATGATGGGGCCGAGTTCGGACTGGAACGCCGGGAAGTCGCGGTCAAAATCGAAATGCTCGAGGTCCGTTTTGAGCGTGGTGGTGAAATAGGCCAGCATCTCTCGCGGATATCGTTCCTGATGACTGGTTCCATTCGTCTGAGGCAGCATCCAACCGTCCCATCCGTTGCCGGGCGGCACGCCGACTTCGCCTCCGGAGGCGGAAAAACCAGGATAAATGGTTTTGCCGCTGGCGTTGTGCGGGCCGGCGTAGATCTTGCGCAACGTGTCTACCTGCGGAGCGGTCAGGCACGAGTCGGCGTCGCCGTTGGAGCACAGCAGTACCTTGGGATCGAACTTGCAGGTTTGAGGATTTTCGACGAATTGACCGTTGCTGCTGCACGCTTTGAGGACGGCAGCCTGCACCACCGGAACTTTGGCGATTGGAATGGCGGCACCCGGCGTGCGCAGCGCCCGGGTATTCCAGATGAAATTGGCGGCGACGCCGGTCCAGTCGTAGGCAGGTGCGCCCGCGATGATGCCGTCATAGTCTTCGGGATAACGCTGCGCCTCCATGAGTCCCTGACGGCCGCCATTGGAGCACGAAGTGAAGTACGCCCGGGTGGGCGCCTTGCCGTAAAAGGCCGCGGCGATGGCCTTGGCATTCAGCGTGGATAAGTGGATCGCGCGGTATCCATAGTCTTTGAGCCGCTCCGGATGTCCTTGGGCCCAGCTGCCATCCTCCGCGCCTCCCGTGTGGCCGGTATCCGTGGAGATGCCGACTGCGCCTCGTTGCACCGCGCCGGCGAGCCCCGGGACATAAGACACTCCGCCGGCGAAACCGCCATTGCCCGCGCCATACATCCGACCGGTCCATCCTGCCAAAGGCAGCCAGACTTCGAAGCGAATATCTGAATCGGGACTGGGCGAAATACGCCCTTGGACTCGACAGGCGGCCGGCACTGGAACCTCGATCGGCAGAGCTTCCGATTTGAGCGGGCCGGCATTGGCCGCTTTCGCTGAGGTGATGGAGGTATCCGCCAGCGCGAGCTTCATGAGCGCCGCACACCGGGCCGATGAATCGGCATCCGGTTCCGCGACCGGTGCGGCCGACGCGCGAGTCGCAACCGGGGTCGCATCGAGCCGGCGCACGAAGAAATCCGCCATCGCCTTGTACGCCTCATCGGATTCCGGCGTATCCAGATACGTCCAAAATGCATGGGGCAGCCCGTCATAAACGACCAAGTGACTGCGCACACCGTCTCGATCCAATCGACGGCACAAATTGACCGTGCCGCTCTGAAGCACATCCCGTCCGCTGGTAATGCACAACGTGGGTGGGAAACCCGTCAGATCACCATAGAGGGGCGAGATGGCCGGATTCGTCAGCGGCGTCGAACCCGCATACGCCGCCAACACTGCGGCGTAGTCCTGCGTGCCGACCTGAAGCGGGAACAGCCGCGCGGAGTCGCCCATGCGGGCAAGATCGGTATCGCCTGAAAATACGCCAAGCGCGCCCGGCACGGGAAGCTTTTCGGCGATGATGCGCACAATCAGTTCGGGCCCCAACACCGCGCCGGCGGAAGTTCCGTAAACCGCAATGTCCTTCGCCTGATGGGACTTGAGCAGTACGCGATAAACAGCCAGTGCGTCATTCACGGCGGCCGGGAAGGGGTTCTCCGGCGCCAGCCGATATCGCACGGCCACGACCGGAATACCGGTCAGCGCCGCGATCGGAATATTTTCCGTCAAGGACCCGGAATCGAGTTGAAAGCCTCCGCCATGCAGATTGAGAAAAATCCGCCGGGTATCTGCCTGCGCCGCCGGTGAGATCTTTCTGACGGGCACGCCGGCGATGACATCATCGGCAATGGTCACTGCATACTTGGTTTTTTGCCGCGCCGACCAAACCTGTTGGAACTGATCTGCAAAAGCCCGCATTTGCGCGACGGTCATCGGTGCGGCACCCGGTGCACTCGCCGCTCCCGCGAGCTGGGCGCGCGCCTGCTCGCTGAGGCTTTCAGGCAGGGGCGGCAACGGGATGGCTTGCGAGAAAGCCTGCGCACACAGAGTCATGAGGCAGGCGATACGCGCAAACGCGGAGCGGGTATTCATATGCTAATTCCCGAACGCGTAGCGGAGCTGTACACCGTACATGCGGGGAGGCCCATAGGTACGGGTGACAAAACCGAATGAGTTGAACGCATCGAACTGGCCGATGGGATAGGTCTTATTCGCCAGATTCGTCGCAAACAACGACAGGTCGACGGAACTCTGATAGATGCCGCGCCAGTCGAGACGCGCATTGACCAGGCCGTAACCGGGCATATAGGGGTATACGGTTTGATTGGTCTGCGAGATCGATTGCGCGCTTTGATAACTGTAAATACCCATGATTCCCACATCGCCGACCGATCTGCTGAGCGGCAATCGATAGCGGGCGCTGAACGACACCTTGTTCCTGGACAGGTACGGGAAAGGCGCCCCTTCCAATATCAAAACCGCTTGAGCATTGTCCACCTTGGTGTATTTGGAGTCGGTATATGCGTAAAGGGTCGACAGTTCGACGCTGGGGATCGGCAACAGCAATCCTTCGAATTCAAAGCCTGAGATCCTGCCTTCCGCGGCGTTATTGGTAACGTTGATGAGCACACCGTTGGATACGACGTTGGTCGTTCTCTGTATGTTGGTGTACTTGCCGGTATAGACATCCGCATTGATCCGCGCCGACAGGTCGCCGCTGCGAAATTCGGACTTGATTCCCACTTCGACGTCCTGCAATTTTTCCGGTTCAAACGTGGCAAAAGGCGACCCCGGGGGCAATTGCGTGTTCAGCCCGCCGGCCTTGTGCGCGCTGCGCGTCGCGACATACGTCAGTACGTCGGGATTCCACCGGTAATCCAATCCAAAAGTATAGCTGCCGTAATTCCACTTGCCGGTTCCGCTCACGGGGGGAGGCGCCACAATGAGACTGAAGGAAGACAATTCGTCGTGGGTGTATCGATAACCGCCCGTCACGCTGAGACCGGTGAGAGCGGACGATAACTTCCCCAGGTCGTAGGTCAACTGCGTAAAACCTGCCCGGCTGCGAGTGCCTTCAGTCACTTCCGCGAGCAGTGGACCGCCCAACAATACGGACAGCGGAAAATAATCGAACGATCCAATGCCGACTTGCGTGGGCCATTGCCGGTCGATGAAGCCGCCGATGACGTATTGCAGGCCGCCGTCGAACGCCCGCCCTTGCAATTGCAGTTCCTCGGTGAAGTACGTTTCGGCAACCGTCGGAGTGTTGCCGCTGGTCTGGCCGGCAATCGCATTCACGGTCGCATCGTAGTCATAGCCGTAGGCAAATGCGGCTTTCGAATAGCTGACGATGTTTTTTATTTTCAGCGCATCGGAGAACGAATAGCTGGTGGTGTTGATCAGCTGATTGTAGATCGCCCGATCGAATTCGTTGATGTTGACTGCGATATTGCGTGGCCCCCGGGCGAGCTGCTGACCGAGAAGCGTCATGACATTGGGAAAAAATGTGCTTATCAAAAATGGCGGCTGCCCCGCATTCGGATTGAATGCAATCTCCGAGGTCCCGGGTCCGTCGTCGCTCGAGTGGTAGTAACGGTACAGCGTGTAGTTCTCGAGACCCTCGATGGGGCGCAGCAGCAGCCCGACCCTAAAGGACTCATAACCCAGGTTGTCGTACTTCTTTCCCGCAAACAGCGGTCCGACATCGGTGGTGTAGCCGTCGCGGCGCGCAACCGCGCCCGCCACGCGCAGCATGACCTTGTCGTCGAGTATCGGCAGATTGATCGCCCCTTCAAATTCATGATCGTTGAAGTTGCCGGCCTGAACCTGAAGGTAGCCGCCGAACTTATCCGTAGGTTTCTGCGGCTCGAAGAGCACGTTGCCGCCGGTCGCATTTTTGCCGAACAGTGTGCCTTGCGGACCCTTGAGCACCTGCACGCTCGCAAGATCGAAATACGTGCCTGAACGGCCGTCGACCGCGATCAATCCGTTGGGCACTTCCGAAAAATAGCCGATCGTACCCGGTGTGGCGCCGAACGCCGGCCCCTGGCCCCGGATGGCAAAGCCGCCGGTTTCGGCCGGTTGCCCACTGGCGATGGCCACCAGGGACGGGGTGTTGTTCGCAAGAGAAAGTTGGTCGGTGATGTTATGCGATTTCACGTCCCGCGCGGAGTACGCGGTGATCGAAGCCGGTACCGATTGAGCACGTTCTTCACGGCGCCGCGCGGTCACCACGATCTCCTCGAGAGCGCTCGCCGGGCGCTGCTCCGCCGTGAGCGGCGAGGAGCTGCCTTGCGCCGCAGCCCCGGCTGACGTCCCGAGCGAGGCAATATGGCCGGATGTCCCACTGCCGTTTTGGCGCAGCGACGTGGCGTTGCCGTGGCCTTCACGCCGAATGCTGACCGTACCTTGATTGACAGTCTCGTATTCCAGCTGCGTTCCCTGCAGCAGGTGCGACAGGGCCTTGCCCGCGGTGAAGGACCCCTTCACGCCGGTTGACTGCTTGCGGTCGACGATATCGGCCGCACTGGTGACTTGTATCCCCGATTGCGCCGAGAATTTGAGCAGAGCACCGGGAAGCGGCCCTGCCGGTATGTCGAATTGAATGACGGCGTCCAAGCCGGTGGCGCCAAAGCTCGTTTGGCTGCCCGCGCCAATCAGCAGAAACACTGCCACGCACATCGTCGCGACGCGATAAATCATGGATCTCCCCCGTTCGTACTTATTTGTCCATGCTTAGACGAATAGCCCGGCGAAAATTGCAATCTCGGCCGATAGCGCGCATTAATTGCAAAATTTCGGGGGTTATTCGTCTAAGCAGCATGGGCCATGAACTACCTGAATCGGCCGACCCCATAGAAACGCCGGATGCTGCTGCGCATTCAGAGCTGATTGAGCGTCTTTTCCGCGAGCATAACGAAGCTTTGCTTCGATTCCTGCATACGCGCCTGCGTTCTGCACAAGAAGCCAGGGATGTTGCGCAGGAAGCCTATGTGCGGCTGTTGAGCCTGCATGAACCCGGAGCCGTCAGCTATCTGCGGGCATTTCTGTTTCAAACAGCCGCCAACCTTGCGCTTGATCGCTTAAGACGCGATCAAGTCCATCACCGGGCGACGGCGCAGCCCATGTTCAGTGAGTTGGTTGACAGCCGAACGCCCGAACGTCGTTTGGCGGGCGCCCAGGAAATCGAGAGGCTGCAGGAGCTATTGCGATCGCTTCCCCCGAAATGCCGGCGCGCCTTTCTGCTCAATCGATGTTATGGCATGGATTTCGACGCGGTCGGCGATCACATGTGCTTGAAACCACGCATGGTGCGAACTTACGTGGTTCGAGCTCTATTGTTTTTAAGGTCTCGAATGGATGAGGAATCGAACAGTGATTAGTGAAGGTCGGATAGACCCGGAGAGCGACTCAACTCATGCAAACGCAGCCGATTGGTTTGCGCGGCTGCACGATGCGGAAATATCCGTTGAGGAAACCATGGAGTGGCAGCGATTGATGGCGACCGACCCGCAATTTGCGGTCGCCTATGCGCGCATTGAAGAGGTCTGGAACGCTTTTGGCGGTATTTCCGAACCCACTTTCATGAGCAGCGACGCCGAGAAGCGCGATCGTTATGACGGCTCCATCCCTGTTTCGCGTTGGCTTGCGCCGAAAAGCGCATGGCGCATTCCAAAACAATACCCGGCGCTGTTGGCCGCCTCCTTGGCTTGCTTGGCGATCGCAGCCTACTGGGTCATTTCGGGGATCTCAGCTCCTGTTCGGATTCTTCAAACTGCCGCCGGTCAAAATCAGGCATTCATTTTGACGGACGGCTCCCGATTGAATCTCGGTGCCGACACGCGGATCGAGGTCCGATTCAACGCAACCTCCAGGCAGATCAATCTCGCGCAAGGCGAGGCATTCTTTGTCGTGGCAAAGGATCATGCGCGTCCTTTCACAGTACGTGCAGGCGATGCGAGTGTTACCGCGGTGGGTACCCAGTTCAGCGTAAATCGAGGTGCAAGCCAGGTGGTCGTCGCGGTCATTGAGGGCCAGGTTCTCGTGACATCGGGCGCGGCTCCTGACATACAAAGCGCCGCGGAAGCGAGGCCCTTGGCTGCCGGTGAGCAAGTTTTGGTCGCAACCAGCGGCAAGACACGGGGAACTCTCAATCACGTCACGGTCGCGATCGGATGGCAGGAAGGACGCCTGGCTTTTCAAAGCGAACCTTTGAGCCGGGTTTTACAGGATGTGAATCGGTATGCGTCGAAACCGATCTCCGTCGACGACCCTTCGCTCGGAGACCTGATGGTGACCGGTACGGCCTCGCGAGACGATTTAGGCGGCTGGCTCGAGAGTTTGGAAAGGGTGTTTCCCGTACGCATCGTCGAGGATCAGCAGCACATCACGATTCGGTCCCGGTAATTCATGAGACTCGCCGTTGCCGCATTCCTAGTGCCTGGCAGCGTCGCACTGCGCCGCGGATTTCGCCTTGTCAAGGATTGGGGCGCTCTAGCCGCCCCAACGCTCAGTGAGCAAGCAGCTACTTCTGCGCCACTGCTCCGATTGCCAAGCCTCCCGCGAAGTCTTGCACACCGATGGAGGTGAGACTTCCCGTTACTGTGAGTACGCCGGTGAACGTGCCTACATTACCGTTGCCTACGTTAACCAGGCGCAGGCTGCCAACGAGCGCTCCCGTGTTGGCGTTGTACACCGTCAACGATGGAATCATCGCCGCGCCGACGGGCTCAATGTTAGTACTGGTGGCCTGAACGGTGAGCTGACCCTTCTTCACCACATACTCCGCCTTTTGGATGACCACTATTGCGGGCTGTTTCTTGACCGTCACGACTCCGCTACGAGTTGTTCCCGCCAACGTCCCCGTTACGGTCACCGGCGTATCCGCAGCGACATGGTTTGCGGTCATCGGGAAGGTTGCAGTCGTCGCGCCGGCCGCCACCGCAACACTGGCCGGCACCGTAAGCACGGCCGGGTTTGCACTAGCCAGGCTGACCACCACGCCATCGGCTGCAGGTGCGCTTAACGTTACGGTACCGACGCCTGCATTACCGCCGAACTTCCCGAGGACGCTGACTGAAGCAACAGAGGCCAGTGTGAATTGGCTTACCACACGGAGGGAAGTATTCAGGGTGACGAGATGGTAGGTCGCCGAGACCGTCGACACCGTGGCTGCGGGCACAACCTGGGTAGACACCTTGAAATCCGCGAATTGCGATCCCGCCGGAATGATCACCGTGTCTCCGCTGGGGAAGAATACAGCGGCGCTGCTGCTGACAAGCGTCACCAGCGCGCCGCCGGCCGGGGCGGGCGCCCCCAGCGCGACCTCGCCGGTTACGATAGTTGCGGAACCGCCGACAACCGAATTGGCAATTTGCGATGAAGTCGCGGAAGTGGGGCTGTCCAATAGGCCCAACTGCGCGAGCTTCGGAGCCCGACCCGCTGTATTGAGGGCCACCTGAACGCTGTTGCCGTCCCCCATTGCGATCAAGTCCGGTGAGCCGTCGCCGTCGAAATCGCCGACTTCGACCAATAAGGGAGGCGTGAAGCCACCGGCGAACTCTTGGAAATGGAGAGCGGACACGAAGTCGACGGTATTGAACGTGGGGTTGAACTGACCGTCGCCGGTGCCATAAGAAATATCGCGAAAACCGGCGATGTCGAGCTTCCCGTCGCCGTTGAAGTCGGCGGCTACCAAGTTGTTTCCGTTGAACGTGACATTCGTTGTCAATCCATTGTTCGTTACCGTCACGATGGATGAGATGAAGTTCGACGCAAAGGGCGCGGTGAAGTTGCCGCCGGGCAAACCGAACATCATCACACTCGGCGGTGGGGGGAAAATATGCCCTCTGTTGGATCCACCGGCGCCTAGACCGGCCACGTCCAACCTGCCATCGCCGTTGAAGTCACCCACAGCCCCGTTGGCGTGTACGGTTCCGTCACTGGTTGGAATGGTGCGAAACGTGCCATCCCCATTTCCCAGCAAAACGGTGCTGTCTGATGAAATAAGGTCCGGCAGTAAATCACCATTGAAATCCGCAACGACCAATGGAGCGGGCACACCGGCGGTGGAGATCGCGGGGACGGGGGTGTCGATGCCGCCGAAAGATCCATTGCCATGGTTGATCAGAACTTCAACCGCGTACACGCTGAATGGGCTGCCCCCTGTAACTGGATTGGTGGTGAGGGCGCTGACCGCCACTGCGAGATCGAGCTTGCCGTCGCCGGTAAAATCCGCAGCCACCAGGGAACTGACTCCGCTGTTGTTATTTGCGGGGTCGACATTGGCGAGAAAGCTGACGGGAATGCTGGAGGGCGCCTTGAAGGTGCCGTCTCCGTTGCCATACAGGATGCTGAGCGCGGTGACACCCGCGCCAAAGGCAACGACAATGTCGGGCTTTCCGTCGCCATTGAAATCGCCCACCACCACCGAGGTTGGGTTTCCCATGGCAAGAACCGTTTTGGCGGCCTGAAAGGTTCCATCGCCATTTCCCAGCAGAACGCTGACGCCTTGCCCGCCCGTTACGAATGAATTGCCGGGGAATCCGTTCGCCGTGACAATGTCGAGGATCCCATCGCCATTGACGTCCGCCAAGACCGCACCGGTTACGCCGGGGACGGCGTAGCTAACAGGCTTGACGAATTGGGGCACCTCCCCAAGCTTGGTAGATGTTTGTCCATACGCGGTGGATATTTGCCCGGTTATCGCGAGCACCAGCGCACACCAAGAAACGCGAGATGGTTGTATCACGAAAAGTCTCCCTAAAATGAGCGCCGCCTTTCTCTGAGGTTTACTGCGGCGGGTACAAAAAATTCTTTCTCAGCGTCACATCCGCAATGGCGCGATGTGAACTGATAGGTACCATGCCGGCTCACGAAGGTTGATGTTTTCTTAAGTCCCTCACCGCGCTGCGGTCGGCATTATCAGCATGGCCTTTTTTGTCCGCCTATTGTCCGGTTCGGTATTTCCTTAGCGTCCCGCAAAGCGCAGACTCGCGGCACGAGCCGCTCTATCGCGAGGCGAATAATGTCCACCTACCGGGGCCACCCGCCGTACCCCCATAGCACCGCGCTGCTGGTCATCGATGTGCAGCAGTCCTTCGAACATGCACCCTACTGGAGTCCCGCGGACACTCCTGTTTTCTATGATCGATTGCAGTCGCTCATTGACGGCGCCCAGGCCCGTCAAGTTCCAGTCGTGCAGATCTTCCATGTCGAAGAGTCGGGCCACTTCTCGCTGGGGTCCGGCTTTATCAGGCCGCCGGCTGCGCTCTCGATCCAGCCACAGGCGGTGTTCCACAAGCCGCGCCACTCGGCGCTGATCGGCTGCGGCTTGCCGGTTTGGCTGATTGAGCACGGCATTCAACGCCTGATCATTTCGGGCATCCGCACCGAACAGTGCTGCGAGACCACCACCCGCCATGCATCGGACATCGGATACCAAGTCGACTTCGTCAGCGAAGCCACTCTGACCTTTGCGATGACCGACCGCGCCGGACACCGCTGGAGTGCCGAGGACATCAAGGCGCGCACTGAACTCGTCCTCGAGGGACGCTTCGCCCGGATCCTCAACGTGCGGCAGGCCTTGAGCGCCGCAGACGAAGCGCGAGCCGCGTGAAGCAGGCGGAGCTGAAATCCGCCAAGCCGAAACCCATCGAGGTGTGGGTTGTCTTGCCGGAACGCGTACTGCTGTTGGACATCGCCGGGCCCTTGGAAGTCCTTCGCCGCGCGAACTCAGAGCAGCGCGCGCTTCAATTTATTGTGCGCTACATTGGCGCGAACTCGCGCGTTACCTCCTCGGTGGGCCTGCCGCTCACGGATATCGCCCCTTTTCCCGCTCGACTGCCCGAGGAGGCGATCGTCGTCGTGCCCGGATCGGCCGACCACACTGCCTTTGCCGAAGATACGCCGCAGTCGGCGGTAGAGCACGATGAGGAGGCCATCGTCGACTGGCTCAAAGCCACGGTGGGTGCGGGTCATACGCTTATTGCGATTTGTTCCGGGGCGTTGCTGGCGGCGCGCGCCGGAATGCTGGATGGCTGTGCTTGCACCACGCATCACACCGAGTGCGCTGAACTGCAGAAATTGGCACCAAAGGCCAAGGTATTGGAGAACCGGCTGTTCGTCGTGGATGGGCAACGCTACACGAGCGCCGGGGTTACCGCCGGGCTGGACCTCATGTTGCATGTGGTCAGTTCGCTGGTGGGCCCGATTTGTGCGCTGGCGATTGCGCGCCACCTCGTTCTTTACCTGCGCCGTCAAGGCGCCGATCCGCAACTCTCGCCGTGGCTCAAGGGGCGCAATCACCTGCACCCGGCCGTGCATCGCGTTCAAGACGCCATCATTGCCAACCCCGCCGCCGACTGGACTTTAAAGCGGTTGGCGCACATCGCCAGAACCAGCCCCAGACATCTTTCGCGCCTGTTCAACGAACAAGCGGGCATGAACATCACTGGCTACATCAATGGCCTGCGAGTGGCGCTGGCGCATCAGCTGCTGAAGTCCAGCCGCTTGGACATCGAACGGATCGCAGAGCGCACCGGCTTCGCCTCATCCCGGCAGCTGCGACGCGCCTGGCGGCGCTCCTACGACTCGCCGCCCATTACGCTGCGCGGCTCTTAAGACCGTCGCGGCTCTACCAGACCTTGCAACGCTTTTCCGGTGGCCGGACCATCTGGGCCGACACCTGGCAAGAGAAAGCTTGCTGAAACTCGCGCGAATTCGACAGCGGGCCAATCACTCGGAACTTTGGCACGGGGTGCGGATCGCTGCTGATGAGCTGTCGCTGCGACTCTGGGCGCATGGCGGCGCCGCTGGCTTGTCCCCATGATATGAAGAACTGCTGTTCGGGCGTAAATCCATCCACGACGGGAACGGGGTGCGTCCTCATCGAGTGCTGAAGCGCCGCATACGCGATGTGGACGCCGGCGAGATCGGCGATGGACTCGCTCAGCACCCGCTTGCCATCATGGTGCACACCCGGCTCTATGAAATAACCATCGAACTGATCGACCACGCATTGACCGCGTTGCTTGAATTGTTGACGGTCGGCATCGGTCCACCAATTTGTCGGATGTCCCTGCAGGTCGTTGGCAGCCCCCAAGCTGTCGATGAAGTGCGTCAGATCATGAGCGACCGTAATGCCGAACGCGCCATAGTTGACCGCATCCGTGGCGTCGGGATTGAAGAAAGGCGGCTGCAGTTGGCCGGCCGGCAAAACCATTTTGTTGAGCTCCACGATGAGATAGCCGTCGGCGGATGACGGCGTCGGCGTGGGCAGCCAGAAGTCTCGGGGCGTTGGCTTGCCGACCTGTTGCCGCTCCTCGTTCACGTTGAAGCGACGGGCCGCCGCCGCATTGTTCCAGAAGGCATCTCGCCGGACGCGAACGTGTGAATAGTCCTTCCAATGATCGGGATATCCCACCTGCACATCGGTGGCCGCCAGTTTCTGGAGCGCCGCCTGCTTGGTCTGCGGTGCCAGCCACTGCACCGACATGATCTGCTCCCTAAGTGCGATCCGAAGATTGTGCACAATCCCTTGAACTTGGGCCTTCGCGGCCGGCGGGAAATAGGTTTTTACGTATTGCTGCGCAAGTGCGTCGCCAAACAAGGCGTCGGTCGACTCCACGCAACTCTGCGCGCGCCCCTTGCTTTCGATGGCCTTGCCGAGATATTGGTCTTTGAAATTGAAGGACTCTTGTGCGAATCGCTTCGACAGCGAGGGTGAGGCCGATTCCAGCAGTTGCCACTTAAGATAAGCCTTCCAAGTCGCAATGGGTGTGTCCCGTAGCTCCGCATCCAGCTGCTGCAAGAATTTAGGTTCCGCCACGTTGACCGGGACCTTGGGCAACCCGGCCTCGTCGAAATACGCCTCCCAATCGAAATGCGGCGCCAAGCTCTTCAGCTGCGCGAAGGTCACCATGTGGTCGGTCGCCGCCGGATCAGCCGCCGTCGCGCTGTCCAACGAAGCCTCGGCGAGGCGCTTCTCGAGGGACACAATGTCGGGCGCTGATGCCCGAGCTTCAGCGTCGGACATGCCGCCCAACGTCAACACGGTTGCCACGTGCGCCCGGTATTTCTCTCGCGCTTCGGCAAAACGCGGTTCATTGCTCAAGTAATAGTCGCGATCCGGCAAACCCAAGCCGCCGGCAACGAGGGCTTCGACGATATGCAGGGGATCGTGATAGCCCGGTGTGCTGTTGCTGCCGAACGCCACCGGAATGGCAAGACCCTGCAAGCTACGGATATTACGTTCGACGTCCGTCAATGTGAGCGCTCGGTCGATCTGCGCCATCAAGGAGCCAAGTGGAGCGATGCCGGCGGCCTCCACAGCCGACTCATCCATGCACGACGCGTAATAATCGCCCGCCACTTGTTCCGCGCTCCCCTCGCGCCAGTCCTTTTTACTTGCTGTTGCCTCCAGCACGCTTTGTTGCCGATGCCAATTGCCATCGTGCGCGGCGAGCCGTCGACTCCATTTCGGCAACGGGGCGGGAATGGGATTGTCCGCGCGCCAGGTGCCGTTCGCAAACTCATAGAAGTCAGTGCACGCCTGCACCTGACGGTTCAGGTCACGGGTCTGAACGCCTTCGAGTGCGGCGTTTGCATCTGCCGCCATCGCGAGCGCCGCGGCCAGTACCAAGGAATTGCCGAGATTTCTAAGCATGCGGCCCCGCGCGTATCGGTTGACCTGGGCATTCTGTGGTCGGCCGCGCATCGTCGCGAGACCCCTGACGGTCAAGCAGCGGACGGAAAAAGCCATGGGTGGTTTCCGCAAGGATGCGCGGCGAATGCCTTGTCTTTTTTCGACCGATGCCTGGCGCGGTTGAGCATTTCCGATGGACTCGAACTCCCGCAAACTTTTCCGAAAGACAAGATCCATAGGGGAGACGAGCATGCAGCATCACAAAATCGCGCCTTTCAATCGCCGCCGGTTACATCGCGGCCTCGGCACCGTGTTATGCGCCTGCGCATTAGGGGGCGTGCTATCGCAGGCATCCGCGCAAACGACGCCGACTGCCGCCACCCCGGGTAATGAGCTGGCTGAGATCGTGGTGACCGGTTCATTGCTCCGCCGTACGGATGTCGAAACCGAATCACCTGTCACCATATTCACGGCAGAAGAGATTCAGAAATCCGGTCTCACCACCATTTCAGATGTGGTGCGCACCATATCCGCCGACAACAGCGGCACCCTGCCGACGGCGTTCGGCGTTGGTTTCGCCGGCGGTGCTTCTGGCGTGGCGTTGCGTGGTTTGACTGTCAACTCGACGCTGGTCTTGATTGACGGCCGACGTGCGGCCCCTTATGCGCTCGCCGACGATGGACAGCGCTCCTTCGTCGATCTGAACACGATTCCGCTGGACTCCGTGGCGCGAGTGGAAGTACTCAAGGATGGCGCGTCTTCGATCTACGGCGCCGACGCCATTGCAGGCGTCGTCAACGTGATTCTGAAGAAGCAGTATCAGGGTGCGGAAATCAACGCGGAAGTCGGCAAGGGTCAGCATCCGGGCGGGGGCAGCGAGCGCTTCACGGCGAGTTTTGGCACGGGCGATTTGATCACTGACCGATTCAACGCCTATTTCAATCTCGAATTCCAAAATGATTCGCGCATCATCGGTACGGATCGAGCGTTTCCCTACAACACCACCAACCTATCTTCGATTGGCGGCTTCAACGGTCTCGCCGGTGCGCCGGGTTCCTTCTCGGGCACCACAACGCCGATCGTCGCACCCGGCATCCTGGCTCCCGGCGCGCCGACGCCCGGCATTCTCAACACGACGCTCGCCGGCACTTACCGCCCGCTGAGCCAAGCTTGTTCGGGCCAAGGCAACACGGCCGCTTCAGCAGCATCGATATTCGATCCGACGTTGACCGACAGTTTTTGCCTGCAGAATCGAGCAGGCTTTGGCGATTTCCAGCCCGCGCAGCAACGCATCGGCGCATCGGCGCGATTCACGGTCAAGTTGACCGACCAGATAGAGGCTTACACGAACGCGAGCTACTACTTGAACACGGTGATCGTTGACGGTGCCCCTACGGGGATACAGGCGAGCGTATCAGTCAACACCAATAACATTGCGTTGCCGCCGACCTTGCCCAGCGGTGCGCTGAATCCGAACGATCCATTTGCCGCCCAGGGACAATACGCGTTGATTCAGTACGCATTCGGCGATCTCCCAGGCCGGATCGTTTTTAAGAATCATAACTTTCGCTGGGTGACAGGCCTCAAAGGTTCGCAGTGGGGGTGGGATTTCGATACTGCGCTTGTGATCAACCATACGTGGCTGGACAACCGTACCGGCGGTCTGCTGAACGGGCCCGCGCTGTTGGCGGCCGTTACCAACGGTACTTATAACTTTGTCACGCCCTCGGCCAACACCGCGGCCGAGCGTGCGGCAATCTCGCCCGACTTGCTCAAAACCTCCACCACCGACATGGATTCGATTGATTTCAAAGCCACCCGCAGCTTGGTTGAGTTGCCGGGAGGGCCATTGGGCTTCGCGGTGGGTACCGAGGCGCGCTACGAAGCGCAGAACGACCCCGCACTGAACCCCAATGCCGTGGTGCAAGGCCTCGGGATCGCACAGACCGCCGGCTCGCGCAAAGTAGAGGCGGCATATTTTGAATTCGGCGTGCCCGTTATCAAAGCACTGAATTTCGACATTTCCGGCCGATACGATCACTATTCCGATTTCGGCAACGCCTTCACGCCCAAGGTCGGATTCAAGTTTGCTCCCATCCGCGAAGTCGCCTTGCGAGGCACGTACTCCAGGGGCTTCCGAGCACCGGCGTTCGCGGAGAATGGCTCCAGTTCGGCGGAGGGATTTGTCACGGCCTCACCGGCGACCTCCTTCCCTCCGGCCTTCTGCGCGCAGCACAGCGCGGCGTACTGTCTTCCCTACCTCTTGGGGATATTGTCTTCGGCCAACCCGAACATCAAACCGGAAAAATCGGATAGCTACACGCTCGGATTGATTCTCGAGCCGATTCGCCACTTCAGTGCGTCGATTGATGCTTACGCCATCAAGAAAAACAACGTCATCCAGCCACCCAACAGCAGCGCCGCACTGGCGCCTTATCTCGCAGGACTACCGCTGCCGCCCGGCGCAACCGTCACGCCCGATCTGCCCGACCCCGCGAATCCGACCGCGCTGGCCCGTCCTGCCGTGCTCGGCGGTGTCTATGTCAACCAATCTGCACTGCAAACCGATGGCGTTGATATTGACCTGCGTGGCGATGTGGAGTTTGGTGATTACGGCAAGCTCGTGAGCGACTTGTCCGTGACGAAAATCTTCAGTTTCAAAGTCTTGCTGGCCGGCGGAGGAAGCCAGCAGTTTGTCGGCACGCAGGCGCCGTATATATTGTCATCGGGCGCGGGAACGCCGCGCTATCGCGGCAGCTGGACAAATTCTTACGAGATGGGCCCGGCCTCGCTGACGCTGTCGACTTACTACACGAGTGGCTTCGCCTCGACCGGCATCGACCTCACGGGCAGTCCCAATATTTGCTTGTACGCCAACTTCTGTCATGTTGCATCGTTCATCGACATGGACTTGACGGCTCTCTATAAGTTGAACGATCACCTGACTACGTCTTTCACCATTGCAAACCTGCTTGATCGGCTGCCGCCGATCGACCCGGCCGATTACGCAGGGGTTAACTACAACCCCACGTATGCGCAGGCCGGCATCATTGGACGCTTCTTCAAACTCGGGGTGGGCTACAAGTTTTAGCAGACAATGAAGCGGACGTCCTCGGGGAGTCGCCCGCGTCGATGATGTAGTTCAAGAGCGATCGAGCCGGTCAAAAACAGCTTTCATGGCGCTGACGCGATCGATATAGGCGTGCGCCGCGTGGTCCCCGCAGCGTTGACCTTCGATCAGTCGAAACCCCCGCCTGGCAAACTCATCGCCGGCGCCGGCGCCGCAAAGGTGTATCACCGCCGCCAGCCACTGCTTGTGCTGCAATGTCGCGGCGCCGATTCGGTGGCGCTCCAGGATGCTGGCGACGCTGCGGTCGAGATAGGCTGATGTGAGTTCCACGGCGTGACTGGGTATGACCCGGGCATACAGACTGTTGAACCAACACGATTGCCAGTTGTTCCAGGGCCCGTCGGCGACGACGGCGTGATCGCGAATGCAATAACGCCTGGCATCCGCGAAATTACCGTCCGTGATCTGGTACATGCCCACCGCGCTCGAGGCCGGCCGGTACACCTCGAAAGGCTGTGAGGACCAGGACCATCGCCAGTACGTTCGAGCCACGGGATTTCCGGAACCCTCCACCTGGGCAATCGCAGCGAGCAAGTCGGGCGTCATCACGCTGGTCGAATATTTTCGGAATATCGACGCGTATTGCTGCCAGGTCTCCGCCGGCGATTTGTTGAGCGTACCGCTCACCGGAAAGAACAATTCCGATGGCTTGCGCACCACTTGATAAATCCAATTGCAGAGCAGCCACACCACAAGTATCGCCAGCACACCCATGAAGATCTTCGCCGGGCGCGGCGCCGGGCGCCACCAGCGCCTGACGCGGCGCGCCAGCCGAGCGCTGTGCCGCATGAGCTTTGCGGCGCGGCGCCGGAGCTTGGCGGTGCGGTGAGCGGGATTAGCGGTGCGGCGTGGCATGGGGGGCCACGATGGTGACGCTGTCGGTCTCGGGATCAAAAATGATCTTGGCCTCGCCTCTTTTGAGCTGCGCGATGACCCTCGCCACCTTGTCCTCCAGCGAGAATTCTCTTTCACCGTAGTCGGTGCCCTCGCGCAATACAAAGGATTCGATCACCGCCTGCAGCAACTCCGCCGGCAGCTCGGTGTACGGCACGTCGACGGGCTCGGGAGCTGCATCATCCACTAGGAGTCTTTCCGAGCATGCTGCGTGAGCCCCGTCGGCGCTGCGAGCTTGGCCAGCCAGGTATCGAGCTGGGCCGCAAAGGCATTGCGATTCGCCTGGGTGAGCGGCGGCGGACCGCCGCCCACGACGCCGCTGGAGCGCATCGTGTCCATGAAATCGCGCATGCCTAAAACCCCGCGTATGGTGTCGGGCGAATAGCGCTCACCGCGTGGATTGAGTGCCTCGGCGCCCTTCGCGATCACCTCGGCCGCCAACGGGATGTCGGCCGTGACCACCAGATCACCGGCAACGATGCGTTTGACGATCTCGGCATCGGCGACATCGAATCCGGAGGATACCTGCACGGCTCGAACGCTTGGGATTCTTGGAACTTGCAGCGCTTGATTGGCGATGAGCGTGACCGCTACGCCGGTACGCTTCGCGGCGCGAAACAGAATTTCCTTGATTACGCCGGGACAGGCGTCGGCGTCCACCCAAATACTGGCCATCGCGCCGAGAATATCACGCCGACCTCAAGCGTTCCCCGTGTCGGTGCGCGCCGCCAGCATCCTGTGCATCGCGGCGTCATCCCCTTCGCGCTGTTCACGCCCGTCCGCGGCGTACTGCTCTTCCTTGCGAAAGCGGTCGATCACCCGATTCAATGACTCGGCCTCCATGCGCTTCTCGCTCCACTGCGCACGCCGTTTCTCGAACTCCTTGCGGGCGATATCGAGTGATTTCAAATGCTGGTTCAGTGCCTCTCCCAATCGATCGAGGAACGAACGATAGTTCTGCAGCTTGACGGCATCGATGGCGCCGGCGGATTGAGTGGAGTTGCGCACGTATTCGTCGCGATACGTCTGCAGCTGCTCGAGCTGACGCTCCAAATCAGCGACCTTGCGCCCGGCTTCGGCCATGGTGCGGCTCAGGTCCTTCGCGGAGGTTGCCGCGATGTCCTGAATCGGTTCGAAGCGTTTGGACTTCATCATGAGCCGCTCACTATCGGCCGGTTGCCGTAGGAGGCGCCGAGAACTGCGTCACGAGTTGCTTCAGATCCGCGTAACTTCGTTCGATTCCCACCGGTTCGTACATGTCCTG
>Ga0137412_10000886_pt1 | contig 22343 bp, 16 predicted proteins | sample CZODoug2_1_16fun_FD_122160 | JGI IMG/M metagenome (GOLD analysis project Ga0137412, IMG submission 122160) | Vadose zone soil fungal communities from Angelo Coast Range Reserve, California, USA - CZODoug2_1_16fungal (Hybrid Assembly) | ecosystem: Environmental > Terrestrial > Soil > Vadose zone... | reverse complement strand
TATCCTCTCCATCGATACCGAAGCGGCAGAGCGTCTGTCCGGCGTTGCAGCGGTCCTGACCGGCGAACAGGTCAAGGCTATCACGTCGAGCCTCGTCGTGGGAGTGAAGGCGCCGGTCGAGTGCTGGCCGATCGCGATCGATCGCGTGCGCTATGTCGGCGAGCCGGTGGCGGTGATCGTTGCGACGGACCGCGCGCGGGCCGAAGACGCGGCCGAACTGATCAGCGTCGCGTATCGTCCGCGGGCCGCTGTCGTCGATCCGCTCGGGACGCTCGCGCCGGGAGCTCCCGTCCTGCACGACGGCTTTCCGGGCAACCTCGCGAGCGAGCGCACGTTCCGCTATGGAGATCCCGAGCAGGCGTTCGCGGACGCGCTGCACCGTTTCTCCATCGACATCAGATATCCGCGCAACTCCTGTACGCCGATTGAGACCTATGGCGTCATCGCCTCGCACGATGCCGCAGAGGATGCCTTCGAGATCCTGGCCAATTTCCAGGGGCCGTTCAGCATCCACACCGTGATTGCGCGCGCGCTCAAGGTGCCCGGCAACCGGCTGCGGCTGCGCACGCCGCCTGACTCCGGCGGCAGTTTTGGCGTCAAGCAGGGCGTGTTTCCCTACATCGTGCTGATTGCGGCAGCAGCCCGCGCGACCGGGCGGCCGGTCAAGTGGATCGAAGACCGGCTCGAGCACCTCACCGCATCCGTGTCCGCGACCAACCGGGCGACGACCTTGTCGGCGGCCGTTACGGCCGATGGCAGGATTCTCGCGCTCGACTGGGACCAGGTCGAGGATTGCGGCGCGCATCTGCGCGCGCCCGAGCCGGCGACGCTCTACCGCATGCACGGCAACATGACGGGAGCCTATGACATCCGCCACGTCAGGATCCGCAACCGTGTCGTCGTCACCAACAAGACGCCGACCGGCCTCAACCGCGGGTTCGGCGGACCGCAGGTCTATTTCGCGTTGGAACGGCTGGTGCAGCGCATTGCGATCGGCCTCGGTCTCGAGCCGATCGACGTCATCAGGCGCAACCTCGTCGATGCCAATGCCTTTCCCTATCGCACCGCGACCGGGGCCCTGCTGGATTCCGGCAACTACCAGGAAGCGATCGCCCGTGCGATCGAAGGCGGCAAGTTCGCCGAGCTCATGGCGCGGTGCGACGAAGCGCGTGCAGAGGGGCGTCTCTATGGCATCGGTCTTGCCGCGGTGGTCGAGCCGAGCGTCTCCAACATGGGCTACATCACGACCGTGCTGACGGCGGCCGAACGCCGCAAGGCTGGCCCCAAGAACGGCGCGCAGGCGACCGCGACCGTCGGCCTCGATCCGGTCGGCAGCGTCACCGTTCACGTCGCTTCCGTGCCGCAGGGCCAGGGCCATCGCACCGTGCTGTCGCAGGTCGTCGCCGACGTCTTCGGTCTCCAGCCGAAGGACATCCGGGTCAACACCGAGATCGACACCGCGAAGGATGCCTGGTCGATTGCGTCCGGCAATTATGCGAGCCGCTTTGCTGCCGCGGTGGCCGGCACGGCCAAGCTCGCTGCTGAACGCGTCGCCGGCCGTCTCGCCCGCATCGCCGCCAGCCAGTTGAATGTCGAGGCGGCGGACATCGTGTTCACGCGCGGCTTCGTCGCGTCCCGCCACAATCTGGAAAACCGGATCGCATTCTCGCGCGTCGCCGCGCTCAGCCATTGGTCGCCCGGCTCGCTGCCGGACGATGCCGGCCAGACCATTCGCGAGACCGTGTTCTGGACGCCGCCGGAGCTGACGCCGCCGGACGAGGAGGACCGCATCAACTCCTCGCTCTGCCACGGTTTCATCTTCGATTTCTGCGGCGTCGAGATCGACCGCACCACGCTGGAGACGCGGATCGATCGCTACGTCACCATGCACGACTGCGGCACCATCCTGCATCCCGGCATGGTCGACGGCCAGATCCGCGGTGGTTTTGCGCAGGCGCTCGGTGCCGCGCTCTACGAGGAATATGCCTACGCCGACGACGGCAGTTTTCTCACGGGAACGCTCGCCGACTATCTGCTGCCGACCACCACCGAGGTGCCGGAGCCGCAGATCATCCACATGGAGACGCCATCGCCCTTCACGCCGCTCGGCGCCAAAGGGGTCGGCGAAGGCAATTGCATGTCGACGCCGGCCTGCATCGCCAACGCAGTCGCGGATGCGCTCGGTATTGCCGACGTCACGCTGCCGCTGGTGCCGGCAAGGCTTGCCGAGCTCGTGCGCGGCGCTGAGCCGCCGCGGCCAGGAGGCGCGACGGCCGCGCCTGTCCGGGAAGGCGACCGGCGGCTTCGCGGCGAGGGGCAAGCCTCGGTAAAGGGCGCGCCCGATCAGGTATGGGACATGCTGCTCGATCCCGCCACGCTGCAATCCGTCATTCCGGGCTGCCAGCGCGTCGACAAAATCACTGCGACGCATTTCCGCGCCGACGTGACGCTCGGCATCGGTCCCGTCACGGGGCGCTATCGCGCCGATGTCGAGCTGTTCGATCTCGATCCGCCGCGCGCGATCACGCTGCGCGGAGGCGCCGACGGCGCGCTCGGCTTCGGCAGCGCCGAGGGACGCATCACGCTCGAGCCTGACGGCAACGGTGGCACGCGGCTGACCTACAGCTATGATGCCGCGATCGGCGGCAAGGTCGCGAGTATCGGCGGCCGCCTGCTGGACGGCGCCACGCGGGTGATCATCGGGCAGTTTTTCACGGCGCTCGCCCGCAAGGCCGGCGGCGGGGCGGCGGGTCGCTTCTCGGTGTTCGCGTTGCTCACGAAATTCGCGGGTCTGTTCGGGGGGCGCCGATGAAGCCCGCTGCGTTCGACTATGTCCGCGCCGAAACCGCTGACGAAGTCCTCTCGGGACTCGCGCAGGAAGGCGGCAATGCACGGGTGCTCGCCGGCGGCCAGTCGCTGATGGCGATGCTCAACATGCGCCTCGCCAAGCCGAAGCTCCTGATCGACATCATGCGCCTGCGGGAGCTTCGTCAGATCGAGCGCAAGGCGGGCGCCGTCGTCATCGGCGCCGGCGTGCGCCAGGCCGAGCTGCTGGCCTGGCCGGGTCTCGCCGAAGCGCTGCCGCTCGTGGCGCTCGCGCTGCCATGGGTCGGGCACGCGCAGACCCGCAGCCGCGGCACCATCTGCGGCTCGCTCGCACATGCCGATCCCAGCGCCGAGATGCCGCTCGCGCTGGTCGCGCTCGGCGGTGAGGTGCATCTGCGCAGCGCCAGGCGGCGGCGGCGCGTTGCGGCAAGGGAGTTTTTCGCCGGCATGATGCTGACCGCGCGCGGGGACGACGAACTGATCGAGGGCATCTCTCTTCCAATTATTCCCAAGGCGCGCTTCGCGTTCCGCGAGGTCGCGCGCCGGCATGGCGATTTCGCCATCGTCGCCTGTGCGGCGATGACGACGCCGGCGGGCATACGCCTCGCCGTCGGCGGCGTCGCCGATGTCCCGACTGCGCGCGACTGGCCGCGGCTCGAGGGCAGCGCACTCGACGATGCCCTGAACGGATTTGCCTACGAGCTTGACGCGCGCGACGACATCCACGCGACCGCGCGCTACCGCCGCGACCTGGTGCGGATGATCGGCCGCGACCTGATCGGCGAGGTGCTGCGATGACCCGCCTCAAGGCCGGCGCCCGCCATCCCGTCCGCTTCACGCTGAACGGCAAGGCCGTCGAGGCGGAAGCCGAGCCGCGCATGCTGCTGTCCGATTTCCTGCGTCACCGGCTCGGCGCGACGGGCACTCACGTTGGCTGCGAACACGGCGTCTGCGGTGCCTGCACCGTCGTCGTCGACGGCATGCTCACCCGCGCCTGCCTCACGCTGGCGGTGCAGGTCGACGGCTGCGATCTCAGAACGGTCGAAGGGCTGGCGCCGTCGCCGGACCGGCTCGGCGCGCTCCAACGCGCCTTCCGCCGCAACCACGCGCTTCAGTGCGGCTTCTGCACCGCCGGCATCCTGATGTCGCTCGACCATTATCTGAGCCGGCACCCCGCGCCGACCGAGGAGGATATCCGCGATCTCCTGAGCGGCCATCTGTGCCGATGCACCGGCTACACCCCGATCATCCGGGCGGCGCTCGAAGCCGCCCAGCTTGCTACATCCACGGAAGAGACCTCAGATGCTTGATCTCGGCAGCAGCTTCGTTGCCAGCGCGTCGCGCGATCCCAACGGCATTGCGCTGGTCGATGGCGATCTCCGCCTCACGTATCGGCAGTGGCACGACAAGATCTCTGTGCTGGTAGCATCGTTCGACCGCCTCGGCCTGAAGCCGGAAGACCACGTTGTCACCTTGTTGCAGAACCGCTGGGAGGCGGCGACGCTGCACTGGGCCTGCCAGTTCGCAGGGCTCATCATCACGCCGATCAACTGGCGCGCCAAGGCTGACGAACTCGATTTCTGCATCGAGGATTCCGAGGCCCGCGCCATCTTCTACCAGGACGTCTCCGCGGCGGCCGTGAAAGGATCGTCGCGCGCCGGCGCATTGCGGCGTGTCTCGGTCGATCCGGGGATAGGCGAGGCGATCAGCTTTGGCGACATGATCCGTGACAGCACAGCGGATGCCGAGCCACGCGTGGGCGCCGACGCGTGGTCGATCATGCTCTACACGTCCGGAACGACCTCGCGGCCGAAGGGTGTGCCGCGGCGGCATCGCGCCGAACGGGCCTCGGCGATCGCCCATGTCGCGCAAAACCTCTATGGCCGCGGCGAGCGCACGCTCGGCGTGATGCCGCTCTACCACACCATGGGCGTTCGCTCGCTGCTTGCGATGTCGCTGATCGGCGGCACCTTCATCTGCCTGCCGCGCTATGACAGCCGCCAGGCGCTGGCGCTGATCGAGAAGGAGAGGATCAGCAATCTCTATCTGGTGCCGACCCTCTATCACGATCTCGTCCACCACGGGGCGTTTTCGGCAACCGACGTGTCGAGCGTGCGCAAGCTCGGCTTTGCCGGCGCGTCGATGACCGACGGATTGCTGAGGAAGCTGAACGAGGCATTCAGGCCGGAGCTGTTCGTCAATCACTACGGCAGCTCCGAGATCTACACCTTCACGATCGACCAGAACGCCGTGGCGAAACCCGGCTCGGCCGGCAAGGCCGGCATCAACCAGCATGTCAAGGTGGTGCGGATGGGCGCGCGCTCGGTCGCGGAGCTTGCCGCGGTCGGTGAGGAGGGCGAGATCATTGCCTTGCTGGCCGGCGACGAGTCGTTCGAGGGCTATTGGCGACGGCCCGAGGCGGACGCCAAGGCGCTGCGCGAAGGCTGGTATTTCACCGGCGATACCGGCTTCGTCGATCCGGACGGCGACCTCTACGTCACCGGCCGCGTCGACGACATGATCATCACCGGTGGCGAGAATGTCTCGCCGGTCGAGATCGAAAGCTGTCTGTCGCTGCACCCCGCCGTGTCCGAGGTCGCGGTGGCCGGCATCGTCGACGAGAGGTGGGGAAAGATCGTCGCCGCCTTCGTCAAGCGCAGCAAGCCAGTATCCGACGTCGAGCTGGAGCAGTTCTGCCGCAGCTCGGGCCTCGCCAATTTCAAACGGCCGCGCCGCTACGTCTTCGTCGACGCCATCCCGAAATCGCCGGTCGGCAAACTGCTGCGGCGACTGCTCGTCGCCGGGGAATATGAAGCCGAGCGGCTGCCGCCGTCCGACGCCGCCTGATCCGAAGCATCAACAGAAGGAAACACAGATGCCGTCACCCTACACATTTGCCGATCCCCGCCTTGCCAGGCTCGACGGGTTCAAGGTCGAGATCGACGAAGCGCATGAGCGCGCCGACATCGTCCTTGGCCGGCCGCCCTATAACATCGTGGCGATGCCGCAGCGGGACCAGCTCCGGCTGACCTTCGAGGCACTCGATGAGGATTCGCGCGTTCGCATCATCGTGCTGCGGGGAGAGGGCGAGCACTTCTCCAGCGGCGGCAACATCGGCGGTTTCATGGAGGCAAGCCCCGAGCATGTCTCGAAGCTCGCCTGGAACATCGCCGCGCCGGCCCGCTGCGCCAAGCCGGTGATCGTCGCCAACCGCGGTTACTGCTTCGGCGTCGGATTCGAGCTCTCGCTCGCATGCGATTTCCGGATCGCCTCGGAGACCACGCAATACGCGCTGCCGGAGCAGAAACTTGGGCAGATCCCGGGATCGGGCGGTTCGGCCCGGTTGCAGAAGATGGTCGGCATCACCCGCACCAAGGACATCGTGATGCGTTCCAAGCGCATCTCGGCGAAGCAGGCGCTGGAGTGGGGCATCGCGACGGAATGCGTGCCCGATGCCGAGCTCGAGAAGGCGACCGACAGGCTGGTGGACGAGCTTCGCACCTTCTCGCCGCTGGCGCAGCGAACGGCGAAGAAGCTCCTGAACGACACCGAGGACTCGACGCTCGCGATCGCCATCGAACTCGAAGGCCACTGTTACAGCCGCCTGCGCCAGTCAGACGATTTCAAGGAAGGCGTGGAGGCCTTCAATGCCAAGCGCCCGCCGAAATTCGCCGGCCGCTGACACACGAAGCAACCAACCGCCGCGGTTCGACAATGCGCGAACCGCGGTCATAATCAAACGGGGAGGGTAGAAATGGCTGAGATGGATATGCCGATCGGAAATGCAAAGGCATCGGCAGGTAACCGGCAAATGGTCAATGCCGTCATTGCGTCCGTATTGGGATGGTCGCTCGATCTCTTTGATTTGTTCATTCTGCTGTATGTGGCGCCGGTGGTCGGCGCATTGTTCTTTCCTTCGAGCAACCCGGCCCTGTCGCTTGCCGCAGTCTATGGATCGTTTGCTGTCACATTGTTGATGCGGCCGCTCGGCTCGGCGGTATTCGGGCACTATGCGGACGTGCATGGCCGAAAGCGCGCCATGCTGATCGCCATCGTTGGCGTCGGAATCAGTACGGCTGCGTTCGGTCTCTTGCCGACGATCGCGCAGGTCGGCGTTGTCGCGCCGATCGTGTTTCTGATCCTGAGGCTGGTGCAAGGCATTTTCGTCGGCGGCGTCGTGGCGTCCACGCACACCATCGGTACGGAATCGGTACCGGCCCAGTGGCGCGGCGCGATGTCGGGCCTCGTTGGCGGCGGTGGAGCGGGGATCGGTGCACTGCTGGCATCGTTCGTCTTCCTGGTCACATCCTCGATTTTCCCGGGCGACGCCTTCGCCGTGTGGGGATGGCGCTTCATGTTCTTCTCCGGCTTGCTCAGTTCGCTGCTGGGGTGGTTCATCTTCAGGAATCTTGAAGAGTCGCCCTATTTCAAGGAGCTGAAGCGCCAGCAGGGTACGCAGGAGGTGAAGGTCTCCAAAGCGCCCGTCAAGGACGTGCTTTCCGGGAAATATCGCAATGTGCTGCTGCTCAATCTGCTGATCACCTTCGGGGGCGGAGCCGGCTACTATCTGACGTCGGGTTACCTGCCGAGCTTCCTCAAGGTCATCAATGCGGTTCCGAACCAGACCTCATCCTTGATCCTGATGGGCGCGAGCGTGTCGGCATTCTTCTCGGCCGTGCTGGTGGGCGCGTTGAGTGACCGCATCGGGCGTAAGAAGACCTTCCTCTTGATCGGCGTTTGCGCCGCGGTGCTGCTACCGCTGTGCTATCTCGGCCTCGCAGCGACGAAGGATGTCACGCAGATCACGCTTTATGCGCTGGCCATCGCGTTCATCGGCAATGCCGGCTATGCGCCGGTCCTGATCTTCCTGAACGAGCGTTTCCCGACCGCTTTGCGCGCGAGCGGCACGGGACTGTCCTGGAACATCGGCTTTGCGCTGGGTGGAATGACGCCGACCTTCGTCTCGCTGGTGAGCGGGAGCCCGGCCGAGATTCCGATGTCGCTTGCGATGTTCGCGGTCGGGGTTTTCGTCGTGTACCTGATCGGGGCGGTCCTAATCCCCGAGACGAAGGGCGATTTCCGCTGACCTGCCCGCGGCGCGGTTAAAACAAGACTCATCGTCGGACGCGAGGAACTTAATATGAAACGTAATCCCTGTCAGGCTGCAGATCCGTAGATCGTCCGGGTGAAGTGGCGGCCGCTTCACATGATTGCTACATCGCGAGATAGCGTCGCCGGATATCTTCATTCCCGGCAAGCCCAGCCGTATCCTGGCGATGCACCACCTTTCCTTTATCGATGACAACGGCCTGCTCCGCGATCCGTACGCAGAAATGCATGTTCTGCTCGGCAAGCAGGATCGTGGCGCCACTCGCTCCCAGTTCCCGCAGTACCCTGCCGATGGTGGCGACCACGATCGGGGCCAGCCCTTCGCTCGGTTCGTCGAGGAGCAGCACCAGGGGATTACCCATCAAGGCACGCGCGATCACCAGGAGTTGCTGTTCGCCGCCGGACAGGCGCCCCGCCTGGCGCGACCGGAGTCTTGTGAGCAGCGGGAAAGTTTCCCAGACGCGCGGCAGGGTCCAGTCTCGCCGTCCGTCGGGACCGCTCTTTGCAGCGATCAGGAGATTGTCCTCCACGCTGTGCTCCGGAAACACCTGCCGGTCCTCGGGCACATAGGCGAGCCCGAGCTGGGCGCGCGCATGCGGCGGCGCGCGGGTCACGTCGCGGCCGGCGAAGAAGATGCGCCCGCTGCGGGCCGGGACTATTCCCGCAAGGGTCTTCATCGTCGTGCTCTTGCCGGCGCCGTTACGCCCGAGCAGCGCCAGCGTGCGCTTTTCCTGAAGGGCGAGATCGACATCAAACAGGATCTGGCTTGCGCCGTAAAACGCGCTCAATCCTTCCGCGCGCAAGAGGTCAGTCATGAAGCATCTGCCTCCGTGCCGAGATAGGCGTCGATCACCGCCTGGTTGTTGCGGATTTCGTCCGGTGTGCCTTCGGCCAGGACACGGCCGTAGCACAGCACGCGAATGGTACTCGCGACCTGGAACACGATGTCCATGTCATGTTCGATGAACACCAGCGTGAGCTTGCGGCTCTCCCACAGACCACGCACGCGCTCGATCATACGCCAGCGCTCCTCCGGACCCATGCCGGCCGTCGGCTCGTCGAGCAGAAGCACCTTAGGCTCGAGCGCAAGCGCGATGGCGATATCGAGCAGCTTCTGATCGCCGTGGGAGAGGATCGCGGCGGCGACATTCGCAACGTGCGTCAGGCCCACGAACTCCATGACCTCCTCGGCACGCTCGCGTATGCCGGGTGACGGAAAACGGCGGGAGAGATTGCCCCACTGGCCGGCATGGGCGGTGACGGCGACCATCAGGTTCTCCGCCACCGTCATGGTCGGAAAGCAGCTCGCGACCTGAAAGGCCCGCCCGATGCCCCGGTGCATTCGTTCGGTCCTGGAGAGACGCGCGACGTCCTGACCGTCAAGCAGCACCAGGCCGGCATCGGCCGGGAACGCGCCGCTGATCAGGTTGAAAAAGGTGCTTTTGCCGGCGCCGTTTGGACCGATCACGGCGGAGAGCGAGCCCGACGGAAAGGCCAGCGACACATCGTCGATTGCCCGCAGGCCGCCGAAGGCCTTGGTGAGATTTCTGATCTCAAGCTTCATCGCCAGCCTCGGGGCCAACCTTGGGGCGCCGGCCTTGGGGCCACGCCAGTCTGAGAAAATCGAGCACGCCGTGGCGCAGGCCAAGGGCGAAGGCCAGGATCACGCTGCCCAGAACCAGTCCATAATATTCGGTGAAGCGTGTCACCACATCGTTCAGCGCAAGCAGGATCGCCGCACCCAGGACCGGTCCGAGGAAGCTGTTGATGCCGCCCAGCATGACCGCAAAGATCGCCTGGCCCGAGTTCGGCCAGTCGGCCAGTTCGGGATAGGCGCCCGAGACGAACAGTGCAGCAAGCACGCCGCCCAGTCCCGCAAACGCGCCGGCGATCGTGAAGGCAGCGAGCCGGGCTCGCCACAGAACGACGCCCAGGAAGCTCGTGCGGCTCTCGTTATCGCGGATCATGCGCAGCGTGTGGCCAAACGGGCTCGCCGAGATGTGGCGGAGAGCCAGGAGACCGAGCACCGCCACGATCGCGCAGAATTGGTAAAGATGCAGCTGCGAAGCGAGCTCGAAGCCGAATATCTCACGGCGCGGGATGCCGCCGCGCAGTCCCTGGTCGCCGCCGGTGAGGCTCTGCCAGGAGATGATGATGCTGTAGAACAGCATCTGCACCGCGAGCGTGATGAAGGCGAAGTAGTCCGTGGTGAGGCGCACGCAGATTGCGCCGACGCAGAGCGCGGCAAATGTCGTGATCAAGACCGCAAGCACGGCTGCGACAGGCAGCGACAGGTTCGTCATCTGCATCGTCAGCGCGAAGGCGTAGGCGCCCAGCCCGTAGAACATGCCGTGGCCGAATGAAACCATGCCTGCGTTGCCGACCAGCAGGTTCAGCGAGGTCGCAAACAGCGCCATGGCGCTCAGGCGGATGACGAAATCTTCGAAGGCCGGGCTGCGATGGAACAGCGGAATCGCCAGCACGACGATCAGGGCAATGGCAGCGATCGTAGCATCGCGCAGCGCGGGGCGTCCCTTCATGACCGACGACCGAACAGGCCTTGCGGGCGAACGAGCAGGACGGCGATCATCACGATGTAGATCAGCCCGTCGGTGAATTTGGGGAACGCGATCGTGCCGAAGCCACGGACCATGCCGATCAGCAGCGCCGAAACCAGTGCTCCCGCGATCGAGCCCATGCCGCCGATCACCGTGACGATGAAGCTCTCGATCAGGATCGAGAAGCCCATCCCAGGCGACAGCGAGCGCACGGGGGCGGCGAGCGCGCCGGCGAGGCCGGCCAGCCCGCCACCGACGGCGAAGACGATCGCGAACAGCAGTGTCGTATTGACACCCAGCGCCGAAACCATCTGCGGGTTGATCGCGGCGGCGCGCACCGTCTTGCCGAGCCGCGTCATCGAGAGGCCGAGACCAAGCACGATCGCGATCAGCGCGGCGATGCCGATCAGCACGGCGTAAAAGGGCGGCACGACGCCGCCCGCGATGAAGAGCGGCGGAACCTGGAAGGCAAGCGGCATTCCCATGGCGTGGAACTCGGGCCCCCAGACGATCTTCACGAGGTCGTCAAAGATCAGCACCACGGCATAACAGATCAGGAGCTGCATCAGCACGTTGGAGCCGTAGACGCGACTGATCAGGGCGCGCTCAAACAGCACGCCGAACAGCGCCATCGAGAGCGCTCCCGCTAGAACCGCAAGAGTGTAGCTGTCGGTCGCGGCCAGCGCGGAATAGGCGACATAACCGCCCAGCATGTAGAACGTGCCGTGGGCGAAGTTCACGATCTTCAGCACGCCGAAGATCAGGGTCACACCCGCGGCAACGAGGAACAGCAACATGCCCACGATCAGGCCGCTGGTGGCTTGGGTGACCACGCAGGCAGACGTTGTGAGGCAGGCGCCGAGCGCGTCGAGGTCCATCGGAACTCAGATGTACTTCTGCTGCTTCTTCCACTCCGTCTCAAGCTCGATGATCTTGCCCCAATCGGCGGTCTTCACATCGACGATGAACGGCTCCTTCGGCGTGGTTTGGCCCCAGCCTATGGCGTAGCCGATCGTCGTGTGGTCGTCGCGCATGGTGATCGTCCCGTCGGCGCCGAACGGCGTGTTGACCTTCATGCCCGTGAGCGCGGCGGCCAGGGCCTTGGCGTCGAGCGAGTTGGCCTGCTTGATGGCCTGCTCATAGAACTGCATCGCCAGAGAGTTTTGCCACGACCAGTTGGTCGGCCGATCATTCCACTTCTTGAGGTAGGCTTGGCCCCATTCCTTGTTGGCGGGCGTATTCGGGAAGGTCTCGAGGTAGCGCGTCGCCGACTGAATGCCGGCTGGCAGATTCTTGATGGCGGCCAGCACGGGATAGTCGACGTTGGGCGTCGCCACCGTCATCTGCGCGAACAGCGCATAGACGTTGCCCTGGTTCACGAACGCCGACAGGTCGCCGGCATAGAGGAGCGTAAACAGAGCCTGCGGCTTGGCCTGGATCAACTTGGTGATGACTTCAGTGAAGTCGGGCTGGCCGAGCTTGGGCCAAGCCTCGGTGATGAGCTCGACGTCCGGCTTGAACTGCTTGAAGAACTGCAGGTACTGCGCCGTTGTGTCGCGACCGTAGGCGTAGTCCGGCGAGCAGGTCGCCCATTTGTTGAGTTTCTTGGCATTCGCGTATTCGGCGAGATAGATGCTGCCGGCGACCGCGTCGTGCACGCCCTGGCGCGCGACGCGGAAGGCGGTCGGCGCGCGGATCTTGGGGTCGGCGGTCAGCGAGGAGGTCTCGCTGTTGGTATGGATGCAGGCGATGCTGCCCAGATCGCGCACCACTTCCTGGACCGCGAAGGATGCGGACGAGGCTTCGGCATCGATCAGCAGCTCGCAACCCGTGCTGTTCACCAGCTCGCGCGCGATGCGCGCGGCCTCCTGCGGCTGGCCCTTCGAATCGCGGAAGACGAATTCGATCGGGCGGCCGAGAAAACCGCCGGCGGCATTGATGCGATCCTGCTCCATCATCAGCGCGTTGCGCGAGGACGTGCCAAGCAGCGCGATCGGTCCGGACAGGATGCTTTGCATCCCGATGCGCAACGTATTGGCCTCTGCCCTGGCGACCCAAGGGGCGGCCAGCAGGCTGGCCCCGCCACCGGCCAACATCGTGCGACGCGTCATGAGTCCGCTCATTGAACTGCACCTCCCTTGACCTGTTGCCGCGGCCTGGTTTTGAGACAACCGGCTCTTGTTAAAGCCGCCAAGCTTAGATCGGCGGTAGCGTGCTGATCAAGACGACATTCGCCGGCGATATCTCGCCCGGCGAAATAGCATCTGCACCGGGGTGGTGAGGGCGGGCGGCCGGACGATCCTTGTCTTGCTGCCGTGCAGCAAGCGGCGAACGCCGGTTCGTCAGGCGGCTGTGACGGGAATCTGCACAACCGCCACAATCTTGTGATATGCAGCGGACGTCCAGAAAAATGCGCCGAAAACAAACAAAACGAAGATACGTCAAAACAGGGAGGACACCATGCTGCTGCGTTGTGCGAGAGCCCTTGGCATATTGACCTTGGGACTTCTTTGGGCGGCCACGGGGGCAATGGCGGCTGACGCGCCAAAAGAAATGAAGCTCTACGTGTTCAGCTCCGGGGCGCTGAACCTCGACAAGTCGATCATCCAGAACGGCGCCAGCGGCAAAGTGCAGATTCCCGTAGGCTTCTTCCTGATCCGCCATCCCAAGGGAGACGTGCTGTTCGACTGTGGCAACAACGACAAGATCATCACCGATGCGGATTATTGGGGACCGTTCGTCAAGGCGCTTGATCCGGGTCGCTCGCCGGATATCGCCATCGACACCCAGCTCAGCAAGATCAATGTGAAGCCTTCCGACATCAAATTTGTGGTGCTCGGTCATTTCCATGTCGACCATGCCGGCAACATCGGCAAATTCCTGGATTCGACATTTGTGTACCAGCGCGACGAGATCAGGAACGCGTTCTGGCCGGCGCCGGGCTATGCCACGTTCTTCATCAGCGATGATTTCGCCATGCTGCGAAACAGCGTAGGCGGCGGGATGCCAAGCAAATACAAGACGATCGAACTCGACGGCGACCTCGATTTGTTCGGGGACAACAGTATCTACATCCATCGGTCCGTGTCGCACACCCCCGGCAGCCAGATCATGGTGGTGCGGCTGCCCAAGACCGGAACGGTCGTGCTGACCAGCGACGCCGTCTATCTGCAGGAGAATCTCGACAAGAACATCCTGCCGAGCATCGGCAGCGTCTATGATCCCGTCGGCATGCTCGACGCCTATGCTTGGGTCAAGCGGGTGCATGACACCGAGGGTGGTGACATTGTCTTCGCGCACGATCCGGACGTGTACAAGGCCCACAAGCATTCGCCTGAATATTACGAGTGACCGACGCAAGGTCCCGCAAGCGGATTTCGATCCCGGGCCTGGCGCCCGGGATCGTATGCGCGGGGCAGCTAAGGCTGTGATCACTGGCGTCATCTGGGTGTTGTGAGCCGATGTCTCCTCTCGTGCTGGCGCAGAATGTCACCAAATGGTACGGGCCGCGGCGCGCCGTCGCTGACGTGTCCTTTGCGATTGAACCGGGTGAGATCGTCGGTCTGCTCGGGCCCAACGGCTCGGGCAAAAGCACGATCTTCCGCATGCTGACCGGCTATCTCGTACCGACCACCGGCCGCATCGAGGTCGCCGGCCACGACGTCCTGGCGGACTCGCTCGCGGTTCGCCGCGCGATCAGCTATGTGCCGGAAGACGCGCCACTCTACGATCACATGCGGGTCGGCGAGTTTCTTCGCTTTATGGCCAATCTTAGGGGATTGCGGGGGCGAGCCGCAACGACCGCGGTGGACGAAGCGGCCGAGCGGCTGGATCTGACCCGCGTCATGCGGCTCCCGACGGCAAAGCTCTCTCGCGGCTTCCGCCAGCGCGTCTCGATTGCGCAAGCGCTGCTGGGAAATCCGCAGGTGCTGGTGCTGGATGAGCCGACCAGCGGGCTCGATCCGCACCAGGTCATTGCCGTTCGCGATCTCATTCAGTCGCTCGCGGGAAACCACACCGTGCTGATTGCTTCCCACATCCTTTCCGAGATCGAAAAGATCGCGTCGCGAGTCATGATCCTGCTCGACGGCGCGCTTCTGACCGCAGACGCGCTGAAGGAGAAGCCGAAAGGAACAACGCTGCGGCTTGCGGCAGCCGCTCCTGAAACGATCGTGCGAGTTGTCGCGTCCACCATCGCCGGCGTGAGCGACATTGCCGTCGAACCGAACATCGGCTCGGGACCAACGCATTATCTGATCTGGGGCGAGCCGCGCGCATCGCTTACCGCCGACCTCGTAGCGGCGCTGGTCAGGGCCGGCGTCGCCGTCTCGGAACTCGCCGAGGCCCGTCCGGATCTCGAGCGCGTGTTTCTCGACCTGACGCGGCGGTCGCCAAAGGTGGCCGCATGAGAAGCTTTGCGATCCTGTTGCGCAAGGAGGAGATGGCGCTGTTTTCCTCGCCGATCGCCTATGCCGTGATGACCGTTTTCCTGCTGATCATGGGCTACAGCTTCACGCTGACACTGTTCATCAGCCATCAGCCCAGCATGGTGCACGTGTTCTTCCAGATGTTCGTGCTCCTTATGCTGACCGCGCCGCTGATCACGATGCGCCTCCTGGCGGAGGAGCGAAAATTGCGAACGATGGAGGTGCTGCTCACCTCGCCGGTTTCCGAGGTCGCGATCGTGCTGGCGAAGTATGTCGCCAGCATGAGCCTGATCGTGCTCATGCTGCTGCTCTCGGGCTTTTACGCGGCGGCGCTGGCCTGGTTCGGCGATCCCGATTTCGGGCCGATCTATAGCGGCTATCTCGGCCTGCTGCTGTTCGGTTCCGCGCTGGTCGGCGCCGGACTGCTGGCATCGGCGCTCACGGCCAACCAGGTGATCGCGGCTCTGATATCGCTCAGCGTCTTTCTGCTTTTGTGGATCATCGACAGTTTCGGCTGGCTGCTGCCGAGCCCCGCGGACACGCTGGTGGTCAACCTGTCCCTGGCGGTGCATTTCCGTCCCTTTGCGGTGGGCTCGATCTACCTCTCGGACATCGGCTTCTTTCTCAGCGTCACCCTGCTGACGCTGCTGTTGACCGTGCGCGCGCTGGCGCGGCGTTAGGGGAAACAAATGTCGCGGTTTACCCGATCCGATATGATCGTCGCCGCGCTCATCGCTGCTGCGTTGCTGTTCGGCGCGCTCGGCTTCGCAGGATTTGGCGACAGGATCTCCAATATTCTGTTGTTCGCAGCCTGGTTGCTCACCCTGCTGACGCTATTCGCACTCGCAGTCCGCTTGCCGCTGCGCGGCCGGGGATCGCGATGGACGGTCTGGGCCGCCAACGCGCTGATCGTCTGCGGCGCGCTCGGCGCGGTGATTGCCGCCAACGTCGCCCTCTATCGCCACGACGTGCATTTCGACGCTACACGCGAAGGAGTGAACACCCCGCCGCGGCAACTCACCGATATTGTCGATCAGCTGCGGTCCCAGCTTTCGCTGGCCTATTTCTACAACGCCAGCGACCCCAACGCGCTCGCGGTACGGGACATGATCGGAATTGCAGCGCGCAACCATCCGCTGCTGGCGTTCCGTGCCATCGATCTCGACAAGGAGCCGGGGCTTGCGCGCGACATCGGCGTGCATTCCTATAATACGGCGGTGTTGCAGGCGGGTGATCGCAAGGTGCTGGTGGAAAACGTCACCGATGCCGCGCGCCTCGGCTACGCCGCGCTACGCGTCCTTCGACAGCGCGCCGAAACGATCTGCTTCGTGACCGGCCATGGCGAGACATTTCGCCCGATGCCGGGCCATTACCATTTCAGTCACGTCGAGACGCTGAGGGGCCACGATACGCCGGGCGCCGACGATGTGCTGGTCGCCGAGCCTGAGCAACTCGACCGGCTTCAACTGGCGCTCAACGAGATTGGTTTCGAGCTGCGCCCGCTCGCCATGGCGACGACAAGCGCAATTCCGACCGATTGCACCGTGATTGCCGAGATCGGTCCACGAACCGCGCTGGCGGCGGGCGAAGCGGATCTCCTCGCCGACTATCTCAAGCAGGGTGGACGGCTCGTGATGCTGATCGATCCGCAATTTCCCGTCGGGGGCGAGCTGCAAAATCGTTTGTTGACCCCGCTGGGCGTGTCGAGCGAGCCGGCCATCGTCATCGATCCGCTGAACCATTTTCGCACCGATCCGGACAAGGTCGCAGTGCCGTATTATCCGCCGCATCCGATCACGGCCCGTCTCGCACTCACCGTGTTCGCGCAAGCGCGGCCGATCCGCCTCGGCCAGCCGCTAATGGACGTGCGAGCCAGCGTGCTTGCCGCCAGCAGCCAGGACAGCTATCTGCGGCCATCCTCATCTGCCGGCGGCATCACGGTCGCGGCCGGCGGACAGGCGCCCGCCGAGGTCGATCGTGGCGCCCAGGCGCTCGCCATTGCGCTTGAAGGCGCTTTTCCCGGCGCCTCGCCCGACAAGCACTTTCGGCTTGTGATATCGGGCACCAGCAAATTCGCGACCAACGAATATTTCTCCTATGTCTCCAATGGAGAATTCTCCGTCGCCATCATGCGCTGGCTTGCCGAGGACGAGGCGTCGCCGAGCCTCGCACCCCGAACCTACAGCGCGCCCGAGATCGTGCTGACGAGCACCCAGATGCGCGACACCTTCATCCTGCTCGTAATATTGCTGCCGCTCGGCACGGCGCTTTTTGGCGTCGCGATGTGGTGGAGGCGACGATGACGAGAGTGGCGGCGATGCGAACCGCTGCGCGATGGAAAATGCCGGTTGCCGTCACCCTGCTGCTGGTGGTGCTTCTTGTCCTGGTAGTTTCAGGGCAGTGGCCGGAGCTGCACAGCAAGTTGTCGTCTTCTCCTAAAGGTCTCCTCAGCGTTGCGCCGAACGAGATTGAGCGCGTCGACATTCGCTCCGGCGCCGATAGCGTCGCGTTGCGGCGCCAGCCGGGCGGATGGACGATCGAAGGCGTGGACGGCGCCGTGCCGGCCGAGCTTGTCTCGCACATCAATACGGCCTTGAAGTTCCTTAACGTGAGCGAACCGTCGCGTGAGATTGTCGCGGGCGAACTCGCTGCCGACAGCTTTGCGGCGTTCGGACTTGATCCGCCATCCGAGGTTGCCGTGCTCGTAACCCGGTCCGCCGTCCCGACAACGGTGAACTTTGGGGCAACAAATCCGGCGGGCACGTCTCACTATGTCAGACTGGCCGGCGCGCCGACGGTCTATCTGATGCAGCGCCATGTGAGGGAAGAGTGGCGGCTGGTGTTTGACATGGCGAGGCGGCTGCAAGGCAAGGCTGGATCCGCCGCCGCGAATCGCGGCGCGGACCTGCTCTTGCCGGTGTCGATGGCGCAGGTGTGGGCCGTCGAGATTGTGGCGGGCGGCAAGCTTACCCGCTTCGAGCGTGACGCGGCCGGAACATGGTTCAGGCATGTCGGTCAGCACACGCATATGGCCGGCGGCGATGTTCATGTCGCCGATCCCGCCCAGGCAGCGATCATCGATGGCGCCTTCCGCGCCTTCGATGCGGCCGTGACGGAAGCGCGGGTTGCCCCCGGCGATGCGCCGCAGCTCGTCCAATATGGTCTCGGATTGCCGACGCTGATTGCGCTGTTTTACCTGCGCGACAGCTCAATACCCTTGGCGCGGCTCGAATTCGGCGCGCCCGCCGACAGGCTCGATCGCTACGCCCGGCTTGCGCCGGATGGCGCCGTCGTCACCGTTGCAGAGTTCGAGCCCAGACGCCTGATCGAACTCCTCAAGGCCGTCGGAGCAGGTTCGTGAGGTGGCGGCGCGTGCTGCTGGCAGGCGCAATTGCACTCGCTTCCATCGCCGCGGCGCAGGCGCATCAGATCAATCTCTCGACCGCGCGGGTGACATTAGGCAGTGATCGCGGCGTTAGCGTGGAGGTCGGGCTCAAGGGCAGCGATGCCGACCGCCTTGCCGGCACCAGGATCTTCGATGCGCAACGCGATCAGGTTGATCCGGCGCTGGTTGCGGCGTCGGCCGCAGCAATCACAGCCTACGTTACTGCGCATATCGCCCTGACCGGGGCCGACGGCAGGGCTTGCGTGCCCGGTACGGCCGCGCTCATGCCCGACGGGGACGGCGTGATCTTTCGCAACCGCTTTTCGTGCCGGGATGTCGGCGGCGATATCGTCTACCGGTCGACGGTATTGACCGATACGGATCCTACGGCGCGCCAGGTGGTGCTGATCGGCGAGGGTGACAACGCCCCGCAGGCGCTGCTCGATGCCGTCAACACCTTCGTCACGCTCTCGGCGCCGGCGCCATCGCTGCTCTCGACCTTGGAGCGCTATCTGCTCACCGGCATCGAGCACATCTTTCTGGGCTACGATCACATCGCATTCTTGATCGCCGTCGTGTTGTGGGCGCGGCGCCTTGTGCCGGTGATCAAGATCGTGACCGCATTCACGATCGCTCATTCGATCACGCTCTCGCTTGCCGCGCTCGACATCGTCGTTATTCCAAGCACCATCGTTGAGCCGGCCATCGCGGCGTCGATCGTGTATGTCGCAATGGAAAACTTCTTCACAAGCAATATCGACGACCGCTGGCGGGTTACCTTTGCATTCGGGCTTATTCACGGGTTCGGCTTCGCCGGCGCGCTCCGGGAGATTGGCTTGCCCACGAACGCTATCGCTCCCGCACTTGCGGCCTTCAATATCGGCGTCGAGATCGGGCAGGTGGTCATTGTCTCGATCGTCGTTCCAGCGCTGATCGCCGTGGATCGGCTCATGGCCGTCGACAGGACCAAACCGGCGAGGGCAGCAACCCTGGTCTATGCGCTGTCGGCGGTCATTGGCGCGATCGGCAGCTATTGGTTTGTGACGCGCGTGCTCGATGCATAGCGGAAGCCCGGTTGGCACCGTATTTCTCCGGCAGCAACGTCTGAGCGCGCCTTCACCGTGATGCGGCTGATGCGCCAAAGGCTGTCGCCGCGGGAGACCGTGGCAGTCGAATCGGCGACTGCCAATCCGACATTGCGTCTTGGTTGCGGCAAACCCAGGTGGGAGACGGCCGTCCATCTGTTAACGATCTCTTAACTATCGCGGCCTAGCTTGTGGTTACTTTTCGGTTAACAGATCGCCGGGTTCGTTCCAGGAGTACCGCCGATGCCAGTTGAAACACTGACATATGCCGCGCTTGGCGCGCGGCTGACGATCTCGGCGGGGGCCGCTCGTTCGCTTGCCAGGCGGCTTCGGCTGCCACGCTCGCGGTCGGATAATGGCAAAGTGTTGGTGAGCGTGGATTTGGCGGAAATACGGCACACGCGGCGGCCACGAGGTAACTGTGGGCCAGAAAACGTGGCTCCGTTGGCGGCAGAGATCGTTGCCTTGCAGGCGGAAATCGCCCGGCTCGAAGCAATGGCGGCCCGTCATCGGGCAGATTTCGAGCGGGAGCGCGAGCGCGCCGATCGGCTAATGGGTGAGCTGCTGCAAGCGACCGCCGGGACCATGGCGGCCAAGGAAACGACGGCGCGGCTTGAAGGTTTTCTGCGGACCAGCGGCCGAACTGGTCGTTCGATCGACAGCCAGGGAATAGCAGCACGCAGACCGGGGCTTCTGGCTGCGGATTTGGTGGCAGCGGATCGCAAGGCCCATCGGTAGCCATTCGTATCCGCTCACTCCTGGCTGGCCGGACAAATCGTGAGGCAGAGATGACTGACATCACCGACATTCGCGAGATGAAAGCGCGCATTATCGTGTTTGGGGTTGGCGGTGCGGGCGGCAATGCGATCAACAACATGATCGTGTCAGGGCTGCAAGGCGTCGATTTTATCGTCGCCAATACCGACGCACAGGCGCTCACCATGTCGAGGGCCAGGCGCATCATTCAGCTGGGTACTCAGGCAACCCAAGGCCTAGGCGCCGGCTCGCAGCCTGAACTGGGGCGCGTCGCAGCCGAAGAGGCGGTCGATGCGATCCGCGATCATTTGATCGGCGCGCACATGGTGTTCGTTACTGCCGGCATGGGCGGCGGTACCGGGACCGGGGCGGCACCGGTCATTGCCAGGACCGCGCGCGAGCTTGGCATTCTCACCATCGGCGTCGTCACCAAGCCATTCCACTTCGAGGGCCAGCGCCGTATGCGTTTTGCCGAAGCTGGCATCGCAGAACTGCTCAACGCGGTCGACACCCTGCTGGTCATCCCAAACCAGAACCTGTTCCGGGTGGCCAACGAGAGGACGACATTCGCCGATTCCTTCGTCATGGCCGATCAAGTGCTTTATTCGGGTGTGGCTTGCATTAGCGACCTTATCGTCAAGGAAGGTCTGATCAATCTCGATTTCGCCGACATTCTCACGGTCATGCGCGAGAAGGGCAAAGCCATGATGGGCAGGGGCGAGGCTTCAGGCGAGAAGCGCGTGCTCAATGCCGCCGTGGCTGCGATTTCCAATCCATTGATCGAGGACCCCTCGATCAAGCGCGCCAGCGGTCTCATCATCTCCATCACGGGCGGCAAGGATCTCACGCTGTTCGAAGTCGACGAAGCCGCGACCCGCATTCGCGAAGAGGTCGACCAAAACGCCAACATCATCGTCGGCGCCACGTTTGATGAAAGCCTGGAAGGTATCGTCCGCGTCTCCGTCGTGGCGACCGGCATTGATAATCTTGGTACGACGCGCCAGACGCAACCAGCGGGCTCTCTGACGGAACTCGCCGTCAGGCTGCGGAACGACCACCGTCGCATCACTGACCGGTTCGAGCGTAATGCACCGCCGCCGGAATTAAAGAGTCCGCAGCTCCACCCGGCGGCCCGCCACCCCGAAATTCGACTAGCAAAGTCGACTTCGGAATATACGCGCCCTGCGGCTCCGCGAGGCCTTGATCAGCGCGGACGCTCCTCCGCTGTCCGCAACTTGATCGAGGAAAAAGTTCTCCATATCCCGGCCTTCCTAGGTCGCAAGGCCAACTGAGCCGTCCTAAGAACCAATTGAGCTCGCTTCTAAGTGCTGCAGGGTAGCCTGCGGCGACTTTCCCTTGCGAAGCCGCGAAATGGTAAGGCTGAAAGCGCGTCCCTGGAATATCTGAGTTTGGCCTGGAGCCGGAGAAGCCCGAAAGTGTCAATCGGCTCAGCAAATTTGGACCCCTCCAACGTCAAGTGAATCATAGATTTATCGTGCCGTCGGCGCGCCCGATCCCACGCCGATCAACACATTATCCCGATGCCGAGATCATCCGGGTTGTGCAGGATACGGGTCGCGGTGTCCGATAAAGCGTCCAACAAAGCGTCCAACACAAAAATCGGCCGACGTTTTAGGTGCTGATATGCATGAGAGAATTCGAACCGAAATTCCGAACCGGAGCGCTTCACCTGCTCCAATGGCCCTCTTCACCTGCGCCAGAAGTGTCCTGCCATCGTACTTCGTGCGAGGCCAATCGTTCTCGAAGGCGCGCTTGCATCGGATTCTTTGCGCTTTTGTTCGCTCTGCCTTCAGGTTCGCGCTCAGTGCCCCATCATGCCCTTTCCTATTCGATACAAGCCGATGATGGTTGCCGCCGATTTCAAACCTAGCCAATTGCGTCAAGCGGAAGATCGAAGAAGCTATCGTAGATTTGGTTGGTGTGGTGGGGCTGCGCACATTCATACGCTCGTGAATCAATGCGGCGTGATCACCGCGAACCACCGGACGCTCATCCGGGTCGCACCAGCCTGATTGAGTGGGCTGGTACTGTAACACATCCATTTGACGCTAATTCCGGCCGTTGGCAGCAAGGCGCAGAAACTGCTGCTTCATGGCATTGACCTTGGCGAGATATGCCGCAACGAGGTGATCGCCGCAGCGCTCGCCGGCCATCATCTGAAAACCGCGGTGCACGA
>Ga0137412_10000885_pt1 | contig 22351 bp, 29 predicted proteins | sample CZODoug2_1_16fun_FD_122160 | JGI IMG/M metagenome (GOLD analysis project Ga0137412, IMG submission 122160) | Vadose zone soil fungal communities from Angelo Coast Range Reserve, California, USA - CZODoug2_1_16fungal (Hybrid Assembly) | ecosystem: Environmental > Terrestrial > Soil > Vadose zone... | reverse complement strand
GGCGGCTCAGAAACGTATCGAGGCCCCACCCGGATGGCCGGGCAGAGCCTCGATACGTTCCCGAACTGACGCTCCCACCACGAAGCGACTTGGTTAAGTTAGCCTACCCTTGCCTTAAGCGCAAGGCCGAGATTGAAGATCCCTACCGCACCTCAATGCGCGGCTCGACGCTCCGCTCTCCGACGAAGGCGTGCCCGTCGCTCTCGTTCACTCATTGACCGATGAGTCGGCTATCCAGACCGTGACCGGCAAAGTTACGGCACGAGTCGTCACCACGGCGGAGGCGCTGAATATTCAGGCCGAGTACAAGCTTCTTCTGACCAACGACTATCCGCCGGATCAGATCGCCGAATAACCAACTACTCCCCGCCTCTGAATGGGGTGGGGTTTTGGGGAGTGTGATGAGTGAAATATTCATGGCTAAGCGTGGCGTTCTTTCAAATCAATGCAAGGCCGATCTTCGGAAGGCCAAGATCGTCGTAGTGGAAGTTGATGCTATGGATGATGCGAAATTCATACGATCTAATGCAGAAGTGGAAGGTTCGGAAATGTTGCGTGCGGCTATGAAGGCGCTTAACTCCCATTCCGGCAGTTCTTCCAGTTCTCAGCGAGAGAATTTCTGTACTTATATGGCCGAACTGATCGAGGCACGCGCATGAGCCGCCCCAAGCGCTACCGCCGAGACCGTAGAAATCGCCGCCTAATTCGAGAGTTAAAAGGACACCGCACGTCATGAGCATGGACACAGAAACCCGCTACTACAAGCCGGCAACGCATTGCATTCTCGGCATCGTGCGCATCGGTCATATCGAACGGGAAGTTGCGATTTTCAAGCCCACTCCCCCAATCGCCCTATATCGCCGCGAGCCGATGTCTAAGGATGCGGTGGAGCGGGCGAAGTGACCACTAGCGCGGAGTTGCGGGAGCGATTGAAAAAGTTCCGGAGTAATCCACAAAGCTATTTGATGGCAGACGCGTTTGCACAAATCGCAGCCGATGCAATCGCCGCCCTCGAAGCCGCCGAGGTCGATACAGCGCGCCTAGATTGGATGCTCAAGACAGTTGCATTCGTAGCGCCCGCAACGGTCGAAGGCATGTGGCTCTGCGGGTGGCTGAATGAAGGCGGCATCAGCGAGGAAATCAGCGAGCCGTATCGGCAACCGAGACAGGCTATTGATGCCGCCATGAATCGCCAAGCCCTCACCCCACCGCAGGGGAAGGCTGGTGAGTGACCGCCGTAATAAGCCTGCGAACCGCTGGGGCTGCAAGCCGGATGGTGACGTTTGCGTTCAGCATGATAAATCGCTTGAATGCAGGCATGGCTGCGAGCAAGCATATCGCCATGCCTGCAAGGAACTTCGGCGCCAAGAAGATGAAGCGTTGGGCCGCACTGAGGAACTGAAATGACCGCCGCGCCCGTCGTGCTTACAAAAGATTTAGCCCATTACCTGATCGAAATAGTCTTATCGCAACCGGACTCTAATTCCGCAGCAGATTATGTCTGTGCGTACCATGCCATCTGCGATATTGCATCCGGCGCCATGGTCTGCAAGGTGGCAGATGAATGGCAATCAATGTTTACGGTTCCGGATTGCGATGATGAATTATGGTTCTGCCGTGGCGATACCTTTGAAGGGCCGCGACCGCCGCGCATGGATGACGTGGACTATTGGGATTGGTGGTGTTATGCCGAACCGCCAATTCTGCCGAGCATGCGAGCCGCCGCCAAATGACCTACTCCATCACAACCCTAGACACTCTCCACACCTGGCGCTGGTCCACCCTCTCCAACGGCGCCATGTCCCTAGGCAGTCGGCCGAATACGACGATGACGGGGAGGGAGCGGGATCGGTTTAAGCAAATGGAGGGATTGGGGCTGACGGAGTTGGAGCCGGAGAACTGGAATAAGCGTTTGACGATTGAGGGGATGACAAAATGAAATACGTTGCTTTAGTGATATGCGCATTGATTGCCGCATTCATGTCCTATACCGATTCGGACGGATGGGGCTGGTTTATTCTGCTCGCCCTGCTACTGGTATGATCGCCGGCCCCGCCTGCATCCTATACTTCGCCTTCGTCATGTGGCTGGTTTTGCGCGATGAGGATTGTGGGGATGAGGGAGCGGGAGTAGACTGATTGCGGCGCTTGGAAGGATGCCAGTCGCTATTCGCCTAGGGTCTACGCTAGTTCCTGCGATACGGACAAGCCCTGCTCGGTGCAAGCGAGTGGGGCTTTTTACTTCTATCGACATATAGTAGAATTTATCTATGTGAAGGTCAGTGGTTCAAATCCACTCGTGAGACCCGCGAGGGCCATGACGTAGCTCAGCGGTAGAGCATCACGCCCCGGCGCACCACGCTTTCGATAGTCTCTGGTGCGTCGGTTTTTACCCAAAAACCCACTTCAAAATCGAATCCCACCCAATCTCATGCCCCGTCTTAACGCCCAGTACGGCGATGACGAGGATCAGCAGGATCTTGCCACTCACTGCCTCCCAATTCTTCTGCACCATGCCCCAGACGAACTTTGACGCGGCGTGCCAGAAGTCGGACCAGCCTTTAGATGAGGTGTATTGCTTGCGCAGCCAAGGCAGTAGCTCTTGCAACTGGCTCTGCGTATCTTGGATCAAGTCGAGCTGCTTGGTCTGAGCGGTCAGGACATCGGTCTGCTCGCCCTGCATTTTGATGATCTTGGCGTTGTCGGCCTCGTTCTTTATGGCCGAAGACTCACAGCCGACGATGTGACGATCGATCTTCTTCAGGGCCTTAGTCAAGCTCTTGCCCTGCGCTTGGGCCGTCTCTTCCAGCGCCTTGATTCTGGCAAGCGGAGCCTGGTCCTCATCGCGGCGTCCAGTCTTCCGTCTCTCCGGCCCCGCAAACGGTTTCACGGCAGCCATGGCATATCCTTTTAATTGTGAGAAACGGACAGGGAGGCGCTGAGTGGCCGCTAGACCAGCTCCGGCGGCTGCAAATAGAGGCAAATACTCCCGCAAAATCGGCGTCAACAAAATCAGTCCCAGCGCGGCAGTCTCAATCTTCACGGCTGGCTCGCCACCAGACCACCGCAATAAGCGCCGCCCCAGCCGCATAAGGCCAGATCCCGAACCGCTCCACGCAGAGTCCGGAGAACGCCGGAACCGTGCGAGAGGAACCAAAAGCGACAATTCCGCATACCGCTGTCTCGGTTTCCTGATAAATCCCGACCCAGCAGGCCATTAACCCTATCCACAAGCCCCGCATTTGAGGCAGGACGAGACAAAGGCAGTAGACGCCTAGTACCCCTTGGAAAATGTAGTAGAGCCATCTGGACGCGCGCACAGGGTCCGGGAAGTAGGCTGCTATCGGGTCGTAGCCGTAAAACGTCAGGGCGACGAGTCCGAGTAGCAGCCACGGTTTCACGGCTTGCCAGGTCCGGGGCCGCCGCCGTCATTCGGGTGGGGTAGGCCGGGATCGGGGGTTGGGGCCGGCTCGGGTGCAGGCGCCTCATGCTCAAACAGCGCCTCGAAGTCATGGCCAAGCACTTTGGCTTCATCAATCGCTTTCTGGAACAGGGCCTGCGCTTCGGCAGACAGGTTTTTGAGGGTCAGGTTCATCGGGTATTTCTCCTTATTGCGGCGGGGTTGTATCCATGGCTTTACTCAGCAATGCGGCCTGCTGATCCGTGCTGCTATTACCACCGAACCAAAATGCCGTAGCGGCCTTCAACTCGGAAAACAGATAGCCCACGATGGTCCCGACTGTGGCAGCCGTCACAGGGTCTTTCAGAGCATTGGAATAGCCGCCGACGATCATCACCGCTACAGCGGCGCAGGCCAGAGCAATTAGATAGGTCAGAATCTTGGGCGTGCTGTCCTTGGTCGAGGAATTCATCTGCCGAGCACTGGCGCGGTCCTGTACGTCCGTTTGAGCCAAGATCACCCCAGCATCCGCGAACTTGGCCTTCAGTGCATCATCAGCCTGTTTCATAGCGATGATCTGATCTGGAGTTGCACTCGCTAACGCAGCAGATACCGCAGCAGCTCGTGCATCAACCGTGGAACCGGCAGCCGGAGTAAGACCAAAAATCTTTTCGATTTCGGACACGCCCATACTGGCTAGTGGACCGCCGAACATACCGGCAACGGTAGGAGCCAAAGTAGCGATCGTTGAGCCTAAATTCTGAAGTACGGATGCCATGTCATTCTCCTTGATCTACGGCCTTGAGTTTAGCCGCTTCCACTTCCGCTCGAAACGCCCAGCCGCAATAGGCGGCGGAGAACAATAAAAATCCTTGGATGATGTCGTGCAGGCCGTAAGAGTGCGCTTCATCCACATTCGCCAGCGCTACGATCAGGGCCAGCACGAATAGGTAACTGATCGTGAGATAGCCAAAGCCTAGACGGAGCTGAGAGTCGGTGAGCGGCATTATTGCCAAATCCCCGACTCAATCTGTACCGCCAATCGCTCATAGCGGTTATGCAACTGCTTATAGACCAGCGTAGTGCGCAAGTCATCCGCAGCGCCAGTCCAGTTTTTTGCCCGCATCAGCGCAAGAAATTGCGTGAAGTGCGACAGGCCAACGACGCCCAAGTTAAAGCCCATGTTAACCAGAACGCCGCAGCGAGGACCCTGCGCACCGTCGAGATTCGTCCACCACGGCACATAGGTATCGAGCAGACCCCACACATGATGCAGATCGGTGCTGAATAACTGATCGCACTGCGCATCCGTGATACCGGCGGCGAATTGTGGCGGAATTGCAGCGCCTAACAGATGGCCGATACCGATGGTCCAGAAGCCTTTCGTATCCTTGTATGGCGTCAGGGATTTTCCCTCGTCGCGGGCTAGTTGGTCTTCGATGTTGGAGATTGGCATTTAGTGGCTTCTCAATGAACAATTTACCAATGAAGCACGGCCATAAGACGCGCTCTGGTATGAGCCCAGAATATAGGACATGGCTCGGCATGAAACGCCGCTGCTACGACGAAAATTTTAAAGACTACCCAAACTGGGGCGGTCGAGGCATAAAAGTTTGCGACAGATGGAATAATTCCTTTGTTCTTTTCTTGGAAGACATGGGGATTAAACCAACTGCAAAACACCAAATAGACCGAAAAAATCCAAATGGAAATTATTTCCCTGAAAATTGCCGGCGGGTAACGCCGCAGCAACAGGGATCGGAAAATAGAAGAGGGCTTCGCGCCGTTGACATTCAAGGCATGCACTTCCATTCCCTCAAAAGGGCATGCGCCCATTTTGGGGCGCCATACACTACTGTTATTGAGAGAATTAAACATGGCATTTCCATAGAACAGGCATTAACTGCCGCTGTATGGAAGATGCCAACAAGGCGCACGAGAGAGTCCTATTTGCGGAAAGACCGCCGATAACCGCATCCGCATATGGGGCGATATGCGGGTCAATTGAGAGGACTTGTTCTAAGGTTGGGAGCATAGCTTAAATCGCATCATTAGAAATCACGCCGCTCCACCGTAGTACGTTCGTCCCGGCGGCGCCAAGCTCGGCAAACGTCAACGCGGCCGCTGCCTGTCCAGTCACGCCAGTCTTGAAGAATGTGAATGTGGTCCCGCTATAGGTAGACCAAACTTGCGTATAACCAGCGGCGAGCGTCAGATTGCCGATCATCACTGGAAATGCAGGAGAAATAGCCGGCGCACTACCGACCGTGGCAAGCGGCAGGATTCCCGTTCCAGCACAAGGCAATGTAAGATTTCCGGCTGCGAGCGTGTTGACCGTGAATTCCATCCGCGCCGTAAATCGGAAGTCAGTCGTGGATTGCGTGTAGTCCATCTGCTGCACGCTGTAGGTTGCGGCACCGCCACCAGAAGAGGTAATGGCCGGTAGCGGAGACGGATAGAACCGGCTAGGCGAACCAATCAGCCGTTGTAGCGCGCCATTCCAACCTCCAGACACGGAACCAGAGCGATACCAAAGGGAATTAGCGAACGTCGGCGAAGTCGGCGCATTCCATTGCAAAACACCTCCATCATAAGCACACGATGTTTCAATGAAGCCATCCGCGCCGAATCCATTCGCTACTCTTGCTGCTAGCAATGATTTAGCCCCGCGCGTCGGATAAGTACTCGGAACTGCACTTGCCAGCGGATTGATATTCGCAACGGGCAGGTTTTGAAAATTGTTCATCGCCGCCGTTTGCAGGCCCTTGTGGAAAATCACATCCAGAACAGCCGACCATAAATAGGCGTTGTTCATTTCCAGCGGATGAATATCGCAAGCCCACGGCAAATCGGAGAACCACAGGTCAACATGGTTCGCCGGAGTACTGAGCAAATCCTTAGTCATCTGATACGTGTTGATGAAGCAGGACTGAAAATCAAGCGCAGCCTGAACATATGGGCGCACTAATTCTTCCATCCACTTCTGGTCAGAGAATAGCGGCGTATTCGAGCATGGACTACCCATGGTCAGGATGAGGCTGGTAACGGACTGGTCCCAATTGGCTCGGATGTAAGTAAGGGCCGCCCGCAAGATAGCAGTCTGCACCGCGACCGTATTGCCCGGAGCATTCGTGTCCGGACGCGCACTATTCGCAGTCCATCCATTGATGATGTAGCAGTCCTGCGACGAATGCGCTCCATCATTCTGCGGGATATCCTGATAGAGATAACAGGGAGTCAAGGTTTCTGTCGCCACACCGCCAGAGGTCACGGCCACCGAAAACGAAGTAACCGGCGTCGTGGCCGGGAACACTGCCGTCAGTACAGCCGCATTTTGCGTGACTGAGAATCCGGCTGTGATGAGCGCCGCCGTTGTATTGATCGCGTTCGCAAATGCCGTCGCAAGTGCGGTAGGGCTTCCTTCCGTTCCAAGGACTGTATATGCGACTGCCACATTCCCGCTAGGCAGCTTGACGGTCATATGCAGAACATCGGAGGCAGTTGCCGTGCCACCTACCGTGATGTTCTGGTTAAACCAATCGTTGATTGCCTTGCCGCCATGCCCGGCATTTGTTACGAAGTCAATGCTGAACCCGGCATCTTGGAGATATTTTCCAATCAGAACATCGCAGCGATACCGCAAATCCGTGATGTCTTGCCCAAGTACCTGCGAGTCACCAGAGATAATCATGCTCGTGGTGGTTTGATTCGACAGTTTCTTTTGATATGCCGCCAGCGCCAGCCGGTTTATATACGGCACGTTGTAGTCGTACTGGGAATTGACTTGAACGAGACCAAAGTTGGAGACGAGTTGCAGAATACGGCCGGTGCCAAGGAAATCGACGCCGTAGATATTGATGAGTGTGGCGGAGATAAGAACGTCAATGGACGGCAAGGTTAAATCATACGGCATCGGGCCTTGCGGATCGGGGGTTGCGGCGGCAGCAGCAGCAATCCACGCATTCATCGCAGCGAGGTCATCGGTGCCATAACAGGCTCGCAGCCCGGTGGCGCTGATCGGAGCGGAGAAGCTGGCCGTGATCGAGTTCGTTCCGGCTGCTGTGATTGTCCCAGTGCCCGGCGCATTCGTGGCGTTTTCATAATAGACGACGAACAACTTTCCTACGTCCGATGGGTTGTAGACATAGGAAGCAGACGAGAACGTATTAGTACCTACGGCCACTAGATCGGTCAGATAGATACGATCGGCTTTGACACCGAAGGAATAAAGTGTCGGATTTGCCGATTTAACCCATGCCGTTCCCGTCCACTGCCAAACAATAAGAGTGTCCTGCACCGCGGACTCGTCACCTGGCAGCACGTTGAGTAGCGTCGGCAAGTCCGATGCTGTAGCAACTGTCTTAGTTCCACCTCCAAGATCAACGGCATTGACAATTGGGTACTGATCGGCAGGATCAGCCCTGGTGATCGTGCCGGCTACTTGGGGTCCAGTCATTGCATGAAGTCCTTATTTATAAGAAACGGTAACATCGGGTGCGACGGTACCAGTGGACACAATGGTCAAACCCGTAGCGAACGCCACATCGAGTGTAAGTGTGCCCGTGATGCTCAGCGAGTTGATGATGCCGATAACCGTTCCTGAACCTGCCGTGTTGTCGTAGACGGTGAGCGTAGACGCAACGGTGCCCAAGGAATTTATGGTGATAGTGTGCAGCGTGCCAGCGCCGGATTTAACCGTAGTCGTAGCGGCCGTGGCAATGTGGTTGTAGGTGTAGGCACCGGATGGCGACGCCTGCAACGATACTCCCTCAATTCCAGTCACGCCGCCGGAGCGTGCACGATCCCATGTGGTTCCATTGAACCATAGCGGTCCTTCTGTAAGCAGGACGCTGGTATTGACCGCCGCATTATGGGTTGCATATGCAACGGTGTTTGCAATGCCATCGCTTCCGGTAGCAGCAATGCCGACCAACATAGACAAAAGCTGGCCATGCGTAGTCAGGCCAAATTCCTGCCTCTGCCCGGTGCTAAGCGATGGATAGGCAGAAAGGAAAGTTCCGCCTGCGCCTATTGGATTTCCTACAGCAGCCACCCCAGAAGCAGATGGACCTACCCCGATCTGATTGCCGCTGGCATCCGTGGTAATCGTCCGAGCATTAGTGCCGTCACTACCAGCCTGCAATACCGGGTTGCCAGTGACCGCTGCGCCTGTAGCGCCAGCGCCCTGTACCTGTGCATTCAGGTTTGAGGCCGTAGCATTGGTGACGGCCGTGGTAGAAGTCGCGTCCAGAACGGCATGGAGATTTGTGCCAGTCGCCTGAGTCACCGTAACGCTGGTAGGCGGCGTCAGAGTCGTGATCTGGGTGGCGGGCAAAACAACGGGGGTTGATGCAGCAGATAGAGCCTGCCCGAGTGCAGGAGTCTTGGTGTCGATGTTGGCGGCGCTAGCCTGAGTCGCCTGTTCAGCCGTTATCTGCGTGGCTTGATTCGCCGCCGTTGCGCATCCTGCACAGGTTGTAGTGATAGTGCCGGAAACCCTAAGACCGCCAGCCTGATCTAGCGAGAGCCCGGCAGATCCGCCTGTATATGGCGTGTAGTTTGGTGCTGAAGCAGTGACAATGCCGCTACTCTGCGCCCAAGCTCCACCGCAAGCTCCACCGCAAGCCAGCAATGCCGCCACTACCAGAATTCGTTTGAACATTGCCGCCTCCTACCATCTGTAACTGCAAATATTACACTAAATGTCAAGTCAGGCCAGTGACTAGTAAATGTCAAGTCAGGCCAGTGACTAGAACATCTAGCGTGCCGGATACCCATGTAACGATGGGGGCAATCAAGTTGCCACCCGGGTAAATTGTCTTATCTGTACCGCTACGAACCACCACTGTTGCGCCGCTACCGATCTTGAATGACCCATCGAAGCCGAAAGCATGCACCGTGATCTGCGTGCAGCGGCCGATGCCGGTTACATTGCCCGCCGCCGTCAGCGTTCCGGCCTGGTAATTGAATGTTCCTACGGGTAATGGATAGGCGGGTCCTTGCATGTCAGGAGTTGATCAGATCGCCGAAAATTTGGAAGCTGGTGGTGCCGAGTAGGCTTTTGACCCAGATTTGGTCTCCGACTCCAAAGGTTAGACCCAAGGTGGCGACAAATGGGTTGGCAATTCCGACAGGAACGCCGCCGCCGGCCTGCCCTGGTCCCGCGCCCATGTAGTACTGAGAGTCTGCATCGGCAGCTCCACCCTTACGGAATGACACCCATACGTTATCTAGCGCAGCGCCTTGATTGTTGATAACCAAGGACGAAACGACTAACTGAAAGCCATTGGGGATCGCATACAACTGAGCCGCCGTAGCGGCTGGCGGGAAATTCTGTTGAATAATACCAATGTTGTCTGCCATGTCAGCCCCCCATCAGCATAAAGGCGAGCAGAAGTGCCCGGTTCGGCGCATTCTGTAATGCGGCTACTTGGCTCTGTAATTGCCGTATCTCAGCCTGAACCGCCGTTAAATCAGTCGGCACTGACGCCGCTTTGTTCGCTGTAGTCCCCGCCGTGGTTGCGATGCCATGCACGGTCTGCAAAGCCGCTTGGATTTGCTTAAATGCTGTCTGCTGCGCAGGAGTTGCATCCTGCGGTATCGGGATCGGCGGAAGTTTTATCGCTACGGATTGAGTCGCTTTGACGGTGGCCATTATTCAGGCTCCGCCGAAACAATTGGCCCTTGGTATATCTCCTGCAATTGCTGTTGGCTGAATGGCGTTTCGGCATCAATTTCCTTGTGGACTTGTGCCGTCCCCTTGGCGCGCACTACAGCATCAATGCCGCGTTCGGCTTGCTTCCGTGTGCTGCCGGATAGCCATACTCGCGCCGTATTCGGCTCAATGGCGCAGACTTCGCCATCTCGTTCGGCCAATATAAAATCAATCTTGCCGATTGCTCGGTACTGCTCCGGGTTTCGGTGCTCATTACCATCTTTGTCGTAGAAACAGCGTTCGTCTTTTTCGCTGCCGCCGCGCTTCAATAACTTGTTATCGCCGTTGTCTCGATATGGCTGATTGTCGAGTGTTGCATGCGCTTCGTATCCTTCCGCCTTGGAGCGATGCTTCGCCATGTCGATAAACGGGGCGGCTAGCGCCTCAATTTCGGACGGATCGAAGCCAAGATCACGCATCCTCTTGTGTTCGGCTTCTGTGGCATAGCGGTGAGCATCGGTGTAGGACAAGCCGGCTTGCATCAAAGCGTATTCGACCCGTTCATGGAAGTCATGGGACTCCCGCAGATTGAAGTTGCGCCCATCCTTGACTGCGAGAAATTCAGGAATCGCGGCATCATGAAGTGTAGTGGACGGATCGGCATCATCAACGCCCGCAGTAAGCGGCACGTTTTCGCCTTCCTTCATCGGCAGCCCATCCCGATTGAGCGATGCATCACTCATCGGAGTCATCCTGTCCATCACCGCTACGCTGTGCCGCCTCACCGCTCGGTACCGCGATGCTTCCAAGCACCTTCAATTTCTGCGGAACCGTCTTGGCCGATTGCAGGCGCGCAGATAATTTCTGTGCCGTTGCCGGATCAATCATCGCCTGTTTGACCACATCGGCAACACGCTTCTGATAATTCGAGTAGCCGGGGATTAGATTCTTTAGCGCAAATGCAGCTTTGTGCCCGCTAGCGATACTTGCCAGTTCGGCGGCATGCCCAACCGTCTGCCCCGGCAATTCCGACACGCCACGCACGATGTCGTTAAGGTTTTCCATCATCTTGTCGATATCGCTAGCATGTTGCTTGGTGATGATGCCGGAGTCGATTAGATTCTGACGGCGCGACTGCCAGTCATCCGTGACGCCGCGCAAACGGCTCGCGGCCGTTCCAATCTTGATAGTGCCGGCCCGTATAGAATCGGTAATCGGAAGCAGTTTGGCGGAGAAATAATCTCCTACGGCACCGCGCCCTATCTGTGACCCAGCGGCACCGCGCGTTGCCTTCAGGGCCGTGCCGACGCGCAATAGTGCATCAGGGTCATTCTTATCCAGCAAAGCCGATACGGCATTGCGCGCTTTCACTGGATCGCTGCTATCCAGCGTACCAGCCTTGGCTTGATATTCGATTTCAGCGGCGGACTGCCTACGCACGGATTCGGCATCCTGCATCTTCGTCGCCATGTCGCTTAGTTTGGCCTGTACTGGCTTGGACGCGCGAGACAGAAATTCGGCATTATCGTCCAGCAGTTTCTGTACTTCAGCCGCGCTCTTTCCTTCGGCCTGACGGGCGATGTAGTTGGAAGCGAAATTATCAAGACCTTTTTGGCCGCTTCCCTTTGCGCTTGGATTCTCAAAGGCAAGTTTCAACTTGTCCGCGCCACGTCCCTGCTCTCGCACGAATGCGTCGCCGATATTGGATGAATTAGCCTGATAGGGGTCGAATGGCTGCGTTACATCATCGGCGCGAATGTACTTCCGATATTCCGCAGCCTTTTCGCCTAGCTCACCCTGACCGCCAAGCACATAATTGGATTTCGCCGATGCGCCGTGATACTTGTCGCGGTAGAAACTCCACAGATTGTTTGTCTGCTCATCCATGCCGCTATGCAGGCGTCCCAACAGTTCGGTATAGAACGCTTGGCGGCGAGGATCTGCGGCAGAGCTTTTAATGGCCTGCTGAACGGTCCGGGCGGCAATACGCAGCTTGTCGAAAGTCGTCTCTGGCACGCCCTGTTCTGCATCCGGAGTACGCAGGGTTATATTCCCGCGCTTGCCTTCAATCACCTTATCGGCGGCAGGTTTTTCCTCGCCGCCGAATAACCAATCGCTAATCTTGCCGGCCTGCTTGCCCTCCTCGCCAATCGGTAGCCGATCATCTTCCGGTTGGATATGCAGCAGTTCAAGGATACTCTTGCCGTTGTAGAGCTTTCCATCTGCTTCCTTGGAGCGCGCGGTTTCCTCCGCCTTCTGCAAGTCCGGTGCAGTTTCGGCAGTACGCTTGGCATCCTCGCGGGCTTCAAAATCGCGCAATGCGCCCTGAACTTTTTTGCCTTCCGCTTCAGCATCACTTTTCGGGGCGACTTTAGCAGCCGCAGCCGTCTTTTCGGCGTCCGTAGCCGCTTGTCCAGCCTGCCGTACTTCGCCGGCCGTATGTTCGACGGCGGCGGTAGCCAGTTGTGGTGCAGCCTCTCCTGGCTTGGCGCCTTCCAAGGCAGCGGCAGACTCCGGAACGCTCTTGGGAATGGCGCCGCTCTCGCCGGCAAGCACCTTGGCAGCACCGCGCTCGGCGTTTGGAATCGCAAGCGGCTCGCGGGATTGCGCACCTCCTGCAAAACCACCCGCCACAGCGCCTCCTGCAAGCCCCGCCACGGCCTGACCGACCGGACCGGCACCAGCCTGCGCCGCCGCCTGCTGCGCGCCTACACCGCCCACTGTGGCGGCCACCTGAGAGCGTGGCGCGGCAGACAGGACTTGTCCGGCCTGTTGCAGCTTTGGCGCGGCCGTCGCTTCCAGCCCGGCACCAGCAGCAACATTGCCGCCGACGCCCATAAGGCCAGCGCCAAGCGCCTGCCGTTGCTGTTCTTCCGGCGTCCGTGGTTCCGGCAACCCTAGGCCAGTAAGTCCCTGCTCTACGGACTGTGACGGAAGTTGCGCGTAACCGCCTTCCGATCCAGTTACCTTGTTCAATCCGTATTGGAACGTATTGCTGATTACAACAGGGATGGTAGCTGCCAAGGTAGGTAGTGCAGCGGCGGCTTCCCCAACTGCCCGAAGTCCTAGTCCTAGATTGCGGTTTACCGGATTTTCATATTGAGCTTGTAACTGCGGGTTCGCATCAATTTGATCCTGTGTCGGCGGCAAATATTCTTGGCGGGTCTTAGAGGGATCGAATTGGTCAACAGCAACACGCTGCCCGCCTGGAGCTGTTGCATATTCAGTTTGCAGCGCAGAACGCGGCGCGGCCTGTTCCAGATGTCCGAATTGCGATTGCGCATACGAAAGTACCTGGTCTTGTGTCGCTCCATCTGGCGCATTGACCCGGTACTTTTTGCCGCTCGGAGACGTGATATCGAATTGGGGCATTTACTGGACGGGGGTTATCGACCAGCCTGAAGGAGAGGCGGGAGGTTGCGCAGGACTAGTGGGCGCTAGCGGAGTAGCGCCCAGTCCTTGCACTGGCTCTGTATCCATCTGCGGAGTTTCCTTGGGAGGCTTCAATCCTTTCCTGCTCGCATAATCCCCAAGAGTCTGATTTTTCTTTCCACTCTGTGCCAACTTTAAAACATCATGCACTGTAAATGGAACGGTGGCGCGTAGATGCTGTAAATTGTAATCAATCGCCTTAACTTGGTCCGGCGTTACACCCGGCGCCGCTTTGACAGTCTCAAGCGCATTTTCTGCAATCTGCGTTGCTTGAGCGATAGCGGTCAAGCGCGTCAAATTTGTATCGGCGGGATTGGACACAAGTTGCGATGAGGCGGCATCCATGGCGGCTTTCGTGCCGGGCAACCCGGCCCCTTCCATGCTGGAAATATAACGCCCCAAGCCGCCACTAATGACGCGATATATCTGATCGTCTTGACCGCTAACCGTGCGCGCAAGCATGTCTTTAGTCAGGCTCGTAATGCTATGCCCGGGGTTTGCGCCTATGCCCATAAGGCCCGTGCTGGCGCCGACCTTGAAATCTGAAATATTCTCCAAGTCAGAGGTAAGTTGCTGTCCCGCATTAATTATGCGCGCGTTGTAGATTGTTTGACGGCCAGCCGCGCCGCCGGCAGCAGAAGTCTTGATGACGCCAAATTGCTGCAATGCCTTGGCCGAATCTTCATCGGATAGGCCGTGTGTCAAGGCATAATCATGAATTAGATTTAATTCCTGTTCAGGCCCGCTAGGCTTATTCTCGCGCGAATTAGCGTTGATCTGTGCTGCCGCAATCTGCGCCTGCGCCCTGATCGTGGCCGCGCCCAAAACTTCAGGAGCGAATTGCGCTTTCTGCCCCGGCGCCAACTGACCAAGAAACTTTCCATCCGATCCGTATAGCAATTCACCTTGTGGCGCCTGCCATTTCGCCGGATCGCCACCCAACTGCAACGCCAATCCCTGCATTTCCTTGGCGTCGGCGTCGTGCCCCTCGTTCACGGCCTGCAAAATCTTGTTCTGCATGGCGGGCGACGAGTTGATCGCTTTGTAAAACGTTTCATCGGCGCCGATGTGATCGAAAATATCGTCCAGACCAAGATGCTTGACGGTCGCATCAGCGGATTCGTCAGGGTGCGCGAGAATCTTGCCGTGATCGTCCATCACCGGGACATATTGGTCCACGATTTCGCCATGCGGACCTTTGACGGACAGTTTAACGGTCGGAATCAAATGTTGCGGACTGCCGGGGTGCGGAACCGGAGCCGCGAATTCAGCGCCAACAACGGTAGAGACACCATCACCAGCAGTCTTGCCAACTAAGCCCTGCAAGTTGTGCCCGTACTGTGCATTCAGCCCTTGCAGCAGCAGATGGCCGCCATCCTGCTGCATGTTCTGAACGCCCTGCTGGATCTTCTGGAAATTCTGGCCAACAGGGGATGGCCGATTCGGCGTATCAATGTAGTTTTCCGCAGGCTGCCCAGAATGATGCGTCACGAAGTCATAAGCATCTTTCGGCGATAACTGCGTGATGTCGGAATTTCCGGCTGCAAGATCGTGGCCAGTCTTTTCCGCTCCGCTGGCCCACTGCGTCAACTTGGCGCCACCCTGCCGCACCAGTAACTGCCCCTCTTGATCGTCTAGCGCCTTTTTCTGCTGCCGGTAGTTCGCCATTTCGTCCGCCGGCAAGCCCTGCGGATTCGACGCCAAGCGGGTGCCGATATCATTGCCAAGCGATGTTTTCTGATCGCGGACGGCACCAAGTTGAGATTGCAAGTCAGCACGTTGCGCGGCAGTCTGGCGGATCGCCTGCTCATCCTGCGCGCGGGCTTCCTGCTGCTGTGCAAGCCCCTGCTCGAATTGCTGCTGATTCTTGCGCAGGGCAAGACCGGCCCCGGCTTCGAGGCCAGCGGCAAGACCTTGGGTTGCGCTCTCAGCCATCAGTAATTGTCCTGTCCAAGTCCTACATCGGCGCTAAGCGGCGGCGCAGCCGTCGATTCAGTGATGCCGGTCTGTTGACGATTCTTCAGGAATCCCGGCAGGATTTTTTGCCCCAGCGTGCCCAGCATCATGCTAATTCCGCTCATGGGGCCATCGTTGCCGGCGTCCTGCGATGGAGTGGACGGTACTCCGGGCTTTCCACCAATAGAACCTTTCTGCGGTGATTTCTTCATCGCCGCATAGCCAAGCCCTAAGCCGGCAACTTCGCCGATGCCGCTCTGCACGGCTGCACGCGCCTTGATATCGGAAATGAATTTCCGAGAGTCGTTGAGCGCAGCCTCGCCAAGACCCGTCGTGGCGTTCTGCATGCCTTCCAGCGATTGTTCTAGCAGTCCATTAGCCATTACTAAACCCCGTCAGTACGCCTTGCTGATTCCGCGCAGCGGCCTGTCGCGCCTGATTCTCGGACCCGGCTACTGCCATCGACTTGTCCAGCGCCATCGTCTTACTCTGCGCGGCTTGCTGCGCCGGAGTCGGGGCCAGTCCCTGATATGACTGTTGTTGTTGCATATTGGTATTCAGGGTATCGAATGCTTGCCCGGTATCGAGGCCGGCCTTATCCGCTTGCTGGCCCGCATACAGCGGATTCTCCGCAAAGTTGATGAGCTGATTCTGTAGTGGGTACATCATGCTTGCGGCTTGTGACCATTGGGCGCGGGAGAGGGAGGCGAGAGCAGTAGACGTGTTGTCGTACTGCGGTGCCCCGCTACTGGTCAGGAATCCAACGGGATCGTTGTACCATTCAGGCCTTGCGCCGCCGGGATCAGTATTGATACCTGGTGTGAACATGTCGTCCCCTATGCGGCAGCGAGTGCAAGGCCGGCAATCTGGCCGAGACCTTGGTTGGTGGCCTGCTGTTGCGCAACCTGCGCCCCAGCCTCCTGCGCCTGCGCTGTAGCCGCCGTGTTAAGCCCCTGCATGGCGATGCTCTGGTCTTTCTGCGTCAGCCCTAGGCCCGTCTGTAGGGCCTGCACGTAGCGTTTCTGAGCGTCCGCCGTGGCTCCTGCCTGACCAGTTCCCACTAGCCCGGCCGTTTCGTCTGCGCCCTTCTGCATGGCCTGAGAGTAGCGCCCAGAACCGGGCCGAGCGCCGGTAGCGGTATCGCGCGACAGCAGTGACTTGGTGGCTTCAGCCCCGGCGGTGCGCGCAGTACCTGCCGCCGCACCACGTTCCATCGCCTGCTGAGCCGGTGCATTGGCCTGCGTCTGGTTGATGAAGAAACTATGCAACGGCGTCCACTTGTTGTAGGAATTTCCAGCCGCTTTCAGGGCTGCATCCTGCAACGCCTGCTGTGCCGGTGTTAGCGGGGTGCCGCCTTTAGAGAATAATCCGGCCATTTACAGTTCCGTCGCCCAAACAACGTGGTGGATCGACCAATCTTGGGGCATTTTACGCTCAAATCCCGGTCGTTTGGTGTGGAATACAGCCCGCTTGCCCCCCATTCCCTTCGCCACAGCCTTAATCTCGCTTAATTCGGCTGCAATGCAGTCCTGTGCGCCTCTCGAAACAGCCACGAGAATAAGCATGTCAGACAAAACAGGACGAATGACGGAAAAGCTGCGCTCCGATGCAAAAAAGAAGGACCGACCCTCAATACAATCAAGCAAAACATCTATGGGCGAGTCCTCGAAGCCTTCCAAAGCGGCGGCGATCAACGGTCCCGCCTCTTCCCATGCCTCGCGGATGTCCATTGGCATCATGACGGCGTGAACTCCGCAGAATTCTCGACCAATTCCACGCTACGGACCCGGCTGGATCCGGAAATGGCAATCGACCACTGTCGACCCGGTTGCGCGGCCATGATGAAGGGGCGTGAACTCGTTACAGCGCCAGCGAAAGCAACGCCCTGTTCGCTAGCGATGGAAATTGTGACGCTCGCATAATCGTCCGCATATACGCGACAGAGTTGGAAGCACACCGGGCGCGGATACAAATATTCCTGCCGCTGCCACGAACGGGGGCGAATGCCGGGGCCGATTTCCCAAGTTCCAAGCAGATTCGATGGTGCTGCAACGACACTGCCATTGATCGGGTAAAAACTTGAATCAGGAGTAAATTGCAGATGGTCGCTTTGCGGGTCCAGAAATACAGCCGTGACATGGTAGTCCAGAGCGACAATTCCATTTCCAGTTTTTCGCACGTCGAACATATAGCCGCCAAGTCCAAGCGATGACGAGTTGTACCAGAAGAAATACAAGTCATCGTAGACAGCGCCAATGATGGATGTCGGATTAATCGCATTCCACTGATCGCGGTCGAATATGTTTTCAGTTAGGTTTGCTAGCTGCCCCAATCCTCGGTAAGCCCATAGGCCCGTGCCGCTCGCATAGATGGCTCCCGCCGCTCGGTGTGTAGCCACGCTACGTTTCGCCACGCATCCGCAAGGCGCAGTTTCCTTGCTCATGTTGTAGGCGGCAGGATCATTGCCAAAGGCGGTGTACGGTTCCGCTGCGGTCAACACCAGTACCGAAGTATCGACTGGAGCAATGGCGACAATCGGGTAATCCGTCGAAAGCTGATTGCCGACAGGGAACGCGTACGGATAATTCTGCGCGCTGAGACACAGCACATTGGCGAAGAACCCGGCCATGATGCCGTTGGGCAGCGCAATGATTCCCTGCATGTTATCCGGAGGTGGCACGAAATCGGCAGTAACTAGCGGAATGCCTAATTCATTGTCCTGGATCGTATCGGTATAGGTGACGGGGGTTGTAAAATTAGCCGCGATCTGCGCGACAAATTGGTACACCTCCGATCCGTCCGTCTGCGCCACTAAACGGTACAAGTTGTAATCTGTGATGAACTCGCCATTAGGGGCTGGGGGAATCGTTACCTGAACCGGCGTCATCGTGACAACGCCAGTCGCCGGATTCGTCTGCAAGAAAAACGTTACGTTAGCGGATGGGTTGCTGGGGCCGGACTCTTCCTGCATTGCATTCGGCGCTACACCCTTGGTCGTGACGTAGGTATAGACGTAGGCAGTTGTTTCGCCATTTGCACTATTCGGTGGCTGCGTCACGACGAGTTGGATATTCTCGTACAAGCCATCGCCAGCCGAGCCGCTAGCGCGCTGATTCTGGCCGATACCTAATTGTTCGCCGCTGTTCGGAACGAAGCCGGTAAGTGTGGCGACTACAACAGATGGGGCCGAGCGCAATGCAAGCGTAACTCTGACCTGAAAGCCGCTGTTTACACCGGCAGTTGGCTGCCCTGTTGCCTGCACTGTGACGCGGTATTGAGTGCCACTAACAGCCGCGTAGGAAATCTGGTCTACGACGACGCCATTAACTGGCCCGCCGTTGGTTCCGCTTACCTGTGAATACAGGGTGAAGGTTGCATCGTCCACACTCAGTGCGACAGTCGGGCCGCTCACATTATTGGGGTTCCCGGCCGCCACATAGGCGCCAGCAAACTCCAAAAGAAGATCTGGCGTATTCGTGCTAGAAGTCCAATCCGCTTGTAGCGTAAATGCTGATGCCGTATTGAGTGTTGACGGCGAAATCGTATAGAAAACTGCGATGTCACCTTGCGCTGTGGCAAGATTCCACTGATTGCCACCCGTAATGCTGGACACGGCAAAGTATCCAGCGCCGTTATTGTGATCTGGGACATTCCACGGCGGGAAACTGTTGTTGACCACCGTCAGATTAAGCGTCAATCCGGTACCGGCGCCGTTGGTTGTTGTGGCGACACCAGACGTAGCGGGACCGTTACCGCTAGTGTAGAAACCGCCCGTAGTGGGCGGGGTCGCTAGCGCAGTAACATTGCCAGTCAACCCGACTGTCAGAACCGTGAACGATGCGCCTTGCGTGAAACCGGGGGCCAAAATTCCGCCAACCGGGAATACTAAATCGCCAACAAGATATCCAGTTCCAGCAGCGGCAGGAGCGCCTGCGTTGACGGTCGTCTCAGCCGCGTACTGAAAGGTTGTGGTAGTGCCGGTGACAGTCGGCGGGACCACAGTTGGCGGCGCCGCTGGATCATTGATGCCGACAGGAAACGTAACATACGGATAAGCGCCGGCAGGATTGGCTCCCTGCTCGCTTGGATCGGTCGCATAGAACAGATTGGTTTGCTGCGGGCCGCCATTCAAGCCCGTCATGAAAACACGATAGCTTGTATCTCCGGGGATCGTGCCATATGAAACATCAATGTTCGTTCCATACCCAGCGTTGACTTCCGTCTGCGTCCATTGCAGGTAGAGGCTCGTTCCTTCCGGTCCAATCTTCCATACTGTATTGATTGGCGCCGTCTTGGAGAGTTGGAAGAAATTTCCAATATCCGGATAACTATCCAAGTCACCGGACACTACTTTGGCATTCACTACTATGGAACCGACACCATCCGGCAGCAGACGATTGCTGATGATCGGCAATTCGCCCTTGAATGATAGGATGGACTGTTTCATCAGCTAACAAGCCAGATCATCGGCGTTGCATGGGTCAGGAACGGATTGATAAATACGTTGTAGACGATGCCGCCGATGGTCACTTGCGTTTCCTGCATGCCATATGGAAATCCGCCATATGAAAACTGATTTGGGATACCAAACGATTGCGGAAATGCGAAACATGGATACTGTGCGCCGCCTCCGATCTGCGCCAAGGTATACGATCCGGCGAACCCCGGATTAATGGAGCTTGACATCGCCTGAATCTGCGCGCTATTCGGCGTTTGAGTCGGGACGAAGCCGAAAAATACATTGCCGCCGGGTAGCGTCGGGGTCGTAACTTTTGATGCTGTACTGCTCTGCGGCGCCAGCACTGCCGTGACCTGAAAGAAGTACTGCACGTTTGGCGAAAGCCCGGACAGTGAATACGAATTTGTTAGAAGATTGTTGGCGACAATCCGCATATTAGTTTGCGAAAGACCGCACCAGACTCGATAGAACAGCGCCCCGGTTTGTGCGGGCCATGAAAGGGTTGCTGTTCCGGCTGCGATACTAATCGTTACCGGAAACGCGACGGGATTGATGACTTGCTCGACAAATCCGCCAAAGAATGGGCCCGTGATGCCGCTCGGGTCTGAAATGTTGCTCACCGGCCCCATCCACGGCGCATGAAGCCGGGACGGACGCCCATATGAACGCCAGGGCTAAAATCAAACATAGCCTCGCCGCGACCCTTAACAATTTCTTGGTTGAACTTAACGAGCATCTTGTCAGCCTCATTTGGGTCATACCACGGATTCCCCTTCTGCCGGAATAACCATTCCAGAGCGCCGAATCCTAGGGCGCGGGCATAACGAACGCCGATTTCATCCGGAATATAGTTGGACCCAACAACGTTCTGCGTGCACAACTCGACCTTGACAGGATATGCCTGATCTGGATTGCAATTCAAGGCCACCATCGTATATGGGATATAGCAGATTCCCCAAGGCGTGGTAGGCCCGATGGCGGGATTGAAAAATTCTGAATATTGAATCTGCATCGGCAACCATTGCGCGGGATTGGTAATCGGCAGCGTTTGGATCTGCGCATGCTTCAGCGCAAACGCTTGCTCATTGGCAGGTGCGCTTACAGGATACTGCTGCGGATTGGCCTGCGACGGATTGCAGGTAAATTGAAACGAGCGACGAAGCAGGCGCGTCTCGGAACAAAACTCACGGGCGGCCCGCTCAAGCGCGTAGGCCATGCGCGGATTCGGAGCGCCGCGAACCTCTCTACGAACTTCCCCGAACAGGTCCCGCACGTCCATTTCTTACTCCGATGTTTGCGGCGTTCCGACTCTCGCGGACAGGGCATTTTGCGCCTGTACGGCAGCCTGCACGCCAGCGGGCAGGAGACCCATATAATACTGCGCTTTAGACATGTCCTGACGGTCCGTGTTGAGCGCATAGGCCATTCCAAGAACGCCGTTGCGGCAGTCGATTCGGTAGGCTTCCGTCAAAAGAAATGGATCGCTCAGTGAAGTGATGTCCGCTGGCGCATAGGCGTATTGAAGATTGATGATGCCCGTTCCATTGTTGCCGGGGTACACACGGAAACGCAGCGGATCGAATTCATCCGGTACGATATGCTCAACGATGGCCGTCTGCGGCGTGGCGTACCACTCGTTATCGTCCTCTTGCAGGGCCTCGGATTGAACTTGCCGGATCGTCGTGCCGTTAACATTGGCCGGAGCGCGCAGAAATTGTACTGCATCGGCAGGGCAAATCTGATCGACGCCCTGTGCGCATGTGAATGGGATAATCTTCGTCAGCGCGTTCGGGTTATCCTTGATGATGGCGGTAATGATGATGTTATAGGCCGCGATCAGATACGGCACAGTCCAATAAACGCCAACAGGATCAAGCAGAATTATCTGCACTTCTCCCATAAATGCCTGTTGGACAGTTAGCGCCACGTCTGATTACTCGACCTTCGCAGCCGCAGCATCCCTGATCCGCTCGGCCTGCACACGCAGTACATCAATGCTGCGGCGGCCGTCCAGCTTCTCTCCGTAGGTATCGAATACCCACTTGATCAAATCCGGCGATTCGGCATTGCCGATCACAAACGCGGTTTGCTCCTTTGTCTCGGCCGGTGTCGATGCGGCAGACAGGCGCGCCGCCTGAGAGGCTGCAAGACGCCGCGATACTTCTGCCTCAACCTCGGCGTCGAATGCCGCCGCCTTCTTTGCGCTAGTCACCTGTGCGGCAGAAACCAGTCGTTCGCGCTCGGATGCCTTGATGGCCTCGTCCTTGGCGTACTGAGGAATTTCATCGGTGAATTTAAAATCTGTACTGCCATTGATGTGCGGATTGTTCCGCAGCACCAGGCCGTCCTTGCGAATCGCATACTTGCCCTTGAGGTGGATAACCTGCGGCGGCGGCGCTCCGGGGTGCTCGATCTGTCGAGAGCCAGAGGGCAGCGGAACGGGACGCGGG
>Ga0137412_10000883_pt1 | contig 22387 bp, 16 predicted proteins | sample CZODoug2_1_16fun_FD_122160 | JGI IMG/M metagenome (GOLD analysis project Ga0137412, IMG submission 122160) | Vadose zone soil fungal communities from Angelo Coast Range Reserve, California, USA - CZODoug2_1_16fungal (Hybrid Assembly) | ecosystem: Environmental > Terrestrial > Soil > Vadose zone... | reverse complement strand
CTTCGCGTGGGAACTCAGTTGGCCTTGATTCGATCACTTCGGTATCGGTTTCCGAGTCGAAACTGTTGGCGCTTGAGGATGATTTTGGTGCAAGGCTTGTGCGCAATAAGGGCACGGTCCCGCGAGAACTCGATATTTGAGTTTTGACGGTCTACATTGACACGCTCCAGGGCTGACACTACGCAGCAAATTTCCGCTATCCTCTTTGTCGGCAATTTTCGCCGCTTTGAATCTCTGTAGGAACCGCAACCTCACCCTCTCTCCCATTTGACGGTGGGCGTTTCCGCGGAAACGTCGGGCTCCGATCTGTGCGTTACTGTTTAGAAGAGGGTGTAGTGAAGACGACAACCAGCATACTGGCGGCTTTCCTGATGGCCGCGCCTGCGGCCATGTGCGCCGAGCGCACCGTGCAGAATCTTTCTACGAGCAAGCAATTGCTGGAACCCCTGCCCGGCGGCCCTGTCCGCCTCAACAGTCTGCCGATGGGGGTCGCCGTCTCGCCGGATGGCCGCTACCTCGCCATCCTCAACGCGGGCTACGGCACGTATGAGTCGCAGTATGCGCAGTCCATCGCGCTGCTTGATACGAAGTCCGGCAAGCTCGCGGACTTCCCCGAACTGCGCGCGCAATTGAGGGCGGCGCAGACGTTCTACCAGGGCATCGCTTTCAGCGCGGACAACATGCACCTGTACGCGAGCCTGGATTCGCTCACCGCGCCTGAGGGCGGCAAGCCCAACCAAACGGGCAACGCCATCGCCGTGTACAGGGTCGAGGATGGCAGACTCGTCGCCGAGAGGCTGATTCCGGTTCCGCTGCAACAGCTTGCGGCAGGCAAGGTGCAGAATGCGCTGGGTCGGGCGCTGCCGACCGGCACCGCCATCCCTGCGCCCGCGGGAATCGCGCTGGTGGCCAATAAAGGAGGGAATGAACAACTGCTCGTTGCCGATGAGTTCTCAGACGACGCGCTGCTCATCGACACCGTAAACAGCAAGGTCGTCCATCGCTTCGACCTCTCCACCGGGCCAACTGTTCCGGCCGCTTTTCCGATCAGTGTCGCAGCGACGCGGGACGGCCGGCGCGGGTTCGTCGCGCTGTGGAACGGTTCAGCCGTAGCCGAGCTTGACCTGCGCAGCGGCAAGGTCGTGAGCCGCCTGCCGCTGCTTCCGCCGCAGAGCGCGACCTCACCCGGCTCGCATCCGGCCGCGCTGGCGCTCAGCCCGGACGAGAAGACGCTGTACGTCGCTCTCGCCAATCGGGATATGGTTGCCGCAGTCGCGCTCGAGCGCTCCCGTCTGCGCGTGCGTGCGATGTTCGACACGCGCCTTCCCGATCAGGAGTTGTTCGGCGCCATTCCCGACGCGGTGGCCGTCTCCGCCGACGGTGGGCGGCTCTATGCGGCGAATGCCGGCTCGAATGCGGTGGCTGTTTTTGCCGTGGCGCCCGAGAATACGGGCGCCAAGGGCCCAGAGACTCCGGTACGCGCGCTGGGATTCATTCCGACCGAATGGTATCCCACCGCGCTCGCCGTCACGGCGCAGACGCTCTACGTGGCGACCGGCAAGGGCGCAGGCACCGGCGCCAACAAAGATGCACAGCGGGTTGTCGATGCCGTCCCGCAAAGTCATCGTGCGCACGCCTACATCGGTACGCTGCTCTATGGCTCACTCGCCACCATTGACCGCGGCGAGGCGGAGAAGAGCCTGGCCACGCTTACCCGCGAGGTTGAGGTGAGCAACCTCATGGCGGCAACACAGAAGCACATCAGCTTCCGTAACGGCGGTCATCCGATCAAGCACGTCATTTACATCATCAAAGAGAACCGGACCTACGATCAGCTGTTCGGCGACCTGGGCGTCGGCGACGGCGATTCCTCACTGACCATGTACGGCAAGGACGTTACGCCAAATCAGCACAAGCTTGCCCTGCTGTTCGGGGTGCTCGACAATTTCTATGACTCCGGCGAAGTCTCGGGCGATGGCCATGTTTGGTCCACCGCCGGCATTACCAGCGACTATACGGAGAAGACCTGGCAACAGGCGTATCGCGGCAGCGAGCGCAACTATGATTTCGAAGGCGTCGTCGCGGGCGCCTATCCCGTCCAACTGAAGATACCCGATGTCGACGAGCCCGCCAGCGGCTACCTGTGGGGCAACTTAGCGCGGCATGGTAAGTCGCTCTACCACTTCGGTGAATTCATCTCGACCAAGTTCTGCGACGATTCCGGCGAAGCGCCGAAGAATCCGCCGCCCACCGAAGGCACTCCGGTACCGACCGGCACCGGCTGCGCGCGCAGCCACGTGCGTCTCGGCGAACAGGTGCCGGCGAACTACGGCGGCGGCAAGAGCTCATGGCCGTGGCCCATTCCACTCATTCTCAAGAACGTGGCGACCAAGCCGGAACTCGAAGGGCACTTCGATCCGCTCTTTCCCGATTTCAACCTGAGCTTTCCGGACCAGCTCCGCGCGGAAGAATTCCTCGCGCAGTTTCGCAAATGGGTCAGCGCCCGCGAACGCGGCTCCGACACCATGCCCAATTTTGTGATGCTGCGCCTGCCCAACGACCACACTGCCGGCACACGCGCCGGTATGCCGCGGCCGCGCGCCTCGGTGGCGGACAACGACCTCGCGGTGGGACGCGTGGTAGAGGCGATCTCGCACAGCGCCTACTGGGATGACACGGCGTTCTTCATTCTCGAAGATGACGCGCAGGATGGTGCCGACCATGTCGATGCTCATCGAAGCATCATGCTGGTGGTGAGCAAGTTCTCTCCGCACGGCGCGAAGCCTGTTGTCGACAACACCTTCTATACCACGGTCAGCGCCGTCCGCACCATGGAGGACCTGCTCGGCGTGCCGCCGATGAACAACAACGATGCAATGGCTCCGCTGATCGCGCCGCTCTTCGACGGAGCGGGCGACCAGCCGCCCTTCGACGCGCAGTATCAGAATCGCGACAACGGCATGATCTATGAAGTGAACTCGGCCCATGCGCCGGGCGCGAAGCAATCAGCGAGGATGGACTTCCGGCGTGAGGATAAGGCCGACCCGCGCTCGTTGAACGTGATCCTGTGGCGGGATGCGATGGGTAATAAACCGTTGCCCGAGGCGCTGACGCGCCCGCGCAGCAAGACCGGCCGCAAGGACGACGATTAGCCTAAGCGCTTCAGTTCAGAATGCGGCCCGCGGCTCAGGATGCCGCTTTCATCTGCGCCATCAATTTCTCGTTCTGATGATTGAAGCGCTAGTAAGCTGGACGCTGCGAAATTGCGCCCAGATATTTTTGGAATATCGGCCGCGGTTCGAGAGATTTCATCATCATTCCGAAGCCGAGTTGCGCTCCCACATAGACATCCACCGCGCTGAATCGGTCCCCCAGGATGTATGGCCCGGGTGTCAGCGCTTTTTCGACCGCATTCAACACATCGTCGTAGTTTCCGTAGCCCAGGGCCGTGGGTCGGTCCGCGGGCGGTCGCGACAACATGCGATCGATCAACGCAGGTTCGATGCAGCCTTGTGCAAAGAACATCCACCGCAAATACGTTCCGCGTGAGCCATCGTCGATGCTCGGAGCCAGATTCGCGGCGGGGAAGGCATCGGCAAGGTACGTGCAAATGGCGCCGCATTCGGTGATAACCGTGCCACGATGAACGATGGCCGGAAGTTTTCCCATGGGATTAATAGCCAGGAATGCGGGCTTCTTGTGCTCGTGCGTTTCGAAATTCAGGAGTTCGAATCGATAGGGCGCTCCGGTCTCTTCCAGCATCCAGTGCACGATGCGGCCGCGAGATTGCGGGTTGTGATAGAAGACGATTGCTTCGTTGCTCATGTGGACCCCCATCGGCAATTGTGTTTGTGGCGCGAGTATATCAATTGGCGGCGCCCCATTCGGCCGAAACACCTCAAGGCCGCGGGCGGTCAGCACTTCGCCGGAGAGCTTTATTGCCCGGTTAATTGACAATGAATACCCAAAATGACACTATATTGTCGATATCTAAAGGCGGCCAAAAATGTTGGCTGGGTCGTCGGCGCTGCACTGATCCTCGCCAATTGGCCCTACACGCTGCTCGGGATCATGCCGACCAACAGACGCCTCAATGCAACCGCCAACGAATCAGCGGACTCCACCTCTCGCGTCATGATCGAAACGTGGGGACGGCTGCACGCAGTCCGCTCAGGATTGGGGATGGCGGCCGCGCTCGCCTATTTATGGGCTCTCAATTGAAACGCGTCCTAGGCTAAGTTCGCGCGGGGTTGCCTGTATATTGCGCTTCGGGGCACACTCACGAATGACGCAAGAAAAACCCGCCGATCCCGCGATGCCGTCCGAATGGCAGCCGATCGTTTCCGGCAACGCGGAGCTGAAGCTGTCCACGGTAATCGCGGGGGCCGGTTCTGCGCTGCGAATGGATTTCGACTTCAAGGATGGCGGAGGTTTCGTCGTCGCGCGGCGCGTACTTGTGCGCTCGATGCCTCAGGAATATGCGGTGCATTTTCGATTGCGCGGTCGCGGCGCGGTCAATAATCTGGAACTGAAGCTGGTTGATGCCGGCGGTCAGAACGTGTGGCGACATGTGATCAAAGACCTGCGGGTTCCGGCGCGTTGGAAACAAATGAGGCTGGAGAGCCGGGAAATCGATTTTGCCTGGGGTCCGGCCAGCGGCAGCGGCCTTGCGCAGCTCGGTTCCATCGAGTTTGCAATCGTCGCGGGTGAAGGCGGCAAGGGCACGATGTGGCTTGCCGATGTGGACATTGAGGATTGCACCCCTGCGCAAGCGCCCTCCGCCAGTGCTTCCAGTTCGCTGCCGGATTTTGCAGCCTCCGGCGCTTTGGTCGGCGCCGGCTGGAAACCCCGCGCCGACGATCCGCAGCCGTGGATTGTGATCGATACGTTCCAGCCTCGCCTATTCGGTGGCCTCACCATCGATTGGCTGGGCACTGCCCCGGCGAGCGGCTTTCGTGTTCGTGCCTCGAACAACGGTCATCGCTGGAAAACGCTGCACACCGCAATGCGGGCGGGAGGCAAACGCAGCAATGTGTATTTACCCGGGCTCAAGAGCAGATTTATTCGTCTGGAACTCAAGGAGCCGTCGGCGGGCGCGGCTCTGCGTCTGCAATCCTTCGAATTTTCGCGTTCCATTCATGCCTTCTGGCACAACATCGCAGCTGCCGAAACACGCGGCTGGCATCCGCGTTGGCTGCATCGTGAACAGAGCGTCTGGACGCCGCTCGGCATCTCGAACGGGACTCATTGCGCATTGATGAACGAAGATGGGATGGTCGAGGTGACCGAAGGCTCGTTCTCGATTGAGCCGATGTTATTCATCAACGGCCGGCTCTTTACCTGGGCGGACGTCAACGCGAGGCAGGAATTGCTGGACGATTGGATGCCTGTACCCTCCGCGATCTGGGAAACCGGGGATTGGCGTCTGCGCATCCAAGCCGACGCGACCGCGAGCGGCGACGCACGAGTGCGTTATCGATTCGAGAACCTCACCGACCAAGTATCGTCCGCGCGCTTGTTCGTGCTGGTGCGCCCGTTTCAGGTCACGCCACCCTGGCAGAGTTTTCGAAAGCTGGGCGGCGTCAGTCCGATCCACGACCTGCGCTTTCGTGACGGCGCGGTGCGCGTCAACGAGACCACGCTGATCGCGCCGATGACTGAACCTAAGGGATTCGGATCGATGCGCTTCGATGACGGATTCATCGCGTCTCATCTCCTCGCCGGCACGCTGCCGGGGAATTCGGAGGTGCACGATCCACTTGGGTTTGCCACCGGTGCGCTCGAGTTTGAGCTGCCGCTCAAAGCGGGTCAGATCAGCGAGCACGCATTGAGCTGCCTGCCCCTCGCGGCGGCGCGCTCGATCGGTGAGCCGGCATTCGACTGGAGTGCCCGGCTTGCAGTGAGCCAATGGGCGGGCAATGGCGAGATTACCGAGGTAATCCACGCGGCGCTCACGGCGACGGCGCATGTTCTGCTGACGCGCTCCGGTCCCGCCCTTCAACCGGGACCTCGACGTTACACACGTTCCTGGATCCGGGATGGCGCGATGATGAGCGCTGCCTTGCTGCGCATGGGTCATATGGACGAGGTCAGGGAGTTCATCCGCTGGTATGCGCCGAATCAGCGCGCAGATGGGTTTGTGCCTTGCTGTGTTGACGCCGAGGGGATCGACTGGCTGGTCGAACACGACAGCCACGGACAATTGCTCGCGTTGATCGCCGACTATTATCGATTCACCGGTGATGAGCGTTTCCTCGAGGAAGCGTGGGACTTCGTCGACAAGGCGGTCGGATGCATCGAGCGCTTGCTGGGCGAGGATGGACTGCTGCCGATATCAGTCAGCCATGAGGGATACCTCGCTCAGCCGGTGCATTCCTATTGGGACGATTTCTGGGCTTTGCGAGGTTTGGGCGACGCGGTGCGGCTGGCGCGTGCGCTGGGCCAGGAGACTTCAGCGCAGCGCTGGGAAGTGCTGGCCGCGCGCTTCGCGTCTTCGCTGTTCGTCTCGATTGAAGCAACCCGGGCGCAGCGCGGACTGGACTTCATACCTGGCAGCATCGAGTGGGCGGACTTCGATCCGACCGCGACTGCGAACGCGGTTTATTTGCTCGGTATACCGGAGGGGCTGAACCGTACGGCCCTCGAGCGAACCTTCGACGCGTATCTCGCCGATTGGCGCAGTAAGCGCAGCGGCGCCGTGGCGTCGACGAACTACACGCCCTATGAAATCCGCATCATCGGCGCCTTGGTGCGCTTGGGACGGCGCGATGCCGCTTTGGAGCTGTTGCGGTTCTTTCTGTCGGATCGTCGTCCACGGCCTTGGAACCAGTGGCCTGAGATCGCGTGGCGGGACCACAAGGCGCCCGCGCATATCGGCGATCTTCCGCACACCTGGATTGCCGCCGAATACGTGCTTGCCGTGCGCAGCCTGTTCGCCTACGAGCGCGAGTCCGATGAATCCCTCATACTGGCGGCGGGTCTTGCGCCCGAATGGATCGAGGGCTCCGGTATACAGGTGAACGGGATGCCCACTCTCTACGGTAGCTTAAGCTATTCACTGCGTAGGATGGATTCGCAAACGTTGCGATTTCAGATCGGCAGCAGGCTCACGGCCAAGGTGATTTTGCGTCCGCCGCTGGCGGCTCCGCTGCGAACCGTGATCGTCAATGGCAGCGCATGTACTAGTTTCGACGGCGATTCTGTGACGGTCCTGCAAACGCCCGCAGAAGTCATCTGCACCACCTCCTGACCCAGCCCCGCATACCATACCGTGACAGGTCGCCCAACAAAAATATCCGGCAGCGCATCCAAGGGTGAGGCCGCCGATTTGGGCCTCATGCGGCAGCTGGCTATGACGATCCGTGCGATCTTCGCCTCGCCGGTGGGCAAGACGCTCACGGTGCTGGTGGCCGCCATCGTTCTAGTCATCGTCGCCACGGCCTACGGACAAATTCGCCTCAATCGCTGGAATAAACCGTTCTTCGATGCTCTGTCGCGCCGCGACCTCAGGGACTTTCTCTACCAGCTCGGCGTGTTCTTTCTGATTGCGGGATTTCTCCTCGTGCTCAATGTGGTGCAAAGGTGGCTTACGGAAACCTTGCAGGTCAAACTCCGCGAAGGCCTCGTACGCAGTCTCCTTCAGGATTGGATGCTGCCCCGCCGGGCGTTCTGGCTCGCCAATGCGGGAGCGATGGGCGTCAATCCAGATCAGCGCATCCATGAGGATGCACGGAAATTCTGCGAGCTTTCGGCCGATCTTGGCATCGGACTACTTCAGGCTTCGATCTTGTTCGGCACCTTCGCCGGCGTACTCTGGGTTCTGTCGAGCGACTTCTCGTTCCGTATCGGCGACCTGGACTATGCAATCCCGGGTTTCATGGTGTGGGCGGCGATTATCTACGCGAGCGCCGGCTCCCTCTTGAGCTATTGGGTGGGGCGCAGCCTCATCGAGCGTAACGCGGAGCGCTACGCTCGGGAGGCCGATCTGCGATTTTCACTGGTGCGCGTCAACGAGCATGTGGATGATATTTCCTTAGCCGAGGGCGAAGCGGACGAGAAACGCCGCATCGAGCTCCATCTCGGCAATGTGCTCGCCGCAACCCAACGCATCGTGCGGGGGCACACCAATCTTACCTGGGTCACCGCGGGTTTTGGCTGGGTTACCATCGTTGCGCCGATACTGGTTGCAGCGCCGCTATATTTTACGGGAAAGGTTTCGTTCGGCGGTCTCATGATGGCGGCCGGTGCGTTCACCCAAGCGCAATCGTCGCTGCGCTGGTTCATAGACAATTTCAGCGTCATCGCCGACTGGCGCGCGACCTTGCTTCGAGTCGCCATTTTTCGTCACGCGTTGGTCACCACCGATGAGCCCCGTGGCTTTGAAAGCCGCATTAACTACACCGAAGGCGAGCCCGGTGCGATAACGATCGACGACCTCGAAATCGTGTCCTCCGCCAACGCCGACATGCTCAAGGAAAGGAATGTGGTCGTGCGAGCCGGAGAACGCGCCCTCATTCTGGGCGCGCCGGGAACCGGTAAGACTCAGCTGTTTCGAGCGTTGGCCGGCTTGTGGCCCTGGGGTACAGGGCACATCGCCCGCCCTCGGGGCGAACAGATCTTTTACCTGCCTCGCGGCACTCCGTATTTGCCCCGTGGAACTTTGCGAGAGGTTCTCGCCTATCCTTTGAAGGCCGAAAGCTTCAGCACCGGCGCCTTCACGCGTGCGCTCTACCGGCTCGGCCTCGAACGTCTCGCGCCACTGCTCGATGAGACCCACCGGTGGGACCGGGAATTGAGTCAAGACGAACAACTGTGCCTGGCGTTTGCGCGCATGGTGATACAGACGCCGCCCTGGGTGCTCATCGACGGCACGTTGGGTTCGCTCGATCACGACGTGCTCGCACTGGTCATCGACGTCTTGACCAAAGAACTTCAGCACACCGGCGTCATCCATATCGGCGGGGCCGCTCAAGCGCACTCGCTTTTCTCGATCGTCTTGCATCTGGTCAAAACGCCCAGGGCGACGCCCGTGAAAGAGCCCGTGAAAGAGCCCGGGAATCGCCGATGAAAAAGCGGTCGATGGCCCTCGTGTTCGTCTTGCTCATCGCGGTATCACCGGCATGGGCTGCTGCGCCGGAGTTTGACTTTCGCCCGCCCCCTACGGCGGGAGATGCCGCGACGCCCGCGATCATGCGCGATTTGGCTTCGCGACTCATTCCGGTCTACCAGGAATCCGATCCTGAGCGCTATCTTGCGAATTTGTCAGCGCTGCAAATGGTCTTGGGCGACTACACGTCCGCGGACGTCTCGCGCCAAGCGCTGCGCGAACGGCGCCGCCGTGCGGATGCCGGCCGGCCGGTGGGCCGGGCGATCGTCTACGACATATATGCCTACGCCAAGGCCATGGAAGCGGAAAATCGAATTCCATTCGCGGAAGCCTTCACCAAGGCGTTCCGCGAGGTGGTTTCTCGCCTGAGCGATCAGGATGCGTATGCAGTCTCACAATGGCTCGGGACTCCTCTGACGGTATATCGGGAGGCGCTGCAAAAGGGATTTGATCGGCAGCGAGCCAAGGACGGCATCGGTCAATCAGAAGCGATGGAATTGATTTGGAAATATATTTCGTTTGATGCTTATCGGGCCTTTGGTCCGTTGGTGGCTTCGCTCGACGCCGAGGACAACGGCAGGCGCTATGCGGTCGACAACGAGATATTGATTCGGACGCCGGACGGGGCGAGCATCTCCGCCGTGGTGATTCGCCCGAACGGGTCCACCAGCCCGCTACCCACGCTGTTAGAGTTCACGATCTACGACTCGCAGACCTACGCCAAGGAGTGCGCCGCCCACGGTTACGTCGGGGTCGTGGCCTACGTGCGCGGAAAGCACAAGAACCCCAACAGAGCGGTTCCCTATCAGCGCGACGGCGACGATGCGCGCGCGGTAATCAATTGGATCGCCAAGCAACCGTGGAGCGACGGCCGCGTGGGAATGTACGGCGATGGCTATAGCGGCTTTACGCCGTGGGCTGCCGCCAAGCGCCTACCGCCCGCGCTCAAGGCCATTGCCACGTCGGCCTCCGCCGCACCCGGAATCGACGTTCCCATGGAAGGCAACGTCTTTCAAAACTCGGCGTACCGGTGGTCCTCGCACATGACCAACACCAAGGCGTCGGACGAAAAGAACTACAACGACGATGCGCGGTGGCGCTCGCTCGATCAGAAGTGGTACAGGAGCGGACGGCGCTACCGAGATATGGGGCGCGTGTATGGAAAGCCGAACCCGATCTTCATCCGCTGGCTGAATCACCCGAGCTACGATCGCTATTGGCAAAAGATGGTCCCTTACCGCGAACAATTCGCGCACATCAATATTCCGGTGCTGACGACGACCGGCTACTACGCCGCAAGCGAGCCGGGCGACCTGTATTATTTCACTCAGCACCACCGCTACAACGCGCATGCCGATCACAAGTTGCTCATCGGTCCCTACGACGACAACCTGATGCGGCATGCGCCGTCGGCCGCGCTGCATGGCTATCAAGTCGACTCGGCCGCGCTCGCCGATCTTCGTGAGCTGCGCTATCAGTGGTTCGACCACATCTTCAAGAGCGGCGCACTGCCGTCGCTATTGAAGGACACCGTCAACTACGAAGTCATGGGAGCAAACCAATGGCAGCACGCTCCATCGCTCGAAGCCATGGCCGGGGGACGCTTGAAGTTTTATCTCGATGCGGCCGCGTCCGGCGCGAACCGCGGCCTGACGCTGCGTAAAAAAACGAAGGCCGAATTCGTCCAGCAGACGGTGAGCTTCGTCGATCGCACGGATGCCGGCTGGACGCCGCCCACGGATATCGTCAGCAAGCGAGTGGCAACCCACAACGGCACGATGTTCGTCAGTGACCCGCTGACTGAGCCGTCCCAGTTCAATGGTCTGTTCTCCGGGCGGCTCGATTTCACGGTGAACAAGATGGACATGGACCTGAACGTCGCCCTTTACGAACTGCTCGCCAGCGGCGAATATGTTCGCCTGTTCAGTCCGGGTTACGAATTCCGCGCAAGCTACGTGCGAGACCGGGTTCACCGTCATCTTCTCCGGGCGGGCGAACGCCAGGCGTTGACCTTCAGGAGTGAGCGGATGACCAGCCGTCAGCTTCAGACAGGCAGCCGGCTGGTCTTGGTTCTCGACGTCAACAAGCGGCCGGATCGCGAGATCAACTACGGTACGGGGAACGACGTGAGCGAGGAATCCATCGCCGACGGCAAAGTTCCTCTGAGAATACGGTGGTATAACGACAGTTATATCGAAATCCCGGTTCGTAAGTAGTGGCTGAAAGGTGATATGAATGATGTCGAGAATACCCCCCGGTGTAGGTCCGCAGTACCCCCAAGTCGTGGTTCTCGTGGGTGCCACCGGCGATCTGGCGCGTCGGAAGCTGTTGCCCGGCTTGTTTCATCTTTCGAGTTCAGGGTTCATCCCCGGCTGTCGCATCATCGGCGTCTCGCTGGATGACCTCGACGGCGACGGTTTTCGCAAGTTCGCAAGAGAAGCGCTTGCCGAGTTTTCCACGCGCAAGGTGGCGGACGCGGACTGGGCTGCTTTTGCGAGCCACCTGCAATACCTCCCGTTGGCCGCCGGTCCCGACGTTCTCAAGGCGGCGGTACTGGAGGCGGAGCGCAGCATCGACGGCGAGTGTCGTCGGCTGCACTACCTGAGCGTGCCGCCCAACGCGGCATTGTCTGCGGTGCGCTTGCTTGGAGAAGCCGGTTTGGTCGATCGGTCTCGGATCATCATGGAAAAACCGTTCGGCACCGACGTTGCGAGCGCGATCGCGTTGAATAGCCGGCTGCACGAGGTATTTGACGAAGACCGGATTTTCCGGATCGACCACTTTCTTGGCAAGGAGGCGGCGCAGAACATTCTTGCTTTCCGTTTTGCCAACGGACTGTTTGAGCCGATCTGGAACCGTAACTTCATCGACCATGTGCAAATCGACGTGCCGGAGAAGTTGGCGCTCGGTAAACGCTCCGGTTTCTATGAGCAGACCGGGGCGTACCGGGACATGGTGGTCACGCATTTGTTTCAGATACTGGGGTTCATGGCAATGGAAGCCCCGACCTCCCTGGAACCCCAGCCCATCAGCGAGGAAAAGAACAAGGTATTTCGCAGCATGTTGCCGATCAGACCGGCCGATGTCGTGCGCGGACAATACACGGGGTACCGATCGGAAGAGGGGGTCTTCCGAGACTCGGATACCGAGACTTTCATTGCCCTTAAATGCTTCATCGACAATTGGCGCTGGGCAGGAGTACCGTTTTACCTGCGAACCGGCAAGCGGCTTGCCGAGGGGCAGCGTATCATTTCGATTGCGTTCAAGGAGCCGCCCAAGAGCATGTTCCCCGCCGGTTCCGGCGTCAGTGCGCAAGGGCCTGACCACCTAACTTTCGATTTGGCGGATGCCGCGAAAATGTCGCTGTCCTTCTATGGCAAACGCCCCGGCCCGGGTATGCGGCTGGACAAACTCAGTATGCAGTTCGCCATGCACGATACGGGGCATATCGACGACGTGCTCGAGGCGTATGAGCGTTTGATCCTGGATGCGATGCGCGGCGATCATACGTTGTTCACTACCGCCGAAGGCATCGAGCGGTTGTGGGAAGTGTCGATGCCGTTGCTGGAAGGACCGCCGCCCGTCCGTTTCTATGACCCTGGATCGTGGGGGCCGAACGCCATCCACCAGCTCATTGCACCACATGCCTGGCGGCTGCCTTTTGAACGAGTCTGGCGGGACCCCAACAGCGTGGGCAGTTGAGTAATGTAGACCGAGTCACATCCTGAGCCAATAGGGGCAAGGACGCCGTCTGTAAACGTGGGTAAATGACCTCCATCACGCCGTGCGGCGGCCGGGCGTGACAACAATGCGACATTCGCGGTGCTGCACTGCAGTCTAGATATAACCGGGTATGCGGCAAATAAAGAACGGTGCACTGGTCTGGGTCATGGGATTGGCAACCGCCGCGGCCGCGGGTGCCGTCGCCGAGCAAAGCTTTGTCGACCGGATCGAGATGCTCGACTGGACGGACCCTGAGCGCGCCGAGCAACTCATCGACGCGGTGCCGACACCCGTTCCGGCCGGGTCCGAGGTTGAGATGCTCGAAGTTCGCGGCATGGTATATGCCGACGTACACCGGGACTCGGATGTCGATGCGACCATTGATCGCCTGCAGACGATCGCGCAGAAGGGCGATAGGGCGGCGATCTTGGCAGCGCATTATGTCCGGGCGTACTCACTGTATCAGCGCGACCAATACTCAGCCGCGAGCGCCGAGCTCAACCATGTCGATATTGAATCGCTCGCCACGGACAGCGAGCGGTATAGAGTTTCGATTCTGCGTGGAAACACCCTGCGCATGTTGGGAAAGGCAGAGGCTGCCTTGCCGTTTCTGGAGCGAGGTTTGGATCTCGCCCACGAAATGCACGACGAGACCCGCAGTCTGCACGCGATGCTCTGGTTGGCCCGCATCTATACCAATACCGGCAACTTCGACCGCGCCTCTGCTCAGTTGGAGACTGCCCGGCGCCTCGCGATGACGCTCGGCGACGAGGCGGCGCTGGTCGAAGTCGAAGGCTGCGTATCGGATGTCGCTGACCGGCGAGGGAATCGCGCCGAGGAGCGTCGTGCCAGTCTGGCGGCGCTCGAGCATGCCAAGCGTTCGGGAAGCAATAAATGGCTGGCGCACGCGCTGGTCAATCTGGGCGATTCGTATTTGAAGACTCGCGACTTCAGTGAGTCGCTCAAGTATTCCAAGCAGGCGCTGCCAATGGTGATGCGGTTGCGCGGCGGCGATGAGCCGATCGTGATGTTCAACGAAGGGCTCGCGCACATCGGCCTCGGCGACATAAAACTGGGTCAAAAACTCGCGCAGGGCGCGATAGCGCAGGCCCTTGCCGGCAACAATCTGCTGGATGTCAAGGAGCTCTTGCGCGAGTACGCGGATGCCCTCGAGCAGGCCGGCTACTTGATGATGGCGATTCAGGTCTATCATCGTTATGACGAGGCCAGCGAGAAAATCATGACGAGCACGCGTCAGCGTGCGTTCCTCGAACTATCGGCCAAATTCGATGACGAGCGTAGGGCACGCGAGCTCGAGCTGTTGCGGCGGGACAACGCGCTGAAGGCCTCGGAGATGCACGGGCAACGCCTGCAGCAGCAGCTCATCATCGCGGGCGCCTTATTCGTGACGTGTATTTGTGCGGCACTCGTCTGGTTATTTGCCCGCGCCAGGAGAGCCAACGATCGTTTGCGCTTCGACAGCGAGCGCGACGCGCTGACGGGACTGCGCAATCGCCGCTACTTCAACGAATACGTTTTGTCGGTCGACGGCGCACGGCCGGTCGGAGGCTGCGTGCTGCTGGCGGATCTCGATCACTTCAAGAAAATCAACGACACGTTGGGACATCCGGCCGGCGATGCAGTATTGGCGACGGTGAGCCATCGACTGTCTGCCGCGCTGCGCGAGAGCGATAAGCTGGTGCGCTGGGGCGGGGAGGAATTCCTCGCCATACTCGATCCGATAACGCCCGAGCAAGCCAACTTAACCGTCGAGAGACTGTTGCACGCCGTGCGCCGCGACCCCGTGCTGTGGAATGGACAGGCAATTCAATGCACGATTTCCATTGGATACGCCTTTTTCCCGATGGCCGGATCGGCAACGGAGATTTCACTGGATAGCGCCATCAGTCTGGTCGATAAGGCTCTCTACGAAGCGAAACGTCGCGGCCGCAATCGTGCCTGCTTGATCAGCGCCGTACGCGCCCATAGCGAACGGGATCTGACCGTCATCAGCACCGAGTTTGAATCGGCGGCGGCCGATCGCAGGATTCACCTGGTCGAGACCGGCGCTGCCGCTTGAGTTGCGCCTAGGAGCCTGTCTGACTTAGGTCCATCTGCTGCGACGGCGGGACGTCGGTCCATATGGGCGCGATTGCTCGTTACATAGTCCCACTATGCGCCTCGCAATCGCTCCCATCTGGCCTCGACCTCCCACCGTCTCGCGACGATGTCCCCAAGTCAGACAGGCTCCTATCCGAGCGGGAGGCGGTGCGGCCGCACCAGCATGTGCCAGTCTTGATGCTCCTCCAGTATGAGTGCGATTGCGGCCTGCACCGATGCCTTCACTGCGGCGGGATCCGGAAGGGCGTCGGGATCACGCGCGGCGGCAGCCTCGAGTGTCGCGCGAATTTGCTCGACGGCGCCGCGCAATTCCACCACCAGCCGTTCCGAGGTCACGCTCAATCGGTAGGCCTCGGATTGCGCCAGCGCCCCATGCAATGAGGCGCCAAGGGCGGGAAAAAAAGTCGTGATGAGCGACAACCATAGCGTATGCACCAGCAGGTGCATGAGAGCGCCCAAGCCGGTCAGGCCGAACAGCCAGTTGTTCAATCCGTGAACTCGATGCAACAACGCATGCTGCTTCGAGGCGACGCGTTGGTGGTAGTACTGCTGCCCCTCGAGAATGGCGATCGTCCACGCAGCGTAACCCGCGATGAATAAGCGGTCGGACCATGCATGTTCGAGCCGTTCGTGCGCCATGCTTTCGTGGCGCGTGCACAGAGCCTCCACTTCGCCGGCGGAGCGCACGTGCTGACCAGGATCGAAGACCCGCAGATACCAATTGGCGTTGCCGTCTTTGCGGCAAAAATCGACGAGCGGTGCAACCAGCGGCAGGTACCATGTCAGTTCCGCCGTGGTGCGGGCGTGCAGCCATTGACCCTGCCAGTCGCGTCGATGCCCCCGCCAGTAAATCGCGCCGACTGCGATGATGATGAGCACCTCGCCAACGGCCCACAAACCGACGAATGGATGCAGCATGTGGCGGCTGTCGTCCCAGCCGAGCGCCAACGGCAGCACGGCGAATAGAACGGCCACCGCGCTCAGAACGTAGATGGCCCAATACCCGCTGCGGTAGCGGTGTCCGTACCGTACGGCGCGTCCGTCGAACGTCCGGTGGGCGGCGGCGATGGATTCGATGAGAGGTGCCAGCGCGGACGGCGGCGCCGGCACCGGCGGCGGCGGAGCCGCGTCGAGTTGTGCTCCGAGGAGCAGCAATCGTTGGATGATTTGATGGAGCGCCATGCTCAAGGCGTGGCTACGATTTCGTAGGTAGTGGCGAAGATGCTATCGGCCACCACGCCGAGACTGCCGTCGCCGTAGTCGACCAACCAATCGCCGGCGCGCCCGGCGAGGCAGGATATGCCGTCGGCAAGCCAAACATTGAACGATTCAGACATGCGCAACGCCAGGATTCGGTACGGCAAACTCGCATAGATTCCCGGCTCTCCCATGACGGTCGGCGGCACAGGCCGATATTTGTCCGCGAAATGTGCGCGCGAGACGCGCCAATGTTCGCCGCCCGTGCCGGTGATCACGGCATCTCCCGGTCTGGCATGCACCAGCCCCTCGGGAGTTTGAACGGTGCAGGCGAGCGGCGCGAAGCGCACGTGGATGTCGCGTTCGAATTTTCGCGCAGCGATATGGCGGGGATCGCCGCTGACGCTGCCCGAGAAACCAGACCGGCCGCTGGAGCGATACACAGGCTTGGTCGCGGAACTCAATTCGTTTGCGTCCGATGTATTTGTTTGGAGGAAGGCGGAGCGCAGGAGTATGACGCGGCGCGTTCAGGCGATCAAGGCGACCCGGCACCCCGGGTGATGACTAACGCACGCTAGGATCGTTAGAAGCGTTTATAAAAGCCGACCGATAATCCCTTTGGCAAGATTTGCACCGTCAACGGCGTCGTCCGCGTCGTACTCCAATACCCGACCGCCGAACCCAGCACCCACCCGGCAATGACATCCGATTGCCAATGCGCCTGACTCTTCATGCGTGCGATGGCATCGTAAACCGGCAGGGCCTCGAGGGCCCACACCCAGGGATTCTCGCGCGCGTAGTTTGCGATGAGCGGCGTCACGAAGCTCGCCTGTAAGGTGACTTCGCCGCTCGGGAAGCTATTGCAGCAGCTGCCCTTGAACCATTGATTGGGATCGCCGCCTTGGTTCGGGCGGGCCCGGCCAACGGCGCGTTTGAGGATCACCGCACCGATCCCGGAGATAGTCGAGGCATCGATCGACTGCCAAAAGCTATGACCCAGTTTATTGTCGTCGCCAAACCATAGCGCACCGGCCACTTCGACGGCGATCACGCCATTCTCGAGCCCGGTTTGATACTTCCGCGCCCAAATGCCGCTTTGATCCAGCGGCAACTCGTGATCGAACCCTGCATATGCGCAGGTCGACGTCAGCATGAGCATTAGGGACAGCGGTATCGCAAGTTTTGGCGCCGACATCGAAGAGATCTCCCAGCTTTGCGATACAAAGTACACGGAGTCGGCCTAGCTCCGCAAGCTTGGGCTGCGGGTTCCGCGAAAAATCGCGCGATCGCCTAGCAGTAAAGATAGGCCTTCGGTAGTCCAAGTCGACGGCAGGATTGCGAGGGAGGGCTGTCAGGCAGAATGATCCTATCCGACACGGCGCCTGCCAATCTCACCATCAAGCCTTCGGGCGGGCGCAGTCCATAGGAAGCCGTGAGACCCAGGCATTCGCGAATCCAGTCGGGAATCATCTCGACGGCCGCGCGTACCAGCGTGGGTTGCATCCATCGAAGCGGCGTCGGGAAGGTCGGCGTGTCACGCATGATTTGCAGGAACTCGAATACGATATCGGATGGCTCCAGCCGACCTCGCATGGAGTCGAGTAGGGCGTGCAATTCGGCAACCGACCGCGGCGCGTCGAGCGCGCCGTAAAGCCGCGAAGCCGGCGCCCCTTCCCGATACAACGCGTCGAACTGCGGCGGGCTAAGGTGTGCCACGTAGCGGCTGTAGGCTTCGCCGAAGCCGAAACTGGCGGTCGCGTGTACCCAGCTCAATAGGCGTGCATCATTCGCAGAAAAAGATTCGCCTGCGGGCGTTTCGCCCGTGACCCGAGCATGCATGCGGACCACACGTTCAATCATGGGCTCCGCAATGCTGCGCGCGCCGTAAACGGTCACCATCGCCGCCAATCCGGTCCGCCGCAGCCGACCCATCGGATCCTTGAGAAACGTCGAGTGTTTCCAAACGCCGGTACGTACGGCGGGCTCCGCCAGTTCTAGAATGACGGCAGCGATTCCGCCGACGATGAGGGCGATCGGGTTCTTGAAGATACGCCAAGAAATCGAGTCAGGTGAGACGAGAGCCGCCTCTCCGAACGGCCGGCTGAAATCGATTTTCCGGCCTTCCGGCGGCTGCAGAAGGGCGCTCGAGGAGGTTTCGAGGCTGAGTTGCACACTTCGTGGCAGTCGAATGATGGGAAGCATGACGGACATTATACCCACAGCAATGCCTGACACGGTCCTCGAGAGGCCTAGATCCGCCGCAACGCCTACGCGCCGTTGAACAGTTTGGCGATAGTATTCACGGCAAAATCCGCCTCCCTTTGGTCAGGTTCAGTGGTGTCGTCGTCGAAACCATAGTAGTCATTGTCGCCGACCGCCTGAAACACCAGGCCATCGCGACGCGGTACGAAAGACACGCCGTTGTAGAACAAACCGTAATTGATTTCCGGTTGAGGAATCAGCCGCGTCAATTGTCCGCGAACCGGTGTAATCGACCGGTCGTCGAATAAAGCGCGCGAGCCATATCCGGTCGCATTGATCAACGTCTTCTCACGCAACGACGCCAGATCGCCGGGCGTGTGGAATTCGGCGATCTCAATCTTGCCGCCGTCGGCGATGAATTCCGACAGCAGCATGCGCGCATAGGTGCTGATATTGAACATCATCAGCGTATTGCGCCGCAGATAGCGGTTGTCGAATGGATGGCTGCCGGGCGCGTAATCCTCGCTCTTCGGTATGAGATCGTTAATCAACTCACGCTGCAGTTCGGCAAATCTTGGCCGTTCGTCATTGGGCGTGCCGTGGTGACGCTGCTTATCCGCGGTATCGGAAACGATGTACGAGTCGATGAATTCCACGGGATTGCCCGGCAGACCAAGGAAACTCTGATACGTCTGAAACGAATTTCGAGCCATGTCTTGCCACGTTTGCTTGAACGACGGCGTGGCGTACTGATCGAAGCAGATTCGCGAGTCGGGAGTCCACAATCCGGTTGCCAGCGATGAGCGGACGTTGGGCGGCAGCTCTTTGGCATAAATGGTCACATGGGCCCCGGCACGCTGCAACAGCAGTGCCGAGGTCAGCCCTAACGCGCCGCAGCCGATCACGGCGATGTCGCGCTCGCCGGTGGCCATGGCCTTTTGAACCGCGATACCGCTCGATCCCCACGAGAGCGACCAGCCGCTGCCGCCGTGGCCGTAGTTGTGCACGACATTTTTCCGGCCGACTTGCTCAACGTCCAGGCGTGGACCTTGTGCCCGAAAAGGCCGCGTGCAAACCGTGATGCGAGTAATGCGGTCGGTGCTGGCACGAAGGCGGGGAAATGCCGGTTCCCCGGCCCGCGGCGGGCGCCGCGCCGCATCACGTACGCCAATACTACAGCCGTGCAGGACGCTGACGATGAGGGCCGCGCCGGCTCCCGTCAGGAGCTCGCGGCGTCGCACAGTCTGTGGCATGCAATATCCCTTCGTTCGTGGTGGGTATGCGTACTATATACAGCCCGGAATGCCAATCGTGGAAGTCCATACTCATCGAAGCGCAGATCAATCTCGATCGACGCGCCGCGTGGCGGCGGTGCGTCGCGCCGTCTCTTTTCGCCATTCTCGGAGCGTTGTCCACACCTGCGATGGCTGCTAGCGCCTTCAATCCGGCCAATGCCAGTATCGAGCAGCTGCGCGCCGCGCTTGATGCCGGCCGGGTCAGTTCCGAACAGCTGGTCGCATTCTATTTGGATCGCATTGAACGCTTCGACAAGAAGGGCCCTCGCATCAATGCCTTGATCAGTCTCAATCCAAAGGCTCTGGAGCAAGCCCGGCAATCGGACGCCGGCAAGAACAAGCTGCGTAAAAGCCCGCTTCGCGGCATACCTTTCATTGCCAAGGATAATTACGATACCGCCGGCATCGCCACGTCCGGCGGGTCGGCCGCGTTGAAGGGTTCGGTCCCTTCGGCAAATGCCTTCATCGTGCAGAAGCTGATCGATGAGGGCGCCATCCTGCTCGGCAAATCCAACATGTCGGAGCTCGCTGCCTCCTACGGCCGTCTGGGCTATAGCTCAGCGGGCGGGCTTACGGTCAACCCGTATAACACGGCGCGCGAAGTCTCCGGATCGAGCAGCGGCTCGGCAGCGGCCGTCGCGGCTGATTTTTGCCCGTTTGCCCTCGGCACGGACACCGGTGGATCAGTCCGGGGTCCTGCCAGCGTCGCGGGGTTGGTCGGGCTTCGCCCGACGTTGGGCCTGACCAGCCGCAGCGGCGTCATTCCGCTATCGCTCACGTTCGATACCACCGGCGTGCTGGCTCGCAGTATCAAAGATCTGTCAATTGTGCTCGATGCGATCGCCGGAGCGGATTCTCAAGACGACGCGACCCAGCAGCCGCGGCATCCCGGCTACGCCGCGGCTCTTGGCACGCGCTCCCTGGTCGGGGCGCGGCTGGGCGTGATTACGAATTTTCGCGGCGCGAATACCGAAGTCGATGACGTGGAGCGTACCGCTCTGGCAAGGCTCGCAGCACAGGGCGCCGTACTGGTTCCGCTGACCCTGCCCAAGGAATTCGAAAAGCTCTGGGATAGCGTATTGGGCCCCGCCGGCGAAGCCGAATTCAAGCCGCAATTCGAACGCTACCTTCGGACTCTGCCGGCTGGGCAGCCTGAAACGCTGGCGCAGCTGATAGCCATCAGCGCCTCACCCGCGATATTGAATTCCGCCACGCCCGTCAATCCTGAACGCCTCAAGGCGCTACGGCAGGCAGATTCGACATCACTCACGGATTCACCGATATACATCCATATATTGACCCAAGTCATTCCATCCGTCCGCCGGCAGTTACTGGCGCTCCTGACATCAAACAACCTAGAAGCGTTCGTATTCTCTACGATGAGCTGTCCCGCGGGTCCCCGTTTCGACCGCGTGGATCCAAGCTATGTGTGCAACAGCGATGACAGCTATAGACCGAGCTATGTAGCCTCCGCCGCCGGTTTCCCCGAAGTGACGGTGCCGGCAGGTCGAATATCGGCAAACATGCCGGTTGGCTATTCCTTCATGGGAAGGCCCTACAGCGAGGCGCGACTGCTCAGCCTGGCCAATGCCTTTCAGATCGCGGGGCCGCTCCTGCCTGCGCCGGAGCTTGCCGACTAACCGAGATTAGTCGCGTTGGTATAATGGCGAAAGGGGAGTAGGCTGAAACAATGTTCAAGCGTGTATTGCTCTGCTACGACGGTTCGGACGCGGGTCGACGTGCGTTGCGACGCGGCGCTGAACTCGCGATATTGTTAAACGCGGATGCGCACGTGTTGCTGATAGTTCCGAGCGGAATAGATGACGCCTTCTTGGTCGCCGGAGCCACTGGACATGCGTGCATCGTGGACGATGCGACGAAGCGCCATCAGAAAATGCTAAGCGAGTCCGTCGAGTGGCTCAAGGCGCGCGGCGTCACCGCCAAAGGCTATGTGACGAGCGGCAATACCATCGATCAGATAACCGCCTACACCAAGCGGCTGAACATCGACCTGATCGTGCTGGGTCATTATCCCCAACAGTCCGGTGGTTTTTGGTGGTCCGGATCTCAGCGCGTCCCGCTCGCAGAACGCGCCAACTGTTGCGTTTTTGTGGCCGTCGACAGCCCCGGCGATCGGGCAGCGGGCGGCGCAGGCTGAGCGCAGGAGTTCAAGCGACGTCCTTGCGATCGGGGTTGATGATTCCAAAGCGTGCGGGAATGCACGCATAGAAAACGCGGATCTTTTCCCGCTCGATCAACTCGAGAAGCTGCGCGGATTCGGCCTCAGTCACGATGAATTCAACCTCGACCGCGAGGCTACCGGCAAGCTCAAAGAAGTGCGCTTCGTGGAGCACATGATGACGTCCGAAACCCGCCATTGCTTTGAACGCCGACCCACCGGGAATGCCCAACTTGTTGGCGTGTTGCAGAAGCCATTCCCACAGCAGGGTGTGGTGATGTCGCTGGCCTTCGTGCACGTAAAAACGTAGAAAGTGGCCCTCGCTCATTTGCGATTCCTCCCTTTCAGTAGTTTTGGGATCGCCCATCCTCTATCCGCTTCCTCGCAGCACGGCGCGCATGGTGAATATGCCGACGGCAGTCGCACCGAATGAGCCCAGCATGTGCGCGCCGATCGCCGGCTCCTCTCCACTCAGCTACCGATGCGGGCGCGTACATGTTGAGCCGCCCTTGATGCACCAGAATGCCGAGCAGCGCGTTGGTGATGGATTTCGCCACCGAAAAG
>Ga0137412_10000882_pt1 | contig 22400 bp, 17 predicted proteins | sample CZODoug2_1_16fun_FD_122160 | JGI IMG/M metagenome (GOLD analysis project Ga0137412, IMG submission 122160) | Vadose zone soil fungal communities from Angelo Coast Range Reserve, California, USA - CZODoug2_1_16fungal (Hybrid Assembly) | ecosystem: Environmental > Terrestrial > Soil > Vadose zone... | reverse complement strand
GGCCTTGCCGCGGGCGCCTCCTGGGGCTTCGGGGCCGATTTTGCGGGCGCCGCCGCAGCGGCTTCTGTCTCTTCAAGGACGAGGATCGGACTGCCTTGTGAGACCTTGTCACCGGTCTTGACACGCATTTCCTTTACCACGCCCGCGGCCGGCGAGGGAATTTCCATCGTCGCCTTGTCCGATTCCACGCTGATGAGCGACTGCTCCGGTTTTACCGTATCGCCCGGCTTGACCAGGACTTCGACGACGTCGACGTTCTTGAAGTCGCCGATGTCGGGTACGAAAATCTCTCTTGGGGTTCCCATGCGTTGTGCTCTTCCGGAGTCGCGACCGGCGCCTGTCGCCGGGACGCCCAGCCTGTCGCCTGATCAGACGGTCACTGGATTGGGTTTTTCCGTATCGATCCGGTATTTCTTGATTGCATCGGAGACGACCTTGGACTTGATCTCGCCCTGATCGGCGAGCGCCTTGAGCGCCGCGATCGTCACGAAGTAACGATTCACCTCGAAGAAGTGGCGCAGCTTGGCGCGGGAGTCCGAGCGGCCGTACCCATCGGTGCCGAGCACCCGGTAGATGCGGTCTTTGGGAACAAACGATCGGATCGGGTCGGCGAAGCTCTTCATGTAATCGGTGGCGGCAACCACTGGACCCGCGCGCTTCTTCAGGCACTGGGTCACGTACGGGACCCGCGCCTCCGCCTCCGGGTGCAGCATGTTCCAGCGGTCGACCGCTAGGCCTTCGCGGCGCAGCTCCGTCAGACTGGGTGCACTCCAGATATCCGCAGCCACGTCCCAGTCCGCCTCGAGCAGCTCGCCGGCGGCGATGACCTCGCGCAGGATCGTTCCCGAGCCGAGCAGCTGCACGCGCTGCTTCTTCTTCGACCCTTCCCGAAATAGATACATCCCTTTGAGAATCGCTTCTTCCGAGCCGGCGGGCATCGCGGGATGCTCGTAGTTTTCGTTCATCACCGTGATGTAGTAGAACACGTCCTCCTGGTTGGCAACCATGCGGCGCAGGCCGTCGTGGATGATCACCGCCAGCTCGTAGGCGAAGGTCGGATCGTATGACACGCAGTTGGGAATGACCGAGGAAAGGACGTGGCTGTGCCCGTCCTCGTGTTGGAGTCCTTCGCCATTCAGAGTGGTGCGGCCGGAGGTCGCGCCGAGGAGAAAACCCCGCGCGCGCTGGTCGCCCGCCGCCCACGCGAGATCGCCGACGCGTTGGAAGCCGAACATCGAATAGAAGATGTAGAACGGCACCATCACCAGGTTCGAATGGCTGTACGAAGTCGCCGCCGCGATCCAGGACGAGAACGCGCCCGGTTCGTTGATGCCCTCTTCGAGAATCTGTCCCGCCTTGTCTTCGCGGTAGTACATCACCTGATCGCGGTCGACCGGCTCGTACTTCTGTCCTACCGAGGAGTAGATCGCCAGCTGCCGGAACATCCCCTCCATGCCGAAGGTGCGTGCTTCGTCGGGGACGATCGGCACGATGTGCTTGCCCAGGTCCTTGTCGCGCACCAACGCGGTGAGGACACGAACGAACGCCATCGTGGTCGAGATTTCGCGTCCTTCCGATCCTTTCAACAGTGCGTCGAAAGCCGAAAGCGGCGGCACCGCAGGCGCCCGGTCGACCTTGCGTCGGCGCTGGGGCAAGTACCCGCCGAGCGCCTTGCGGCGCTCCTGCAGGTACACCATGACGGGGTCGTCGTCCTTCGGTTTGTAGAACGGCAATTCCTCGAGCTTGTCGTCCGGGATCGGCACGTTGAAGCGGTCGCGCACCTCGCGGATGGTCGCGAGGTCGACTTTCTTCAGCTGGTGGGTCGGGTTCTTAGCCTGGCCCTGCTTGCCCAGGCCGTAGCCCTTGATGGTCTTGGCGAGGATCACGGTGGGCTGGTTCTTGTGCTTCACTGCCGCCGCGTAGGCCGCATAAATCTTGTGCGGGTCGTGGCCGCCGCGGTTCAGGCGCCAGATGTCCTCGTCGGTCATGCGCGAAACCATCTCGAGCAATTTCGGGTCCTTGCCGAAGAAGTGCTTGCGCACGAAGGCGCCGTCGTTGGCCTTGTAGTTCTGATACTCGCCATCGACCGTGTCTTCCATTACGCGGAGCAGGCGGCCTTCAACATCGCGAGCAAACAAAGGATCCCAGTACGAGCCCCAAATGATCTTGATTGCATTCCAGCCCGCCCCGCGGAAATCGGCTTCGAGCTCCTGGATGATCTTGCCGTTGCCGCGCACCGGGCCGTCCAGGCGCTGCAAGTTGCAGTTCACGACGAAAATCAAGTTGTCGAGCTTCTCGCGCGCCGCGAGACCGATCGCGCCAAGTGATTCCGGTTCGTCCATCTCGCCGTCGCCGCAGAATACCCACACCTTCCGGTTCTCCGTGCCCGCCATCCCGCGCGCCTGCAGATATTTCAGGAACCTCGCCATGTAGATACCCTGGATCGGCCCGAGCCCCATCGAGACAGTGGGGAATTGCCAGAAATCGGGCATGAGCCACGGGTGGGGATAGGAAGAGATGCCCCCGCCGTCGACCTCGCGGCGGAAATTCAGGAGCTGCTCCTCGGTCAGCCGGCCCTCGAGGAACGCGCGCGCGTAGATGCCCGGCGACGAATGTCCCTGGAAGTAGACCAGATCTCCCCCATGCCCTTCGTGCGGCGCGTGCCAGAAATGATTGAAGCCGATGCCGAACAGGGTTCCGACCGAGGCAAAGCTCGCGATGTGGCCGCCCAGCTCATCGTCCGATTTATTGGCCTTCGCCACCATGACCATCGCATTCCAGCGACAGAACGAACGGATGCGCTCCTCCAGTGCGTGATCTCCCGGGGAGCGTTCTTCCATGTGTACCGGAATCGTGTTGAGATAGGCCGTATTGAGCGAGAAGGGGATGTAGGCGCCCGAACGGCGCGCCTTCTCGACGAGCTTCTCCAGCAGATAATGGGCGCGCTCGGGGCCTTCACGCTCGAGAACCGCCGTGAGCGCATCGAGCCACTCCTGCGTTTCCAGGGCGTCCGGATCGTTGGCGGCGGAGAATTCAGGCAGCGCGGACATGACGTTTCCCTCTCGGCGCGAAGGTATGGGCGGGGGTGTGACTTGCTTTGAGAATCGCTTGAAGCTTACCCTGCCGGCCTTACAGGATCAATTGCACCTTGTCCCATATCATGAAAGAGTATTTCGCATTATACGAAAACGCGCTCCGCGCAATCAAAGAGATCGAGCCAGGCTGGCTGAACCCGGGCGGGGAAACTGCGGATGCTAGAATGCGCGCCTTCCGAGTTCGCCGCGCCGATTCTCCCCATGCAGACCCGCACCATTGACGGCAACGCCATCGCGCGGGAGTTACGCGCGGGGTTGATTCGACGTGTCGCGGCACTCGCCGCTAGGGGTGTGCGTCCCGGCCTCGCGGTGGTACAAGTCGGGGATAGCCCGGCCTCGAGAATCTATGTGCGAAACAAGATCAAGGCATGCGACGAAGCGGGGCTTTATTCAGAGCACGTCGAACTGCCGGCCGACGCGGACGAATCGACGCTGCTCGGGCGTATTCGGATCTTCAATAGCGATGCCCGTATCCACGGCGTTCTGGTACAGCTCCCGCTGCCACCGCAATTTGCAGCACAGCGAGTGCTCGAAGCCGTAGCCCCGGCGAAAGACGTAGACGGATTGCATCCGGCGAACTTGGGCCTCCTGACGGCCGGCAATCCGCGTTTCGTGCCCTGCACGCCGCTTGGCGTGATGAAGATCCTCGAGCACGAGGGGGTGGAGCTGCAGGGTCGACATGCCGTCGTGATCGGCCGCAGCAACATCGTCGGCAAACCGGTGGCCTTGCTGCTCTTGCAAAAACGCGCGACTGTCACCATCTGCCACTCCAGAACGGCCGATCTGGGTGCGATCACGCTCCAGGCGGACATTCTGGTAGTGGCCGCGGGAAAACCCGGGCTCGTCGCGGCCGGCATGGTGAAGCCCGGTGCGGCTGTCATCGACGTCGGCATCAACCGGCTTGCGGACGGAAAACTCGCCGGCGACGTGGATTTCAAGAGCGTACTGGGAGTCGCTTCCCGCATCACGCCAGTGCCGGGCGGAGTCGGGCCCATGACGATCGCAATGTTGCTGGAGAACACGGTAATGTCCGCCGAGCGCGCCTCGGCCACCCGCAACAGCCTCTGAGTTGATGGGGCGAGATTCGATCCCAACCGGAGAACTTTGGCGTTGAACCCGAAAATGACTGTCAATCCGCTGCTCGATTTTTCCGGCTTGCCGCGCTACGGCCTGATCCGGGCGGAACACGTCGGGCCCGCAATCGACCAGCTGCTCGCCGAGAACCGCGCCCTGATCGCCCGGCTCACGGTGCAAGGGGCGGCTGCATCCTGGGACGAGTTCGCCGAGCCCCTGGAAAACGCCAATGAGCGGCTGGGGCGCGCCTGGGGCGCGGTCGCTCACCTGCACGCGGTAGACGACAACGCCGCGATCCGCGATGCCTACAACGCCAACCTGTCCAAAGTCACGCTGAACCGGACCCAACTCGCGCAAAACCTCGGCCTGTATGAAAAGTTCAAGGCTTTGCGCGCCTCGAGCGGGTTCGAGAAGCTGTCCCGGGCGAAGCGCAAAAGCGTCGACAACGACTTGCGCGATTACCGTCTCGGAGGGGCGGAGCTGGCACCGGATGAAAAGCGCCGCTTCACCGAGATCCAGGAGGAACTTGCTGCGCTCGAGGCCAAGTTTTCCGAGAATCTTCTCGACGCGACCAATGCGTTTTCGCTGCTTATCACCGACCCCGAGGACCTGCTCGGTGTGCCGGAGGACGTGGTGGAAGCTGCCAAAGAAGCCGCGCGCAAGGAAGGCAAAGAAGGGTGGAAGCTTACCTTGCACGCGCCGTCCTACGGCCCACTGATGCAATACGCGGAGAATCGCGACCTGCGGGAAAGGCTGTATCGCGCGCACGTCACGCGCGCGAGCGAATTCGGAAATCCTGAGCTCGACAATACCCCGATCATCCTGCGGGAGCTTCGCCTGCGAAAAGAAAAGGCGCGTCTGCTCGGGTACAAAAGCTTCTCGGAATTTTCGCTCGTGCCGAAAATGGCCGAATCGCCCGAGGCCGCGCTCGACTTCCTCAACGACCTTGCCGCGAGGGCACTGCCCCACGCACGCAGGGACTACGCAGAACTGGAGGAGTTCGCGCACGCCGAGCTCGGACTGAAGGAACTCGGAGCCTGGGACGTCGCGTTCGCATCGGAAAAATTGCGGGGGAAACGCTATGCGTTTTCCGATCAGGAGGTGAAGCGGTATTTCTCCGAACCCAAGGTCCTCGAGGGCATGTTCCGGCTTGTCGAGACCCTCTATGGCATTCGCATTGTCGCGGACGAGGCTGAAACCTGGCATCCACAGGTGCGATTTTTCCGGATTACCGACTCGCACGGCGGCCTCATCGGCCAGTTCTATCTGGATCCGTATTCGCGTGAAACCAAGCGGGGCGGCGCATGGATGGATGAGGCGATCACTCGGCAGCGAATCCCCGGCGGTCTCCGGACCCCGGTCGCGCATCTCGTCTGCAACTTTCCCGCGCCGGTCGGGAACAAGCCCGCGCTGTTTACGCACGACGAGGTGATAACCCTGTTTCACGAATTCGGTCATGGGTTGCACCATCTGCTCTCGCGAGTCGACGATCTGGGCGTGTCCGGAATACGCGGCGTCGAATGGGACGCGGTCGAGCTGCCTTCCCAGTTCATGGAGAACTTCTGCTGGGAGCGGGATGTGCTCGCTCGCATGACCGCGCACGTCGACAGCGGGGAACCCTTGCCGCACACCTTGTACGACAAGATGCTCGCGGCAAAAAACTTTCAGAGCGGCATGCAGACCGTGCGCCAGATCGAATTCGCGTTGGTCGACATGCACCTGCACCACGACTACGATCCCGCGGGAGTAAAGGCGCCACTGCAGTTGCTCAATGAAATCCAGGCGAAGGTCGCTGTGGTAATGCCGCCCGAGTACAGCCGCTTCCTCAACAACTTCTCGCACGTCTTCGCAGGGGGCTACGCGGCGGGATACTACAGCTACAAATGGGCCGAAGTGCTCTCCGCCGACGCCTACAGCCTGTTCGAGCAGAACGGCGTGCTCGACCCGGGTACCGGTGCGCGCTTCCGCGATGAGATTCTCGCGGTCGGCGGCAGCCGCCCGGCGCTCGAATCGTTCAGGGCGTTTCGCGGCCGCGAGCCGAGAATCGACGCTCTGTTGCGTCACAATGGTATGATCGCGCCCTGAGGAAGACTACCGCGTGCGCATTCTGTTTGTCGCTGCAGCAATCCTCTCTGCCGTCTGCGCAGACGCCTTTGGGCAGGCCTATCGCTGGGTGGATCAGGACGGCAGGATCCACTATACGCAGACGCCTCCGCCACCCGATGCGAAGGGGGTGCAACGAAAGAGCTTCCGACACGGGCCGGTGGGGACCGTCGATCTGCCTTACGCCACGCAGCTCGCGGCGAAGAACTTTCCCGTGACTCTCTACACCCAGCCGGACTGTGGGGCCGCTTGCGACCAGGCCCGTGCGTTGCTCGTCAAGCGCGCGGTACCCTTCAGGGAAGTCAGCGTGGTCACTCAAAAGGACGCCGACGAGATGAAGAGGCTTTCCGGCAAGAGCGATCTGCCGTTGCTGGTCGTGGGCACCCAGATGCGAACCGGATTTCAGGAAGGCCTGATGAACAGCCTCCTCGATTCAGCCGCCTATCCGTCTTCTGCACCTCCCGCACGGGTCGAAAGGCTGCGAAAGATGGATCCCGAAGTTCCGGCGTCGGCCGAGGCACAGCAGGGCGCGGAGCCGGCGACCGATGCCGCAGCCAGATAGATCGGGGGCGCCGTCTTTCTGAGCAGAGCGTCGATGAAGTTTGCGTCATGGAATGTCAATTCGCTCAAAGTGCGCTTGCCTCATCTGCTCGAATGGCTCGCGCGGCAAGTCCCGCAAATCGTTTGTCTGCAGGAGATCAAGCTCGAGGACGCAAAGTTCCCGGTGGAGGAGATCCGGGCTGCGGGGTATCACTGCGTCTGGTCCGGGCAAAAGACCTACAACGGCGTCGCGATCTTGTCCCGGGACACGCTCGCCGACGTCGCGGCGGGAATGCCTGCATTTCCCGACGAGCAAAAACGTGTCGTCGCCGCAACCGTGGGGGAAGGCGCCGATGCGATCCGCGTCGTGTGCGCCTATGTACCCAACGGACAGGCAGTCGGCTCCGAGAAATACGAGTACAAGCTGAAATGGCTCGCGGCTTTCCGGAGCTGGCTCGACGAAGAGCTGAAACAAAATCCTCGGCTCGCGGTGCTGGGCGACTACAACATCGCGCCCGCCGATGAGGACGTTTACGACCCGAAGCTGTGGGAAGGCCAGATCCTGTGCAGCTCCCGGGAACGGGAAGCCTTTCGGGAGCTCCTTGCTCTGGGATTGAAAGACAGCTTCAGGTTGTTTACCCAGCGGGAGAAATCGTTCACCTGGTGGGACTACCGAATGAACGGGTTCAAACGCAACCTCGGCCTGCGCATCGACCATATCCTGATCAGCTCCGAGCTCGCCTTGCGGTGCCGAGCATCTTCGATCGACATCGAGCCACGGAGACTGGAGCGTCCATCGGACCATGCGCCGGTGATGGCCGAGCTGCAGCTTTAATCGCTATAATCGGATCAGCCGCGGGCAAAAAAATAATCGCGTCGAATCCGGAGCAATCGCGGTATCCAGTCAGGAGGAAGGGACATGGCTTTCAACAAGTTGCTGCGCCAAATCGCCGGGTCGGTTGCGGCGGTTTGCCTCGCGACCGGTGCGTTCGCGCAGACCGCGTACCCGACGAAACCGGTGAAAATCATCGTGCCCTACTCCGCCGGTGGGCCGGCGGACATCTACGCGCGCTTTGTCGGCGACCGCCTGCAAAAAACTCTCGGACACCCTTTCGTGATCGAGAACAGGCCCGGCGCCGGCGCGATCATCGGCACCGACGCGGTGGCGAAATCCAACCCCGACGGGTACACGCTGCTGATGATGTCGAATACGCACACGGTGAACGAATCGCTGTTTGCGAAGAAACCCTACAACCTGATGCGGGATCTCGCCCCCATTTCGCCGATCAACTATTCCGATTTGCTCCTGGTCGTACACCCGTCGGTGCCGGCGCAAACGCTGAAGGAACTGATCGCGCTCGCCAAATCGAAGCCGGGTGCGCTCAATTACGCCTCCTCCGGACCAGGCACCCCCTATCACATGGCCGGAGAGTTGTTCAAAGCGATGGCCGGCATCGACGTCGTGCATGTGCCGCACAAGGGGAGCGCCGAGGCGCGCACCAGTGTCCTCGCGGGCAACGTGCAGATGATGTTCGATGCGATTACCACGATGGCGCAGCTCGCGCAGGCGGGCAAGGTTCGTGCAATCGCCACGTCCGGCAGGACGCGTTCCTCCATCACCCCCGACGTGCCGACCCTGGACGAAGCCGGCCTGCCCGGCTACGACGCGGTGATCTGGCTGGGCATGATGGCCCCGGACGCGACCCCCAAACCGATCATCGACATGCTGAATTCCGAGATCCAGAAAATCGCCAACTTGCCCGATGTGAAGGAAATCTGGGCCAAGCAGGGTGCCGTCCCGATGCGCATGACGCCGGCCGAATTCGGAAAATTCATGGAGCAGGACATCCAGAAGTGGGCGAAGGTCGTGGCATTTTCGGGGGCGAAGGTCGACTAGGACGCGCGCACGGGAGCGCGATCTTCTTGCCCAAAGAACGTCAAAGCCCGTGACCGAACCCCTCCGGCTCATTGTCAACGGGGCCGAAACCGCGCTCGATGTCGATCCGCACACGCCTCTTCTCTACGCGCTGCGCAACGACCTTGAGCTGAAAGGCACGCGCTTCGGCTGCGGCAGCGGCCAGTGCGGCGCATGCTTCGTTCTGATCGACGGCCATCCGGCCCCCGCATGCGACACCCCTTTGTGGTCCGCGGCCGGCAAGAGCATTACCACCGTCGAAGGTTTGGGCGAGGGCGGGCGGTTGCATCCCGTTCAGAGCGCTTTTCTCGCCGAGCAGGCGGCCCAATGCGGGTACTGCACGAGCGGCGTCCTGATCGCCGCCGCTGCGCTCCTGGCGAAAAACCCCAGGCCGACCGAAGGCGAAGTGCGCGCGGCGCTCGACCGCAATCTGTGCCGCTGCGGCTCGCACAACCGCATGGTGCGTGCGGTGTTGCGCGCGGCTGGGGAAACAGCGCCATGAACACCCTCGCCGAAAGCCGGCTCAAGCGGCAGGGAAGCCTCGAGAAAAACCCGAGGCTTTCGCAGTGGCTGCGTGTGCACCGCGACGGCACGGTCTCGATCTACAGCGGCAAAGTCGAAATCGGCCAGGGAATCCTGACGGCCCTTGCGCAGATCGCTGCGGAAGAGCTCGGGATCGCGCTGGAACGTATCCGCATGGTTGCCGCCGATACATCGGTGAGTCCCGACGAGGGCGTCACTTCGGGCAGCCTCTCGATCCAGGATTCCGGTGCCGCGCTGGGCCGCGCCTGCGCGCAGGCGCGCACGTTGCTCCTCGAGCGCGCCGCGGCGCACCTCGGCGTATCGCCCGGTGATTTGCAGGTAAAGGACGGCGCGGTACGGGCGGCAGGCCTTAGCACGACCTTCTGGGAATGCGCGAACGACGCCTTGTTCGACTGCGAGATCGACGAGACAGCGGAATTGAGATCGCCGCGCGACTACCGCGTGGTCGGCAAGCCCGCCGCGCGGCGCGACCTGCCCGACAAGATCGCCGGCCGTCCTCACTTCATTCAGGACATGATGCTGCCGGGAATGCTCTACGGCCGCATAGTTCGTCCGCCGCACAATTTCGCAGGGCTGATCTCGCTCGACGACAGCAAGGTCAAGTCGATGCGGGGGCTTACAGCGATCGTGCGCGACGGCGGCTTTGTCGGAGTCCTTGCCGAGCGCGAAGATGTGGCGATCTCAGCCCAGCGCGCCCTTCGACTGGCGGCGTCCTGGAAGGAGATCGATCCGATGCCCCAGGACGTGCACGCATGGCTCAAAGAGCACGCGGCCGAGCACCGCGTCATCAGTGAGAAAGAAAACGCCGACGTGAAGTCGCGCGGAGTGACGATGCTCGAAGCGTCCTATACCAAACCCTATATATCGCACGCCTCGATCGGGCCGTCCTGTGCGACCGCCCAGATCGACGACGGTAAGCTCATGGTGTGGAGCCACAGCCAGGGGATATTCAACCTGCGCCGCGACCTGGCGCTCGCGCTCGCGATGCGCGAAGACGCGATCGTAGTGCGGCACGTGGAAGGAGCGGGCTGTTACGGGCACAACGGCGCCGACGATGCCGCGCTCGATGCGGCCCTGCTCGCGCGAGCGGCAAGCGGGCGCCCGGTGCAGGTGCAGTGGATGCGCGACGACGAGTTTGCGTGGGCTCCCTGCGGTCCGGCCATGGCCTTGAGCTTGCGGGCGGCACTCGACCCTCAGGGCAATATCGTCGATTGGCAGCACGAGCTCTGGAGCAACGGGCACAGCAGCAGACCCGGACGCTCGCAGGGTCCCGCGCTCGCGGCGGCCTGGCACTTGGCGAGACCGCATGAGCGGCCTTCGGCGATCAATTTGCCGCTTCCGGCGGGCGCCGCGGATCGAAATGCGATTCCGATATACGATTTCCCGAATCAGCGCGTCGTCAATCATTACGTGCACGAAATGCCCGTGCGCACTTCAGCGCTGCGCTCGCTGGGCGCCTATGCCAACGTGTTTGCGATCGAGTCCTTCATGGACGAGCTCGCTCAGGCGGCGGAAATCGATGCGATCGCCTTCCGCCTGCGGCATCTGAAGGATCCGCGGGGCCGCGCGGTCATCGAAGCGGCAGCGCGGCGCGCGGGATGGAGTACCACCTGGAAACCTGCTGAAGGACGCGGCCACGGCATCGGATTTGCGAAATACAAGAACCTTGGCGCTTACTGCGCAGCGATCGCCGAAGTAGAGGTCGGGCGTGAGGTGCGCGTGAATCGGCTGGTTCTTGCGGTCGATGTCGGCCTGGTCATCAACCCCGACGGTGTGATCAACCAGATCGAGGGCGGAGCGATTCAATCGACCAGCTGGACGTTGAAAGAAGAGGTGAAGCTCGACGCCCGCGGTATCGCGAGCCTCGACTGGGAACATTACCCCATCCTGAAATTCAGCGAGGTACCCGCCGTCGAAGTCGAGCTGATCGACCGCCCCGAGCTTCCCGCCGTCGGTGCGGGCGAGGCCGCTCAGGGGCCGACTGCAGCGGCGATCGCAAACGCGGTGGCGCACGCGCTCGGTTTGCGCGTGCGCGAGCTCCCGCTTACCTACGAGAAGATTGCCGCGGCGATAAGTCAGTCGACGTAGTCGTAGGCCGGCAGGGTAAGGAATTCCACGTAGCAATCGTCAGTGGTGATGCCGTCGAAGAGCTTGGCGCCTTCTTTGTATTTGCCCGCATTCCATGCTACGTCGCCGAGAGAAGTCTTCACTTTGGGCAATTCTTCGGCGAGGAGTTTTCTGAACAGCTCCTGGGTGACTTTACGGCCGTCTTGCAGTTTTCCTTTGGGAGAACGCATCCACTGCCAGATCTGAGAGCGCGAGATCTCGGCGGTGGCCGCATCCTCCATCAGATTGAATACCGGCACGCAACCGTTCCCAGCGAGCCACGCCCCCAAATACTGGATTCCGACCGAGATATTGTTGCGCAGGCCGGCCTCGGTGATCGGCCCCTCGGGCCGGAAGTCGAGCAGGTCCTTTGCCGTGACGGTCACATCCGGACGCTGCCTGTCGTATTGGTTCGGCCGCGGCATATGCTCATCGAACACCGCTTTCGCGATCGGCACCAGACCCGGGTGCGCGACCCAGGTTCCGTCGCATCCGTCGCTCACTTCGCGAAGCTTGTCCTCGCGAACTTTCGCGAGCGCGGCTTCGTTGGCCGCAGGATCATTCTTGATCGGGATCTGCGCCGCCATTCCGCCCATGGCCGGAGCGCCGCGCCTATGACAGGTCTTCACCAAGAGCAGCGCGTAGGCGCGCATGAAAGGCGCAGTCATCGTCACCTGGGCGCGATCGGCAAGACAAAACTCACGGTTCGAGCGGAACTTCTTGATGCAGGAAAAGATGTAGTCCCATCGGCCGATGTTGAGTCCCGCGGAGTGTTCGCGCAGCTCCCACAGGATCTCGTCCATTTCGAACGCCGCAACCACCGTCTCGATCAGCGCTGTGGCTTTGATCGTTCCATGCGGCACGCCCAATTCCTCCTGGGCGAACTTGAAAATATCGTTCCAAAGCCGCGCCTCGAGATGGGACTCCATCTTCGGCAGGTAGAAATACGGCCCAGTGCCGCGCGCAAGCAGTTCTTTGGCGTTGTGGAAAAAATACAGCGCGAAGTCGAATATCGCGCCCGAAACGGACTTCCCATCCACAAGCAGGTGTTTTTCGTTCAGATGCCAGCCACGCGGCCGCGGAATGAGAACTGCCACCTCGCTCTTCAACCGGTATGTCTTTCCCTCTTGTACGAAGCTGATGCTCCCGCGCACGGCATCGTGCAGGTTGACCTGGCCTTCGATCATGTTGCTCCAGGTGGGGCAGTTGGCATCCTCGAAATCCGCCATGAAAGTAGAGGCCCCCGAGTTGAGCGCGTTGATCACCATTTTGCGGTCGGTCGGCCCGGTGATCTCCACGCGGCGGTCCAGCAAATCCTTCGGCTGCGGTGCGATCGTCCATTCTTTGGCGCGAAGCACCGCGGTTTCTGGAATGAAATCGGGGGATTTGCCGGCGTCGAATTCTCTCTGGCGCATCGCGCGCAGTGTGAGCATGTCCTGGCGGCGCGATTCGAAGGCGCGATGCAGCCCGGCGACAAAGCTCAGGGCGGCGGGTGTCAGGACCTGCGCCGTCCCGGACACGGCGGGCGCGCGGATTTCGACCCCCGCCGGAAGGGCTGCCCTCTGGGTGCCAACTGAAGGTGCAATGTTCAACGCGTTCCCCGATCAAGCTTATACCATTCCAACTATTGCGCGTCGGCGGGAGTCTCCTCTCCGATACCCAGCTCGCCGATCTTTCGGGTAATCGTGTTGCGGCCTATTCCAAGCAGACCCGCCGCCTCGATGCGCCGGCCGCCGGTATGCGCGAGAGCTTTTGCAATCAGGGTCTTCTCGAAACTCCTGGACAGGTCTTCCATGATGTTCGTTTCGCCGCTTACCAGCCTGCGATCGGCTTCCCGTCCCAGCGCCGCGAGCCACTCGCCCGAGGGCGCCGCGGCATCCTCGCGGAGCTCCGGCGGAAAGTCACCGACCTCGATGACCTGAGTGGGTGACATCACGGTGAGCCAGTGACACACGTTTTCGAGCTGACGTACGTTGCCGGCGAGATTCTGCGCCGAGAGGTAGACCATCGCCGGATCCGATAGGCGCTTGGCCTCCACACCGAGCTCCCGGGCCGATTTTGCGAGGAAGTGTCGCGCAAGCAGCGGAATATCTTCGCGGCGTTCGCGCAGCGACGGCAGCCTCAGCCGGATCACGTTCAGCCGGTGATACAAGTCCTCACGAAACAAGCCTTCGCGGACCCGTGTTTCCAAATCCTGATTGGTCGCGGCGATGACGCGGACACTCGCGCGAATCGGCTGATGGCCGCCGACCCGGTAGAAAGTTCCATCGGACAATACGCGCAACAAGCGCGTTTGCAGCTCGGCCGGCATGTCGCCGATCTCGTCCAGGAACAGGGTGCCGTCTTCGGCCTGTTCGAAGCGACCTCGTCGCAGGGCCTGTGCCCCCGTGAAGGCGCCGCGCTCATGGCCGAAGAGCTCCGATTCCAGAAGGTCTTTCGGCATTGCGGCGGTATTTATCGCGATGAACGGCTTGTCTGCCCGCGGACTATGGCGGTGCAACGCTCGCGCCACAAGTTCCTTGCCTGTTCCAGACTCGCCGGTGATCAGGACCGTGGCGCTCGACTGCGACAAGCGGCCGACTGCGCGGAACACCTCCTGCATCGACTGTGCTTGGCCGAGGATATCCGGCGTACCGGTCGACGACTCCTCGGCTTCATTCTCCCGCATGCTCTCGCCGAGCGCGCGGCGGATGAGCTCGACCGCCTGGTCAACGTCGAATGGCTTGGGCAGATATTCGAACGCGCCACCCTGGAACGCCGCCACCGCCGACTCCAGATCGGAGTAGGCGGTCATGACAATGACCGGAAGATCGGGGAAACGCTGCTTTAGGGTTTGCAGCAGCTCCAGGCCCGAGGTGCCGGGCATGCGGATGTCTGAAACGAGCACCTGCGGGGCGCCGGTCGTGTCGAGCGCCTCCATGGCCTCAGTCGCCTGCGCAAAGGTCTTGAAGGGAATGCCTTCCCGAGCAAGCGCCTTCTCGAACACCCAACGGATGGAGCGATCGTCATCGATGACCCAGACAGGTCTCATCATGGTCTCTCAGCGAAGCGGCAGTACGATGCGGAAGCTGGTTCTTCCCGGCTGGCTATCGCATTCCACCACCCCGTGGTGCTGCTGCACGAAAGTCTGCGCGAGCGTCAGGCCGAGCCCGGTCCCGCCCTCACGGCCGGATACCAGCGGATAGAAAATCTGTTCGCGGATTTCCGCCGGCACACCCGGTCCGTTATCGACTACTTGCAATTCTAATGCCAGCCTGTGAAAGCGCCGGGCGAGCGTCACTTGGCGGGCGACCCGGGTGCGCAGGGTGATTTCACCCCGGCCCTGATGCCCCGGCCCAAGGTCTGCATGGGCTCCCAGTATGGCTTGCGCGGCATTGCGCGCGATATTGAGCACGGCCTGGATGAGTTGCTCCGGGTCGCCGCGAAACTCGGGCAGGCCCACGTCGTAGTCGCGTTTCACCCCGATGCCCTCCGGAAACTCGGCAAGAACAAGGCTGCGCACTCGTTCACATACCTCGTGGATGTTCATCGGCACCTGGTTCGGGGGGCGATGCGGAGTGAGAAGTCGGTCCATGAGGGCCTGCAGCCGGTCGGCCTCCTTGATGATTACCCGGGTGTATTCGCGCAGGCTCGGCCGGTCGAGTTCACGCTCGAGGAGTTGAGCCGAACCGCGCAACCCCCCCAGGGGATTCTTGATTTCATGGGCCAGGTTGCGAATCAGCTCCCGGTTGGCCCGGTGCTGGGTCATGCGTTGCTCTTCTCGTTCGATGCGAAGCCTCTGGTCGATCGGCCGAAGCTCAAGCAGCAGAGCAGCCGGCGGCAGCTCGACTGGCGTAACGATGCAGTCGATGTGCAGGGGCTCCTGACCCGTGGGCACGAGGATCAAGTTCTGATCAGCGAAGCCGCGCTCCTCGCGAATGGCTTGATGCAGCAGGCCAGCTAGGGAGCCCGAGTCCGCGAAAAGTCCCGGAAAAGGCTGGTCGAGGATGCTCTTACGGCTGGCCGCGAGCAGCGTCTCTGCCGCGGGGTTGACGTACTTCACACGGAGTGCCCGGTCGAGGAGCACCACGGCCGTAGCGAGCCAGTCCAGCCCCGGTGAGGCTGCGGCATTCATGCGCTGGACCCGTTTCGGGAACTGGGGTCCCCGCACCGCCGCGCATGCATGCCGCGCGGCGCCAAGTGAGCGCCCGCCCCCTGCCCAGGCCGAGCTGCTTGATTCGTGGGAGCGGCGCGAGTCGCCCTTATTTGAGGCGACCGAGCTCGCCGCGAAGTTGCTCGATATTCTTCGTGTGCTGGCTGACTTCTTCCTGGTATGGCTTCAATCGTTCCAGCACCCGGGCGTAGTTGCGCTCGTCGCCTTCGCGAATTCCTTCCTGCTCGGCGAGTTTCTGGCGGGCGCCGGAAAGCAATTGCTGTTCGTTCTGGAGCTCCGACTCGAGGATCTTGCGGCGATTCTCGCTGCGTGCGGAAGGACTGTCCGATGCGCTTGGGAATTGTGAGGCCCGCCCGGGAACCTGCGCCGGCACAACAGACACCTCCTTGCTCACCAAAGTGCAGTTCTTGCCGACCGTGTCGCGTTTGACATTGGTATAGGTCGGGCGCCCGCTCGCGTCGGGGCATTTGTAGACCTCGCTCTGAGCGTGACCACAAGGCGCCGCCAGCGCGAGAAAAACCCAGCCGATCAGTTGCTTGTTCAATACCATGGCCCCCCCCGACCCCAGTGGGAACTTTAAGTGTAGGCCAAAACAACTCTGATTTCAAATGAAAAAGGACGAAATGCCCGACCTCGGGCACTTCGTCCCCCCCATATTTGGATTGGATTCCCGACCCGGAACCACCGAACGTCTGGGTGACGCCTTTCCTTACGAGCTGTAGTACATGTCGAACTCGACCGGATGGGTGGTCATACGAAAGCGCGTGACCTCCTCCATCTTGAGGGCGCAGTAGGCGTCGAGCATGTCATCGGAGAACACGCCACCCTTGGTGAGGAATTCGCGATCCCTGTTCATCTGGTCGATCGCCATATCGAGCGAGGAACACACGTTTTGCACCTTCTTTGCCTGCGCCGGGGGCAGGTCGTACAGATTCTTGTCGATTGGATCGCCAGGATGGATCTTGTTCTGCACCCCGTCGAGCCCCGCCATCAACATAGCGGCGAACGCCAGATACGGGTTCGTCGTGGGATCGGGAAAGCGCACTTCCACGCGGCGCGCCTTGGGATCGGTCACGAGCGGAATCCGGCACGCCGCAGACCGATTGCGAGAGGAATAGGCCAGATTGATCGGCGCCTCGAATCCCGGCACCAAACGCTTGTAGGAGTTGGTACCGGGATTGGTGATCGCGTTCAACGCCTTGGCGTGTTTGATGATGCCGCCGATATAGTAGAGCGCGAAATCCGAAAGACCCGAGTAGCCGTTCCCAGTGAAAAGATTCTTGCCGTCCTTCCATACTGACTGATGAACGTGCATCCCCGACCCGTTGTCCCCGACAATGGGCTTGGGCATGAATGTGGCGGTCTTGCCGTATGAGTGAGCGACGTTCCAGACCGTGTACTTGAGGATTTGCATCCAATCGGCGCGCTTCACCAGGCTGTTGAACCTGGTGCCGATTTCGTTTTGCCCGGCGGCGGCCACTTCATGGTGATGCACTTCGCATTCCACGCCTTGCCCCTCCAGCGCGAGCACCATGGCGTTACGGATGTCTTGCAGGGTGTCGGCCGGCGGCACGGGGAAATAGCCACCTTTGACCGGTGCGCGGTGCCCCATGTTGCCACCCTCGTACTCCTCGCCCGAAGACCACGGCGCTTCCTCGGACTTGATCTTCACGAAGCAACCGGACATGTCCACGTTCCAGGTCACTGAGTCGAAAATAAAGAACTCGGGCTCCGGGCCGAAATAGGCCGTATCGCCCAATCCGGTCGATTTCAGGTAAGCCTCAGCGCGCTTGGCGATAGTGCGCGGGTCACGGTCATATCCTTTGCCGTCGGAGGGTTCGACTGCGTCGCAAGTGAGATTTAGCACCGGTTCATCGGTGAACGGATCCATCCGCGCAGAATCCGGATCCGGCATCAGCAGCATGTCCGAAGCCTCGATGCCCTTCCATCCCGCGATCGAGGAGCCGTCGAAGAAATGTCCGCTTTCGAACTTGTCCATGGTGAAAGCCTTGACCGGCACGGACACGTGCTGCTCCTTACCGCGGGTGTCGGTAAAGCGCAGGTCCACGAACTTGACCTCCTTGTCCTTGATCATTTTCATGACGTCATTGGCAGACATTGCCATTGCAGGATCTCCTCAGGTTTCGGATTGTTGGTTAGAAAAGGGGGAACAGTGCGCCAAAACAGCAGATTCCATGCCATCCAGCATGAAAAAGCAGCCCGTTGTGTCACAAAGGGGCTATCGGGATAATCTTCTAGGCAGGCGCACCAAATCGGCGCGAAGCACTCATTATGCGCACCGAGCCAGTGCGAGGCAAGACCCGGCATTTTTCGCAACACGATATAAACTAGGTATTCTCGGATTTCTTCGAAAACCCTATGCCACCCCTTACCGTCAGCGACATTCTCGTGCGCGCAAGAGAACGGGCAAAGCAGATGAACCTGCCTTACGCCGGAGCGCTCCTTCCAGCTGAAGCGCAGGTACTGCTTGAACAAGTTCCAGCAGCGAAGCTGATCGATGTGCGCACTCAGGCCGAATGGGAGTATGTCGGACACGTTCCGAATTCAGTGCTGGTCGAATGGAATACCTATCCGACCGGCCAGCACAATCAGCAGTTCGTCCAAGAGCTTGAGTCGAAGGTTCCGAAAACAGATGCGCCCGTGATGTTCCTGTGCCGTTCCGGAGCAAGGTCGCATCAAGCCGCCGTTGCCGCCACCCGATCTGGCTACGCCAATTCGTTCAATGTCCTCGAGGGATTCGAGGGGGACAAGGACGCCGAGGGTCACCGCAACAGCGTCGGGGGCTGGCGATTCGCCGGTCTTCCCTGGACCCAGGGGTAGGCGCATTCCTTGCAAGCGACTCCTCTGGACCCTTTGCCCGCAGGCCCCGAGCCTCACCCTGAGTCGACTTGCCCCAGTAACCGGACGCGACGGCTCCCAGGTTTCTCCCTGATCAACCAGAACAAATTAACTCCAGGAGGCTACATGAATCGCAGAAAGTTCCTTTCCCGCGCCGGATTCGGCGTGATTTCGACCGCAGCAGCCGCGCAAGCCGTGGCGCAGACTCCGGCGCTGCCCGAAGTGCGCTGGCGCTGTGCATCGAGCTTTCCGAAGAGCCTGGACACCATCTACGGAGGCGGCGAAACCATTGCCAAGCGCGTCGCCGCGATCACCGGCGGCAAGTTCCAGATCCGCGTGTTCGGCGCGGGCGAGATCGTGCCCGCCTTCGGCACGGTCGACGCTGTGCAACAGGGAACCGTTGAATGCACTCACACGGCGAGCTATTACTTCGTCGGCAAGAACAAGACCTTCGCCTTCGACACAACCCTGCCCTTCGGCATGAACCAGAGACAGCAGAACGCCTGGATCTACTACGGCGGCGGCCTTGAACTGGTACGCGCGTTCTTCCGCGATTTCAACATCATCTCCTTCCCGGCCGGCAATACCGGTTGCCAGATGGGCGGCTGGTTCAGGAAGGAAGTGAAGACCGTCAAAGACCTGAAGGGCGTCAAGATGCGTATCGCCGGACTGGGCGGTGAGGCGATGGCACGGCTCGGCGCGGTGCCGCAGCAGATCGCTGGCGGCGACATCTATCCCGCGCTCGAGCGCGGCACCATCGACGCGGCGGAATGGGTCGGCCCCTACGACGACGAGAAACTCGGCTTCTACAAGATCGCGCCGCACTACTACTACCCAGGCTGGTGGGAAGCCGATTCGATGTACTCGCTCTTCGTCAACATCAAGGAGTGGGACAAGCTGCCGAAGGAGTACCAGGCCGCCGTCGAGGCCGCCTGCTACGAGGCGAACATCGACATGATGGCCAAGTACGACTTCCAGAACCCGCAGGCCCTGCAGCGGCTGGTGAAGAACGGCGTCAAGCTGCACGCGTTCTCGCCGGAAATCATGAAGGCCGCGCACAGGGCCGTGTTCGAAATGTACGAGGAAGAGGCGGAAAAGAATCCTTCGTGGAAAAAGATCTACGAACCGTGGAAGAAGTTCCGCGAGGAAGAATTCCTCTGGCACCGCGTCGCCGAGCAGAATCTGACGACCTTCCTGCTCACCAACCCGACCAATCCGGCCGCGAAGAAGTAGCTGCTGCGTGCCTTAGAAGCCCCGCCGCGGCGGGGCTTCTCTTTGAGACCTCGTCGCAATCGGGACGACGACCCGGGCGGCGCAGCTGCCGAAGACGTCACTTTTGCTGATTCAACATCCTCTCGATCTCGCTCGTGGCGTCGTCCTTCCCGCCGCCGGGCTTTGACGCGTCTCCAGGCCCGCCCGCCGGCGCTTCGGGAACGACCGGCATGTCGAGCTGACGGCGTATCTCGTCCGCGCCGGTGCCGCTGATCGCCCCCGAAGCCTTGGAAACGTGGCTGGTGACGATACCGGGGAACGCGATGACGATCGCGACCATCAGGATCTGGATGCACACGAAGGGGATCGCACCCCAGTAGATATCGGAAGTCTTGATGTCCTTCGAGGCAACGCTCCTCAGGTAGAACAGCGCGAAGCCGAAGGGCGGGTGCAGGAACGAGGTCTGCATGTTGACCGCGAGCAGCACGCCGAACCAGACGAGGTCGATCCCGAGCTTCTGCGCCACCGGAGCGAGCAACGGCACCATGATGAAGGCGATCTCGAAGTAGTCGAGAAAGAAAGCAAGGAAAAAGATCATCAGGTTGACCACGATCAGGAAGCCGAGCGCGCCGCCCGGCAGCCCCGTCAGCAGATGCTCCACCCAGAGATCGCCGTTTACGCCGCGAAACACCAGACTGAACACCGTTGAGCCGATCAGTATGAAGATGACGAAGCTCGTCATGTTCGCGGTGTAGTCCACCGCCTGCCTGAGCAGCTTCCAGTCGAGCCGGCGTTTGACCAACGCCATGATGATGGCGCCGCTTGCCCCCATCGCGCCGCCTTCGGTCGGCGTCGCCACGCCGATGAAGATCGTTCCCAGCACCAGGAAGATCAGCACCAGCGGCGGGACCATCGAGGTAAAGACCTTGATCATCAGCGCGCCGCCGTGCAGCGTGCGCGCCTCGGGCGGGCAGCCCGGCGCCGCCTTCGGATCGAAGATCGACACGGCAAGCACGTAAAGCGCATAGAAACCGGTGAGGGTCAGTCCTGGCACGAGCGCGCCTTCATAGAGATCGCCGACCGATGCGCCCATTTGATCGGCCAAGACGATCAGCACCAGGCTCGGCGGGATGATCTGCGCAAGCGTCCCCGAGGCCGCGATGACGCCGCTCGCCAGCCGTTTCGAATAGCCGTAGCGCATCATTACCGGCAGCGAAATCAGTCCCATGGCGAGCACCGAGGCCGCGACCACGCCGGTGGTCGCCGCGAGCAGAGCGCCGACAAAGATCACCGCGTAGGCGATCCCGCCGCGAATCGCACCGAATACTTGTCCGATGGTGTCAAGCAGGTCCTCGGCCATGCCGCTGCGCTCGAGGATGAGCCCCATGAAAGTGAAGAATGGAATCGCGAGCAGGGTCGAGTTCGACATGATGCCCAGAACGCGCTCGGGCAGCGCCTGCAGGAGCGAAGGATGGAGCAGATCGAGCTGCATGCCGATCAACCCAAAAAACAATCCGTTCGCCGCGAGAGAAAACGCGACCGGATATCCGAGCAGCAGGAATACGACCAAACCGCCGAACATCAGGGGCGCCATCAGTTCCAGGGACATCAGAGCGCGCCCCCTTTGCGTTCCGCCGGATACGGCACGAGTCCTTTTAGAAAGGCGATCCTTTTGATGACCTCGGACACCCCTTGGAGCGCGAGCAAAGCAAAGCCGACCGGGATGAGCAGCCGGATCGGCCAGCGGATCAGCCCGCCGGGATCGGAGGAATGCTCACCGATCAGCCAGGAATTCATGAGCGACGGCCAGCTGTACCAACCGATAATCACGACAGCCGGAAGCAACATGAACAGCCCGCCGAAAATATCGATCCACGCCTGCGCGCGCTGCGAGAGCTTTCCCGATATGACGTCGATGCGCACGTGGTCGTTGCGCTTCAGCGCCCACGCGGCGACGAGGAGGAACATGGCGGAATTGAAGTACCACTGGATCTCGAGCCACGCGTTCGAGCTCATGTTGAAGGTGTAGCGGAATATCGCGTTCACCGTGCAGACGATCACGGCAAGTAATCCGAACCAGGCGGCGATCCTGCCGATCCACTCGTTTGCCGCGTCGATCACGGATGAGAATCGCAGCAATGCGTTCATGTCGGCTATCAATGGTCCGGGAGAGGTGGGGTCTAGTTTGTCGAAAGCATGCGCAAAGCACAATTGATGCAAGTCAAGCTGGCCGCCTTGGCATCGTGCACTCCGACTCGCGCAGCGATCCGCTATCCGGCGGCTGCTCCGCCGTTTTCTATCCCGCCGACCAGCTCACCAACCCAGTCCAGGACGTCACGAGCACAGCGACGCCGAAAGCGATGCGGTACCAGGCGAAAGGAGTGAAATCGTGGCTGGCGATGTAGCGCAACAGCCAGCGCACGCATAGGAAGGCGGATGCAAATGCAGTAATCGACCCCACTGCGAACATCCCAAGATCGCCCGAATCGAAGAGTGCCCGATTCTTCCAGAAATCATAAGCGCCGGCAGCGATGAGCGTAGGCACCGCGAGGAAAAACGAGAACTCGGTCGCGGCGCGGCGCGAAAGCCCGAAAATCATTCCGCCGATGATGGTTGCACCGGATCGCGAGGTGCCCGGGATCAGAGCGAAGGCCTGCGCAATTCCGACTTTCAGCGCGTCCTTCCAGGTCATGTCGTCCACGCTTTGAATCAGCGCAGAGCGTTGGCGTCTTTCCACCCAAAGAATGACGAATGCGCCGACGATGAAGGCCAGAGCGACGGGCACGGCGTGAAACAGATA
>Ga0137412_10000881_pt1 | contig 22405 bp, 22 predicted proteins | sample CZODoug2_1_16fun_FD_122160 | JGI IMG/M metagenome (GOLD analysis project Ga0137412, IMG submission 122160) | Vadose zone soil fungal communities from Angelo Coast Range Reserve, California, USA - CZODoug2_1_16fungal (Hybrid Assembly) | ecosystem: Environmental > Terrestrial > Soil > Vadose zone... | reverse complement strand
CGCGATGCAGGGCGAGCTGACGCGGCTCTGGCAGCGTCGCGGCTTCACCGTCCTGATGGTGACGCACGACGTCGAGGAGGCGCTGCTGCTGTCGAACCGGGTGATCGTCTTCAGCGACCGGCCGGCGCGCCTGCGCGCCGACCTCGCCGTCGATCTGCCCTATCCGCGGCACCGCGATCATCCGGAGCTGCTGCGCCTGCGCCGCGAGGCGCTCGGCCTGCTCGGGCTGGGAGGCGACTGGTAGATCGCGCGGCGTACGTCGGCGCGCGCCCTGACCGCGGGTCTACGCGAACCTGTTCTCGATGACTCCGACTCCGTCGATCTCGATGCGCACGACGTCTCCGGTGCCAAGGTAGCGCGGCGGCTTCATGCCCATCCCAACCCCCGCCGGCGTGCCGGTGGCAATCACGTCTCCCGGGTAAAGCGTGATGCCGCGCGAGCAGGTTTCGATCAGGGTCGGTATGTCGAAGATCATGTCCTGTGTCAGGCCGTCCTGGCGAAGCTCTCCGTTGACCCAGCAACGAACGCGAGTTGCGGTTCCGTCCAGTTCGTCTGCCGTGGCGATCCACGGGCCCATGGGGCAGAACGTGTCGAAAGACTTGCCGAGATCCCATTGCTGGTGTCGCGATTGCACGTCGCGGGCCGTCACGTCGTTCAGGATGGTGTAGCCGAACACGTGGCTCATGGCCTCGGCCTTCGCGATGTTCCGGCCGCCCTTGCCGATCACGACGGCAAGCTCGGCTTCATAGTCGATCTGGCTGGAGATGCCGTGGGGCATGCGCACCTCATCGCGAGGCCCGACGACGCACTCGGGAACCTTGGTGAACACGATGGGCCAGGATTCGGGGTTGGCGTCGTTGTTCTTGAACACCGATGTCGCGAGTTCGCGGGCATGGGCGTGATAGTTGCGTCCGACGCACCACAGATTGCGCAGCGGCTTCGGCAGCGGAGCCTCGAGCCTGACCGTCTCGAGAGGAAGGCTTTCACCCTCGACATCGGGAAATCGTGCCCCGATCGCAAGCGCCTGTATGACCGCGAGCGCCCCGGTCTCCGCCTGCCCGGGCGTCGGGACCAAGGGCGTGATCCGTGCTCCGTCGGCCGAGATCAGGCCCACGCCTCGCCGGTCTTCGGCGCTGAAAGTCGCGATTCGCACGGCCCGCTCCTCTAGCCCTGACGCATGGCGCCTGAGGGATCGGCGAACGCGATAGCCTCGATCTCGATCAGGAATTCCTCCTTCACCAGCCGATCGACGATCAGCAGCGTGTTGGGCGGAAATTGCGAGCCGCCGAACAGTTTCGGGAACGTCTCGGCCCGAATCTTCATGAAGCTCTCGATATCCTGCGAATGGACGAGATAGGTCGTGAACTTGATCACGTTGTTGAAGCCGAGGCCCGTGCCTTTGAGAACGGCGCCCATATTGTCGAGCACCTGCTTCATCTGGGCGGCGAAGTCGTTCTTGCCCACCACGCTGCCGTCGAGTCCGACCGAAAGCTGCCCGGCGATATAGAGCGTCCGTCCGGCCGGCACGTCCGTGGCATGCGAGTAGAGGCCTTGCGCGGGGCAGGTGTTCTGGGGGTTCAGGTAGCTGATGGTCGTCTGCTGCATCATCTTCACTCGTCTTGTGGCTGGAGGGATATCGAACGCCTAGTGCGCGGCGCCGGCGTTTGAGGGGCTCAACAACTCGATCTGGAAGCCGTCCGGATCGGTCACCGTGAGGGAAGGGCCATCGGCGGTGTCGGCGAATCGGGCCGCCACGTCCTTTGCACCCAGGGCCTTGCCGGCGGTGGCGAGGTCGCAATCGGCGGTCACGACGAACGAGAACTTCTGCAGGCCCGTCTTTCCGCTTTCGGGAGTCTCGACCAGGATCAGATCCTGGCCGCCGGCCGCGGCAGCTTGCTCAAGCGCGCCTAGACTCCTCGAGAACCGCACTTATTCAACGACTTGCCTTGGGCGGCCGTTGCGGCGCGGCATGCGCGGAAATTGGTCCATGCCGGGCCACCTCCCGCTACATCGGAAGCGTCCGGATTTCTCGTAGTTTGTCGCGAAGGTCCCGCGTCGTCATAGAGTCCGCCGCTGGCCTATCGCCGTTCTCACCAAGCGGCGACGCCACTATGGCTTGATTGACAGTATCCAGCAATTCGCCCGCCCGCTCGAAATTCTTGGCTTTGATCTGGTCGAGCGCCTGGGTCAGCACATCTGCTTCGTGAGGCGTCGGCGAACGCTCCCGGGTGTCGATACGATCTATGGCCGCGTCGAAGCGCCGATAGACGCTCTCGACAAAGAACTCATCTTCCATGGCTGATCACCTAATCCTGTTTTCCACTCCAATGCCGCCCACCCTGCTCGATCAGCATCGGGCTAGCTCATCCAGCGAGTCAGTATGGGCCGATCAAAGTGATGGGCTAGGGGCATTAGCAGGTGGGAGCGCGACCTCGCCGCCGCAAGTAAACACTTCGCGCGGAAGTGTCGAGCCCTCGCCCAACATTGAGCCGCTGCATGCAGTGCATGCTGGTTAGCCGTTCAGCCCTTGTGCGGCGCGAAAAAATTACCGTGCGTCCATCGTGCAGCGAACCCGCTTGACGTTCCCGAGCAATGTTGTGGCGTATGTCTGCCGGCCTTCATGAGACGTGGAGCGGTAGATCGGGCGAGACAGGCGCCCCAATCGACGCCACGCTCTAGTTTCCGGGGGCGCCGTCAGCCGATACGAGGTCTCCGAGCGGCAGCCACTTCTCTCCATTGAACCTCGTCATCCGCGCCTTGCGGATCGGCGTGTAATCATCGGGCGCGTAGCCAACCGTGACGCCCGGTAACAGCAGCGGCAGCTCGATGTTTTGGAGCGTTGTCGCCTGCTTGAGCAAGTTCTCTCGGCTCAGGTCATTTCCGCAGTTGCGAAGAATGATCTCCGTAATTTTCGACATCATGTACGAGACGCCGGCGGTGGGATCCAGCGCCGCTTCTTGCGGGGCCCATTCCTTCATGAACGTCATGTACTCGTTCATTCCCGCATCGTTGGCCCATTCCGGGTCACCGGGCGTCTTCATGAATTGCAAGCTGACGATGTCCTTGGACTGTTCAAGGCCCGCCGGCTTCAGCACGGCTTCAACGGACGTGACCGCATTGATTGCCAGGTGCAGCGGCTTCCAGTTGAGGTCTGCGATCTTTCGGATCGCCTGGGCGGCAAACTTGGAAGTGGTCACGTTGAAGATCGTATCGGCCCCCGAGTTCTTGAGCTGGATGATTTGGCTTTCGACGGTCGGGTCGGTTACGTCATAGGACGACGTTTGCACGATCATCTTGTCCGCTTTGCTGCCGAGCGCATCACGGAACGCCTTCAGATATCCCTTTCCGTAGTCGTCGTTTTGATACAGCACACCAACCTTGGCATCGGGTTTCGTGGATAGCAGATACTTGGCGAGGATCTGCGCTTCAGTGGTCTGCAGGATGTAGAACGGCGTCGACCACTTGTTCATTTTGGGGTCGCCCCAGCGGGGGGCGCCGCTCGAGATGAGCAAGTGCGGCACCTTGCGATCGTTGAGGTACTTGGCGACGGCAATATTCGGTGTTGTGCCAACCGAGCCGAAGAAGCCCAGGACCCGTTCGCTCTCCACGAGCTCGCGCGCCCGCTCGAGGGCTTTGGGCGGACTGTAGCCGTCGTCCAGCGAGATGAGTTTGATCTTGCGCCCGTTGATGCCGCCCTGCGCATTGATCTTGTTCATATAGGCAAGATCGACGCGGCCCTGGATGCTCCAGGCCGACACGGGACCGCTGTAGGGTTGCGTCTGCCCGATCTTTATCTCCGTGGCAGTCACGCCCGGGCCGTTATTCTGCGCATACGTGCTGGTCGCCGAAAAAGCGAGGAGAGCCGCCAACGGCCCGAACGCGCGACGAAGCCCAACCATTCCGTCCTCCCTATTGATTCCTTTGGCGTGCTCTTCTGCCAGGCACGACGATCGACGATGCGATGATCGTATGGGGCGCGCAACGCGGCTGAACCGGTCGGCGCGATTCATCATGCATGTGATGCGGTGCGACGCGAGTGCTCCATCACATCTCTGATGAATACGTTGCAGCCCGTTGCCGTTGTTGCGTCGTCATCTGCGCTGCTTCAGCGTCTGACGGTCAGACGCATGGGGCATACGCAGGATGGCCAAAGTCAGCGAACATCGGTTTGACGGACGCGTGGCCGTGGTCACCGGTGCAGGTGCCGGTCTCGGGCGGCAACACGCGCTCGAGTTGGCCCGACGTGGCGCCAAGGTAGTCGTAAACGATGTCGCCAAAAGTCCGAATGGAACGCCGATTGCCGAGAAAACGGCGGCGGAATTGCGCGCGCTCGGCGCTGAGGCGCTCGCCGATACCGCAAGCGTTGCCGATGAAGCCGCCGTGGAAGCAATGATCGAGCGCGCTGTCCATGCGTTCGGCAGCGTCGACATTCTGGTCAACAACGCCGGCAACGCGATCACCAAGCCGATCTGGAAGTTGTCGACCGCGGACATGAGAGCCGTGCTCGACGTGCATCTGTTCGGCACGTTCTGGAGCATGCGAGCGGCACTGCCGCACATGCGTGCGCGAGGCTACGGACGCATTGTCAATACCGCCTCGGCGCTCGGGGCGTTTGGCGCTCCGCACTCAGCTCCGTATGTGGCGGCGAAAGCCGGCATTATCGGCCTGACGCGTACCGCGGCGCTGGATAATTCCGGCGTCGACATCCGCGTCAACGCGATTGCGCCGATTGCCTATACCGCGCTGGCGAAGGACTTCTTCGACCATCATCCGACGGTGAACGTCGAGAAGCTGTCGACGGCCACCGTGTCCCCGGTCGTCCTGTATCTGGCGCATGAGACCTGCGCCTTGAATGGCGAACTGCTCAGCGTGGCCGCCGGCCGCGTTGCGCGCATCTGCATGATTACGGCACCGGGCCTGTACAGCGAGCACCTCACGAGCGAGCAGGTCGCCGAGAACCTGGAAAAGATAATGGACCCGACCGGATACATCGTTCCGGCCAAGTCCATGGACCAGTACCAGCTGCTGAAACTCAACTAGCTCACCCATGGCCGCCGCATCTTCCGCTCTCGCGTCCGACGTACCGCGCCCGTTTGGAGCGCTGAGCGATATCAGGATCATCGACCTCACGCAGATGCTCGCGGGGCCCTACGGCACGATGGTGCTCGCTGACCACGGTGCGGAGGTGATCAAGATCGAGGGGCTGGACGGTGACGTCACGCGCTCGGCCGGCCCTTACCGCGACGGCGATAACGTCCAGGCGCTCGGCGGCTACTTCCAGAGCGTCGACCGCAACAAGCGAAGCGTCTGTCTCGATCTGAAGACCGAAGAAGGCAAACGGATCTTCAAGGACCTTGTGAAAACGGCCGACGCCGTGACGGAGAACTTCCGCGCCGGCGTCATGGACAGGCTCGGATTGAGCTACGAAACGCTTCGCGAGATCAATCCGCGCCTGGTCTACGGCGCATTGCGTGGCTTTGGCGATCGGCGCACAGGCCACTCCCCCTACCAGGACTGGCCGGCATACGACGTCGTTGCCCAGGCCATGGGCGGCGTCATGGCGATAACCGGACCCGATGCCGCGGCCCCCACCAAGGTGGGCCCGGGGATCGGCGACATCGTGCCGGGCATCATGCTGGGGTTTGGCGTGCTGGCCGCCATACATCACGCCCGACGCACCGGCGTGGGCCAGTTTGTCGACGTGTCCATGGTTGACGCGGTACTCGCCGTGTGTGAGCGCATGGTGTGGCAACATTCCGTGCAAGGGCTGCGGCCCGGGCCCGAGGGCAACCACCATCCGTTCCTGTGTCCGTTCGGCATGTTCGCGGCCGCCGACGGCTTCGTGACGATTGCCGCCCATCAGGACGAATTCTTCGAGATCTTGGCGGCCGGCATCGACGCGCCGGACTTGCTCGCCAACCCCGACTTCAATACCCGCCTCGGTCGGACGCGCCATCGCCATCGCCTGATCGCCGAGCTGAACGGCCGGACGTCGCGCTTCTCCAAGGCGCAGCTCATCGAGCGCCTGGCCGGCAAGATTCCGTTCGGTCCTGTCATGGATATCGCGGAGATCGTCGCAGACCCGCACTTTGCGGCGCGCGAGATGATCGTCGACGTGGAGCAGCCTGGCGGCGCGCCCATCCAGATCGCCGGAGTGCCCATCAAGATGACCGAGACACCCGGGGGCGTCATGCGACGCAGCCCGTTGCTCGGCGAAGACACGCGCGCGCGCTTGCGCGAGCTCGGCCTGTCCGATGAGGAAGTTCAGTCGCTTATTGAGCGACGGATCGTCGTTGCAGCAAAGCAAATCGAGAGGAAAGACGTATGACGAAGCGCCCGGCCCGCTTGCGCCGCTCACAGCTCTCTGTCCCCGGAAGCAGCGAAAAGATGCTGCGCAACGGCGCGGCATCGAAGGCGGATCACGTCTTCTGCGATCTCGAGGACGCCGTTGCACCCAGCGTCAAGGTCGAAGCGCGCGACAAGATCGCGTGGGCGCTCAATACGCTCGATTGGGGCAAGAAGACGCGATGCGTACGCATCAACGACGTGACCACGGAGTGGTGTCACGGCGACGTCATCACGGTCGTCGAGAAAGCGGGCGCCAATCTCGACACCATTATGGTTACAAAGCCCTGCGTGGCGGCGGATGTCGTCTTCGTCGACCGGCTCCTCGGTCAGCTCGAGAAGCGCCTCAAGTTGCAGAAGCGTATCGGCATCGAGGTGCTCATCGAGGAAGTCGAGGCGATGGAGAACGTCAAGGACATCGCGCGATGCAGCGATCGGCTGGAGGCGCTCATCTTCGGCATGGGAGACTACTCGGGCTCCCAAGGCATCGACACGCGCGAAATCGGCGGCGCGGGCGGGTACCCGGGCGATATCTTCCATTATGCGCGCTTCCGGGTGACAGCGGCCGCTCGCGCGGCCGGCATCGACGCCGTCGACGGCCCATTCGCCAACTTCAAGAACGAAGAAGGCTATCGTGCCGAGGCCCAAAAGGCGCGCGCGCTCGGAATGGTCGGCAAGTGGGCCATTCATCCGTCGCAGATCGCCCCCGCTCTCGACGTGTTTTCGCCAAGTCCAAAAGACGTGGCTCGGGCTCGAAAGATGGAGGCCGCCTACAAGGCTGCCGAAGCGGAAGGGCTGGGCGCCGTCCAGGTCGACGGCGTGATGATCGATGTGGCCGTGCTCCGTCTCGTGCGGAACACTCTGAACAAGGCGGATCTCATCGGCATGTAGGACGCTTGCAAGAGCACGAATGAAAAGGCGTAGCAACGACTACGCCAGCCTATAGGGAGGACTGGATGCCGCGACTGGTGCACTGGTGTTTTTGCGCGATCGTTTGTTTGCTGCTGGGCACCACAGGTGCAAGTGCCCAGTTTCCCAACCGTCCCATCCACCTCGTGGTGCCGTACCCGCCTGGTGGTCTGGTGGACACCATGGCGAGGACCGTGCAGGAGCCGCTGTCGGCAGCACTCGGTCAGCCGGTTATCGTCGACAACAAACCGGGCGCGGCAGGTGCGATTGCCACCCGGTTCGTCGCGCAATCTCCGCCGGACGGCTATACGCTCATCTTCGGCAACAACGGTCCGAGCGCGCTGCTGCCGCTCATCCAGAAAGACGCGGGTTACGATCCGATTGCCGACTTTACGCCGATAACGATGGTCGCGACGGCGCCCATGATCATCGTCATTCACGAGAACACGCCGGCGAAGAACCTCAAGGAGTTCATCGCGTACGCCCGCCAGAATCCGGGCGCTGTCGCGTACTCCACGGCCGGCGTCGGCTCGCTGGGTCACCTGACATCCGAACTCTTTGCGCAGATGGCTGGCATCAAGCTCGTTCACGTCCCCTACAAAGGCTCGGCTCCGGCGGTCATGGCGGTGCTCGAGGGCGAAGTGAAAATGTACTTGTCGTCGCCAAGCGACACGCTGAGCGCAGGCATCAAGGCCGGCAAGGTGCGACTGCTGGGCGTGTCGTCCGCGACATCGTCCGACCTGGCGCCCGGGGCCGCGCCGATTGCCGACGCGCTGCCGGGCTTCGACGTATCGATCTGGTACGGCGTGCTCGCGGCGAAGAATACGCCCGCGCCGATCGTCGAGCGGCTCAATAAGGCATTCCGCGAGGTGCTCGCCAGGCCGGAAATGCAGGCGCGCTTTCACGGGTATGGCGCGGCCGCTCGTAGCAGCTCGCCTGAGGAGCTGGCGAAGCTCATTGCGGAAGAGGTGCCGAAGTGGCGCAGCACCGTCGAGAGCGCCCAAATCACCGCGCAATGACGATCGATGCCGCGAAGGAAGACGCCATGAGCACAGAGGCCCCACAGCGAAGCAGACCGGCGCTTGACGGTCTGCGGGTGATCGACTTCACGCATTTTATCGCTGGTCCCTATTGCACGATGATCCTGGGCGATTTGGGCGCCGACGTCGTGAAGATCGAGAATCCGACGTCGGGCGGCGACAACATGCGGGCGTTTCAGCCGAAGATCGCCGGCGAAAGCGGTCCGTTCATCTGGGCCAACCGAAACAAGCGCAGTGTCGCAATTGATCTGTCGACACCGGCCGGCCGACAGGTCGCCCTCGACCTGCTCGCCGACGCCGATGTCCTGGTCGAGAATTTCTCGACGGGCATCATGGAGCGGTTCGGCCTTTCGTATGAAACGGTGTCGACGCTCAATCCTCGGCTCATCTACTGCTCCATCTCGGCGTATGGCCGGGAAGGGGCGCTCAAGGACCGAACGGGCTTTGATCCGATCGTCCAGGCCGAGAGCGGCTTCATGGCCGTGAACGGATTCGAAGACCGCGAGCCTATTCGAACGGGTCCGGCCATCATGGATATCTCAACCGGCATGATGGCGAGCAATGCGGTGCTGGCGGCGTTGGCCGCGCGCACGCGCGACGGCAAGGGCCAGAAGGTCGAAATTGCGCTCTTCGACGTGGCGACGACCATGGTGGGATTTCACGCCATGAACGTTCTCCTCACCAACGTCGAGCCGCGCCGCATCGGCAACAACAGCTTTGATACCGCGCCCATGGGCGTATTCTACGCGGCCGATGGCCCGTTCTATCTGGCGGTCGCAAACGACCGGCTGTTTGAGCGCCTGGCCCGAGACGTCCTGGCGCGGCCTGACCTGGCGACCTGCGACAGGTTCGCGACAAATGCCGATCGCAATGCCAACCGCGACGAGTTGTTCAAGACCCTCAATGACATGTTCGGCAAGGGCAACCGGGAGCATTGGCTCACGGAGATGCGCAAGGCAGGCGTCCCTGCCGGCGCCGTTCGCACGCTCACCAACGCTTTGTCATCGGCCGAGATGGCGGCGCGCGATCGAGTAACGAAGGTCCCGCATGCGGCAGCGGGTGAAGTGCCCAACATCTGCTCCCCGCTGCAGTTGCGGGGCTCTCCGATCGTCTCGCCGACCGGCTCGCCGACGTTGGGCCAGCATACCGAAACAGTGCTTCGGGAATTTGGATATACCGATGCAAAGATGGCCGTTCTGACAGAGCAAGGAGCCTTCGGCCGGTCTCCAGGACGTACCAACACATAAGCCCGTCCAGGCGGGCATTCGCAAAAGGAGGAGAAGACCATGGCGAGTGCCGAATTCCACGAACTGGTGAAGAAGCTCCGTTCTCGCCCGCGAGAAGAAAACCCGACGATCGAGCAGCTGCGCGCCGGCTTCGCCGCGCTCAGTCGTCAGTTTCCGCCGTCGGCCAGTGCGACGTTCGAGCCGGTCGACGCCTCGGGCGTACCGGCCGAATGGGTATCGGTCGCGGCGGGCAAGCCCCTTCCGGTGATCCTCTACTTCCACGGCGGCGGCTACTGCATCGGCTCGGCCCAGACGCACCGTGACCTCGTGAGCCGCATCTGCATCGCCGCCGGCGCACGGGCCTTGTCGGTCGATTACCGACTTGCCCCCGAACATCCTTTTCCCGCGGCTGTCCACGACGGAGTTGCCGCCTATCGATGGCTCCGCAGCCAGGGCGTACCCGCGGCCTCCATTGTCATTGCAGGCGACTCTGCAGGCGGTGGCCTGGCGCTGGCGACGTTGCTGTCGCTCAAGCAGGCAGGCGACGAACTTCCGGCCGGCGGCATATGCATGTCGCCCGTCACCGACCTCGCGAAGGAAGGCGAATCGATGCGCACGAAGGTCGACGTCGATCCAATGGTGCAACCCAAGAGAAGCACCGCATATGCGCAGAAATATATCGCCGGCGGGGACACCAAGACGCCGCTCGCCTCGCCGCTGTACGCCGATCTGAAGGGGCTGCCGCCGTTGCATATTCTGGTCGGCACGTGGGAGGTGCTGCTGGATGACTCGACGCGCTTCGCCAGGAAGGCGCAGGCCGCCGGCGTGGCGGTCGATCTCGAGGTGTGGGAGGAGATGATCCACATATGGCCGTTCTTTGCAGCGGTCTTGCCGGAGGGCCGCCAGGCCATCGACCGCATGGCCTCGTTCATCAAGAAACACGCCGCTCCGGCGAACCTATCCATTGCGCGGTGACCCCATGAGCCTCCAGGGAAAAGTTGCGATCGTGACGGGCGCGGCGCGTGGCCTGGGCCGCGCATATGCGCTGCGCCTGGCAAGGCTCGGAGCCGATGTTGCAGTATTGGATATCGACCTCGATGGCGCCGCGAAGTTTGGCGAGCAGCTGGGCGCACCCTCGGTCGCGGAGGAATTGAAGGCGCATGGTGTGCAAGGCTTCGGCTTGCAGGTTGACGTGGCTGATCGGGACGCCGCTCAGAAAGCGATCGAGGCGGTGCAGAACAAACTGGGGCCCGTCGACATCCTGGTCAATAATGCAGGCGGCGCAATCACGGATGTGTCGAACAGCGCGCCGTCGATGGTCTCCTCGGGCGACATCAAGACGATCCTCGACGCAAATCTGATGAGCACCATCCATTGCTGTCAATCGGTGGTGCCGTCGATGAAGGAGCGCCGGACGGGAATCATCGTGAACACAGCGTCCACCGCCGCGCGAGTGATCGGTGCGCATGGCAGCCTGTCTCACTATGGGTTCACGAAGGAAGCGGTGGTCCACTACACCCGATCGCTCGCCGCGGAGCTTGGACCCTACGGCATTCGGGTAAATGCGATAGCGCCGGGCATCATGCTGACAGCGCGCATCAAGAAGCTGGCGGATCAACGTGGGATCGGCCAGGCCGCGCAGGCGCAGCGTGTACCGCTGGGGCGCCTGGGCGAGCCGGAAGACTGCGCAGGGGTGCTTGAGTTCCTGGTGACCGATCTGTCGAGGTACGTCACCGGGCAAAGCATCTCGGTATGCGGCGGCGCCGCGTTGCTGCCCTCGTGACGGCGTACATGGGGAAGGTTGAATGAGCGATGTAGTTGCCGACCTGAAAGCACACGCCCGGCCCTGGCGACGTGGCAACACGTTCGAGGATTTCAAGGCAGGTCAAAAGTATCGCCATCATTGGGGGCGCACGCTGACAGCCAGCGATAACGTGCTCTTTACGACGCTGACGCTCCACTACAATCCGCTCTACACCAATGCCGACTATGCGCGAGCCCGCGGCTTTCCGGACCTCGTGGTGTGTCCTCTTCTGCTCTTCAACACGGTGTTCGGATTGAGCGTGGAGGATCTCAGCGAAGGAGGCGGCCCCTTTCTTGGCGTCGACCAACTCACCTACCGTCGACCGGTGATCGTCGGTGAGACCGTCTATGCCGACAGCGAGGTGGTGGACCAGCGCGAGACAACCAGCAGGCCAGGCTATGGAATCGTTACCTGGCGAACGCGCGGCACGACGGCCAAGGGCGACATAGTCCTTGAGTACCAGCGCGCCAATCTCGTCAGGAAGCGAGGGCGCTAATGGAATTCATGGAAGGGCGTACATCGCCGGACAACTACTTTGAAGACTTCCGAGTCGGCCAGATGATCGCCCATGCCCGCGGCAAGACTGTTACGGAAATGGACAACGTCCTGTTGACCAATCTCGTGATGAATACAGCCGACGGTCACTTCAACGAGCATCGGATGCAGCAACAGCAGCGCGGTATCGCCGGCTTCAACACACGCATTGTCTACGGCGGCATCAGCTTCTCGATGGTGATCGGTTTGGCCGCGCAGGATACCGGCGAGCACGTGCTCGAAGAGCGCGGTATGGACAAGATCCGCCTGCGGGCTCCCGTGCACCACGGCGATACCCTCTACGCATACACGGAAGTACTCGAGACAGCGGACGCTGAAATCCCTGACGCAGGCATCATCCGATTCAAGCACTTCGGCATCAATCAGGACGACAAGCTTGTCTACGAAGGCGAACGGACCGTCCTCATGAGCCGTCGCCCCAAATAGGGGGCAAGCAGGTCGTCCGATGGCTATTCCGCGGCGGCGGCCTCGGTTGCGCCGGATGACATGGCGTCGAGGTGCCGACGAAGCACGTCGATGATGTCTCGACGCCTTCTGCTGATCCGCTCGATAGGTCCGCCGACGCCGATTGCCAGAGGAGCTGCCTTCCCGTCGGCCGGGACGAGCATGGCAATGGTGCTGGCAGACGCAATCATCCTGCCTTTGCTTTCGGCGAAGCCCTGGCGTCGTATGTCTTCCATCTCCGCCAGAAAAGCGCGCTCGTTCACCCGATGCTGATCGTCGTCGGCATCCGCATTGTTGCGCCTGACGATGGCGCGAATTTCATGGTCGGGCTTCTGTGTGAGCAGGATCATGCCAAGCGCTGAGCGCGTCATGGGGCGCAGCGTCCCATTGTGGATGATCAGGCGAACCGCATAACTCGCATCGACGATATGGACGTATTGCATGGCAGCGCCGTTCTGGCGACCGAGCACCACGGTCTCGCCGATTTCCCGCTGGATCGCTTCCATCCTGTCGGTCAGCGGTCCGTGCTTGAAAAGGCTCTTCTGTATCCAATTTCCAAGCAGGGCGACGCGGTAGGTCGGCCGCAGCAAGCGCGACCCTTCACCGTATTCAAGGTAGCCCAGTGAAATCAGGCATTTGACCAGCATGGAGGTGCTGGACTGCGGCAGCGAGAGCGCGCCCGCAATGTCTCCCACCGTGGCCGCGCGCCGCTTCTCCTGGAAGTATTCCAGGATCGCGAGGGCGCGCTCCGCGGACTTGATCGCGGCAAAGGGGGACGGTTTGGCAGCTTTCGTCATCGTAGGATATCGACCCAAGCGGTCATTCGTACTGGCCGTGCAAGCGTTGCTCTGAGCATCTTCGAACGACAACACGGTCTGCGAAATTCGAGTTTATATCACATACGTGATGGCGCCGGCTCGATCGCAAGATCCGTGCGTTGCGTTCGGCTTAGGGCCTGAGTGCGGCGGTCGCGTACCCGAGCTGGCGTGAGATCTGAATCCCGGCGCTCGTCAGCGCCGCTCGCAGCCTGCTTACTTCCTCCTCGTTCAATTTTGCGCTGGGACCTCCAGCGGACAACGCGGCGATGACGTTTCCGTCGTGATCGAATATGGGCGCTGCGACGTGGCGTAAACCGGGAACCAGCTCTTCATCGTCCAGCGCAAACTGCTCGCGACGAATCTTGCTCAGCTCTTTCCTGAATTCACCCATCGAGGTGATCGTGTTGGGTGTGTACGCGTCCATGCCACGCATCTCGAGCAGGTTGAGCAGCTCGTGTTCGGGTCGCCACGCGGCGAGCAATTTCCCCGGCGCGGACGCATGGACTGGTACGACCGCCGTAAGGAAGGTGTCCCTCTGCATCACTTCGACGGGCCCGCCGCGGACCATGACGACGCGACCTTCAACCAACCGGCTGAGGCTGATGTACTCCCTGAACTCCTCGGACAGCCTGGCCATCACCGGAATCGCAAGATAATCAAGCTTTCTACGGCCAAGTGCCGCGTGGCCCAGCAGTGCCAGGCCAAGCCCGAGCTGAATCCTGTTGGTCTCCTCGTCGTGATCAACCAGACCACCCCGGGCGAGTGTGGAGACGATACGCGAGACCACGCTCGGAGAAAGCGAAAGGCTCTTGGCGAGTTCCGATACCCTCATCGGCCGGCTCGCCGTGTAGAGCTCGCGCAATATGCCCATTGCCTTGTCGATCGATTTGATGGCGCCCACGCCGCGGTCTGATTCTTGACCCGCGCGGCCACTCATTCCGATGCCGTCGCGTATGCGCTTCTCGGTGGCCGTTTTACCAAGAGTCATTGTTGCTGATGCTCCAACGAATCAGACATCGGTCGTGACCTGACTGCTCTGCAACCCACGGTGCCGCCGCAGGTCAAGGCGAGCAACACCGCAAACCATTTGATGCCGGATCCGAACATGAGTCGGCGCCTGGCGCTCCGACAAGGACTCTCGCCGTCTCGAAACCGGATCGGCGTTGAAGACGAGGCCGGTGGCCAGTCTCCCTCGCCAAAAAGATTCCCTCCGTGACGGATCGGCGGGTCCGGCCGCATTGACAATCTCGTGCACCATGGGCTTGTATCATGCGCATTATGCAACGACATTGCCAATTGAGATTTTCGAGACCTTGAGGTTGGCGGGTTGGCGAAGCGCCGGCCGCCAGCAATGCAAAGCTGCAGCTGCAAAGGGTGTGAAATGACCGCAGTCCGTAACCGCGAAATCGACATCGCCGTGGGCGATCTTGAGTTCGATCCCCACGCCCTCAAGAGGAAGTATGAAGAGGAACGGGACAGGCGGGTGGGGCCCGAGGGCCACGGTCAATATGTTCCGGCCATCGAGGGCAAGTTCGCCGACTATGGCAAGGATCCCTGGGTCGAGCCGGGCTTCAGCAGGGCTCCCCTGACGGATCATACGGAAGTGATCGTCGCGGGTGGCGGCTTCGGCGGTCTCCTGGTCGGCGCACGTCTTCGAGAGGCGGGCTTTACGGACATTCGTCTCATCGACGAGGCGGGCGACTTCGGCGGCACCTGGTATTGGAACCGCTACCCGGGCGCCATGTGCGATATCGAGGCGCACATCTACATGCCGCTGCTCGAAGAGCTGAACCACGCGCCCAAGCATCGCTACGCCTACGCGTCCGAAATGCTCGAAGTCAGCCAGAAGATCGGTCAGCGCTACGGGCTTTACGATAAGGCCTGTTTCCAGACGGCTATCACCGCAACGCATTGGCTCGAGAACGAGAAGAAGTGGCTCGTCGAGACCGACCGCGGCGATCGCCTGACCGCCACCTATTTCGTCCTGGCGTGTGGTCGCCAAAGTCTTCCGAAACTCCCGGCTATCGGCGGGCTCGACAAGTTCGAAGGGCATGCCTTCCACTCGAGCCGCTGGGACTACGACTACACGGGAGGAGCGGAGACGGGAGAGCTGACCGAATTGCGCGACAAGCGCGTCGCCGTCATCGGCACCGGCGCGACGGCCGTCCAGATCGTGCCCGAGGTCGCGAAGTGGGCCAAGGAGCTGTACGTGTTCCAGCGCACGCCGTCAGCGGTCAGCGTGCGCGGACAGCGCGAGACGCCGCCGGACTATGCGGATATGTCCAAGCCAGCATGGCAGAAGGAACGGCGAGAGAATTTCCAGAAGATCATCGCGGCGACGCCCCAGGACGTCGACTACGTCGCGGACGGCTGGACCGAGCTCACAAGGCGCTTGAAGCCAGTACTGTCTTCCAAGGAGCTCGCCGCCAGGCTTGGCCGAAAGCCCACCAGCGAAGAGCGCGAGTTTGCCGCCGAGATAGCCGACTACCGGGTCATGAACGGCATTCGTTCACGGGTGGAGGAGATCGTGCAAGATCGCGCCACCGCAGAGGGTCTCAAGCCCTGGTACCGATGGATGTGCAAGCGTCCGTGCTTCCACGACGACTATCTCGCGGCGTTCAACTGTCCCAACGTCAAACTCGTGGATACCCAGGGACGCGGTGTGGAAGAGTTCACCAGGCACGGCATCGTCGTTGGCGACAAAGAGTACAAGGTGGATTGCGTTATCTTCGCCACGGGCTTCGAGGCAGGCATTTCATACGTTCGCCTGACTGGCTTTGACATCGTCGGCCGGGAAGGCAAGCGGCTCAGCGAGCACTGGCGCAATGGCGTGCGGACGTTGCATGGCATGACCACCGACGGCTTCCCCAACCTGTTCCTGATGGGCGGAAACCAGCACACCGTCGCCGCGGTCAATGCCGTCCACTTGCTCGACGAACAAGCGTCGCATGTGGCGCACGTGATCAAGCAGGTCCGGCAACGGCAGTTCGAGACGATCGAGCCTACGACCGAAGCCGTTGACGCCTATACCGAAGTCATTCGGTCTGCGCCCGCCAACAAGGTGCTCGTGAACTTCTATGCCGGCTGTACGCCCGGCTACTACAATGGCGAGGGCAAGGCCACCCGAAGCGAAGATCTTTTCTTCGGCAACCGATATGGCGACGGCGCCATGGCCTTCTACCGGATGCTCGCGAACTGGCGTCAAGAGGGACAGCTGCAGGGCATGATGCTGCAGTAACGGATGCCGTGGAAGCGCCTGCGCCCGGCGCTAACTTTGACGATATTCCAAACAACAACCTCATCCTGAGGAGGCCGCGAAGCGGCCGTCTCGAAGGATGGGCTACGCACAGGTCGTGGAAAGGGCCGGTTTACAGTGCCTGCTTGGTTGCCCACCTCAGCGCGGAGGTTACTCCGCGCGACGAGACGCACCGCTTCGCGGTGCTCCTCAGGGTGAGGTTAAGGCGTAAGTTGGCGCCTATGACAATCTCACTCCAGGGCGACGTTGGCCTCGTCGACCGCTGCTTTCCATGCCGTGGCCTGCTCCTTCACGATGGCGTCGAAGGACACCTTTCCTGAGGTGAGCGGCTCGTAGCCCAATTCGCGCATCTTCTGCTGCACGTCTGGCAGCGCCATCACTTGATCTATCTCCGTGGCCAACTTCTCGACGATTGCTGGCGGCGTCTTGTCTGCAGCAAAAACGCCTCCCCAGGTGCTTAGCGTACCCATCGAAAAGCCGAGCTCGTCGAATGTCGGCACATCCGGGAACTGAGCCATCCGGCGTGCACTCGCAACGCCCACGATCTGGATCTTCTGCGGGAACTGGGCCAGGCCGCCAATCGATGCGAACGCCGACGAGATCTGGCCGGCCACGAGGTCGTTGATGGCGGGGGCTTCGCCTCGATATGGCACATGGACGATGTTCGCTCCGCTTCGCTTCTTCAAGACCTCGGCAATCACATGCGCGCCGGTACCAATGCCGTAGGACCCGTAGGAAAGCTTGCCTGGCCGTTCTTTCGCGAGTTGCAGAAACCCGGCCAGATCCTTCGCTCCAAGATCCTTTGATACGCCGAATCCTATCCCGACATCGAACAACTGCGTGACCGGCAGCAGGTCGGAGACCTTGAGAGGCGGATCTTTCGCCAGCTGTATCGAGAGCAGGACACTGCTTGTCGTGAACAGCAGCGTGTGTCCGTCCGGATCGCTCTTGGCGACGAACGCCGCCGCGATCATGCCCGCCGCACCCGTCTTGTTGTCGACGACGATGGGCTGCCCGAGGCGGGGCGACAGTTTTTCGGCAATAATTCTCGTCGCGGCGTCCACGTTGCCCCCTGCGGGGAACGGAGCGACCGCCCGGATTGGCTTGGTGAACATCGGCGGTGCCGCCTTCGAGCCGACCGTCGGCACCAGTGCTGCCGCTGCGCCCAAAAGAGTTCGATTGAGAAGTGACCGTCGATACATCGTTCCGCCCATCGCCGTTTTTTATTTGAAGCAGCGGCTACGATGAGATCGACACAGAGCCTGTGCAACGCACGATACGTCGCCCGCTCGACTAATCACGGATGTGATGCGGGCAGAATTCCAGCAAGCGCTCGGCCTGCTGGTCTGGGAGGCGACCGGTAGGGCGACGGCCGCCCTGCGATTTGGGCGCTGGTGAAGGCTGACAGCATTCTGCTGTCATCGTGGGCGTGCGTGGCCCTGCTCATGGTGTCGGCCAACGCTCTGCGCTTCCTCGCGCCGTCTATGCCCGTGGGAAAGTATTATTCTGCTCGGCGATGACGCGTGGCTCTTGCACTAGAGGCCTGAAAACGCGTACGCCTCGCGTCGTTTTTCAAAACTAACCACTTCAATCCCAAGTTCTTTGCATAACGTCTCTTGGCCCGGCGACAGGCCACCAGTGGGAACGACGAGATATCGACGGACATAAGCATCTAGAGACGCACAATATATAGTTGCAAGGACAAGAGAAAAACGGGGAGCGTGTTTAACTCCTGGGCACTAAGCGACCCGGCAGTTCAGCTCGGGGTCGGCCCGCGCGAGATTTCGTCCGTTCGCGCAAGCGTCCGACCATGCCTTCTGGGAAGTAGTAAACGCTCAGGACAAAGAGTATTCCGAGCCAGAACATCCATCGTTCGGGCTGAACGACAGCCGAAAGGAGGGGGACACCATCAAGCGCATTAGCGACGTACTGAATTCCCTGTTTGAGATAGTTCTCGGCTATCACGAACAGTCCGGCCCCAAGCAAGGCTCCATATAGAGTTCCCATGCCCCCGATCACAACGATCAACAGGATATCCAGCATCACTTGAAGGCTCAACGTCATATCGGGGCTGATGAACCGAAGCCAGAGCGCGTGCATCCCACCCGCGATGCAAGCGAAGACAGCTGCGACCACGCTGATCGTCAATCTATGCTTCAGCACGCTGAAGCCAAGTGCTTCGGCCCGGAATTCGTTCTCGCGAATTGCTTGAAGCACACGTCCGAATGGTGAGTTAACGACGCGGAGCATAGCGAGGAACAGGATCGCGCAGATCAGCAGAATCAGGAAATAGCAGAAAACCACACCGTTCATCGATGCCCCCAGATAGCCGCCAGGGAACGGTCGGTAGGCCGGCGTTAGTTCTGTTGGAACGCGAAACAAAATGCCGTCCTGCCCACCAGTGATCTCATGAAACTGGGCGATGAGAACCGAGAATGCCGTGGCCACAGCGAGCGTGACCATGGCGAAAAAGATCGTGCGCACACGCATGCTGAACAGTCCGATCAGCACGGCTAAGACGGACGATGCGACGACCGCACCGGCAAGACCAAGGCCAATCGGAAGCCAACCCGGCCCCATCGCTCGCAGGGCGAGTGCGACGCCGTAGGCTCCCAAGCCATAGAACATCGTGTGTGCGAAGGAGATGATACCCGTGTACCCGAGCATCAAGTCGAATGATCCGACGAGGATCGCAAAAATCGCGACCTTCACGAGCAGGTTCAGTATCTGGAGACCGCTGCCGAAAAACGGTGCGGCGATCATCGCCATAAGGAGCGCGATCACAAAGATCGTCAACAACTTACTTCCTGGAAAGTCGCGTGACAGCAATCTACCCAGCATGGCGGCGTTCCTACTATTTCTTGAGTGGATACAAGCCGAAAGGACGCCAGAGCAAAACCGCGACCATCACCGCGATCGTCGAGACAAGCGCCAAGCTGGGAGCGACGAAGGCTGCATAGTTCGAGATCACCGCGACAAGAATCGCACCCAGAAAGCACCCACCAATCGAACCGAGCCCGCCCAGCACGATCACGATGAAGACCAGGGTCATGAGCTCGCCCCCTATTCCGGCCGTCAGCGTTCCTCGATAGAGCACCCACATGACACCGCCGACGCCGGCAAGTGCGGCGCCGGCCGCAAAGACGCCAATAAACAGCCGTCGGATGCGATAACCAAGTGCCTGAACCATCTCAGAATCTTCGACCCCAGCACGCACGAGCAGCCCGATCCGTGTCCGCGCTAAGATGAGTTGCATTGACGCGAACAATACCGAACCAACCGCAATCACCAGGATACGGTACTTTTCTATCGCCACCTCATCGAGCGGCACGACTCCTCGGAGCATGGGAGGCAGTGAAACGAGCCTCTCCTGCGGCCCCCAGATCATCAAGGCGATCTGCTCGATGATGATCATTCCGCCCATGGTCACCAAGATTTGTTTGAGATGGTCTCCATAGACTTTGCGAACGAACAGACGCTCGAACGCCAATCCAACCAGCGCGCCACTGATCGCGGCAACAGCGAGAGCGACGAACAGAGCAAGAATATTGTCGGACAAAGCCTCCGAGTTCGCGAGCCCCGGTAACGCAGACAACACGGCGAAGGCTACATAACCGCCGATTGTGATGAAGGCGCCATGGCCGAAGTTCAGCACGTCCATGAGACCGAACACGATCGTCAGGCCTGACGCGACGATGAAAATCATCATGCCCATCGCCAATCCGGCGATCGTTAACGTGATCCAAGTTGGTGTAGAGGGCGTGAGCAGGAAGCCAAGAACGCCGGCAACTGGCAAGAGGAGAATGGGAGCCCAGTCCCTGTTGATTGCCGACGCGGGTAGATCGCTTTCGCATCTCATGCCTGAATCCGATTCCTATTGGTGCGCGTCGAGCGAGAGCCCGAGTAGAGTTTTCTGTCGTGCCCGATCGGCGGCGAGGTCGGCCATTGGCCCAGCATGGACGATCCGCCCCTCGTCCATGACCACGGCATTGTCGCCCAGTGCGCTGGCGAAGCTGAAGTTCTGCTCCACGAGAAGGACCGTGGTATTGACACGCTTCAGCTCTTCGAAGGCAGTGATCATGTGCTCGATGATGACCGGGGCGATGCCCTTCGTGGGCTCATCGACCAGGATAAGGTCGCGCTTCTCGATCAGCGCGCGGGCGATGGACAACATCTGCTTTTGGCCACCGGAAAGATGCGTAGCAGGCAGATTCCAGAATGTCCGCAAGGGCGGGAAAAGATCGAGCAGCCAACCGAGGCGGTTACGGTCGAACGGTCCAGCCCGCGCCGCAAGGACCATGTTCTCGCGCACCGTCAGGCCGCCGAATATCCCCATGTTCTCAGGTACGTAGGCGAGACCGATTCTCGCGATCTCATCCGTCGTGCGGCCGATGAGGTTCATGCCTGAGAGCATGATTTCGCCCTCGGTTGCCTTCCACAACGCCATGATGGTGCGCAGCGTCGTCGTCTTGCCCGCGCCATTGCGTCCGAGGAGTACCGTGACCTGCCCCTTGGGCACAACGAAACTGACCCCCTGCAGAATATGGTACTGGCCAATACGCGTATGGACGCCTTCGAGCCGTAGCAAAGCATCACTCATGGGGTCACGGTCCCCCGGCCCGACGGTTCTTCCCGAGATAGGCTTCCTGAACGACCGACGAGGCCACCATCTCCGCTGGATCGCCATCGGCCACGAGGGTGCCGTTGTGAAGGACAACGACACGGTCGGCGAGCGAACGGATGACCTCCATCTTGTGTTCGACGAGAAGGATGATCTTGTTGCGGGTGGCCTTGAGATCCCGGATCAACTCCAGCACGATCGGCACCTCATCGACGCTCATGCCGGCGGTCGGCTCGTCGAACATGTACACCTCCGGCTCAAGCGCCATCAGTATCGCGACTTCCAGCTTTCGCTGATCGCCGTGACTAAGCGTCGCCGCGGCGTGTGAGCTTCGGTGCGAAAGCTTGGCCTGCTCAGCGATACGGCACGCCTCGTCGATCAGGTTGACGTGGTCGCTCCAAAGGGACCAGAGATTGCGGCCGAGCCGGGCGCGCGATTGCACGGCGAGGCGAATGTTCTCCTCGACGGTCAATCGGGGAAACAGATTCGTGAGCTGGAATGCACGTCCGATACCCCGTTTGGCGCGCTCGCAGGCAGAAAGCCGCGAGAGATCGTTTCCAAACAGATGAACCGTCCCGTTCGTCGCGCGGCTTTGCCCAGAAATCAGATTGAAATAAGTTGTTTTGCCCGCGCCATTCGGACCCACGATCGCGGTCAGCGTGCCTTGCTCGAAGGAGCAGGTCACCCCATCGACGGCCTTGTGCCCGCCAAACGAAATACTCAGCTCTGTTGTCGTCAGCGTGCGAATCCCGCTCGTTCCAGTCACCGACGCAGCCGATCCGGAATTCACGTCTCGATCGCGCACTGCGGCCGGCTCGCAAATAGCCTGGGAGGGCATATTTTATCGCTACGCTTATCAGTCACCGCTTGTTGCGAATTGGAATCTTGAACTCCTCCGGCCGAATCTCGCGGACCAGTTCCGGCACGGCCCAGGTCACGCCCGGCTTCTCCGTCATCTTCACATGGTACATCGGCATCATAGCCTGATGGTCTTCGGCCCTGAACCACATCTGGCCGCGTGGCGAATCGAAGACCAATCCTTCCATCGCGGCGATAAGCTTCTCAGTTTCCGTGGATTTTGCCTTTTCCAGTGCGGTCACGATCGCGACGGCAGCGGTGAAGCCTTCGACAGTGAAGAAGTCCGGCGGTTCATTGAAGCGCTTTTTGTGCTCGGCGACGAGCCAATCGTTGGTCGAATTATTCGGAAGCTCGAAGTAGTAGAACGCACCGCCTTGCATACCGGGCGCAACCTTGTAGGTCTCGAGGGCAGAAAGAGTGAGGCTGATGGCGGAGACTTCAAGGCCCTTGCGGTCCGGCCCCCAGTTCGCAATCTTGCCCATGTAGTTTGGCAGGAAACCGAAATACGCGAACAGAACCTTCCTTCCTT
>Ga0137412_10000878_pt1 | contig 22487 bp, 19 predicted proteins | sample CZODoug2_1_16fun_FD_122160 | JGI IMG/M metagenome (GOLD analysis project Ga0137412, IMG submission 122160) | Vadose zone soil fungal communities from Angelo Coast Range Reserve, California, USA - CZODoug2_1_16fungal (Hybrid Assembly) | ecosystem: Environmental > Terrestrial > Soil > Vadose zone... | reverse complement strand
CGATCCGCCGCCTCGGCTCCTTCCTGCCTGGCACGGGCCTCGGCGGCGCGGGCTCGCATTGGAACGGCCTCACATGGCGCATCCTGCCGTCCGATCACAAGCTCAAGAGCCATCTCTCCGAACGCTACGGCAAAAACGCGATTCCGGCCGAGATGACGATCGAGGATTTCCCGGTCTCGTATGACGAGCTCGAGCCCTATTACGACCGCTTCGAGAAGCTGTGCGGCGTCTCCGGCCGGGCCGGCAACCTGCGCGGCCGGATCGTTCCTGGCGGCAACGTGTTCGAAGGTCCGCGTCAGTCGGAATATCCCAACAAGCCGCTGGTCCAGAGCATGGCCGGCTCGCTCATGGAGGCGGCCGCCAAGGATCTCGGCTACCACCCGTTCCCGGGTCCGGCCAGCAATGCGAGCGCGGTCTACACCAATCCGGAAGGCTTGACGCTCGGCGCCTGCGAATATTGCGGCCATTGCGAGCGGTTCGGCTGCGAGGCCAACGCCAAGGCTTCGCCCAACGCCTGCGTGCTGCCGGTGCTGCTCGCCGACGAGCGTTTCGAGCTGCGCACCCACGCCTATGTCAAGGATCTCGTCTACGACAAGCAGGCCAGGAAGGTGAAGGCGGTGCGCTATGTCGACACCCGCAGCGGCGAGGAATACGAGCAGCCCGCGGGCCTCGTCATTCTCGGCGCCTATGTGTTCAACAACGTCCTGCTGATGCGGGTCTCGGGAATCGGCGAGCCTTACGATCCGGCATCGGGCAAGGGCGCGGTCGGCAAGAACTACTGCTACCAGGTCAGCGGCAATTCCTTGACGGTGTTCTTCGAGGACAAGGAAATCAACCCGTTCATGGCGTCGGGCTCGCACGGCACCTTCATCGACGACTTCAACGGGGATAATTTCGACCATGCGGGCCTCGGCTTCTTCGGCGGCGCCTGGATCCAGGGCGGCACGTCGAATGGCCGGCCGATCCTGACCCGGCCGGTGCCGCCCGGCACGCCGCGCTGGGGCCGCGACTGGAAGAAGGCGACCGCCAAGTGGTACGGCCACGCCTTCAACATCGGCGCCTCCGGCTGCAATTACGCCCATCGGGAGAACTACCTCGATCTCGACCCGACCTACACCGATGCGCTCGGCCGCCCGCTGATCCGCATGACCTATAATTTCCGCGACAACGACTACAAGCTCGCCGAATATCTCGGCCAGGTGCTGGGGCGGCTGGGCAAGGCGATGAACCCGACCCTGATGAGCTCGCCGGCGGTGCGGCGTGGGAACTACAGCGTGGTTCCCTACCAGTCGACCCACAACACCGGCGGCACGATGACCGGCGCCGACCCGAAGTCGAGCGTGGTGAACCGTTATCTCCAGTCCTGGGACGCGGATAATCTGTTCGTCATGGGCGCCTCGGTGTTCCCGCAGAACGCCTCCTACAACCCGACCGGCCTTGTCGGCGCGCTCGCCTACTGGTCGGCCCATGCGATCACGACGCAGTATCTCAAGGCGCCGGGGCCGCTGGTCCACGCGTGACGGCTCGCCGCCTTCGTCGCGATGCGTCGAAGCCCTGAAGTTGCGCCGACGTCTCCGGCGTGCGATTTTCGCCGCGCCCACCGGAGAACTTCATGTCCCCCCGCCCTGATCTCGGGCCGAAACCCCAGCTTGGATATACGGCGAGCCTGATCGAACGGGCCGCCGAACGTCGCCCCGACGCCGCGGCGCTCGCGGCCGATCGCCGCGCCGGCGCCTATGTGGTCGGCGGCGAGCTGGTGATCGCCAGGAAGCGCGAAGGCGGCGGCGCACCGCTGTTTTCGCTTGGTGACGCGCGCGCGCTCGCGCCGCCGCGCGAAACGGTCTTTCTCGGTCTGCGCGACGGCGTCCCCCGTTTCGGCATCGACATCGGCAAAGCGGCAGCCGAGGCGCTCAAGGCCCGCGACGATCTCATGGTCACGGATCTGCGCTCGATCGCCGTGCAGGGGCTGGTCGATCCCGAGCACCTGCCGCCGCTCGCCGAGGCGAAGGCGTTGCTCGCATGGCATTCGCGCCATCGCTTTTGCTCCAATTGCGGCGAACCGACCGAGGCGGTGGAGGCGGGATGGAAGCGCGAATGCGCCGCCTGCAAGACCGAGCATTTTCCCCGTACCGATCCGGTCGTGATCATGCTGGCGGTGCGCGGCGATCAGTGCCTGCTCGGGCGGTCCGCGCGTTTTGCGTCATCCATGTGGTCGTGCCTCGCCGGTTTCGTCGAGCCGGGCGAATGCATCGAGGAAGCGGTGCGCCGCGAGGTGCGCGAGGAGGCCGGCATCGTGTGCGGGCGCGTCGGCTATTTCGCGTCGCAGCCCTGGCCGTTTCCGATGTCGTTGATGATCGGGTGCCACGCCGAGGCGCTGACCAGCGACATCTCGGTCGATCCGGCCGAGCTCGAGGGCGCGCGCTGGTTCGATCGCGACGAGGTCACGCTGATGCTGCTGCGTCGCCATCCCGACGGACTCGGCACGCCGCCCCCGGTCGCGATCGCGCATCACATCATCCGCGCCTGGGTGGAAGGGGACGCGCGTGGCTTCGGGTAGGGCATGTTCCGGCGAAGCGGCCTCCGCCTCGCCGACCCGAACATGCGCCGATCGACGGCGCCCGCGCATCCTGTGCACCGGCATCGCGGTGCTCGATGAAGTCTTCCGCATCGATGAGTTTCCGCGCCCCGATGCCAAGGTCGAGGCGGCCGAATTCCTGGCGGTCGGGGGAGGCTGCGCCGCCAACGCGGCGGTCGCGATCGCGCGCCTGGGCGGCGATGCGAGCTTCGCAGGACCGCTCGGCGGGCCGCCCGGCCAGGAACCGATCAGCGACCGCATTCTCGCCGGGCTGGCGCGCGAGGGCGTCGACTGCGCCGGCTGTGTGCGGCTCGACGGCGTCGCCTCGGGGATTTCGGCCATCTTCGTCAATAGGCGCGGCGAGCGCACGATCGTGACCCATCGCAGCCGCCGTCTCGACGCGGTGACGCCGCTCGACGCGGATAAGCTCGTCGCCGGCGCCGACGCGGTGCTGGCCGACAACCGCTTTCCGGATTTCGCGCTGCCGATCTGCCGGGCCGCGCTGCGGCGCGGCATCCCGGTCGTGCTCGATGCCGACAAGCCGGCGCGTCCGGGAGCGGCGCTGTTCTCCGCCTGCTCGCATGTGGTGTTTTCGGCCGAGAGCCTGCGCGCCACGATGGCGACCGACGACCTGGGCTCCGCGTTGCGCCAATTCGGCCGTGCCACCAATGCGTTTCTGGCCGTGACCGACGGCGCGAATCCGGTGCAGTGGCGCGACGACAGGGGCGCGATCCGGGAGATGCCGGTATTCCGCGTCACGGCCGTCGATACGCTGGCGGCCGGCGACGTCTTTCACGGCGCATTTACGCTCGCGTTGATCGAGGGCGACGACGCCGCGACCGCAATGCGGTTTGCGGCTGCGGCCGCCGGCGTCAAATGCACACGCTTCGGTGGCAGCATAACGGCGCCGACCCGTGCGGAGGCCGAGGCGCTTCTGGCGCAGGCTGGATGATTCATGCGCAATGGGCGGCGGCACCGTACCGAGCCGATGGCGCCTGACGATACGTTCTGGCCGCGTCGGCGCCCTCCGGCTCCATGCCGGACCGGGGGACGGATCAAACCATCCAGAAAGCTGTGAATTGCCCCCAAAGATGGCGCGAATCGGCGGGTGAGGATGGTAATTCATCCTTCAGATTCATCGGTCATTCTCGAAAATTGTCGTCGCCGGAGATTCCTGGACGGAGTCTCCGGCTTCGGCGTGGCCAGGGAACACAAGGATCAAATCGGATGTCGCCAATGGCTCGGGGGTCATCGGAGGACACCAAACGAGTGTCAGTCTCGGTCACGCGTTCCGGCAGGTGACGAAAAAGATAGCCTGGGCGCGGGAATCGACCTTGTCGGGCCTTGGAGCAGGACGCAACATGCGCTGCGACAAGGACTTGGCCTTTGCCCTGCGTGTGACCGCTCCCGGCTATTTTCGCATACAAGACGATTTCGCGGCTGAATGTGCGACCATGGAATCGATCGAAGGCGAGATTCGCTGACCGACCCTGCGCATGACAAAGGACGATAGTGGGCCTCTCATCAACCATCATCGATGAGCTCGAGAATGCGCTGAAAGCGGGGTCGACGGACCGGCGCATGGAAGTGTTGCAGCGTATCACCGATCTCTTCGTCAATAACGCCAAGAATTTCACCTCAGAGCAGGTCGCATTGTTCGACGATGTCATGGGGCGGCTCGTCAGGGAGATCGAGACCAGGGCGGTTGTCGAGCTGAGCAAGCAGCTTGCGCCGGTGCCCAACGCGCCGGCCGGCATCATTCGGCGCCTCGCATGGGACGACGCCGTCGAGGTCTCCGGCCCGGTTCTCGCGAAGTCCGACAGGCTGACCGATGGCGAGCTCGTCAAGCTCGCGGCGACCAAGAGTCAGGCGCATCTGGCCAAGATCGCCACCCGCCCGACGCTCAACGACGCGGTGACGGAGTTCCTGGTGCAGCGCGGAGACCCCGAGGTGGCGAATACATTGGCGAGCAATCCCGGCGCCCGCTTCTCCGAAACCGGCCTTTGGCAGCTCGCCATAAAGGCCGATGGGGACGAGAGACTTTCGGAAACGGTCGCGCGAAGATCCGACATTCCACCGTATCTGTTCCGGCAGATCCTGAGCCAGGCGACCGACAAGGTGAGGCAGAAGCTGCTGGCCTCCGCTCAGCCGGACACCAGAAGATCGATCGAGCAAATTCTGGGAAATATATCGATTCAGTTCAAGAAGGCGGCGATCTCGCGGGATTATGCCGCGGCGCAACGCAGAGTGCGCGCGCTCGGCCAGGATACCGAGCACATCAAGGTGTCGTTGCTGGAATTCGCGCACGAAAGGAAATTGCCCGAGCTCATCGCCGCGCTCTCGGTTCTCTCGGCGGTGCCGATCGAGCTGGTCGAGCAGCTCGTGCATGACGACAATGTTTTTGGCCTGCTGGTGCTGTGCAAGGTGGTGGCATTGGACTGGACCATCATGCACGCCATCATTTTGGCGCGTCCCAGCCCCGAGGGACCGAATTCAGCGGAAATCGAGAGCGCCTCCGCCACCTATCTCAAGCTGTCGGCATCTTCCGCCCAACGCGCGCTGAGATTCTGGCAGGCCAGCAGAAAAAATCGCTGATCTCCGATCGTTCGAGGCCCTGCCCGATCGCCCGCGTCAGGCAGCCGGAAGCCGGATGTCGGTCGTCAGGCCATATTCCTCGAAATCGACCGGCTGCAGCGGGATGGCGAGCTTGGCGTGGGTCGCTCGCATCATGGTGACGACCTCGGCGAGCGGCTTGGGCTTGCTATAGTAGAATCCCTGCATCTCGACGCAGCCTTCGCTGCGCAGGTAGGACAGCTGTTCCCCCGTTTCCACGCCTTCGGCGCAGGTCACCATGCCGAGGCTGTTGCCGAGCGCCACCACGGCGCGCACGATCGCGGCGGCGTCGGGACGCCGCTCGATGTCGCCCACGAAGGACTGGTCGATCTTGATCTTGTCGAAGGGGAAGCTGCGAAGGTTCATCAGGGACGAGTAGCCGGTGCCGAAATCGTCCATCGAAATCCGAACGCCGAGATTTTTCATCTCCTGCAGGATGTGCAGGTTTTCGTCGACGTCCTTCAAGAGCAGGGATTCCGTGATCTCCAGCTCGAGCCGGGCGGCCGGCAATCCGGTTTCCTGCAGGATGCGACCGACGAGCTTGGCCAGGTTGCGATCCTTGAATTGGGCGGCCGAAACGTTGACCGCGACGCGGACCGGCGAAGGCCATCCGACCGCATCCTTGCACGCCTTGCGCAGCACCCACTCGCCGAGGCTCATGATGATGCCGGTCTCTTCGGCAAGCGGGATGAAATGCGCCGGCGAAACCATGCCCTGGCCGGGCCGGTTCCAGCGTACCAACGCCTCGAAGCCGGTGATCTCGCTCGAAAAGATGTCGACCTGGGCCTGATAGTGGAGCTCGAGCTGATCTTTAGCGACCGCATGACGAAGGTCCATCTCGAGCATGCGGCGTTCCTGGGCGCGCGCGTCCATCTCGGCTTCGAAGAAGCGGAAAGTGGCGCGGCCGTCGGCCTTCGCCCGGTAGAGCGCCAGGTCGGCATCCTTGAGGAGCCGGTCGGACGTCGTGTCGCCATTGGTCGCGGTCGCGATGCCGATGCTGACCGACATGTTGACCCGCTGCCCGTTCAGATCGATGGGCTGATTGACCGCGTCCGACAGCCGCCACGCGAGCGACGTGGCGTATTCGGCATCCTGCAGGTCCGTGATCACGATTCCGAACTCGTCGCCCCCAAGACGGGCGATGGTGTCGGAGTCCCGCAAGCACGACCGCAACCGCGTCGAGACGCATTTGAGAAGGTCGTCGCCCGCGGAATGGCCGAGCGTGTCGTTCACGTATTTGAAGTTGTCGAGGTCGAGGCACATGAGAGCAGCCGTCGTGTTCCGCTCTCGCGCCCGGCTGAGGGCTTCCTCGATGCGCTCCTGAAAAAGCATGCGATTGGGCAGGTTGGTCAGCACGTCATGATAGGCGAGATGCCGGATCTCGCGCTCGCGGCGCTTCAATTCGCTGATGTCGGTGTAGAGAACGACCGTTCCTTCCTCGGTTCGATGCTCGTTCACCAGAAGCCAGCGATCGCGGTCGAGCTCGCGCTCGAACATGCTGTGCGCATCCGCGTGTTTTTCAAGGCGCTGGCGGTACATCTCGTATAATTCGGAATCGAACAACTCCGGATCCTCGAGCGAAGCGGCGCGGTCGCCCGCGATCTCGGCCCGCGTGATATCGGAGTAGTGCGCTCCCGGAACCGCAACGTCGTGCAAGGCCGGAAGCATCTCGAGAAAGTGATTGTTGCGCAGGATCAGTCGGTCTTCTGCGTCGTATAGCAGGAAACCCTGGGAGAGATTCTCGAAGAAAGCCGTTCGGCTTCGCGTCTCGTCGAGAATGACCCCGGTCCACAGGACGGAGCCGTCCGGCTTGCGTTCCGGCTGCGCGATCGCGTGCGTGTATTTCTTCCGGCCGTCGCGGCTGACGATCGAGGCTTCCACGTCCCAGGACGTGAGCGATTTCGAGGCGGCGAGCAGCCGTTCCTTGAATTTTGCGCTGTAATCCGCGCTGTGGCAGCTGAACAGCGCCTTCGGATCCGAGATGATCTCCTCGGCCGAAACCCCGAACAGCTCGCGCGCGCCCTCGCTGATGTAGGTGTAGCGGATTTGGCCGTCGGGCGTGACCAGCCGCTGGTAGATGACGACGCCGGGGAGCTTGGCGAGGGCCCCGAAGCCGTCGGGGACCCGCACGGCCTTTTCCGGACCGGGACCCGGTGCGACAGCTTGAGCGGTCGTTCCCTCTCGGGCTTGATTGTGAGGAAAAGACGAGCTCATTAGCTGCCCTCGCGGCTAAGGTTATTGATGATCCCGCAATATCCTCGACACTGATTAACTTACCATTGATAGATGGCCGGCGCGCGCGGCTGCGCGAATCTCCGCTCTCGCATGGACAATAATTCCTTCGGGGGCGGCAGATGGCCCGCCGCGCTCGCGCGCGGGCTTCTTGTTAAACCTTTGGAAAGGTTGCCGCCGGTTTGCGGTTGCGCCGCCCAAAAGCTTTACGCGGGATTCATCCAGTACCCTCAATCTCATGGCATAAAAATTAAAAGCGGGGACGTCATGTATCCGGTGTTGACCAAGCGCGCAGCGCAGCTGCGTGTCGATGAGCGGTATGAAACGGCGCGCGGCGAGACGGCCAGGCTCCAGGACCAGATGGAGCGCCTGATGTCGTCCCTGCGCATTGCCGTCATATTCGGCGGCGACAAGGCTGCGCCGGGCAGCGTTCTCTACAAGACCTCGAATACGCGCTCGTGGAAGAGCTACGAGGCGGTCGCGCAGGACATTGCCGACTCGCTCGCACGCATCGGCTTCCGCAACGTGCAGCTTTTGCCGGAAGATATGCATCTCGGCGACCGTCTGCGTCGCGACGGCGTCCACATGGCGTGGCTCAATTCCGGCGGAGTCCAGGGCTACAACTCCGTCGGTCATGCGCCCGCCACGCTCGAGATGCTGGGCGTCCCCTATGTGGGGCACGATCCGCTGACGGCGACCACCCTCGACAACAAGCATGCGTTCAAGCGCGAGGCGGTGTGCGCAGGCCTTCCGACGGCGCCGTTCTCGACCTGGAATATGGCGCGCGGGCCGTTCGAGCCCGAGCTCAACAGCCGCTTTCAACGCGCCTTCGGAAATTGGGCGGGTCCCTTCATCGTCAAGCCGGTTTCCGGGCGGGCCTCGCTGCATGTCAATTTCGTGAAGGACCGCGCCAGCCTGCCGGAGGTCGTCAGCGAGGTTTATGGCGCGACCGGAAACGTCGTGCTCATCGAGCAGTATCTGTCGGGACGCGAGTTTTGCATCGCCGTCGCGGGTCCGATGACCTCGCATGGCCGTCAACTGGTGCGTGAGCGCGAACCCTTCGCCTTCGCGGCGCTCGAGCGCGTCCTGGCCCCCGACGAAGCGATTTTCACCTCCATGGACACGCGTCCGATCACCAATGAGCGCTTCCGGCCGGTCGACGCCAGCCGCGATTCCGAGCTGCTCGGGACGATGCGGCGCCTCGCGCGCGAGGTCTTCCTGGAGTTCAATTTGGAGTCTCTCGTCCGACTGGACCTGAGGGCGGACGACGATGGCAAGCTCTACATTCTCGAAGCGAATCCGAAGCCTGACCTGAAGCGGCCGTCCGAAGGCGTCACCAGCCTGATATGCGCCGGATTGCCGGAAGCCGGCATGGATTACGACGATCTCGTCTATTCGTTGCTGGCCGATCGCCTGGATCTGCTGTTCAGACATCGTCGCGGCGCGATCGCCCATATTGTCGATCTGCTCGATTCCCGCCCCGCGCCTGCGTCTGCGGAAGCGCCGCACATGGGGCTCGACCGCCATGACGCCGGACGGCAACCGATCGCCAACGCCGCGCAGGACGACCAGAAGGATCAGGCTTCAGCGCTCGTCAACAATCTGGTAACCGATCTCAATGTGCTCGGCCTCAATACGGTGCTCGATGCAGCCAAAGGCGGCGCCACGGGCCGCAAGTCGGTTGAGCTGGTGAAGCCGCCCCGCTCCCGCGGAGCCCAAGCCCGCTAGCGCGATATGACCGAGGCGCGTTGCGGGCAATATCGTTCATGCCTGATCCGAGGGCGTCCGCGAGCCCCCGCGGGGCGAAGCCGGCCCATCGCGCGTCATGCGGTGAGCAACCGCACCGCTCGCGGGACGCATCCGACCCCTCACCGGCTCATACGGCCCCGACCTGACCGCCGGCGCGCATTGCTTGGTTGTCATGGCTGCACTGCGCGCGTTCGGGATTAAGCGAACTTTTATGTCTTCCCCGTTAAGATCGTGCGCGGATCGGTAAGACTTCGTTAACGTTCGGAAACCCAAGTGGCAAAACGGATCGTGACGTTCTGTTTCGGGTTTCCATGAGTGAGCGCCTAGCCGCAGCGCGCGAGGGGTTGGCGACAATTATGTTAAGGATCGGCATTCGCCGTCGACTTTCCGACGGGGTCACGATGTTTATCGTGACCGGCCTGTCGCTATTGCTGCTGCTCTATGTCGGCTTCGGCGAGGGCAAGCGCGGCTACGAGCAGATTCACATTGAAAAGATCACGGCACAGGGCCGGCTGATACAGAACTCGATCGAAAAGTATCTTCGCGACGATTTGCCACTCGGCCAATATGCAGGCTTCCAGACGCTCGTAACGCCGATCGTCGAAAGCGACGACTTCGACGCCATCGCGGTCTACGACAACCTGGGACGTCAGGTCTTCGTCGTCGTCGACAAAAACAAGCCGCAGCTGCCCGAGCCGTCATCCGCCATCATGCGGATCAAGCAGGATATCGAGGTCGACTACGGCGAGACGCACTACCAGATCGTTCTGCCGCTGCGCACCAGGTACGACACGGTCGGCAGCCTGGTCGTCATGTCGCCCACCAAGATCGTGACGCAGCGCTTGCGCGCCGGATTCGAGATGCTGCCATTCCTGGTGGCGGCCTTGTCACTGCTGTTCGCCGTCGTCATCGCGATCGCGAGCCCCTCCATCCAGGCCACGCGTTTCCCGTGGATCCCCATCGGCTATGCCCTGACCTTCGTGATCATGTCGGTGTTCGTGATTCTCACGCTGGTCACGCTGTATTTCGACGGCATCCAGGGCAAGGCGAAGGCGTCCGCATTCACGCTGTCGCAGCGCGTCAACGACGTCGTCGAATTCAAGTTGAACGTCAAGGATTTCGTCGGGCTGGAGAGCGCGTTCAAGGAATACCTTCGGCTGAATTCCGAAATCAGCGAAGCCGCGATGATCATCGACGACCGCATCCTGGTCACGACCGACGACAAGAAGAAGGGAAGCGCGTGGGTCTCCGATCCGAATAACTTTGAATACGCCGTGGATCTGTCCCGGGCCGACCAGCAGCGCCGGATCAGCCTCGCGGTGACGGTGCCGCGTAATGTCGTCTACGGCCGGGTGATGCGCAGCGTCAAGAATTTCGCGGCGCTGTTCATCGGGGCCGCCTTCCTTTCCGGCTTGTTCTTGCAAGTCGCCGGATCGCTGCAACGCCAGCGATCGTCGAGGGAGGCGCCGGGGACGGACGCCGACATGGCGTCGCTCGGAGACGCAACCCTGGTGATCGTGAAGCCCGTGTTCTTTCTCGCGGTTTTTCTCGACAGCCTGACCTACTCCTTCTTGCCGAAATTCATGCAAGGCGCGGCGCTGGCGTCCGGTGCGTCGGTGGGTTTCGCGTCGTTGCCCTTCACGGCCTATTACCTGTGCTTCGCCCTCAGCCTGATTCCGGCGGGAAATTTCGCCGACCGCTACGGTCCGCGTCCGTTGATCGTGACCGGCCTGATCTTGGCCAGCGCAAGCGTCCTGGGCCTCGCCCTCCCGCTCGATATCTGGTCCCTGACGGGCCTGCGATCGCTGTCGGGGATCGGTCAGGGCGTGCTGTTCATCGGGGTGCAGACCTACATCCTCTCGGTCACGCCGCCGGCGAAAAAGACCCAGGGCGCGGCGATCATCGTCTTCGGGTTCCAGGGGGGCATGATTTCCGGCATGGCGCTTGGTTCGCTGATGGTGAACTTCCTGCAGCCGCAGGGAATCTTCATGCTTGCGGGAGTGGTCGGATTTGCGACCTGCCTCTACGCCATCCAGCTGATTCCGGCCATGGCGAAAAAGCAGGAGCGCAGGGTCGGACTCGGCGCCGCCATCTCGCGGCTCTACGGCGATTTGAAGAAGGTGATGACCAACGGAGAGTTTCTCAAGGCCATCTTCTTCATCGGAATCCCGGCCAAGGCCATCTTGACCGGCACGGTCACTTTTGCGCTGCCTCTGCTCCTGGGGCAGCTCGAGTATCGCCAGGAAGATATCGGTCAGATCATCATGCTCTACGGCCTCGGCGTCGTGGCGGCGAGCGGCCGTGTTTCACGGGTGGTCGATCGAACCCGCAACACTCAGTCGATCCTGTTCTGGGGCGCGACGCTGAGCGGCGCGGGCCTGGTCCTGATCGGCCTCGTCGGCAATGTGAGCAACGCCATGCTCGGCACCGCCATCGTCATCATCGGGGTGGTCGTCGTCGGTATCGCTCATGGCTTTATCAATGCGCCCGTGGTCACCCATGTCGGCCAGTCCGACCTCGCCGACCGGATCGGCGCCAACCCGGTCACGACGACCTATCGGTTCCTCGAGCGGATCGGGCATGTGGCCGGGCCGTTCCTGGTCAGCCAGCTCTTTCTGATCTGGGGGCAAGGTCTCTACATCCTCACCTGGATCGGCATCGTGACCGCCGGCCTGGGCGTGCTCTTCCTGCTGGGAAACTTCTCCACGCGCATGCGAATGGTGAGAACGGAGCCGGCCGAATGATCAAGGGAATCTCACTCCGGCATATCATTCCCCGCGCCATCATTGCGGGACTGCTGGTCTGTGCGCCGGCCGTTTCTGCTTTGGGTGGCGAGGAGCCATTCGGCAAATGGTTTCGCTACAGCGGCGACCTCGACGCGCATTGGGACTTCGTCGCCGATCCGCTCAATTCGATGCGTCTCTCGATTCGGTCGAAAACATCGGAGCGCAGCGCCGCGACCCGCCGCGTGCTGGTGCTCTATCCGCGACCGTCGTCGGCTTACGACATCGCGATTTCAGAAATACTCAAGGTATTCGAGACGCGCGAGCACAAGATCGAGTTTACGGTCATCAACTTCGATCTGAAGGATGGGCCGGGCGAGGAAGCGATCCAATTCGCGGAAAAAAACAAATTCGACCTCATCTTCACGATGGGTTCCGAGGCGACGGCCTGGTTGTATGACCGCTACCGCGGCGGCGCCATCCCGGTCGTGTCCGTGTGTTCGAAGGATCCGGTGCAGCTCGGCCAGATGAAGGGATACGAAGAGGGCAGCAAGAGCAATTTCGCATTCACCTCGCTGAACGTGCCGGTCGAGGTTCAGATGGCCTATGTGAAGGAACTGAGCCCCGACCTCAAGAATCTCGCAATCCTCGTCGACGGCAAGAACATCAGCGCGGTGCAAACCCAGGCCGAGCCTATCTCGGTCTATGCCCGGCGCCGCGGCATCGAGGTCATCTGGGCCGAGGTGAAAGACCCGGCCAACGCGCGCCAGGAGCTCCTGCGCCTGGTTCCGGACGCCGTGCGAAAGATGCGGATAACCGACCCGGATTTGAGCAAAAGCCTTTTCTGGCTGACCGGCAGCACGTCGGTGTTCCGCGAGATCCATACCATCAACCAGAGCTCCGACAGGGTGCCGGTCGTCAGCGTCGTGCCGGAGATCGTCACGGCGGGTCCCGACACGGCCGTGCTCGGCATCGGCATCAGCTTCGAAAGCAACGCCCATCTGGCGGCGATTTACGCCGATAAGATCTTGCGCGGCGTCGCGAAGGCCGGCGAGCTCAATGTCGGGATCGTCTCGCCTCCCGATATCTCCATCAGCTTTCTCAAGGCGCGCGCGATCGGCATGCGCGTCCCGTTCGACTTTTTCGAAACCGCGAGCTTCGTCTACGACTATGACGGCCGCCCGGTTCGCACCGTCGAGCACAGCGCCCCGGCGAATTGACGCCCTGAAGACCGCCGCTCGGTCGGCATTAGGGCGCCTCGCCGAAATCCGGCACCTGTCCGCAGGCGGTACGGGACCGCGTGGCGGCCTCTCGTGCCGAGCCCTTCGGCCTTGCTCCGTGGCCCGGCGGGGACGGGCCGGGGCGTATGGGCGCCCTTGGGCGGGCTCCTGGTCGATGAAGAAGGCATGACCTCCGGCGCCCATTGGCGGGACCTTTCCCACGCTCATATAAAATACTATTCTATAAGAGCCTCAAACTCACTTCCGAAAAAGAAAAAACATCTATATCATAACGGCCCGACAACAGGGTTCGTCTGGTCGCCTCAAGGTCCGCGCATGGATGCCATCGATCGAAAGATACTCGCCGTCCTTCAGGAGGACGCCTCATTGTCGGTGGCGGAAATCGGCAACCGGGTGGGGCTGTCGTCGACGCCTTGCTGGAAGCGCATCCAGCGGCTCGAGGGCGAGGGCGTCATCCAGAAGCGCGTCGCGATCATCGACCAGGACAAGCTCGGCCTCGGCGTCACGGTTTTCGTGTCGGTGGAGACCGAGGATCATTCGGGCGAATGGCTGACCGGCTTCGCGAAACTGGTCGGCGCCATGCCGGAGGTGCTGGAATTCTACCGCATGGCCGGCGATGTCGACTACATGCTGCGCGTCGTCGTTCCCGACATCGCGGGCTATGACGCCTTCTACAAACGGCTGATCGCCGCGGTGCCGCTGAAGAACGTCACCTCGCGCTTCGCCATGGAGAAGATCAAGTCGACGACCGCCCTGCCGATTCCGTGAGCAGGCGCTCCCGCGCCGCTCAGGGGCAACCGTTCGCTGAGTTCAGCGTCACCGACCTGCCCAGGCGCGGGCGCAGGAAGGTTTTGTCGGTCATCGTGAGCGTGCCGGTGATCGTCCAGCCGATGGTCGGCCGGTAGTCATACGACGCCTCGCCCCAGATCAGCGACGTTCCGGCCACCATGAGTCTTGCATCGATGCTGCTGGTGACCGTGCCGCTGCGCGCCGTCGCGCCTGGACCCGCGCGACTCCAGGCGATCGTCGCGATCTGGCCGGTGGAGTCGATGCACACGCTCGATACCGTGATCCTGAGATTGGAGACCGGAAACGGCGCCGCGATCGTCGAAGCGGCCGCCAGGACATCGTCGGCCCCCCCGGACGTGATATCGGTCGCCTGCGCCACCAGGTCGCCCACCGTATGGGCCACCAGCGTCGTCTTGCGGTCGGCACCGACGGCCTGCGAGACCTCGACGCCGCCGAGATAAAGCGTGATCATCAGCGGCAGCAGCAACGCGAACTCGATCGCCGAAACGGCATGCTCGTCGCGGGCGAAGCCTCGAAGCTTGCCAGCCATGAAGGAGCGGATGCCTTCTTGCGTCATGGCCAAACGCCTCAATTGTAGGGTTCGTTGCGGAAGGCCGCGGTGGCGACGAGGAGGCGGCTGTGGGCCGCCATGTTCGAGAGGCTTCCCAGATTCATCAGGGTGACAAAAATCGGCCACTGATAGAACAGTTGGACCACCACGATGTCGCCGGGCCGACTCTGGTCGTAACCGAATCTGCTGGTATCGATATTCCCCTGATTGTCGAGCGGTGGCGTATAGCTGATGCCGCCGAAAGTGGAATAGGTCCGGACGTTGACGTAGACATTCGGGCTGGTGCTGGTGCTCACAAAGGCGCTGGAGTCGCAGCTGAACAGGCCGTAGATTCGGTCGCAGACCCTTCTCTTGAAGTCCGCCGGCTGCCATCCGCCGTTCTGCGCCTGGCCCGTCATGATGAGCCGCGCCGAGTCGGCGACCGCCGTCTCGAGCGTCTGCTGGGCGAAGAACACCAGCGCGGTTTCCATGATGGCGAACATCATGCCGAGGAAGGGCAGCAGGACCACCGCGAATTCGACCGCCGCGGAGCCTTCCTCGCGGTGGACGAAACGCCGGACCGCGACTCGCGGGGCGATTCGCTTCATCTTGACGGAGAGCTTGTTCCGCGCGACCTCGAACATGGGCAAGACACCCCGATTCCGGAACGATGGAAGGGCCGATACCTCGTGTTTTACCGAAAACCTGTTGTCGAACTGTTTCGTTCACCGTCCCCGCGGCGCGCCGGGCGTTGAGAATTTGCTAACCAAGACGATGGCGCGAATACAAGATCTTGCCGGCGGGTGACGCGCAGGGCGGGGTCAGCGCGGCGCCTGCGCCTGGGCCTGCGCCGCACGGGTGGCGGTTTGCCCGATGGTCTGGGCGAAATAGTCCGGGGCATCGCCAAGCGTGATGCGGCGCTGGCAATCCGGTGCGCAGCTATAGGACTCGCGGTTGACGCCCCGGTAGACGACCACCACCGTATCCTGCGCACCGACCACTTCGATGCTGCGTTCCGTCAATACGGCGCCGGCGCGATCGAGCGCGATCAGGTTGGTGGTTCCATAACCTTTGCCGGTCACGACCAGAAGGCCGCCCGGCTGCACCGTGACGTCGGCAATCAGCGGGTTGCCGATCACGATGGTGGCGACGCGCCCCGGCAGCTTGGTGATCGTCGCTTGGTCGAGCATCACGGTGATGGGCTCTGCGGCGCGCCCCGGCGCCGCCGCCGCCACGGTCGCAACGAGCACGGCCGCGCGGACAAGCGGCTGGATTTGCCGCCGCCGGCAAAAGGCGAAAAAGGCCGTCATCGGAACTCTCCGAACAATTACGCGGATCCGACGACCGCGATACCAACGGCCGCACGGTAGAACTGGAGTTGACGCTAAATTGGTGAACGAATTCCAAAGTCACGGACGAGTTGCAGTCGCGCTCGCGAGGCGTGCGATGCGACCAAAACGACGACATCCGCCCCGGTTGCGCGGCGGTCGAAAGGGCCTGTTAACCACGGCCGCAAGCTGCGCCGGGCTCGCCCTGTAAGATGCGCGGAATCCAGGGCTTTCCGTGTGTGATTAACTTGGGGGCAAGGGGCAGGCGATAGCCTCGGCAAAGGTCCAGATCGGCCGGGCAACGGCGGAGGTGGAACCGAGCTCAGACAGCCGCGTGGATCCAGGAGTACACCATGATGAAGACCCTTGTGCAGCGTTTTATGAAAGACGAGTCCGGTGCGACCGCCATCGAATACGGCCTGATCGCGGCCGGCATTTCGGTCGCCATCATCACGGTCGTGAACTCCATCGGCGGCCAGCTGAAGAATGCGTTCAACAACATCTCCACCCAGCTCGGCACCGCCGGCAAGTAACTTCGGCCGCATGGTTCGGAAGAGGCCTCGGCCGCGGACCGAGGCCCTTTTCTCTCCAGACAGTTCCGCATCCGCGCCCTTACGATTTTTTTACGATAGCGCCAATTCGAGACGGTTTTGTACGAAATTCGGTGATGGACTTTCCCGAAAATTCCGCGGCGCAGTTTTACTTATCATTGTAGAATATCAGGCATAAGTCACATCACTGCGGCGGCCCTCCGCCGATAGCTCAGGGAGAACAACATGTCCGTGTGTAAGAGATTCCTGCGTGACGACAGCGGCGCCACCGCTATCGAATACGGCCTGATCGCCGCCGGCATTTCTGTGGTGATCATCGGAACGGTCAATACGATCGGCGGCCAGCTGAAGAATGCGTTCAACAACATCTCGACCCAGCTCGGCACCGCCGGCAAGTAAGGCTTAGCCCATTGGTCTGGAGCGGCCCCAGCCAGGTGCGCGGGGCCGCTTCCTTTTTTTGACCGGCCGCGCCGGACGTCGAGGACCGTGCTCGCAAACAGGTTCGCCGGCATCTCGCACGATCCGGCCAAGGCGGGCCCGTGAACCGGCAAAAACAAGGTCGCCGCGAGGGCAAGTCCCGCTTGGCGGCCTTGCCGGCATCTTGCGAGTTTCTCCTTCGGGGGCCGCCGGGCGATAACTTATCCTCAAGGCAAGCATGGGCATATTCCCACTGCCGACGGGGCCCCTGGCGACGAGCCGAGACATGACGATGCTGATCATCGACGCCGCGCGACTGCTGATTTTCCCGAGCGTGATGGCGTTCGCCGCATCGAGCGACCTGTTCACGATGACGATCTCGAACCGGATCTCGCTCATCCTGGTTGCCGGATTTGCGATGCTCGCCGTGGGGAGCGGGATGCCTGTCTCTGAAATTTTTCAGCATATCGGCGCTGGCGGCCTCGTGCTGGCCATCACATTCGTGTTCTTCCTGCGCGGCTGGGTCGGCGGCGGAGACGCCAAGCTTGCGGCGGCGACCGCCTTGTGGCTGGGCTGGACGCACCTGTTCGATTACGTGCTGTATGCGTCCCTCCTGGGCGGCGTGCTCACCCTGGCGCTCCTCGAGTTCCGCAAGCTCTCCATGCCTTCGGGGCTGATCGGCAAGGAATGGGCGGAGCGCCTGCATAAGCCGGGCGGCGGCGTGCCCTACGGCATCGCGCTCGCCATTGCGGCGCTCGTGGTCTATCCGTCCACGATCTGGATGCAGGGGATCGGGCACTGAGGTGGATCCGTCACCTCGGCCGGCAGCCCTGAAATCCTCGTGCGGCAGAAAACAAACCTCCGATTAGCACAATTCAGATACGCCTCATTAACCATGAATTGACGTTTGGCTGGTGAAATCCCGGCAGGGCGACCGAGCGCCGCCGCGTCACGTGGAAAGTGAAAGCGTATGAAAGCCGCGCGTATCGTCGTATTGGGCATCGCGGTCGCCGCCGGCGGCCTCGCGGCCGTTCTGGCCGGCCGATCGGACCCGCCGCCTGCGCCGCCTCCGGTCGTGCAGATCGAGACCATCCAGGTTCTCGTCGCCCAGAAAGACATCGGCATCGGGATGGCGCTGTCCCCCCAGGACATGCAGTGGCAGACATGGCCGGCCAGCGCTTCGAACCCCGCCTTCATCCGCCAGAACGAGCGCCCCAACGCCATCGAGCAATATGCGGGGTCGATCGTGCGCGTCCCGATGGCGGCGGGCGAACCGGTGCGCGACAACAAGATCATCAAGGCCAAGGGCTCGGGCTACATGGCGGCCATCCTGCCGTCGGGAATGCGCGCCACCTCGACCGAGATCTCGCCCGAGACCGGCGCCGGCGGATTCATCCTGCCCAATGACCGCGTCGACGTGATGCTGTCCCGCCGCGACCGCGAAGCCGAAAAAATGACCGGCGTCGAATCCCACATCGCCGAAACGATCCTCACCGACGTGCGCGTCCTCGCCATCGACCAGCTCGTGCAGGAGAAGGACGGCCAGCGCGTCGTGGTCGGCAAGACCGCGACCCTGGAGCTCACGCAACGCAAGGCCGAGGTGCTGGCCGCCGCGCGCCAGATGGGCACGCTGTCGCTCACGCTCCGCAGCATTGTCGACGCCAATTCGCCGAACAGCGACACGCCCGACGACGATGAAACCAAGACACGCAACCGCATCAATACGGTTCGGTTCGGGGTCTCGACCTCGATCATATCGAAGTGACGTTTCCGGAAAGGGTTCGCGACATGGCGCACAGGGCGTTGGCGACGAGGGCGATGGTCCCCACCATGACGCTGGCGGCGATCGTGGCGGTCGCCGCGATGTCGTTCGATCGCGCCGGCGCCGCGGAGTTGCGCCCCGACGCTCGGGCGCCCGGCGCCCAGGTGGTCGCGAGCGAGGCCGGCTCGAGCTTCGTTCCGCTCGGCGTCGGCAAGTCGGTCGTGATCGACCTGCCGGCGGACGTCAAGGACGTGCTCGTCGCCGATCCCAAGATCGCAAATGCGGTGATCCGCTCGGCGCGGCGCGCCTATCTGATCGGCGTCATGGTCGGGCAGACCAGCGTATTCTTTTTCGACGCCGACGGCCGCCAGCTGGCTGGCTTCGACATCGCGGTGACGCGCGATCTCAACGGCGTGCGTGCGGCGCTGCGGCAGATGTTTCCGGACGCCGATCTGCGCATCGAAGGCGTCGGCGACGGCGTGGTCCTCTCGGGCAGCCTGTCGAGCCCGATCGAAGCGCAGCAGGCCTACGACGTCGCGACGCGGCTCGCCGGCGACAGCAAGGTCGTCAACGGCATCGTGGTGAAGGGTCGCGACCAGGTCATGCTCAAGGTGACGGTCGCGGAAGTCCAGCGCGACATCATCAAGCAGCTCGGGATCGATCTCCAAGGAACGGCCGGCCAGGGCACCGCGGTACTCGATTTCGCCACCGTCAATCCGTTTTCGGCCTTCGGCCAGGCGCTGTCGGCCAGCCGCTTCACCGGTCAGTTCCAGAGCGTGACCGCCACCCTCAGGGCGATGGAGCGCGCCGGCGTGATCCGTACCCTCGCCGAGCCGACGGTGAGCGCGATCTCGGGCGAGAGCGCCACGTTCCTCGCCGGCGGCGAGTTCCCGATTCCGGCGGGCTTGAGCTGCGACACGACGAAATCGCCGCCGGTCTGCCAGGCGCAGGTCGACTTCAAGAAGTTCGGCGTCAGCATGAACTTCACCCCGGTCGTCATGTCGGAAGGCCGCATCAGCCTCAAGGTGATGACCGAAGTTTCCGATCTGTCGAGCGACAACGCGCTCGCGCTGTCGGTTCCGGGCGCCGCGAACGTCACCATTCCGTCGATCCGAGTCCGCCGCGCCGACACCACCGTGGAGATCCCCTCCGGCGGCGCGCTGGCGATGGCCGGCATGATCCAGGAGCAGACCCGGGCGCAGATCAACGGGATTCCCGGCCTGCAGCAGATTCCGGTCCTGGGTGCGTTGTTCCGCAGCCGCGACTACGTCAATCGCCAGACCGAGCTCATGATCCTGGTGACGCCCTATATTGTGCGCGCGGTCGCCCGCAAGGACCTGTCGCGGCCCGATGACGGCTTCGCGGACGTGTCCGATCCCTCGCAGATACTGCTCGGGCGCCTCAACCGCATCTATGGGGTGGCCGGCAATGCCGCGCCGCGCCGCGCCTACAGCGGCAATTTCGGTTTCATTCTCGATTGATGCCGCGTGACGAGGAGACGAGTGCAATGAGTTCGCCACTTGGGACGACGGGCACGGGGCGCGGCCGGGCGGGCCGCCTTGCCGCGATCGTTCTCCTCGCCATGACGCTCGCCGGCTGCTACACGGCGCGCGAGACCGTCGATATCGTGCCCACCGACTACCGGCAGCGGCATCCGATCGTCCTGCAGGAGCGCAGCCGCACGGTCGAGATATTCGTCGGCGCCAATCGCGGCGGTCTCACGCCGGCGCAGCGCGCCGATGTCCTCGCCTTCGCGCGTGTATGGGGCCGCGAGGCCACCGGCGGCGTCGTCCTCGACGTGCCGATCGGTACCGCGAACGAGCGTGCCGCCGCCGAGTCGTCGCACGAGATCCAGTCGATCCTCAGCGCCGCGGGCGTGCCGGCCGCCGGCATTGCGGTGCGTCCGTATCGGCCGTCGGATCCGGCAAGGCTCGCCACGATCCGGCTCAACTATCCGCGCATCGCCGCCGAGGCGGGTCCGTGCGGCCTGTGGCCCAACGACCTCGGATTGAGCGAGTGGAAGGTGCAGTCGGAGAACCGGCCCTACTGGAATCTCGGATGCGCGAGCCAGCGCAATCTGGCCGCCATGGTGGACAATCCCGCCGACCTGGCGCAACCGCGCGGCGAGACGCCGACCTATTCCGCCCGGCGCAGCGTCGTGCTCGACCACTATCGCAAGGGCGAGCCCACCGCCACCAACTATCCGAATGCGAACGCAGGCAAGATAAGCAGCGTCGGCCAATGATGAAATATTCCCTGAAGGAAACCGAGCCAGGCGAGACGCCGCCCGAAGCCGTCGAGCGCGAAGAATATATTGCGCCGGCGCCGCGCGTCTCGGTCCAGGCCTTCTGCGCGACCGCCGAGACCGCCGCCTCCGTGCAGGCGGCCGCCGAAGACCGCCGCATGACCAAGGCCCATCTGCGCGTCCAGATGGGCGGCGTCGCCGCCGCCGCGGAAGCCTATCGCAGCTCGCCGACGCCCAACGTCATCATGCTCGAAACGGATGCGCGCGGCGACGACATCCTGGAGGGCCTCGACGAACTTTCCGAGGTGTGCGACGAGGGCACCCGCGTCATCGTGATCGGGCGGTTCAACGATATCGTGCTGTATCGCGAGCTGATCCGGCGCGGCGTCAGCGAATACCTCATCGCCCCGGTTCTGCCGATCGACGTGGTCGGCGCGATCTGCGGCTTGTTCTCGGCGCCGGACGCCAAACCCGTCGGGCGCGTCATCGCGGTCGTCGGCGCCAAGGGCGGCGTCGGCGCCTCCACGGTCGCCCACAATGTCGCGTGGGCGATCGCGCGCGACCTTTCGCTCGATTCGGTGGTTGCGGATCTCGATCTCGCCTTCGGCACGGCCGGACTGGATTACAACCAGGATCCTCCGCAGGGCGTGGCTGACGCGGTCTTCTCCCCGGACCGGATCGATACCGCCTTCATCGATCGCCTGCTGTCGCGCTGCACCGACCATCTGAGCCTGCTCGCGGCGCCCGCCACGCTCGACCGCGTCTATGATTTCTCGGCTGACGCCTTCGAGCCGGTGTTCGACGCCTTGCGGGCGAGCGTCCCTTGCGTGGTGCTCGATGTGCCCCACGCCTGGAACGCCTGGACCAGGCGCGTGCTGGTGGGCGCGGACGATATCCTGGTCGTCGCCGCCCCCGACCTCGCCAATCTGCGCAATGCCAAGAACCTTGTCGACTTGCTGCGCGGCGCCCGGCCGAACGACCGCCGGCCCTTCTATTGCCTGAACCAGGTCGGCGTGCCCAAACGTCCCGAGATCAAGCCGGCGGACTTCGCCAAGGCGCTCGAGGACGACCCGCTCGCGGTCATTCCATTCGAGCCGCAGGTGTTCGGCACCGCATCCAACAACGGCCAGATGATCGCCGAGGTCGCCGCCGGCCACCGGACCGCCGATATGTTCCGCCAGCTCGCACAGGTGCTGACCGGCCGGGCCGCAGCCAAGAAGGCGCGCACCGGCTTGCTCGCCCCCCTGATCGGGAAGCTGCTGCAAAAGTAAGCCAAAGTGAACGGAGAGTGACTTCGTGTTCGGAAAGCGTACGGTTCCGGGAGGCGATGCCCGCAGCGCGCCGGCCCCTGCTGCGCCCCTGACGCCTGGACCGACGGTGTCGGCGCCGCCGACGCAGGCGGAGTCCGACGCCGGCGGGCGCACCGCGTTTCCCTCGGCCGGACTCGCGGCGCCGCTCGTTCCGGCCCCGGTGCCGAAGGCCGGGCGCGTCGCCGGCGCCAACCATGAGCCCAGTCCGCCCTCCGGAGGAGCCGACAGCCGCAAGTCCGAGACCTATTACGAGGTCAAGGGCACGATCTTCGGCGCCCTGATCGAGGCGATCGATCTCGGCCAGCTCGCCAAGCTCGACACCGACTCGGCGCGCGAGGAAATCCGCGACATCGTCAACGAGATCATCGCGATCAAGAACATCGTGATGTCGATCGCCGAGCA
>Ga0137412_10000877_pt1 | contig 22487 bp, 21 predicted proteins | sample CZODoug2_1_16fun_FD_122160 | JGI IMG/M metagenome (GOLD analysis project Ga0137412, IMG submission 122160) | Vadose zone soil fungal communities from Angelo Coast Range Reserve, California, USA - CZODoug2_1_16fungal (Hybrid Assembly) | ecosystem: Environmental > Terrestrial > Soil > Vadose zone... | reverse complement strand
GGTGACGGTCCTCTCATTAAGCCCGGATTCGTCCAGGCGCAAAAGCTCCACCGTCACTGTCTTCGCAGTGCGCTTTTCATACCGGCCAGTGGGTACTTGCATCTAGCACTTGCTCCCTGTCGGTGCCTTATTCGGATGCCGGCCGAGTTGCGTCCAAATATAAGGACAGAGGGAGTTTAGTCTCTCAGTCCTACTTTAGCGGGAAAACCAACAACGCCTCTAAGCAACCTCCTTTGGTTGCCACCGTTCGGCAACACCAAGAATCTCGTAAGTCGAAGTTACGGTCCTGGACAAACGGCCAGCGTACCGCAGTCCTGCGCGCTAGCCAGGCAGAAGGTGCCCCGAGCCACGAAGGAACGCTCTACGTAGGTTCCCAAGAAGTGTATGTCGATAGCGAAGCGTCGACAATCAGAGAAATACCCCAATTGACGATGAGAAAATCCCTGCCGTGCTGTTCCATACAGACCAGGTTACCGGGCGCATCGTAAGAGCGGGCGACCCTGATGGGACCGCCGTCTGCGGGTATACCATGACTGGGGTTAGTTGTGGCACTTCCATCCATGAAAAATGGTGGGAGGTTGTGAGAGCCGTACCCACAAACTGAGGTGTTCAACGACTCCAATATAGTGTCGACACCCGATTGATTTTCGGCGTTGTCAAGTCTACACGTATAGTGTGGCAGTTCGTGAGGCCATCCCGCCCCTTCGGGTCGTCTACGTGGAGTCGTGGCTGAGCCCATTCCAAGCCGTCGATCCGAGCGGCGTATCGCGCAGATATTGCCCGCAGAGATTTCGCTTTCAGAAGAACCTGTGCCCAAGGAAACGACGGTCACTGAGAATGTGAGTCTTCGCGGTGCACGCGTCATTGCGGTACGGCCCTGGCAAACTGGAACCCGCTTGATGGTTGCTTTTCTATGGGATGGCGTTCGATCTGAAGGTAGGGTCACTTACTGCCAGCGCAAGGGGAGCGGCTTCGCCATTGGGGTAGAGCTATCCGGACAGTTGTAAGCCGCATAGCGAAGCGAACCTAACCTGGTCCTTGGGAGGACGAACGTGCGCGCTGATAAGCATTTCTTGGCAGGCCAAAGTATCCCTTCAAGGAGACACTACGCGCGAGTCGAGACGCCCAACGAAGTCTGGGTCTACTGGAATTGCAAAGGACGTGAGGATACTTCACAAGTCCGGGATTTGAGTATGGGAGGTTTGTTCGTCGAAACTGAAGTGGCGCGTGACGTGGACACGACGATCAGGCTTGACTTTCTTGTTCAGGAAGGACAAATCAGGGCGGAAGCTGTTGTCCGGCATGTAAAGCCCGGCAAGGGGCTGGGATTAAGATTCACCGCGCTGACGGAGGAAGACGGCCCCCGCCTGACAGCATTGATGACAAGGCTTCGTAGTTTGTCTCAGTCCCGCACCAGCCCGAAATGAAAGCGCCCGGCCATTTCCCTGGTCACTGTGCGTTGAAATAGCGAGGAAGCGCACATGGCTCAATATCTTCACATACGGTGCGTTGTAAAGACCGACCGAACAAGCGCGCATGAGCGCATTCAGTCCGTGGGCGGAGCCAAGCCAGACGGAAGTCGCTGGATACTGACCCAGGACAAAGCCATTTCATGCATCCAGGACGGGACTCACGTATTCTACATCGAGAAACCTGGGGGTCTTCGGCTTGACGTGATCATCGCAACGAGCGCGCATGGCAACTACCTTAAGACGGTCGCTGATAGAGAGCAGCCGGACAAGCTTCTGTCTCTGCCGTCCTGTCCTTAGATTGAGAGGCAACGTCTGAGGCACACTTGAAAATTATTGAATCAGTGCTCGTGTTCTCCGGGCCTTCTGGATAGAAACCAGAGCCAAACACCTGCGAGAAATTCAGAAAGCGGATGCGTTTCACCGACGCCATTGTGAAGCGTTTTCCGACCTGCCCTGAAGGCAGGCCCGTGATTTTCACACGATCGCATGTTTTTTCATGTTTTTGGGTTGACATCCTGAGCGCATTGAAGCATTCTCGTCGGGCAACATCCGCTGAGGGACGACAGGCGATACCTACCCAGCTCAGCAGACACAAACCTTTCCCCAGCCTCAGGTAATGCACCCTCCCCCCAGCTCTGGGTACGGCTAGCTACTCTGGCCCTAAGCAGGGTCTGCAATACTACTTTCATCCTGTAGGCGGTAAATCAAAGGAGGTTGATATGTTTGCTCGATTCGTATCTATGCGCTTGAAGAGCGGTAATTTGTCCGAATTCAACCGCATCCTTGAAAAGGAAGTCATTCCACTACTGCAACGCCAGAAAGGTTTCCGGGAGGAAATCGTCCTGACGAACCCGGGTGGGGCAGAAACGGTTGGCATCAGCATCTGGGAACAGAAAGAGAATGCTGAGTCCTATAACCGCGACAAATTCCCCGAAGTCCAGCAATTGCTGGCGAAGGTGCTGGACGGAAATCCACAGGTCAAAACGTACGAAGTCTCACACTCAACCGTTCACAAGATCGCCGCTCACGTAACAGCGTGAAGACGACAACCTTCCGTTCAACATTCCATTCTGGCGGTGCTGTTTCGACGGGGGCGGGCTGGCGCTCGCCCCTGCGTTTCCCGGTATGGCGTGAGTGGGGGAATCCCGCGAAGCCGTCCGAGATGCCCCGACCAGCGCCGGCGTAGAGGCCAATCGCAATTTGTGGGTGACGCGGGAAGCACTGGACAAGCGTCTGGAGATGATCGAGAAATAGCTAGCGGCTCCCCCATCCGAGCAGGCAATGGACAAACGCTGCACGCAACTCGCGCACGCAGCGTTATCCCTCATCCTTTCGAGTAAAAACCGCGTGAATACGGCGCGCCCTACTTTGGCACTTCCAACTTCCGCTCGTACGCTTCCAAGGTAGTCCGCGTCTTCCCATATTCCACGAAGTCTTTCACCAACGCAGCGAGATTAGACGCGGCCTCTGCGTTCGATTTTAGGTACTGCTGATACTGCGGCTCGTTGATTCTCAGTGGGTTTTTGTTCAGGTGCTCGATGGCTGCGGTGGTGTTCGAGGCCAACTTCTTCGCCACCGGCATGATTCGGTCGATGGCCTCTCGCTGCCAAGGCGAGGCGCTGCTCCGCAGATTTTGCAACTTGCTGATGGTTTTGCCGATAGCATTGATGCGCTCTTTGATGCGATCCAATTCTTCGGCATGGCTCTGCCATGACATGCCGGATCGCGTGAACGACTCCAGCTCGTCCGAATCACGCTGCAGGTCAGCCGCCTGCCCTTTGATGTCTTCCAGCAGCTGCGATACTTCCTTGTTGTCCTCCGGCGGCGCTGCCTGAACGTCTAGACGCGCGATCAGCAAAGCGGCAGCCGCTAATGCGACTGTGCCGAGACAACGGCCAAGAATTTTTCGTGTCATCGTTACTCCTCTCTTGATTCGTCGCGGTGTGATTTCCATGGCATGGGCTCCTGAGTGCAAACACCCTCGAACAGAGCCCCACGCCTTGTATGCCCGAGATGTGCATCTTGTCCTCCAAAACGAACCGAATTTATGTTCTCCAGCTAACTCGCCGGGATTAAATGTTTTAGTGGCAAGCGCCATTCAGGAACGCGGCTTCAAGGGGTGCCAAAGGTTGGATAGTGACGGCATGGCGACATCGGCCCGTCAGCGGCTGACAGCTCGGTCCTCGGCGCCTCATTTAAGATCGGACGCGAAAGGGCCAACCTAGCGGTGGAAGCGACATTGCAAACGGGGAAACCCTGGCTGTTCTGGGAGGCGCGATGTATCGGGAGCATGAGAACGAGCTACGCATACCCGTGGGCACGGACGAAAGATGGCGTTTTGCTGGCGCAGGAACGAGGTGGAGAGATTTCTCCCTGCCCAGGCCTCCCGCTTCGCAAAAGCGAAGCGGGAAGAAAAAGCCGGGCTGCTCGGTTATAGCCGAAATGACGGGCGGATGTGACGGTTGAAGAAAATGAAGGCAAACAGAGTTTCTTCGCGCAACGATTGCGCCATGGGAAAGAGGCCGGCTTGAGAAGGCTTGCGCTGTGCAATGCAGCCATCGCCTGGATGGATTCAGTCGGCGGCGAGGCGCCAGCGCTGTTTTTGTTGCGGGGTAGCCGGTGCCTGCGCTGGAGACGGAGCGGGCCCGCCGGACGGAGCGATGGCAGGATACTTCACATCGGTTGTGGGATCGTCGAGGACGGAGGCGTGCTCGAGGATGCGGCGGGCGTAAACGGCGACGGTTTTGACGCCGGAGGCGTAGGCCGGATTGGGAGCGCGCACGCCGCCGTTGTAGGCGCCGGTGGCCTTTTCAACGTCGCCGCCGAAATGATCGAGAAGGCCACGGAGCAGCAAGCCGGCATAGGTTGTGAGCACGGCATTATCCACGGAATTCAAATGCAGCTCCTGCGGAGGCCGCAGGCGAGCAGGCAGCAAGCGGTAATCACGTTTATCTTTCAGGTAAAGCTGATGGGCGGCACGGAGGGTTTCACGGGTGATTTGCCAGGTGCCGATGGCGTAGTCACTCACCATGACGCGCTTGCGGGTACGGCGAAGAACGATGTCGTCCGGCTGAGCGCGCTTCTTCCAGACGGCATGGGCGAGATCGCCGTCGACATCCATGTAATCGTTCTCCATCGCGCCGACGCCGAGGAAGTAATCGAGGGGAAGCGAATAGAACTGGGCAACGTCGAGAATATCGGCGGCCAGCTGGGTGGCCTGTTCTTGTGTCAGTGGGCGGGGAGCGGGATCGCTCCTTGCGAGCACGCGGTTGTCGGTTTGCGATTTGAACACGAGAAACCTGGCCAGCGCGGGGCGCAGCTGAAATGAACTGAGGGATTCCAGCTTCTGCCCCGTGGGGACGCCATACGCAACGTCGAACATGTGGCTTTGCCGCTGGTGGTAGGCAAAGTCCTTCTCAGTCCAGGTATTCAGTTCGTAGTGGGCGATCAGGTTGTAGCTTTCAAGTTGTGCAAGGTGCGAGATGGCGGTGAGCAGATCGTTGTCGCTGACAATGAGGATTTCGTAAGAGGGACCAGTGGCGGTATCAACGGCAGCCAGCAAGATACGCGAGGTGTCACTGCCGTCCCGGGCCTCACGGCCGCGCAGATATTCAAAATGGAGGAAGGCTTCGAGCTGGTCGTGGAAAGTGGCGACTCTCGCGATGGCTAGGCCGGGTGCAAACGGCAGGACCAGCCGGTTGACTTGAATCTTGGGCGCGGGAAGAGCAGGGTATCGCGGGGCATGCAGGTCCAAGGGCCAGAGGCGATAGGCGGTGTAGGCGCAGGCCGCAAAAGCCAGTAGTCCAGTGGTGAGGCACAGAAGGTGTCTCTGGAGCCTACTGAAGAGTTTTCTGTCTGACATCGCTCCACCTCCCCCTTTATTCCTCGACAGGGGAATTTTGCTTCGCCGAACTAGCGTACGATTTGTCTTCTGCTACATAAGGAGCACTTGCGCTGCCCGAACGGGAGCAGCCACTAAACAATGGAAAATGAACGGCTTATGAAATACGACGCCGAAGGGTTTGGGCTGGAAACTGTGGGTGGGCGTGTCCAGGCTGCCACGGCTTGCTCACGACCGGAAGCCGGTAAATTGCTGGTTGAGCAGAGGGGCTTTGCTCGCTGCCCGTCGGGCTATGGCGCGACGCGGAGCATGACGGTGCGGCTGCCGATCAAGAGAACTACGCCGCGGCGATGCGGCGAATCAAGTCTTCCTGCTCGGACTGGGATTCGGCGCCGATGGTGAAGGCGTCGAGGAGATTGAGCGAGAGGGCGAAGCGAAGGGCTTCGTCCTGGCGATGGCGAAGATCGCCCTGGCCAAGGATTTTCATGCCGACGATGCCTTTGTCCGCGGCGCGCATCTCGAGGAGCACTGTAAGGACCGTGTCGGGATCGGCGTCCATGTACGCGCCAACGGGATTGATGCGGACGAGATCGACGTCGACCCAGGGAGATTTGGCGGCGGCGCGGAGCGCTTCGATGCTGTGGCACGAGCAGCCATGAGCGCGAATGATGCCCTTTTCTTTGGCTTCGGAGAGAACATCCATGACGCCTTTGTAGCGCGCGGTCCAATCGCCTTCGGTGAGGCAGTGCATGAGGCAGACGTCGATGTGATCGGTGCCGAGCTCGCGGCGAAAACGGTCGAGATCGGCGCGAGCGGAAGCGGGGTCGCGCGCCCACGTTTTGGTGAGCACGGTGACTTTATCGCGCGGGACGTGCTTCAGGGCTTCGGCGACGTGCGGGTGGCTGCCGTAAGAATCGGCGGAATCGAAGAAGCGCAGACCATGATCATAGCCATTGAGGAGCAGGTCGGAGAGGCCTTTGATGCCGAGGGCAGTCTGGTGGGAATGATGACCGCTGCCGACGGTTCCGGTGCCCATGGCGAGGCGGCTGGTCTGGATGCCAGTCTTGCCGAGGGTCACCGTGTCGGCGGCGCTGAACTTGCCCGAGAGCGCGGGAAGAGCGAACGGACGCTGCGCGAGGGCGGCCGTATGGATCCAGGCGGCACCAACAGCACAGGCGGTGCGATGGATGAAATCGCGACGTTTCATGCGGCCTCCTTGTTGCAGCGTTTCCGGGGTAGTCTACCTCTTAATAGACGCGCAAGGCCGGCAGTGGGTTATCAGGCGCAGCACTAGAGTGAAGGTCGAGGAACTTCATAGTAGAGGAACTGTACGCCCACGCCCAATTTATCATTTGTAGCTCCCAGCGGTTCGACATGCGCGACGCGTCCTGTGAAACACCATTCCGTCACGTCGTCCCCAACCACTTCCCGGGGCATTTTCAAATGCACCTGAATCATCACTCCCTCGTGTACCCTCTGATCCGTTGCGAAATAAACGCCATGGCTGCAGATATTCATGGAGGCGGCCTCCCGTTCAGAATCGGTCGAGGCTTGCAGGGGGCGAAACTTCAACGGGACTTTCATGATCATACGGCGTGCAGAACGGCGCTCAGGTGCCGGCATGGTTTTCCTTTTGGACCCAGGAGGGCACCAGGTTGAGACTAGGGAGGGCGCCGGATCAGTTTTACGAATAGGAGCCGGCAGGGTCAAGCACTATTTCATCTTTCGAACGATGCTCCTGGGGGATAAGTGCCGTCCATCCAGTACTAAGCGAGGAGAAGGCCTTTGGGAACATGGAGCCGGTTTTCGCGCCGATCGTGATGTGCCCACCAGTCGCGCCAAGCGCCGGGGTCTTTGCCGAACGAGGCACCGGTGATGGCTTGCAAAGAAGCGCAGACCAAATCTTGCGTCGCGGGCTCGAGGGAATCATCGTCGAGGAGATTCAGGAGCTGGGGAACGGCGGTGAGGCGCTGCTCATTCGTGAGCATGCCGGAACGCGCAAGGTTGAAGGCCGCGCGTTCGCGAACTTGCTCGGCGGGATCGTGGGCCAGAATGGAAAGAAGCGGATCGATGGATTCCGCGGTGCCCAGCATTGCCAATCCTTCGACGGCCCAGAAACGTATCTGCTGATTCGGATCGCGAGAATAGCGAAGGAGCGTGGTCAATACCGTGGCGGGCTCAACGCCGCGGTTGCCGAGAGCGCCGAGCCTCCAGAGCGCGAGATAGCGACCGTCGGGTTCGTTATGAATTTGATTGAGAAGTATTGCGAGGCTTTGCGGGGACTTCCTCAGGTCGTTGGCGACGAGATCGATTTCCATGGCAGCGACGCGCACGCGAGGATCGTCGGAGTTGAGAGCTGCAAGCACCAGATGGAAAAGCTGATCAGTTTCTTCGAGATGGCCACGCCAGGAATCCAGATTCATGTGGATCAGGCCGAGAGACTGGTCGGGCCGATCGATGGCAAGTTCGAGAAGGCGCTCGGCCTGCTGTTGGGGCGCTAGGTGGCTGATGGCCTCGATGTCGGTGTCATGAGCGCGAGGATGGGCGGCTGGCACTAGAGCGGGCGCCTGAACAGGGCCGGATGCCAGTGACGGGGCAGTGTGGAACCATTTCGCCCCAGCAATATCAAGGCGCGCGACTTGATAACCAGCGGCGGTGGAAGTGGCGGCGAGCACGATCAGCAATGAGACGTAACGAGGCCAGCGATTCGGAATTTCCGATTCGCGATGAGCGGCCCGGTCCCCGTGTAGAGCGGGCGGAGGAGCCCCGGAGATGTCTTCCAAAGAATCGTTCATGGGTCACGCCAGGCGTGCCATCTTCGGCGCGCGCTAAGCAGCAAATTAAGCGGGGGAAAGGAGGGCAACAATGGTACGCGCGGCCAGCGAAACTCTTTATTGGTGGCAAACCCTGTAGCTTCAATACGATTGGAGGGATTGCTGATACCCGGCGCACGTTCGAAACCCGTACCAAAGAACAGGGCCTGAAGGGGGTGGCAGCGCCGAGCGATGAGCCAAGTCGTCCCGGAGAACCACCCGGAAGCAAGTGGCGCGTCCCGCAGAACCACACAGGGTGCAAAGGATGCAGATGCAAAACGATGCAAAAGGCGCACTTTGCCGAAGGTGGAGGGTCTGCTAGAATGAGGAGCTTGGTTTTGCGACAGTTCGAGCAGGAAATCCAAGCCCAAATAAAAACTGAAGCAGGAAGAAAAATGGCACTGAAGTGTGAGTTCTGCGGCAAAGCGCCGCATTTTGGAAACGTGATCAGCCATGCGAATAACACGCGGCGGCGCCGGTGGAATCCAAACTTGAAGCGCGTGCGCGCGGTCGTGGCGGGTGTGAGGAAACAAGTCCGCGTTTGCACCGCGTGCATCCGCGCCGGCAAGGTACAGAAAGCCGCCTGAGCCTCCAACCTTGAACTTGACCGTTGCGAACCGGCGTTCGGTGGGGCATCCGATGAGACACCCAAGAGGAGTGAAGCGCGCAGCAGCATGGCTGCCTTTGACGGCAATGGTGTTTGCCGCCGCCGCGGGCTGCAACAAGGAAACGCGGCACGCCCCGGACGTGTGGGCGGTGGTGAACGGGAAAGAGATCAAGCGGGATGAAGTCGATAAGTATTATCGCACGCGGGTAAATCCAGAGGGGCAGGAGCCTTCGCAGGAAGAATCGCTGTCGCAGAAGCTGAACGTGCTCGACGAGCTGATCAACAACGAGATTCTGCTCGAAAAGGCAAAAAAGCTGAACCTCGAGGCGAGCGACGGCGAAGTGGAAGACAAGTTCACCGAGCTGAAGAGCCCGTACACCGAAGACGAATTTCAGCGGCGGCTGAAGGATCAAGCCATGACGGTGGAGGATCTGAAGCTCGAGTTGCGGCGGCAGCTTTCGATCCAGAAATTGCTGAACCGTGAAGTGGTAGCGAAGATTTCGATCACCGACCAGGACGTCACGGATTTTTACAACGCGAACAAAGCGCAGTTCAACGTGGCGGAGCCGCAGTACCACATTTCGCAGATCCTGGTAACGCCCAGGAAGGAACAACAGATCCGCAACCGGAAGAACGACGACGCCACCAACGAAGCCGAGGTCCAGCGGAAGGTGAAGATGCTGATGGACCGGCTAAACAGCGGGGCGGACTTCGCACAGTTGGCGATGGATTATTCCGAAGACGCGAACACCGCGGGAACGGGCGGCGACCTGGGCTACGTTCCGGAGTCGGCGCTGAATCAATCCGACCCGGCGCTGAAAAAGGTTGTGGTTGGATTGAAGGCCGGGCAGGTAAGCCAGCCGATTCAGGTTCAGCCGAAAGATGGCCCGCGCATCCTGATCCTGAAGCTCATTACCCGTGAATCCCCCGGGCTGCGTGGCATAGCTGAACCGCAGGTGCAGCAAACCATCCGCGACACGCTGCGCAATCGCAAGGAACAATTGCTGCGCCTCGCGTATCTGGCGATCGCCCGGGATGGGGCGCGGGTGACGAACTTCCTGGCGGAGCAGGTCATCGAGGCGGCAGGCAAGTTACCGGACGCGGCGAAGACCACCATGCCGCTGCGATCCATCGGGCACTGAAGAAACTTTTCCCCTCTGAAATTCCGGACTTTCCCGTTCCGCCCGGAAAGAAAATTCGTCAAATCGATTAGCGCTTAAGCGACCACACACAGGACTTCGCCGGCGTTCACGGGCTGGCCTTCCCTGGCGAGGACGCGCTCGACGGTGCCGCTCTTGGGTGAGCGGATTTCGTTCTGCATCTTCATGGCTTCGACAACCAGAAGGCCCTGGCCGGCTTCGACGTGATCTCCTGCTTTGACGAGAAGACGCACGACCTTACCGGGCATGGGCGCAACGACCTGCTGACGGCCTTCGGCTTCGACGTTGGCGTGGCGACGGCCGCTCCAGGCGCGAGGATCGATGATTTCGGCAGTGAATTCACGCGCGCCGGTCTGGAGCTTCAGTTTGCCGTCGGGAGATGGCGTCACGCTGATTTCAAAGGATTGCCCATCAAGCAGAATGGAAATTGTGTTGGGAGCGATCTCGACGGCATCGACGGTCAGGGACCGGCCATCCAGCGTCACGCGCCAGCCGGAAGCATCGCGTTGGAGTTCGATGACGTGGTTTTTTTGCTCGGAGGGGGACGCAAGTTGGACTTCGTATCTCATGGCAGGCGGTCCAGTTGCGCACGACGGCCTTCCTGCTTCCAGCGAGAGGGCTGGTCTGCGAAAGAAGAGGACAGACAAGAATGTCTGTCCCACTGGTTTGCCTGCCAGATTGCAGCGGCGATGGCGGCGGCATCGGAGGGGGAGTTTCCGGTCTGATTTTCGTCCGCAGGAGACGCGGCGAAACGCGGACGGCGGAGCAACTCGTCAAGCCACCTGGTGTGGATCTCGCCGCGGAGAAAATCGGGTTCAACAAGGATGCGGCGGAAAAGCCCCACATTGGTCTTGATGCCGGTGACGGTGTACTCCTCAAGGGCGCGGCGAAGGCGGGCAATGGTTTCCTCACGGCTATTGCCCCAGGCGATGAGTTTTCCGAGAAGCGGATCGTAATCGTTAGGCACGGTCCAGCCCTCGTAGACGCCGTCGTCCAGGCGAATGCCCGGGCCGCTGGGAACCTGGCGCGAAAGAATTTTTCCTGGTGAAGGAAAGAAATTATTATCGGGATCTTCGGCGTAGAGGCGAACTTCCATGGCGTGGCCGCGCGGGGTGATGGATTCCCAAGCGAAGGGCAGGCGGTGGCCGGCGGCGATGGCGATTTGAAGTTTTACGAGATCGAGGCCGGTAACCTGCTCGGTGACGGGATGTTCGACTTGCAAACGCGTGTTCACTTCCAAAAAATAAAAATTGAGATCGGCGTCAATGAGGAATTCGACAGTCCCGGCGTTGACGTAGCCGCCGGCGCGCGCGAGGCGCACCGCGGCGTCGCCCATTTTCTTGCGCAGGTCGGGCGTGATGATTGGCGAGGGCGCCTCTTCGATCACTTTTTGATGGCGCCGCTGGACGGAGCATTCGCGCTCACCGAGAGAGACGACGCGACCGTGGGCGTCGGCGAAAATCTGAAATTCAACGTGATGGGGCCGTTCGAGATATTTTTCCATGTAGAGACGTTCGTCGCCGAAGGCGTTCATGGCTTCGGAGGAAGCATCTCGAAACGCGGATTCGAATTCTGCGTCGCTATGGACAAGGCGCATGCCCTTGCCGCCACCACCAGCGACCGCTTTGAGCAGAACGGGATAGCCCATGCTGTGTGCTAGCGACTGAGCTTCCGCAAGCTTTTCGATGGGATCGTTGGTGCCGGGAACGATGGGGACATCGACGCGGCGGGCAAGCTGGCGGCCGGCGGTTTTGCAGCCGAGAGATTCCATGGCGTCGGCTGGCGGCCCGATGAAGGTGAAGCCCGCATCCGTGCAGGCCCGCGGCAGTGCGGCGTTCTCCGCGAGAAACCCGTAACCCGGATGCACGGCATCGCAACCGGCGCGACGCGCCACGTCCATGAGTTTATCGATGCAAAGATAGCTTTCGCGCGAAGGCGCCGGGCCGATGGGATAGGCTTCATCGGCAAGGCGGACGTGAAGCGATTTGCGGTCGACCTCACTGAAGACGGCGACGGAGCGGATGCCCAGCTCGCGGCAGGCGCGCAGGATGCGCACGGCGATCTCACCGCGATTGGCGATCAGGATTTTCCGGAACATGGCTGGTTTGCGATGCAGCGGAATTTTAGCATGCGCGGCGGCGAGACGACGCTCGCGGTTCGGCTTGCGTGTCCAATCGTTTGCGGTGTAAGAAGATGTGGCGAATTCATGGGAGAGGGAAAATGATGAGCAAAAAATTGCTCTTGATCCTGGCAGCGATGCTGCTCGTGGCTGCGACTGTACCGGCGCAAGAGCCGGTCATTGCACCAGCAGACAACTTGATCGTAGATGGCGTGCCGAAGATACCGGCGTCGCTGGCGGAGACGGCGGGGCGATACGGGTCGTATCGTAGCGCCAATCTGGCCGATTGGCATCCCACGAAGCGAGAGATGCTGATCGCGACGCGATTTGGGGATACGCCTCAGCTTCATGTGGTGAAGATGCCGGGTGGGACGCGGCAGCAACTGACTTTTTTCGCGGACTCCGTCGGCGCCGGGCGTTTTCATCCGAATGGCGGCGACTACATACTTTTTGCGAAGGACATTGGCGGCGGGGAGTGGTACCAGCTCTATCGTTACGACGTGGCCACGGGCAACGTGACACTGCTGACGGACGGGAAGTCGCGGAATCTGGCGGGACCGTGGTCGTCGAGCGGCGATCAGGTCGCATACATCTCCACGCGGCGCACGGGAAAAGATACGGATTTGTGGATAATGAATCCGAGTGACCCGAAGACGGATCACTTGCTGACGCAACTGGCGGGCGGCGGATGGCAGCCGCTGGATTGGTCGCCGGATGACAAGAAAATTCTGTTGGAGGAAGAGCTTTCCATCAACGAATCGTACTTGTGGCTTGTGGACGCGACGTCCGGTGAGAAGACAGAGCTGATACCGAGGAATACGGCCAAAAAAGTTTCTTATGGCGAAGGGCGGTTCAGCAAGGATGGCAAGGGAATTTACGTCACCACGGACAAGGACTCGGAGTTTCACCGGCTGGCCTACATCGATCTGTCAACGAGGCAGCCGCAGTACCTGACGACGAACATTCCTTGGGACGTAGAGTCGTTCGACCTCACGCATGACGGAAAGATGATCGCGTTCATCACTGATGAAGAAGGCGTAAGCGTCCTGCACGTGATGAACACATCCACGAAGAAGGTGACGCCGCTGCCAAAGCTGCCGGCAGGAGTGACTGGCTCTCTGCGCTGGCATAAGAATGGGCACGAGATCGGATTCTCGCTGAACAATGCGCGGGGCCCGGGAGATGTGTATTCGCTGGATGTGGCAACCGGAAAAATGGAACGGTGGACGGCGAGCGAGACGGCAGTGAAGACGGATGGGTTCCGGGAAGCGGAGCTGGTGCGATGGAAGAGTTTCGACGGGAAGATGATTTCAGGGTTTTTGTACAGGCCGCCCGCGAATTTCAGCGGCAAGCGGCCAGTGCTGGTGGTGATTCACGGTGGGCCGGAAGGGCAGACGCAGCCGACATTTCTTGGGCGCAGCAATTATCTGCTGAACGAACTGGGGATCGCGCTGATCTATCCGAACGTGCGCGGGTCGACGGGATACGGGAAGACGTTCTCGCTGATGGACAACGGGTTTAAACGTGATGACACCTACAAGGACATCAACGCGCTGTTCGACTGGATCGCGACGCAACCGGGACTGGATAGCGAGCGCATCGCGGTAACCGGCGGGAGCTACGGCGGGCACATGACGCTGGCAGTGTCGACGTTTTACAGCGACCGGGTTCGCTGCTCGGTGGATATCGTGGGCATGTCGAACCTGGTGACGTTCCTCGAGCACACGGAGGCGTACCGGCGGGATTTGCGGCGCGTGGAATACGGCGACGAGCGCGAGCCGAAAATGCGGGAGTTCCTCGAAAAAATCGCACCGATGAACTACATCGAAAAAATCAAGAAGCCCATATTCGTGATTGCGGGAAAAAACGATCCGCGGGTGCCCGTGAGCGAATCGCAGCAGATCGCCGATGCGTTGAAAAAGCAAGGAACGCCGGTATGGTTGCTGATCGCGAAGGACGAAGGCCACGGGTACCGAAAGAAACCGAACCAGGATTTTCAGTTTTATGCGACGGTCGAGTTCTTGCAGGCGTATTTGCTGAAATAAACCCGACTACATCCTGACTGCGCCTCAGCGGTCGGGCGCAGCATGCCCCGCCCCTACACAAGATTTACAACTACAGTGGGATGTTGCCGTGTTTCTTGCGAGGGTTCGTGTCGCGCTTGTTTTCGAGGGCACGGAGAGCAGTAATGATGCGGGCCCGGGTGTCGGCGGGCTCGATGATGGCGTCGATGTAGCCGCGCTCGGCGGCAACGAAGGGATTGGCAAAGCGCTCGCGGAATTCGGCGATTTTTTCCTGGCGGAGCATTTCGCGCTCGGATTCGGGAGCTTTGTCGAGCTCGCGCTTGTTGACGATATTTACGGCGCCTTCGGGGCCCATGACGGCGATCTCCGCGGTGGGCCAGGCGAAATTCGCATCGGTTCGAATATGTTTGGATGCCATTACGCAGTACGCGCCGCCGTATGCTTTACGGGTGATGACAGTGATTTTCGGGACGGTGGCTTCGGCGAAAGCGAAGAGCAATTTGGCCCCATGCTTGATGATCCCGCCGAATTCCTGCTGGGTGCCCGGAAGAAAACCGGGAACATCTTCGAAGGTGACGAGCGGAATGTTGAAGGCGTCGCAGAAGCGCACGAAACGCGCGCCCTTCACAGAGGCATTGATATCGAGAACACCGGCAAGAAAGGCCGGCTGATTGCCGACGATGCCGACGGGGCGGCCGTCGAGGCGCGCAAATCCGACGACCAGATTTTTCGCATAGTGTTCATGCACTTCGAAGAAGTAGCCGTCGTCAACGATGGAGTGGATGGCATCTTTCATGTCGTAGGGCTTCTGGGGATCGGCGGGAACGAGGGTGTTGAGTGATTCATCGCGGCGAACCGGGGTGTCAGCGGTAGCGCGGCGCGGCGGATCTTCCAGATTGTTCGAAGGGAGAAAGCTTATCAGCTCGCGGATCATGGCCAGGCAATCGGCATCGTCGCGCGAAACAAAATGGGCGACACCGCTTTTTTCATTGTGGGTCATCGCGCCGCCGAGTTCCTGCTTGGTGACTTCCTCGTGCGTAACGGTCTTGATGACGTCGGGTCCGGTGACGAACATGTAGGAGGTCTCGCGCGTCATGAAGATAAAATCGGTGATGGCTGGGGAGTAGACCGCGCCGCCCGCGCATGGGCCCATGATGGCACTGATCTGCGGGATGACTCCACTGGCCAGCGTGTTGCGGAGAAAAATATCGGCGTAACCCGCGAGCGAGGCGACGCCTTCCTGAATGCGCGCACCGCCGGAATCGTTGAGGCCGATGACGGGAGCCCCGGCGCGCATGGCCAGGTCCATGATCTTGCAGATTTTCAGCGCGTTGGTTTCAGAAAGCGAACCGCCGAAAACGGTGAAGTCCTGCGCAAAAACATAGACCAGGCGGCCATCGATGCGGCCGAAGCCGGTAACAAAGCCGTCGCCGGCGGGACGTTGCTCCTGCATGCCGAAATCGACGCAGCGGTGACGAACGAATTTGTCGAGCTCCTCGAAGGTGCCTTCGTCCAACAATAGGTGGATGCGCTCGCGAGCGGTGAGCTTGCCGGCTCTGTGTTCGCGCTCACGACGCTCCGGACCGCCGCCAGCCTCGGCTTCCTCGGAAATGCGGCGAAGTTCTTCCATACGGTCGCGATGTCTGGCTTCGGGAATCAAACTGGGCTTGGGCTCAGACAACGGGTCCTCCCGCGGAAGGGGATTCCTTCGGGATAAAAATGCGCACGGCAAGATGCGTGGCGAGCCAGACGGTTCCGAGGAGCAGCACGACGCCCAGGAGTAGCTCCGCGCCCATGGCGGCGGCGCGCTGCAGGGGAGATTCGAGCGAAGTCACGTATTTCGTGGCTCGGACGAGAATGAACATGGCGCCGAGGGTCATCGCCACGATGAGGATGGTGGTAAGAACGGAAGCGAGAATCATTTTCATGGGATTGAGCCTGGGCCGCCCGGAAGCGGCATGAAGAAGGATAGCGCAACCGGAGGGAAAGCAGAACGCAGAAGACGGTCAGCCAGCGGGAGAGCAATCAGCGCAAGCCGGACCAATCGTCAGCCACCAGGATGGAATCGCTTGGATTGGAGGCGTCGTACTTGATGCTGGCGGGCTGGCCCGCAACGAGCCGTTCCAAGCGAATCTGGCCCTCGAGTCCGGTGATGTCCTGCGCGGTGTGATAGGTGACGCCGGAAATCAAATAACTATAGGAAACGAGATGGCGTGGGCGCATGTCAGCAAGCGGTCGGGCGCCTGCGCCGAACAAACCCTTGCGCGCCTCTTTCGATACAGGCGGGTGCTCCACGAGCTCAACGATCTGCCCTTCCGCAATGCGGCCGATCTGGTTCAGATGGAGGCGGCGCTTACGTTCCTCTTCTTCGGGATTCGCCGCGGGACGCAAGAAAGCGTAAGCGATCATCGCCAGCGCGGCGATCAGCGCGCCACCCATGGCGAGCACTAGTTTCCAATCGGCAAGCAAAGCCTTCAACGAGCAAACTCCGTATTCTCAGATCGGTGGAATTGCCCACGGCGCGCGCGAGATTGAGTCCACGCAATGCGTCGGAAGGACTCCTTGCACCCGCCGATGCCCACTGATGGGTATTCTATCGAAACCTTGAGGCGTACGCGAAACTACGCTTGCGGAGCGTACACCGGATTGCGCAACACGCCAACACCGGCAACACTGACCTCGACCGTGTCTCCGGCAACGAGCGGACCTACCCCGGCGGGCGTACCGGTGGCGATGACGTCGCCGGGCATCAAGGTCATCATGCGGGAGATCCAGCGGACAAGAAACCCGGGCGGATAGGTCATCATCGAGGTGAGGCCGGACTGGCGGCGCGCGCCGTTGACGTGAGTCTCGACGAGCACGTTGGACGGGTCGAGAGCCGTTTCAATGTGCGGACCGACGGCGCAGAAGGTGTCGAAACCCTTGGCGCGAGTGAATTGAACATCACTTTTCTGAAGGTCGCGCGCGGTGACATCGTTGAGGCAGGTGTATCCCGCCACAAAGGACAAAGCATCGTCGGTATCGCGCAACCGCGAGCAGCGGCGGCCGATGACCAGGCCGAGCTCGCCCTCGTGTTCTACGCGTTGGGAATATTTTGTTAAGACGATGGCTTCTTCCGGACCGATGATCGAAGAAGGCGGCTTGAGGAACATCAGCGGCTCTTTCGGGACTTCGTTGCCCATCTCCGCGGCATGCGCGGCGTAATTGCGTCCGATGCAAACGATTTTCGAGGGCTCAACCGGAGCGAGCAGCCGAACATCGGCGAGCCGCGAAGAACGCGAGCCACGCGACCAGGGCTCCCAGAGAGGGCCAGAGATTTCGATGACATTTTCTCCTTCGATTAGTCCATAACGCGGCGGAGCAGCGTCCGAAGAAGAAGCGTCGCGCATCAGGTAACGGCAGATTTTCATTGGTAGTCAACTCGCGTGGTGGTTGGGATGAGTATCATGCGCTCCACGGGCTCTCCAGATCGTGGCAACAATCCAGCAGAGCGTGGTGAGAATCATATAGACGACGGCGCCCAGCATGAAAACATGGAACGTGCTGAGCCGATTACTGAGCCCGTGGAAAAGTGCGCAGAGCGCGCGATAGCTGAGGCTAAAAATGAGCCAAGCGATAAGGCCCGACGCCAGGAAATGCCCCGGAAAGCGCAGAAACCGGAAAATGGGAACCGCAGCGAGGAAGCACAGAATCACCGCGGCGGCGATATTGCGCTCCAACGCAAAGCGCTCCAGGAAGGGGGCATGATTGGCAATAACGACCCAGGCGGTGAAAACCAGTGTCAGACAAACACCAACGTAAACACCGGTGCGAATCGCCGCGTTGCGGAAGACATGGAACCAGCGATACCCAGGCAGATGCGGACGAACCAGCATGAAGTGCTCGGCTCCCAAGATGCGAGCAATCGTTTAACCCGGATTTACGGCGATGGTTGCGCGATCTCGACAACCACCGGTGCGCCGGGCTCGCTCTCATTCCCCGCGCGGTCTACGGCGGTCGCGGTGTACCAATAGCGGTGTCCGGGCTGTACAGACCTATCACGAACCGCGGGCGTGGGCAACAATTCCGGGGTAACAAGCTGGCCCCTTATGCCTTCCTGCTCACTTCTATAGACGCGATAGCCCGCCAAATCGGTTTCAAGGTTAATGGACCACGACAGGTCAGCTAGAACCGTACCCGGGGCCAAGCCAGGGAGCAAGGCGGCGACGAGGCCCTGCGGAGGGACGGGCGGAAAAGTGTCGTGCGGAGTGACCGTCACGGGCTGAGAGTCGGAGGACTCCAGCTGGTCTCCTTCAACCTGGATGACACTGCGCACGATGTAGACGTAGGTATGCTCGAACACAAAGGATGCGTCGCGGTAGTTGTTGCTTTCAGAAGAAGCGAGCAGCGCAGCGTGTGATTCCGGTTTGCCTTGCGGAAGCTCTTCAGGAGACGAAGCGGGAGCGGAAGGATGAATTTCCGAGCGGTAGATTCGATAGCCGGTGATGGCTGGCGCGGGCTCCCCGGCGGCGATGCGGGCCAGGACCGGCCAGGTCAATTCGACCGCCGACTCGCTTACGCAAGCCTCCACGAAAGCGATGGGAGCCGGAACGTGAAACACGCGCAGGGAGACGACGTTCGAATCCGCGGAAGCGCGTTTCTGCGAAGCGCGCGTTCGAACGAGGTAGGTGACCGCGCCACCGGGATGCGATTTTGTTTCTTCGGGCACGATGGGATCGGTGAAGCGCACTTGGCCGTCGGCGCGATAACTGTCCACGAGAGCCCCGGGAATGGTGTAAACAACGCGGAATGACTTCGCGTCGGCCGCGCCGTCGGGTCTAACGGTGCCGCGGAGGATTTCGACCGCAGGCGGCGCCGGCAGTTTTTCTCCGGAGATGGAGTTCGATGGGAGGGTGAAGGAAAGTTGCACACCGTCCCCGGCCTGGTGGGCGGTGAGATCCTTGATCGCGGCGGGAACCGGCGGCGAAGGCGGAACGGGATCGCCGGGAGCGCCGCAGCCGGCCGTTAGCAGGAGTATGGAAAAGGGAAAATGGAAAAGGGCAAAGATTTGCGCGGGGCGTCTGGCGATGTGAATTCCCGTCCCTTCCTTATTTTCCATTTTCAAGTTTCGAGAATCAGAGAATGTAGCGGCTCAGATCCTGGTTCTTGACGATGTCCGCGAGCTGCTTGGTGACGTAGGCGGCGTCAACCTTCACGTTTTTCTTCTTGAGGTCGGGCGCTTCGAATGAGATTTCGTCGAGAACTTTTTCGAGGATGGTGTGCAGGCGGCGGGCGCCGATGTTTTCGGTTTGTTCGTTCACGCTGGTGGCGAAGCGGGCGACGGCGGCGACGGCGTCTTCGGTGATGTTGAGCTTGACGCCTTCGGTCTCCAGCAGCGCGACGTACTGTTTGATCAGCGCATTCTTCGGCTCGGTCAAAATGCGAATAAAATCTTCTTCCTTCAGAGATTGCAGCTCGACGCGAATGGGAAGGCGGCCCTGAAGCTCGGGGATCAGATCGGACGGCTTGGTGACGTGAAACGCGCCGGCAGCGATGAAAAGGATGTGATCGGTGCGGATCATGCCGTAGCGCGTGTTGACGGTGGTGCCCTCGATAATGGGCAGAATGTCGCGCTGCACGCCTTCGCGGGAGACGTCCGGGCCGTGGCCGGATTCGCGGCCGGCGACCTTATCGATTTCATCGATGAAGATGATGCCCATCTGCTCGGCGCGCTCCACGGCCACCCGGGTGACCTGGTCCATGTCCAGCAGCTTGTTTTCTTCTTCCTGGATCAAGTATTCGAAAGCGTCGGCCACGCTCATTTTGCGTTTTTTCTTCTGCTGGCCGAACATGCCGGAAAGCATGTCCTTGATATTGACGTCCATCTCTTCGACGCCCTGGTTGGAGATGATTTCGAACGAGGGTATGGCGCGCTCGCGGACTTCGAGGTCGACCATGCGCTGGTCGAGCTTGCCTTCGCGCAGTTGGAGGCGCAGCTTTTCGCGCGTGCGCTGGGTCTGTTCCCGCTGCGCGGCAATTTCGGCGTCCGGAGTGCCGGGCGCGGGAGGAGGCGCCGGCGGAAGCAGCAGATCGAGCACGCGTTCCTCCGCGGCCTGCTCGGCGCGGTCGGCGACTTCGTCGAGTTTTTCCTCGCGGATCATGTCGATGGAAGTCTCGACCAGATCGCGCACCATCGATTCCACGTCGCGGCCGACGTAGCCGACTTCGGTGTATTTCGAAGCTTCGACCTTGACGAACGGGCAGCCCGCGAGGCGCGCCAGGCGGCGGGCAATTTCCGTTTTTCCGACGCCGGTGGGGCCAATCATCAGAATGTTTTTGGGCAAAACGTCTTCGGCGATTTCCGGCGGAAGCTTCTGGCGGCGGACGCGGTTGCGCAAGGCCACGGCCACGGCGCGCTTGGCGGCCGTCTGCCCGACGATGTACTTGTCGAGCTCCGCGACGATTTCGCGCGGCGTCATGTCATCGAGAGCGGGGAGAAGTTCCTGCCCCTCGACGGGCTCGGCGCCGTTTCCTCCCGGTGCGTAGATCACTTCTTTTTCGGGCTTGCTGGTCATGAGTTGCTTAGTTCCTTTGATCCGTGAAGACGGCTTGTCGCGTTCTCATGCCTGACCCTTAGAGCTCTTCGACTGTAAAGTTGGCGTTGGTGAAAATGCAAATTTCGCTGGCGATGCGCATGGCCTCCATGGCCAGGTCCTTGGCATTGAGTTTCGAATGCTTCACAAGCGCGCGGGCGGCAGAGAGCGCGAAAGTTCCGCCGGAACCGATGGCCACCAGACCGTCGTCCGGCTCGATGACATCGCCATTGCCGGAAAGAATGAAAGTGCCCTTGGTGTCGGCAACGATAAGCAGGGCTTCCAAATGGCGAAGAGCGCGGTCCTTGCGCCATTCCTTGGCCAGCTCGACCGAGGCTTTCTGGAGATTGCCGGAAAATTCCTGAAGTTTGCCTTCGAAGCGTTCAAAAAGGGTAATCGCGTCGGCCGTAGAGCCGGCGAAACCGGCGACGACCTTGTCATTGTAGAGCCGCCGGGTCTTGCGCGCGGTGTGCTTCATGACGTGATCGCCCATGGTCACCTGGCCATCGGCGATGAGCACGACTTTGTTGTCCTTGCGCACGCACAGAACCGTGGTGCCGTGCATCAGTGGGCTTTCCCGGCGATTACGCATCCGCCCATTATAGCCCCCGAAGAGTCCATGCGCCAAAAGCACCGGAACATTCGAAGCCGCCCGAGTCGGTACGGAACCAACTCAAGACCTCCGAACAAAAAACGGAATGAACGAAAAACCGGCGAGCCACTTTTTATTGTGAGATTTCGCGGAAGGAGAGAATCTTGTACTTGCCTTTAGGTTGCGCCTTCTGGATCCAGCAACTGCTGTAGCGCATGCCGGTGCCTCCCATACCATCGAGGAATTGAACGGTTGCCCCTCCTAGATTCGAGCCTGCCAGCACTTGGTTGTTAAGGTCACGTGTCTTGGCAACAAGCATCGCACCATTAATCTGCTTGTTCTGGCCGTTCTGTGAATTGTGCACCACCCCTTGCCCAATCACCAGAATGATTCCATACCAGTTCGTATCCGGGTCGTAGCTAAACGTGCCGGTAACCAGGAGAAGCCCGTATCCATCGCTGCTCCAGTTACTGATGTCCAGATTGCCGTTGACGATTACAGTGAGTGGATTCGTAGATGACATTCCCAATGGCGTCAAGGCTGCTCCGGTGGCGGTACCCAGATAGGGAGGGGTGCCTGAAGAGGCGGGTGTGATCACAACCGCATCGGCATTCTGAATGATGGATTGTGCGAGCCCATCAAGATTACTTGGGCTTTGAAGGCTTAAGGGGAGGAATGAGCTGCTGATGTCCTCCACGTCCGGCACGTACGGTCCAGGATTGTTCACGCCCGTGTAGTTGGGCTGGTAAGCAGTTGGAATGCCGTTTTTCACGTGCACAATGTCGCTGTTGCTGTCGGTGAGTACACCGATCGCCGCATGAGGATTCCCTCCGGAAGGAGCAGGCGGGTTGGAACAATTGTAATCATCCCCCTTTACAGCGTAGGAGGAGTTAGACGCCGGCGCATGGAAGGTCACACCGTTACCTGGGCTGCCTGAAAGCGTCAGCGTAGCAAGAAAAGGCGGCAGCGCGATTGGCCCGGGTGCAATGAGGTACTGCAAGAGCTTCTGGCTCCCGTTGGGAAGGACTGCAAGCGAGGTGATCTCCAGCACCTGAGAGCCAGAGGAAGGGTCGTCGGTTAGTTTTGTTCCGTCGTAGAAAAGGGGCGTGGGGTCAATTGTGCCGTCAAACGGGAAGACGTCCTGACCGAGCCCCTGACGGAGCCATTGTTCTGAGACTGCGTTGATGCGAACCCACTTGTACAGAGGACCGGGAAAGTTCAAGGAGGTATTGAGGGGGGGGCTGGTCCATATCGAGTTCGTCTGCTTCGTGTCCAGGAACCCAGTAG
>Ga0137412_10000876_pt1 | contig 22490 bp, 21 predicted proteins | sample CZODoug2_1_16fun_FD_122160 | JGI IMG/M metagenome (GOLD analysis project Ga0137412, IMG submission 122160) | Vadose zone soil fungal communities from Angelo Coast Range Reserve, California, USA - CZODoug2_1_16fungal (Hybrid Assembly) | ecosystem: Environmental > Terrestrial > Soil > Vadose zone... | reverse complement strand
ATCCTGATGCGGCCGGGCGAATGCACCGGCTGCACCCAGCCGGTCTGCTCCTGTTCGGCCGCGATGTTGTGACGCTTGGCGACATCGAACAGCATCGACGCGCTGTCGCGCAGCAGGCCGACGAAACGTTCGCCGGCCGCTCCATGCCTTCTGATGATGTCGTCGGGATCGGGCCGCGACAGAGTCGGGATCACCTGGCCGTTGTTGCGCCCCGACGCGCCCCAGCCCGGCTCCATCGCCTCGACGATCGCGACATCGACACCAGCCTCGCGCAGATGCAGCGCCGTCGATAGGCCTGTGAAGCCGGCGCCGACCACGATGACGTCGGCGCTCTGCATGCCCTTCAATTCAGGCAGATCAGGTCCGGGCGGCGTCACCGCGGCCCACAGCGACGGAGGCCATTCGACCGCTACGCTATTCATCCTCATCCCTTCTGATCGCAACGCAGGGCTTGCCTGCACGGGCTGCAAAGACGCTGCCTTGCGAGCGCCGCACCGTTCTGCTTAGAACATTAGATCAACTCATGCAGTCATTTCTTGGCAGGAAATAAAGTGGCACTGAAAAACGTCATCGGTATCGACCATGCCGTGATCATGGTGCGGGATCTCGACAAGGCCGCCGCGAACTGGAAACAACTCGGGTTCACGGTGTCGCCGCGCGGCACGCATAGCGCGCATATGGGATCGGGCAACTACACCATCATGCTCGACCCGGATTACATCGAACTGCTCGGCGTGCTGACGCCGACCGAGCACAATGTGCCGGCGCGCGCCTTTCTCGACAAGCGCGAGGGCATCGAGCGGATCGCCTTCACCGCGATCGATTCCGCCGCTGGCGCCGAGGAAATCCGCGCCCGCGGCTATCCGCCGATCGGGCCGACCGACTTCGAACGGCCCGTGACGATGCCGGACGACACCTTGTCGGCGGCGAAATTCCGGACCTTTCAATGGCCGGTTGCGGAAGCGCCGGGCGGCGTGCGGCTGTTCGCCTGCCAGCACAAGACGCGCGAGACGGTGTGGATTCCCGAACTGATGAAGCATGCCAACGGCGCCAGGCGTCTCAGGCAGGTGCTGATCGTGGCGCCCGAGCCCGCCAAGGAAGCAGCCCATCTGTCACGCATGATCGACCGCGAAACGCGGAACGAGGCCGATGGCGCGATCGCGGTGCCTTCGGGCGCAGATCGCGCGGACTTCGTGTTCCTGACCAAGGAACAGTTGGGCCGGCGCTATCCGAACGTGCCGCTCGCAGCGCTGCCCGAGCGCGGCTCGGCTGGGCTCGTGATCGCGGCCGATCTGTCGCTGACGGAAAAAGCGCTGGGCACAAACGGCGTGCACAGCTCCGGCGCGATCTGCGTGCCGCCCAACATGAGCAACGGCACGCTGCTCGCTTTCGTCAAGGTGTAACCGGCGGCGCACCACGGCCGCAGCCTTTCAGAAACAGCACCGCGCATTCCCTCGCGCGGTGCTCGATGTCCTCGCGGCTTGGCGGCGGCTGCTGGCCGAACATCACGGCGCGCATCGGCTGGAAAACCAGCATGCCGATCAGCATGCCCGCGGCAGCCGTGGCGTCGCCGATCTCGAGCAGGCCACGCGCCGCCTGCGCTTTCAGCCATCCGGCGAGCGTGTCCTCGGTGCGCCTGATCGCCTTGTGATAATAGGTGCTGGCAGCCTCGGGAAACTTGTCGCTCTCGCCGAGGATCATGCGCTGAAGCGCGATCACTTCGCCGTCCAGGATCAGTTCGGCAAACACGATCAGCGCGCCCGTCAGCGCCGTCTCGATGTCCCGGCCCTGGCAGCCGCGCAATTTCACGATCGACGCGACGCGGTCGATCCGCTCGGTCACCATTTCTTCAAACAACGCTCCCTTGTTGGGAACGAGACGATAAAGCGTCTTGGTCGAAACGCCAGCCCGGCGCGCCACGGTCTCCATGCTGCTCGCGGCATATCCGTTGCCTGCGAATTCGTGCCGCGCGGCCTCGAAAATGATGGCGCGCGTCTCCTCGTCGGAACGAAGCTGCGGCCGGCCCCGCCCGCGCTGCTGCTCCATTGCTTTCTTCGTGACTGTCATTTCGTCCAAGCCATGCTTTTAGATGATGCCTGTCATTCTATTGACAGTCCCAATATGCGGTCTATTTTGGAAATTATCAAGTTTCCTAAATATCCCTGGCTTCGTCGGAAACGGATTTCCGTTTGTTTTCAGGGAGATAAAACGCAAAGAGGACGCCATGAGCCGACATTCAACCGCCGTCGAGGCCGACCGACCGGTTCCCCCTGAAGCCGTGCAGGAACTGCTTCCGTCGCCAAATTCCAAGGAAACTCAAAAGGAAACTCAAAAGGAAAATCAACAGCCCCGTCAGACCGGCGAGGCCGCCCCGCGCCCGGTCGCCGTCAAGAGCCGGCTTCGGCAGCTATTATTGGCGGGCACCGCGGTCGCGCTGCTGGCCGGCGCGGCCTGGTACGGCTGGGATTACTGGACGGTCGGCCGCTATCTGGTGTCGACCGACGACGCCTATGTGAAGGCCGACAACACCACCATCGCGCCGAAGGTCTCGGGCTATCTGGCCGAGGTGCAGGTCGGCGACAACCAGCGCGTCAAGGCCGGCCAGGTGCTGGCCCGGATCGACGACCGCGATTACCGGGTGGCGCTGGACCAGGCCAAGGCCGACGTCGCCGCCGCGCAGGCCGCGGTCGCCAGCAAACAAGCCCAGCTCGAGGTTCAGCAAACCGTGATCGATGCCGCGAAAGCGACCATCGATGTCGACACCGCGGCGAAGACCTTCGCCAACCAGGAAAACAAGCGCTACACCGATCTCGCCGCCACGGGTTACGGCAGCGTGCAGAACGCGCAGCAGGCGCAATCCCGCAACGCCGGCGCCGAGGCCGCGATCCTGCGCGACACCGCGAACCTTGCCTCTGCACGCAAGCAGGTCGAACTGCTCAAGGCCGAGATCGCGCAAACCGTGGCGGCCGCGGCGCGCGCGTCCGCGCAACGCGCCCAGGCCGAACTCAATCTCAGCTACACCACGATCGTCTCCCCGATCGACGGCGTGGTCGGCAACCGCACGCTGCGCACCGGTCAATATGTGCAGGCCGGCACGCAATTGATGTCGCTGGTGCCGGCAACCGGCGCCTATGTGGTGGCGAATTTCAAGGAGACCCAGCTCACTGATGTGCGCGACGGCCAAGCGGTCGATATCGCCGTCGACATGTTCCCCGGCCAGGTCGTGCACGGCCATGTCGACAGTCTGGCGCCCGCCTCCGGCCAGGAATTCGCGCTGCTGCCGCCCGACAACGCGACCGGCAATTTCACCAAGGTGGTGCAGCGCATCCCCGTGAAGATCGCACTCGACGGCGGCGCGCCGATCGAGCTGCGCCCCGGCATGTCGGTGATCCCGACGATTGCAACCGCGACGCCGGCGCACCCGAGCCATCCGCCGCGGGCGACCGCGGAACCCCGAATTGCCTACGCTTCGCAGAGGTGATGCCATGACTACGCTTTCCCTCGCCGCCTCGACACCTGTCCCTCGCCCAGCCGCGCCGGCCAACCCCGATCGCGCCAGCGTAACCGTCTGGATCGCCATCTTCGCCGCGATGATCGGCGCCTTCATGGCGATCCTCAACATCCAGATCACCAACGCCTCGCTGCTCAACATCGAGGGCGGCATCGGCACCGGCGTCGACAACGGCTCCTGGATCTCGACCTCGTATCTGATCGGCGAGATCGTCGTGATTCCGCTGACCGACTATCTCAGCCGGGTGTTCTCGTTCCGCAAGATCATCCTCGTGCACGCGACGTTGTTCGCACTGTTCTCGGTCGCCTGTGCCTTTACCCATGACCTGCCCTCGATGATCGCGATGCGCGGCCTGCAGGGCTATTTCGGCGGCGTGCTGATCCCGATGGCGTTCACGATGGTGTTCACCAAATTGCCGAAAGCCCAGCAGCCGGTCGGGCTTGCGATGTTCGCGCTCGCCGTCACGTTCGCGCCCGCGATCGGCCCGACCATCGGCGGCTATCTCACCGAGAATTACGGCTGGCAGACCATCTTTTTCGTCAACGTGATCCCGACCGCCGTGATGGTCGTCATGCTCTATGCCACACTGGAGCGCCAGCCGATGCAGCTTGGTTTGCTGCGCGAAGGCGACTGGTTCGGCATCGCCACCATGGCAATCGGTCTCTCCGCGCTGCAGGCGGTGCTGGAGGAAGGCAACAAGGACGACTGGTTCGGCTCGCCCTTCATCGTGAAACTTGCGATAGTTGCCGCGATCAGCCTGAGCTTGTTCATCGCCAACGAATTGATCGTGGAGAAGCCACTGCTGAGGCTGCGCCTCCTCACCCAACGCAATTTCGGCATGGGCACGATCGCCTCGGTGTTCCTGGGATTCGGGCTGTTCGGCTCGGTCTATCTGCTGCCGGCCTATCTCGGCCAGGTGCAACGCTACAATGCCGAGCAGATCGGCACCGTGCTGGCCTGGACCGGATTGCCGCAACTGATCCTGATTCCGCTGATACCCAAATTGATGCAGCGGATCGACGCGCGCTATCTCGCAGCATTCGGGCTGTTGCTGTTCGCCTATAGCTCGTTCATGAACACGGCGATGTCGCTGGATTATTCCGGCGATCAGCTCTGGATTCCCAATATCGTGCGCGCCATCGGCCAGGCACTGACCCTGGCTCCGCTGAGCAACGTCTCGCTCGGCAGCGTCGCGCCGCAGGATGCGGCGGCGGCATCGGGTATCTCCAACATGATGCGCAACCTCGGCGGCGCCATCGGCACCGCGGTGCTCGCCACCATCGTCACCAAGCGCGAGCAGTTTCATTCCAACATCATCGGCCAGTCGGTCGATCTCGGCCGCGAGGAAGTGCGCACGCGCATCGCGCAGATGACCGATTATTTCCTGGCTCATGGCGTGGCAGACCCCACCGCCGCGCACAATCAGGCGATCATCGCGCTCGGCAACACGGTCAAGCGGCAGGCGCTGGTGATGGGCTTCAGCGATACCTTCGCGATCCTCGGCATCGTACTCGTCATCTCGGCGATTGCGGTCCTCTTGACTCGGAAGGTGAAGGCCGCCGCGGCGGGTGGCGGCGCGCATTGAGTTGCGCCTAGCGCGCGATGGGATTTGGTTGAATCGCCGTCGCGCTCTAGGTTCTTGATTGAGCATGATCTTTTCGGAAAACCGCTACACACTTTTCCGGATCATGCTCTAGAACGTCGCCTTCAATCCAACATAGAGCGCGCGCGGCCGGGCCGGGCTGACCGAGCGCGCATCCGTGAACTGCGAGCCATTGGATAGATTGGGGATGGCGCCGGTGTCGAAGAAGGTCCCGTAGGTCGCATAGCGGTTGTCGAACAGATTGTCGACGCGACCGTAGATCTGGAAGGTCTTGTCGATCTGGTAGGATGCGTGGACATTGAAGACCGTGTAGGACGGCAGCTTCGCCGCCTGGTTGTTGTCATCGCCGACGAAGTACTGGCTGCCCACGAACAACGCGTCGCCGCCAACCTTGAGCTTGTCGGTGACCGCATAGTCGATACCGGCCTTGATGCGGTGACGGGGGATGGCCGGGATCTGATTGCCCGGCAGCACCTGGATGATTCCGGTATCGGGATCGGCGAAGGGACTGTTCGACGCGATCTGCAGCGCGTCCAGGAACCGCGCGTCGACCAGGGCATAGCTGGCGTAGAGCTGCATTGCCGACGACTTGAGATTGACCTCGGCCTCAAGGCCTTGCCGGCGAGTCCTGCCGACATTCTGGAAGAAGCCGAAGCCCTGCAGGTCCGGGCTGGGAATCGCCAGAATGTCATCGGAATTGGTCGCGCGGAAGCCGCCGAATTTCCAGCTCAGCGTTCCTACGTTCAATTCCTTGGTGCCGCGCAGCCCGGCCTCGACGGTTTGGGAGACGACCTGTTTCAGCGGCGGGTCGGAGACAAGAAACGCCGCGATGATGCAGGGGTGTTGCGGATCGGCGCAGCCGAGTTCGAGCGGGGTCGGCGCGCGATTGGCTTCCGAATAACCGGCATAGGCGGTCAGTTCGGGGGTGATCTTGTAGGTGCCACCGATGATCGGATTGAAGCGATCGAACGTCTCCTTGCCGTTCAGCGCGCTTCCGATCTGATCCTGAAGCTCGATGCGGGCATTGTTGAAACGTCCGCCGCCCGTGATCGAGAACGCGTTGGTGACATCGAAGGTGTCGAGCGCATAGATGCCGCTATATTGATTGGTGGCACGCAGCGCGACAGGCCCGATCGAGGTGGGGCTGCCGGAGGACCCGAGAAAGATTCCGCTGCCGCTGACGACGAAATCCGGGCCGATGGTCCCGAGTTCGGCCGTCGCTGAGAAATGCGTCACGCTGGCGTCGAAACTCGTACCGACCACGAAGCGATTGTCATGCCCGAACAGCTTGTCGCTGTTGGTTGCCTGCAGCGAGAAACCCGCCGTCGTCGAGCGGGTTGAGGTTCGGTCAATCTCGCCCAGGGTCGCCGCCGGATCGAAGGGATTGGCAAGTTGAACGCCGTTGAGGCCGTTCGCAGGTACACCGGGAGTGCCGATACTGCCGGGGTCGCCGAAACAAAGCAGCCCGGCGGGCTCAACACAGGGCTGCGCACCGGTCGGGTTTCCGTCCACCATGTTCTGGTTGAACGCGCGCACATGCGCTGTGCCCTCGACCGTCCAGGTCGGGGTCGCCTCGACCTTTCCCGTCAGGTTGAGGTAGCCGACCTGGTTGGCGGACGTTTGCGGCGTGGTGTAGGTCGCGCCCCAATATTGGTTCAGGAGTTCGACCGGCACGGTCGCGGAGGCGCCGAACTTGTTGTCGGCGAGACCCATATTGAGATGAAACTCGTTGCCGTCATTACGATAGCCGACGTCGCCATAGAAGCGGCGCACGTCGGATGCCGAGAAATTGCGAAAGCCGTCGTCATGCAATCCTTCCAGCGCGCCGTAGACCGCGAAATTGTCGATCTGCTTGCCCCACTGCGCCGAGCTCTGGATGCGCCCGAACGAGCCGCCCAGCGTGTTGATTTCCGCGCCGTGATAGTTGAAGCCGTCCTTCATCTGCACGTTGATCGACCCACCCAGCGCATTGAGGCCGAAGGCCGGATTGTTGGTCACCACGGTGACCGAGTTGATCGCGGCCGTCGGGATCAAATCCCAATTGACGGTGTCGCCGAACGCCTCGTTGATACGCACGCCGTTCTGGTAGACGGCAAGCCCCTGCGGCGTGCCGGCCACCGGCGAGGAGTCGAAGCCGCGAAACTGGACGCTCGGCTGAAACGGATTGCCCGAGACTTCGCTGATGTTGATGGCCGGTACGTTTTGCTGGAGCGCATCGCTGATGTTCAGCGAACCGGTGCGCGCGATCTGCTGGCTGTCGACGACACTGACAGTCGACGGCAACTTGTCGGCATCGGTCCCTTTGCCTCCTCCCAGAGGGGAGGTCACGTAGACATTCAGCCTTCGCGGCGCCGGCGCAATGCGGTTCGCGCTGCGGGGATGTCCGCGCTTGATACCTGACCCCGGCGCCGTCACTTCCAACGGCGGCAATGACTGGACGTTGCCCGTTGTTGTCTGAGCCGTTGTGCCTTGGGCCGGCGCGTCCTGCGCAAAAGTCAGCCCGCTTGCAAACACTAGGCACGTCGATAACGAAGCAGTCAGCAGAACTCGTACGTGCATTCGCCCCATCCCCCTCCGCCCGGCTGTTGTTGCGCCGGTACGGGATGGAACCATCCTAGCCAACCGGCACCGGCGCGCCACCCGCAAAAGGTCGCGCTTAGGCGCTTGCCTTTTTCCCGAAAAAACCGGGAAGAATTCCCGATCGGGCGCCGGTCAATGGGAGCGCTTCAGTGGGAGCCTTTGGGAATCAAGGCCTCCACCGTCACGCCACCATCGCCGGAGGCAACGGTCAGCGATCCTCCGAGTGCGAGGATTCGCTCGCGCATGCCGATCAGCCCCAGGCCCAACCGGTGACCGGGCTTCAAGCCGCGGCCATTGTCGCGCACCCGCACCAATGCGCAGTCGCGGAACCCTTGCGTTCCCTTCTGTGGTTCGGCGGTTTCGATCGTGACGTTGACGGAAGTCGCTTCGGCATGGCGGAACACATTGGTCAGCGCCTCCTGCACCACCCGGTAAATCGTGAGATCGGCGGTTTCGCCGGTCTCGCCGAGCGCGCGTGAAATCGTGGTCTCGATCGCCACATCGGGATGGGATTCCCCCCACAGACGCAGCAGCGCTTCCAGCGCCTGGTGAAGCCCGAGTTCCGCGAGCCCGACCGGCCGCAGCTTTTCCAGAACCCTGCGATTGAATTGCTGAAGCGCGTTGACCTGTTCGAGGATCGCGCCGCCATGCTTGCGCAACACATCCGCATCCGGCTCGGGACCCTCCGACAACCGCACCAGCGCACCCGCATGCGCGCGCAGGGCGAAAAGATAAGGCCCGAACTCGTCATGCAATTCGCGCGCGATCTCCTTGCGCTCGAGGTCCTGCAGCGACACCGCGCGCTCGGCCAGTTGCCGCTTGTCTTCCACCGCCTCGCCGAGCGTAGCTGCAAGGTGGTTCAGTTTGCCGCAGATCGCCGCCAGTTCGGGCGCGCCGCCCGGCGCGACCCGCGCGTCGTAGGAACCGGCTTCGATCCGCGCCATGGCCTGCGATAGCGCCGCGAGCGGTGTCAGCGCGCGGCTGACCACCATCATCGTGATCAGAAACAGCACCAGTGCGATCGCGGAACCGACCTCGATCTGGGTGACGATGCCATCCCAGATCTCGGCGATCTCATCGTTGGGATGCGAGGCGATGACCAGCGATCCCGGCTGTCCATGGATCGACACGGGAACACTGACGGAGGTCGTCTCCGGATGCACCAGTGAGACGAACCAGGCCGGCGGCGCCCGCGGATCATCACTATCCTCGGCACGTTCCGGTCTCCGGGCAACACCATCGGCCTGGCGCGTGATGCTGACATGACGCAGCCGGCTCAGATCGCCAGTGATCCGGTTCAAGCGCGCTTCCGGGTCCGGCGCCTCGTTCAGATCGGCCACGATCATCTCGATGAATTCGCGCGCCAGGCGGATCACGCTTTGATCCTCGGCCTGAACGCGCGGCCCCGCCTCCACGACCAGCCGCGCGATATTGATCGCAAGGCCCAGGGTGAGAACCAGCGCGAGCAGCAGATTGATCCGCGCACGCAAGGAAAGTTTCTGCCACATCGGAAAATTCCACGACAGCGTCATATTCGCTGTCTCATCAAGAGCAGCGTTGACAGATAAAAGAGCGGGCGATCTAATCGTAGCGTATAGCAACATCGCTGGTGATGCATGAGCCCCACGGGGACGCGCGTCGTGAAGGCGTCCTTGCCTGCGTTCGATTGGTGCACTGCAGCAAGCCGAATGACGCGAACGATCGATGGCACTAATAAACCAACGTCAAGAAACCGAAACAAGAAGCCGGACCATTGCCCATGCGCGTATTGATCGTTGACGATCATCCCATCGTCGCTTCGGGCTGCCGGGCCGTGCTCGCCGGCGAGCCTGAGATCGTGCTGCTGGAAGCATCCGACGCGGAGAGCGGCGAGCGCGCTTTTACCGCCGAGCATCCGGACATCTGCGTCATCGACATCAACCTGCCGACCGTGTCGGGGTTCGAACTGGCGCGGCGCATTCTCGCCCGTGATGCATCGGCGCGCATCATCATGTTCAGCATGAATGACGATCCGGTATTCGCCGCGCGCGCCATCGAATTTGGCGCCAAGGGCTATGTTTCAAAGACCGGCGACCCCTTGGATCTGGTCGAGGCCATCCGCCAGGTCGGCAAGGGCGAGACGTATCTGCCGCCCGCGATGGCGCGGAGCATCGCATTCGCAGGACCTGCGTTCGCGCAGAGCCCGCTGTCCAAGCTGACCTCGCGCGAGATGGAAATCCTGCGCCTGCTCGGCGCGGGCAAGAGTCTCTCCGAGATCGCCTGGATGGTGCAATCCTCCTATAAGACGGTCGCCAACACCTCCTCGATCATGCGCCAGAAACTCGGCGTGCGCTCGTCCGTCGAACTGGTTCGACTAGCGATCGAGAGCGGCGTCGCGTAACGCGGTCTTTCCCATTACCCTCCCTCTATCGTTGCCGCAGGACCGAAACATCATGACGATGCAGACCGTTTCCCAGAACAAAGCGCATGGTGGTGTGCAGGGCGTCTACAGGCATGCGAGTAGCGAGACCAAGACCGACATGACCTTCTCGGTCTTTGTTCCCGCGCATCCCGAAGGCGCCAAGCTGCCGGCGGTCTGGTATCTGTCGGGCCTCACCTGCACCCACGCCAACGTCACCGAAAAAGGCGAGTACCGTCAGGCCTGCGCCGAACTCGGCCTGATCTTCATTGCTCCCGACACCAGCCCGCGCGGCGCGGATGTACCCGGCGACCCCGCCAACGCCTATGATTTCGGGCTCGGCGCGGGCTTCTATGTCGATGCGACGCAGGAGCCGTTCGCCAAGAATTACCGCATGTGGAGCTATGTCACGCGGGAATTGCCGAAGCTGGTGGCAGAACAATTTCCGGTCGACGAAAAACGGCAATCCATTCTCGGGCACTCCATGGGTGGCCACGGCGCCCTGACGATCGCGCTGCGCAATCCCGATCGCTACCGCGCGGCGAGTGCCTTCGCGCCGATCGTTGCGCCCTCGCTGGTACCCTGGGGCAACAAGGCACTGGGCGGCTATCTCGGCCCCGACAAGGCCGCGTGGCGCAAGCATGACAGCGTTGCCCTGATCGAGGACGGCGCCCGGTTCAAGGATTTCCTGGTCGATTGCGGCGACGCCGATCAGTTCCTGACCGAGCAGCTTCGTCCCGAACTGCTGCAGGCGGCGTGCGCGAAAGCGAACATCCCCCTCACCTTGCGCCGCCAGGCCGGCTACGACCACAGCTATTATTTCATCTCGACCTTCATGGCCGATCATCTGCGCTGGCACGCCGAACGGCTGAAGGCCTGATCCTTTTTTATCGCGGCGCGGCGCCTCTTATTGCTGCATCGGCGCGCCGTAATTGGGCGCGAGCAAGCGGTTGCGCAGTAGATAGCTCATCGCTCGCGACCAGGACTCATCGGTATTGCCGCGCAGATCGGCGCTCACTGCCGTGACGATCTGGCCGGTATGAACGTCGCGCAGATAGATGTTCATGTTGAGAATGAGGTTCGAGACCTTCTGCACCACGCCGGTGATGGCAAGATCGGCGCCGAGCTGCTCGGCGAAGCGCACCTCGCAACCGCCGCAAGCCTGCAGATTGCTGCCGTGCGCCGCAGCATTGACCGGCGCGACATCGACGACCGTGAACTTGCCCGAATCCGCCAGTTCCTTGCGCAACTGATCGCCCGCCCGCATCAGCCGGTCTCGCTCGTCCAATCGGGCTCCATAGACCTCGCCCTGCAGGCTGGTATCGACCAGTTCGAAATCGAACACCGCGACTTTCGGCGGGTCGGCGCGCGCGGGCGTTGCGATCACGAAAGCGAGCGCCACGATGAACGGCATTTTCATGGTCGTGAACCCGCAATAGATAGCGCTGCGCGCCAATTTGTTGTCTTGAGCATGATCTTTTCGGAAAACCGGTACCCACTTTTCCGGATCATGCTCGATAGAAAGAGGGGCTTGCAAGCTAGGACAATTCGGTCATGTTGCAAGTTATAAGGTCCGGCAGGCGAGCACGCCTCGCGAGCCAAAGGTCCTCCATCGTCGGTCAGATCGAGGTGGAATGACAGGGAGGAACCATGATCCGCTGGTGGGTCGGTGCGATCGGCGCCTGCATCGTCGCGACGCATGCGCTCGCGGCCGAGCCGGTCGATATCGGCATCGGCTATCTCGGCCATGCCGGCGTCCGATCGACCTTGTCGCTGGTGCAGCAGCCCGCCGACAATGACGGACTTGCGGGCGCGCGGCTCGCGATCGAGGACAACAACACCACGGGAAAATTCCTCAACCAGCATTTCACGCTGCACGAGGTCCGCATCAAGGACGGCGACGACGTCGCGCAGGCCGCGAACACGCTAGCCGAGCAGAACAGTTTCATCATCGCCGATCTTCCCGCGGAATCGCTGCTGAAAGCCGCCGACGCGCTGCGCGACCGGGGAACCGTGCTGTTCAATGCCGGCGCGATCGACGACCGGCTGCGCGAGGAGGATTGCCGCGCCAATGTGATTCATGTCGCGCCGACCCGCACCATGCTGGCCGACGCGCTGGCGCAGTATCTGGTCTGGAAACAATGGAAGCGCTGGCTGCTGGTGTCCGGCTCGCACGACAATGACAAGCTGTTCGCCGATGCGCTGCGGCGCGCCGCGACGCGCTTCGGCGGCAAGATCGTGCAGGAAAAGACCTTCGAGGACACCGGCGGCGCGCGCCGCACCGACAGCGGCGTGACGCTGATCCAGCGGCAGATGCCGGTATTCACCCAGCAGGCGCCGGCCTATGACGTGCTGCTCGCCGCCGACGAAAGCGAAGTGTTCGCGAACTACCTGCCCTACCGCACCTGGGATGCCCGGCCGGTGGCGGGTTCGGCCGGTCTTGTGCCGACAAGCTGGGACGCCGCGCAGGATCAATGGGGCTCTACGCAATTGCAGAACCGCTTCCTGAAATTGAATTCGCGGCACATGACGGCGCTGGACATGCAGGCCTGGACCGCCGCGCGCATGATCGGCGAAGCGGCCTCGCGAACCAATACCGGCGACGCGAAAACAATCCTCGGTTTTCTCAAGGGACCGGATTTCTCCGTCGCGGCGTTCAAGGGCCAGCGCCTGACCCTGCGCGACTGGAACCTGCAGCTTCGCCAGCCGATCCTGCTGGTCGACGGCCGCATGGTGGTCTCGGTATCGCCGCAGGAGGGTTTCCTGCATCAGGTTTCCGAACTCGATACGCTCGGTGTCGACCGGCCCGAAACCAAATGCAAGATGAAGAGTGCAAGATGAAGACGGAGAAATAGCGCATGTGGCGTCTTTGTCTGCTGTCCGGACTGGCCGCGTGGCTTGCGGCGATCACGCCCGCGAGCGCCTATGTCGCCTATGTCTCCAATGAAAAAGCCAACACGGTATCCGTGATCGATACCGATAGCTGGACCGTGACCAAGACCATCAAGGTCGGCCAGCGGCCGCGCGGCATCGAGTTCACCCGTGATGGCAAGTCGGTGATGGTCGCGGTCGGCGACGATGATACTATTCAAGTGATCGACGCCGCGACGCAGGCGATCGTGGACACCCTGCCCTCCGGCCCCGATCCGGAACTGTTCACCCAGGATGCCGCCGGCAAGGTTCTCTATGTCGCCAACGAGAACGACAACACCGTCACCATCATCGATCTGGAAAAGCGCGCGCGCCTGGGCGACATCCAGGTCGGCGTCGAACCCGAGGGCATGACCATCAGCCCGGACGGCAAGATCCTGATCAATACCTCCGAGACCACCAACATGGCGCATTTCATCGACACATCGACGCGCCAGATCGTTGCCAATGTACTGGTCGATTCCCGGCCGCGCTTCGCCGAGTTCAAGCGCGACGGTTCGGAATTGTGGGTGTCCTCGGAGATCGGCGGCACGGTGTCGATCATCGATCCCGCCAAGCATGCCGTCACCGGCAAGATCAATTTCGAAATCCCCGGCCTGCGCCGCGAAGCGATCCAGCCGGTCGGCATCGGCATGACCAAGGATGGCAAGACCGCGTTCGTGGCCCTCGGCCCCGCCAACCGCGTCGCGGTGGTCGACGGCGCGAGCCACCAGGTGACGAAATACCTGCTGGTCGGCCAGCGGGTCTGGCACATGGCGTTCACGCCGGACGAGAAATATCTCCTGGTCACCAACGGCGTCTCGAACGACGTTTCCGTCATCGACGTCGCCGCGCAGAAGGTGATCAAGACGATCCAAGTCGGCGAATTGCCCTGGGGCATTACGATTGCGCAACCAGACGCCAAACCATGACCGCGCAAAACCATGACCGCGATTAACGCAACCACCGCCTCGCTCGCGCAGCCCGATATTGTTTCGACCGGGCGCGAGCCTTCGCATCTGCCGGCGCTGTCGATCGAAAGCGTCAGCCATTCCTATGGCCCGCGACGCGCGCTCATCGATGTCAGCTTCGCCGTCCAGCCTGCGAGTTTCACGGCGCTGCTCGGCCTCAACGGCGCCGGCAAGAGCACGCTGTTCTCGCTGATCACGCGGTTGTTCGGCATCCAGACCGGGCGCATCGGCATTTTCGGCCACGACATCGGCCGCGCGCCGAGCGAGGCGCTGCGGCTGCTTGGCGTGGTGTTCCAGCCGCGCACGCTCGATCTCGACCTCTCGGTCAAGCAGAACCTGCTCTATCACGCCGCGCTGCACGGCATCGCCCGCCGCGAGGCCGGCTTGCGCAGCCAGCAGGTATTGACCCAGATCGGCCTCGCCGACCGCGCCGGCAGCAAGGTACGGGATCTCTCCGGCGGCCAGATGCGGCGGTTGGAAATCGCCCGCGCGCTGCTGCATCGCCCGCGGCTTTTGCTGCTCGACGAGGCGACCGTCGGGCTCGACGTCAAGGCCCGCGCGGATATCCTCAACCATGTCCGCCAACTCGTCACTGAAAAGGGCATCGGCGTGCTGTGGGCCACGCATCTGTTCGACGAGATCATCGCCACGGATGATCTTGTGGTTCTGCATCAGGGCAAGGTGCTCGCGCATGACCAGGTCGCGCGCGTCATCGCTGCGAACGGCGCGCAGGACGTCAACTCTGCCTTCGCGCGCCTGACCGCGGCTGCCGACGAAAATGGGAGTTCTGCGTCATGAGCGTCACCACGGCAGCTCCTCAGCGACGCGGCTTCTCGCTCGCCGAATATCTGACCTGCCTGAACGGCATCGTCTGGCGCGAGGCCCTGCGCTTCCTGCATCAGCGCGAGCGCTTCGTCTCGGCGCTGGTGCGGCCTCTGGTGTGGCTGTTCATCTTCGCCGCTGGCTTTCGCCAGGTGCTCGGCATCTCGATCATCCCGCCCTATGAGACCTACATTCTCTACGAGGTCTATATCGCGCCCGGCCTGATGGCGATGATCCAGCTCTTCAACGGCATGCAGTCCTCGCTGTCGATGGTCTATGACCGCGAGATGGGCAACATGCGCACACTGCTGGTGAGCCCGCTGCCGCGATGGTATCTGTTGTCATGCAAGCTGCTGGCGGGAACCGCGGTCTCGCTGCTGCAGGTCTACGCATTTCTCTTGATCGCGTGGTTCTGGGATATCTCCCCGCCGCCGATCGGCTATCTCACGGTGCTGCCGGCCTTGATCCTGTCGGGCCTGATGCTGGGCTCGCTCGGCATGCTGATTTCCTCGGGCATCAAGCAGCTCGAAAATTTCGCCGGCGTGATGAACTTCGTGATCTTCCCGATGTTCTTTGCTTCGTCGGCGCTCTATCCATTGTGGCGGGTGCAGGAAGGCAGTCCGATGCTCTATTACGTCTGCCAGTTCAATCCATTCACCCACGCCGTCGAGCTCATTCGTTTCGCGCTGTATGGCCAGACCAATTGGGTATCGCTCGCGGTGGTCGGCGGCTGCACCGCCGTGTTCATGATCGGCGCGATCTATGCCTATGATCCCTCGCGCGGCCTCAGCCGACGCGGGCCCGCGGGAGGCGAAACATGAAGTGGCGACTGATCATGGCGCTCATCGTCGTCGCGACTTCGACGAAGGTTTCTGTTGCGGCCGATCCGCGCTTTCCCGACTGGCCCTGCGCGCAGGCCAAGGTTCCGGAAATCTCGCTCGCCGCGGTGTGGGCCGGGCCGCCGCTCGACGATGTCCAGGACAAATGGAAGGACGACGCCAAGGTCGCAGCCCTGGTCACGAAACTCGCGGCGCGGCGTACCGAGCTTGATGACGCCCAGAAGGCGATCGCGGAATTTCTATCGGGCGCGGCGACCGATAAGACCGCGACCGGCAAGCTTCTGTTCGCCGGCCTGTTCGATACGCTCAACGCGCAGCGCGCCTCTGTCATGGGCGGGCTCGAACGCGTCACCCGCAAACAGCGCGAGGCCGCCGACAGGATTCGCGCTGACACAATCGCGCTGCAGGAGTTGCAGAGCGCCGCTTCGCCGGATCAGGCCAAGATCGACGAACTCGGCAACCAGCTCACCTGGGAAACCCGGATCTTCGAGGACCGGCGGCGCGTGGTCAAATTCGTCTGCGAGGTGCCGACCGCGATCGACCAGCGGCTGTTCGCGCTCGGCCGCGCGATCCAGCAGGACATCGAGTAATGGCCGCCGAGTAATGGCCGTAATGTGGGAATGACGGCCGAATTGAGATTCTTAAGAATCTCTTAGCAGCCTATCACGAAGCTGTGTGGCCGCGAATGGCGTTCTTCGCTGGAACCGAATCCGTTTCAGGCGTCTTGTCCCCCCACGATCTCGAACCCGGGAGGCCGCGATGAGACCAGCAAAGATTATTTTGGCGAGCGTCACGGCCGTCATTGTCCTCACGTCAGCGGCGCTTGCGCAGCAGGCCGCGAACGGAATGGTCACCCAGATCGACCGGCTCAGCGGCACGATGGCGATCCAGGAGATTCAGAGCGGCACGGTCGGTGCGAGCGGCGGCGGCGCGTCCCAGCAGTTCAAGGTGCAGGATGCACAATTGCTCGACAACTTTCATGCCGGCGATCGGGTGACATACTCGACGACCGAGAACAACGGTGTGAAGACGATCACCAAGATGCAGCGGCAGTGATGTGATCACTGCGTCGGATGCCCATCCGGCGTTGAGCTTCTGATCTGACCCGAGACCGGAACCGAGACGAGATGCACGCGGCGCGGAGGTTATTTCTCCTCGCCGGGGCTATTTTTCCTCGCCGGGGCGTGGTTGCGGCTGTGATTCCGTCAGCGGCAGTCTGGCGCGTTGCCAGCCGTCGGTTCCTTCCGGATACCACGCCACATTTGAATAGCCGTAGGACAGCACTCGCTTGGCTGCGTTCCACGACATCCAGCAATCGGCCTGGCAGTAGATCACCAGCAGCGCTGTCTTGCTTTCACCGGCGGCGCGCTCGATCCCCAGCCGCAGATAATCTTCTATTGGTGCCGCCAGCGCGCCATAGCCGGTGTCCGGCAACCAGACGCTGCCCGGAATATTGAAGCGCGGCTTGTCGCGCCACACCGTGCCCTCGGGAAGATTTTTTGGCTTCGGCGCGCGCGGCAGCACGTCGATGAAGACCCCGGATTTCGCGCGCCAGATCGCCTCGGCGTCTCTCGTCGTCAGAACGCGCGCCCCGGCCAGTGTTGCCGGAACAGGCGCGCGGTAGTTCTCCATGCGATAGACGTCAGGTTCGGGAACGGCATCCTGCGCGATCGCCTGCTCACAGCATTGGGCCGTCAGCACGCACGCCGCGAGGAGCAGGCCGGCGCGCGTCCACCTCATGGCGACTTCGTCGCGGTCTCCACGCTGATCGGCTGATCTTTCTCATCGAGCAGGGGTACGCCGAAGTCGAGCAGGATCTTGTTGATCGCGGGCTGGTTCTCCTGGATCAGCCGGTTGAGCTGGCGCTTCCAGTTCTGGTCGGCGGCGCGCACGCCCATGCCGATGCGAAAGACCAGTTGGGGTCCGGTGGTTTCCTTGACCAGTGGCGTGATATGCAGCGGCGGATTGGCATGCTTGGCGTAAAAGCCCGCCATCGGTCCCCAGAGAATGCCGGCGTCGATCGCACCCGACTCGAGATCATTGACCATGGCTTCGACCGACGAATCAATGCGCGTATCGATCATCAGCGGATAGGGCTTGGCGCTCGCCATCAGGCCGGCGACGGCCATGTTGGTGGCCGGCGGCGTGCCGGCGATGATGCCGATATGCTTACCCTTGAGACGCGCGTCCTCGAGGGTGGCGACATCGTCAAGACCGCCGCCTTGCTTGGCGACCAACGCATAGGCCGTGCGGTAGTAGGGATTGGTGCCCTGGGCGAGGTCGTCGCCTTGCGGAAAGCCCATAATGACGTCGCAGCGATGCGAGCCCAGCGTGACGCGGACGAACCCGGTCGCCTGCGGAAAATACATGTAATCGAGCTTCTTCTGCAGCTTCTCGGCGAACAACTCGGCGAGCTTGTTTTCGAATCCCTCGCCCTTTTCGTTGGAAAACGGCAGGTTTCGCGGGTCGGCGCAGACCCTCAGCACCTTGGGGTCGACCAGTTCGATGGAGAGATCGGTGCTGTCATTGCTCTGCGCGCGAGCAATATCCCGGCCGGCCAGCATGGCTGCGACCGCGACAAGCGAAAGCAACAGGCCGCGATGGTGCGCGTGAAATCTCATCGCTTGTCTCTTCCTCCACGAACATTTTTGAAAAATGCTATGCTGCCCAACTGGGGCGTGCAACAGGAATAATCCTCGATAAGGATTCCGCGCGTGCTGCGGCGCAAACCGTCCCCGTCATGGAACGGATCGCGCCGTTTTCGGCTTGGTGTTGGGACGGAGGCAAAATGATGGTTGGCCGCCTCGCGGTTCTGGCCGTGATCGCGCTGCTTGGCGGCGCGGCGCCTTCATGGGCGCAACAACAGGCGCTTCCCATTACCGAGATCGCGCCGGGCGTGTTCGAGGTTTCCGGCCAGACCGCGCTGATGACGCGCGACAATGACGGCGCGATCGCCAATCTCGGCTTCGTCATCGGCGAGACCGCCGTCGCCGTGATCGATACCGGCGGCAGCGTTCGCGAGGGGCGAGAACTGCTCGCCGCTATCCGAGCGCGGACCGACAAGCCGATCCGCTATGTCATCAACACCCACGGCCATCCGGACCACGTGTTCGGAAACGCGGCCTTCGTGCACGACGGAACCATCTTCGTTGGCCATAAGAACCTGCCCCGCGCGCTTGCCAGCCATGGGCCGTTCTACATCGATAATTTTCGCCGCATCATGGGCGACGAACTGATCAATGAGGTCCGCATCGTGCCGCCGACCTTGTTGGTCGATGATACCATGACGCTTGATCTCGGCGGACGAACCCTGAGCCTGCGCGCGTGGCCCACCGCGCACAGCGACAACGATCTGACCGTTTTTGATGGGCAGAGCAAAACCCTGTTCGCGGGCGATCTGGTATTCCTCGGCCACATCCCGGTGCTCGACGGCAGCCTTCGCGGCTGGCTGGCCGATCTCGACGAACTCGCCACCCTCCCCGCGCAACGTGTCGTTCCCGGTCATGGTCCGGTCGGCGAATGGCCGGCGGCGCTATCCGATGAGCGCCGCTACCTCGACACATTGGCATCGGAGGTTCGCGGGCTGATCGCCCGCGGCGCGCCGATCAAGGTCGCCACAGAGACCGCGGCGGCCTCCGAGCGGCCCCGCTGGCAACTGTTCGAGGACTACAATGCGCGCAACGCGACTGCAGCATTTTCGGAAATTGAATGGGAATAGGTCTGGCCATGTCCTATAATGCCACCGCTTCGAGGATCACGAGAGGCAACGCCATGCCAGCATCTATCTTTCGTCTGCTCTGCCTCGCCGCCCTTGTGAGCGTCACGATGGGGATGCGTCTGGCGCCCGCGGCGACGCCGGACGCCTATGATCCCTGGCCCGGCCTTGTCCAGGACATCTTCAACAATCGTCCGATGAACGATGGTACTGAGGTCATTGGTATCGAAATGCCGTACCGCGCCGAGGATGCGGCGGTCGTTCCGGTGACCCTGCGCAACAAGCTCGCGCTCACCGACGAGCGCCGCGTGGTGTCGATCACGCTCGTCATCGACCAGAATCCCGCGCCGATGGCGGCGAAATTCGAGCTTGGCAAGGACGCCCGGGTTTCCGAAATCTCGACCCGCGTGCGCGTCAACAATTATACCGACGTTCATGCGGTGGCCGAACTCAGCGACGGCCAACTCTATGTGACGAAGATTTACGTCAAGGCCTCGGGCGGCTGCTCCGCGCCTGCCGCGAAGAATCCCGATGAAGCCCAGAACAGAATCGGCCAGATGCGCTACCGGCAATTCGCACGCCCCGAGCAGGGTCCGACCAGCGGCGCCCGCGAAGCCCAGATCATGATCGGCCATCCCAACAATTCCGGCCTGCAGATGGACCAGGTCACGCAGCTTTATATCCCGGCCTTCTTCGTTAACGAACTGCATCTGTGGCAGGACGACAGCCCGGTGCTGTCGATGGAAGGCGGCATTTCGATCTCGGAAGACCCCAATATCCGCTTCACCTATGTCTCGAACGGCGCGAAGCATTTCCGGGCCGAGGCCAAGGATACCCAGGGGCACGTGTTCCAACATGAATGGAACACCGACGATTCCGGAATTTGACGGAGTGCCAAGTCCACGTCGGCCTTCGCGTTCTGGAGCGCGATGACTTTAGGTTCGATCGGTATCAGCGCCGTCATTGCGAGCGAAGCGAAGCAATCCAGGGCCGAGCATGACGCCCTGGATTGCTTCGTCGCTTCGCTTCTCGCAATGACGACAAAATCCTACTCAATCTCACAAGCTCTAAAAACACCTTACTTCGGCTTCCGCCTGCGCGCGCCTGAGGTCGTTGAGCGCGTTGGCCGCCTGCTCGGAATTGCGGAATTGCGCGCCGAGGTTTCCCTGCACCTGCGACATGCTCAGCACGGTCTCGGCCGTGACGTAGCGGTCATAGGGAATGATCGAGGCGATGACGTCGACCGAGCAGGAGCATTGCTCGATCGCCTGCCGCGTCTCGCCATTGGCCTTCATGCAGCCATAGACATATTCGGCCCGCGCCGAGGTCGGATAATCATTGACGTCCTCGGCGCGCGCGACCACGACTGTCGCCGCCAGCACGCTCAACATGGCGACAATACGTCGTACCGATCCGACGAGCCTCATGCGCTTCCTCCAGGTGACAAATCCTGCTCCAAATGCGAAGCCTCGAAGCTATGCTATGACAGTCATAACGAAAACAAGACAATCTGAGGAATTGGCGTAGCGGATCATGAAACATCTCTTTCGTATCATGTTGGGCGCGATGATCTTCGCCATGGCTCCGGCTGTTGCGTGTTGCGCCGCGGAGACCATCAAGGTTGCGGTGCAAAAAACCGGGACGTTCTCCTGGGAACTCGCCGTGATCCGCGCGCGCGGGCTCGACAAGCAGGCCAATCTCACCATCGAGGTTTCCGAACTCGCAAGCCCGGAGGCCGGCAAGATCGCGCTACGCTCCGGCACCGCCGATATCATCGTTTCAGACTGGCTGTGGGTCTCGCGCGAACGTTCGCTCGGCGCCAAGCTGACCTTCTACCCCTATTCAAGCGCGCTCGGCGCCGTGATGGTGCCCGCCTCATCGCCGATCCGCGCGCTCGCCGACATCAAGGGCCGCAAGCTCGCGGTCGCCGGCGGCCCGATCGACAAGAGCTGGCTGCTGCTGCAGGCGCAGGCGAAACAGGATGGCCTCGACCTGAAATCGGATGCCACGATCGCCTATGGCGCTCCGCCGCTGCTGGCGGCCAAGATGCTCGATGGCGAGATGGACGCCACCATCAATTTCTGGAATTTCTGCGCGGCGCTCGAAGCCAAGGGTTTCCGCCGCCTCGTCGGCATCGAGGACATCCTGCCGAAGCTCGGCGCCAAGGGCCGCATCGCGATGGTCGGCTATGTCTTCGACGACGAATGGAGCAACGCCCACCGCGATCTGCTGGCGCGCTTCATCGCCATGACCCGCGCCGCCAAGGAAATTCTCGCGACCTCGGATGCGGAATGGGAAACCATCGCGCCACTCACCGGCGCGGCCGACGCGGCCACCCTGCACGCCTATCGCGACCGCTATCGCGAAGGCATCCCCCATCGCGCCATCGACGACGAGGAAGCCGACGCGCGCGTGCTCTATCGCGTGCTGGCCGGGATCGGCGGCCGCGAACTGGTCGGCCCCTCGCCGGAGCTTGAATCCGGCACCTACTACCATCCGGCGCCGGGAGAGTGAGGTGCTGCGCCTGTTGTCGCTGGCCGCCTTTCTCGCCACCTGGTGGATCGCGGCGCTGTTGGCCGGCAGCACGAAGCTGCCCGCGCCGCCCGCCGTGCTCGCGACGGTGATAACCGAGGCCGAATCCGGCGCGCTGTTCCTGCATCTCGGCGCGACATTGGCGCGGGTCGCGCTCGCCTTCGTGCTCGCGATGACGCTCGGCTCCGCGATCGGCTACCTGATGGGCCGCCACCGGTTGGCCAATCGGCTGGGCGATCCCTGGCTGATCCTGCTGCTCAATCTGCCGGCGCTGGTCGTCATCGTACTGGCCTATATCTGGGCCGGCCTGACCGAGGTCGCCGCGATCGCGGCGATCGCCATCAACAAGCTTCCGACCGCGGTGGTCACCTTGCGCGAGGGCACCCGCGCGCTCGACCCGGCGCTCGATGAAATGGCCGCTGTGTTTGCGATCCCGCGCCGACGGACGTTCCGCCACGTCGTGCTGCCGCAGCTTGCGCCCTATATCGCGGCCGCGGCGCGATCGGGACTGTCGCTGGTCTGGAAGATCGTGCTGGTCGCCGAATTGCTCGGACGCCCGAACGGCGTCGGTTTCGAGATCGGCGTCGCCTTTCAACTGTTCGACATCCC
>Ga0137412_10000874_pt1 | contig 22521 bp, 22 predicted proteins | sample CZODoug2_1_16fun_FD_122160 | JGI IMG/M metagenome (GOLD analysis project Ga0137412, IMG submission 122160) | Vadose zone soil fungal communities from Angelo Coast Range Reserve, California, USA - CZODoug2_1_16fungal (Hybrid Assembly) | ecosystem: Environmental > Terrestrial > Soil > Vadose zone... | reverse complement strand
TCTGGATCTGATTTTTCCGGAAAGCCGACGAGCGAAAGAGCAGCTATCGGTTTCCCTCCCATCGCATAGATGTCACTCAGCGAATTGGCCGCAGCGATCGCTCCAAAAAGCTCCGGTTCATCGACAATCGGCGTGAAAAAATCGACAGTCTGTACAAGTGCGAGTTCGTCATCGATGCGGTAAACGCCGGCATCGTCGTTGGTGTCGAAGCCGACTAATACGTTTGGATCAGTTTGGCGCGGCAGCTTTCGCAATACGCTTTCGAGTGTTGCAGGATTCAATTTTGCCGCGCACCCGGCAGCCTTTGCCATTGCCGTTAGCTTGAGTGTTTCGGTCAACGGGTTACCTCGCGACTCCTATTATATGGATGTCGGAAACTTTCGTTTCGAAACATCCTATGGCGCCAACTTGCGTCTGGTCGCCGCCTCGTGGTCTTATCCCACCATGCCATGGGATTTCTGGCTGATCTTTTTTTTGCTCACGGTCGCTGTACCGTGGCGTGGCTGGGCGCGCATGGAGCGTCTCGTCACATTTCCATCCGTCGCGAGTCGCGATCGCATCCTCCTCTATTTGACGTCCATTGCAACGCAATGGATGATCACCATTGTTATCGCTTGGAGGGCTTTCGCGCGCGGTCTAAGTTCCGCCGAACTGGGTTTGAGGTTTACGCCGCTGGTCGAGTTGCTAGTGATCGGATTCGGCGGCGCCGCCCTGTTCGGCACGGCTCATTGGTTCAATCTGCGGAGGGTCGGAAAATCCACAAATCCTGCTGTGGAGCGAATTCGGTCATTGGGCGCGAAGATTTTTCCGCATTCCAACCGCGAACTGGCCGTCTTCATCCTGCTCTCAGTGACGGCGGGAATCTGCGAAGAGTTTATTTATCGCGGCTACGTCTGCGGAGCCCTTTTTCATGTCCATACCCCAGTCTGGGTGATATTGCTCGTGTCGTCGGTTCTGTTTGGCCTCGCTCATGCGTACCAGGGCCCCGGAGGAATGGTCGGAACATTGCTACTCGGAACCGTATTCGGATTGACGCGAATCCTGTACGATAGCCTTGTACCCGCGGTCCTTTGGCATGCCACCGTGGATATCGTGGCCGGATTGGCTGGCCGACGCTATCTTACTGAAAATAAATGAGTTAATCATTACGCGAGGCTGGTACAGGCCAGGCAGTGTAGTTTACTATTATGCAAACAAAGCACTCACCAGCCCCCTCCGGTAAAGCGATCGTACGCGCAATGTCGGAGTTTCAAATCACTCTCGATTCCACACAAATTGAGCAAATTCAACAATATACAGCCCTCTTATTACGATGGAACGCGAAAACAAATCTCACCTCGATTCACGATCCGTTAGAGATACTATATCGTCATTTTTGCGAATCCATGTTCGGTGCCGTCGTGATTCCTGCGGAAAAGTGTCGGCTGGCCGACGTGGGTTCCGGGGCCGGCTTTCCGGGCCTCCCCATGAAGATTTTTCGACCAGAATTGGACCTTTATCTCATCGAATCCAACCTCAAAAAGGCCACTTTTTTAACGGAAGTTGTTCGTGAACTTGGACTCAAGGGCGTTCGCGTCATTGTGAGCCGTTATGAAGGCCTTTCCGAAGAAGTGGCCCCTCTCGACGTCGTTTGTTCTCGGGCAGTCGGGGAATTCGGACCGTTTCTTCATTGGGCGGCTTCGCCTGAGATTTCAGTCCAAAAAGTGGCGCTTTGGATTGGGGCTGAGGATGCAGCGCGCGTCTCCGGCATTGAAGGTTGGAATTGGCAGGAGCCGAAACCAATTCCGCGGTCATTACGCCGATTTATACTGGTGGGCGACCGCAAGAATCCGTCCGCGTAATTTCCCGTAACGAACCACAATTTCGACTGCCAGGTTGTTCCGCGTGGAACACTGCCGGTGAATCCGGACAGCGCAACTCTACAAAGTTGAAATCGTCAGAGGCCGAACGTTCCACGTGGAACGTCTTCCCAGGTCGCGGCGAGTTTATCCACATCGTTGGAACTGCGTCGGAGCTTCGTCCGCAGAGCAAACCACCGAAAGCGTTCCACGTGAAACATCCGCCCCAGCCACCGAACTCCTACTCCAATGTTCCACGTGAAACATTTGGCGTGCCCCACACAATCCACAGCCACAATACGTTCCACGTGAAACATCTTGCTTCCTGGTTCCACCTTTGCTAGATTTTCGTCGCTCGGGGGAATCTTTGGCTCGTATCATCGCAGTGGCTAACCAAAAAGGCGGCGTTGGGAAAACAACTACTGCCGTCAATCTTGCTTCGTGCCTCGCCACAGCCGATCAACCCACGCTTCTCGTCGACTGTGATTCCCAAGCCAACGCCACAGCCGCCATCGGTTTCGCTAAGGATCCCTCGCGCCGAACTCTTTATCACGCCCTCATTTTGAACGAGCCCTTCGAGAGAATTGTCCAAAAGTCTCAAGTCACCGGGTTGGACGTCGTCCCCGCCGACAAGAATCTCGCTGGCGCGGCCGTCGAGCTTGTGAGTGCTGAAAATCGCGAATACTTGCTCCAGGGCTATTTGCGAGACATCCAAGACCGCTACAAGTTCGTAATACTGGATTGCCCACCCGCGCTCGACCTGCTAACTTTGAATGGATTGGTCGCGGCCAATGCGGTCCTGGTTCCTATCCAATGCGAATATCTGGCGCTCGAGGGCGTTTCCGAGCTTCTGGACACGCTAATGAGAATCCGCCGAACTCTCAATCCAGCGTTGGAAATTGAAGGCATCCTGCTGACGATGTACGACGAACGTACAACGCTGTCCCGCCAAGTCGCAACCGACCTGCGTAGTTTTTTTGGCGCGCAAGTTTTCCAAGCGGTAATTCCGCGCAACGTCCGCTTGGCCGAAGCACCTAGTTTCGGTAAGCCTATTATTTTCTATGATATACACAGTAAGGGCGCAGAGGGCTATACCCAACTCGCCCAGGAGGTCATTAGCAATGCCGAGAAACGCGTTGGGGCGGGGGCTCGGAGCGCTCATTCGGGAGCCTGAAGCTCCTGCAGCTCCGGCACAACAACCAGCAGTCTCTGGCACGGTTCACGGTGCCGCAACAGCTCTTGCGCGCGAGCCAGTTCCATCCGGTCCTCAACAAATCGATATCGATTTGATCGAGCCGAGCCCGTATCAGCCACGAACTCGCTTTCGCGAGGAAGCTCTCGATGAGCTCGCCCGTTCCATCAAATCGAGCGGAATCATTCAACCGCTAATTCTTCGTCCAATCGGCAATCGCTTTCAACTGATCGCCGGCGAACGTCGTTGGCGTGCAGCGCAACGCGCCGGCTTGAACAAAGTCTCCGCAATCGTGCGCCAAGTCCCTGACGAGCTAGCGCTCGAAATGACGCTCGTCGAAAACATCCAGCGCGAAGATCTGAACCCGATCGAGGCCGCTCGTGCATTTCAGCGCTTGATGGAAGAATTTGATCTGACGCAGGACCTCGTCGCGGAACGCACGGGAAAAGACAGAACGACCGTGGCGAATGCGGTTCGCCTGTTGAAACTCGAATCCAAGATTCAAGAATGGATCGAAGAAGGACAGCTTAGCGCGGGTCACGGTCGCGCTTTGCTTGCGGTCGCTGATCCTCAGCTTCGCATGCGTTATGCACAGCGCGCGGCCCGCGGCGGCTTGACCGTCCGCCAAATCGAACGCCTCGCTTCGCGCCGTGCGCGTGGCCAGCGTGCAGCCACCGAAGTCAACGTGGATGCGAATATAAAGGCCGCGTTGGAAGATCTGCAGCGGCACCTCGGCACGAAGATCCTTCTTCACCAAAAAACAAAAATGCGTCCGGGCCAACTGATCCTCGAATATTACGACGAAGCCCAGCTCATGGGCCTTTATGACCGCTTGATGAAGTAACAATAAAGTAAAATCGAACAACTGTCCATAAGTTCAGTCATCGGATTCGACACTTCGCATCGTCGGAATCGTTGACTTGTTTTCCCGTGCAGCTCAGAGTGGGGAGGTCGCACTGTGAGGGATTTCATGGCTTGGAAGTGGCCCGGCTCGGGAAGCAACGCTGGCAGCGAAGAGTGGACCGGATTCATCGATCAAGGCGTCACGATGGAAGGGACGCTGACGGTGACTGGCACGTTCCGTATCGATGGGAACGTGAAGGGAAATGTCATCTCCGAGCAAACTTTGATTCTCGGTGAAAACGCCAAAGTCGAAGGTCAGATCGAGGGCAATCGCGTCGTGATTGCCGGCCGTTATGACGGTGTGATTTTCGCCAAGGGACGCGTCGAGATTCAGCCAAAAGGTGTCGTCACCGGCGAAGTTCACTCGCCATGCTTGGTCATCGATCCAGGCGGCATTTTCGATGGCCGCTGCCACATGCTCGGCTCTTCAGACGCATCGACAAGCGTCACCATTCCGATTCGCGCAATGAGCCAAGCCTAGGCTAAGGCGTCGCCGCGCGATTCACGCTTTCGCTCATCTTTCGAAGTAACCCGTCATCCGGAAATATTCTTAGCCCTTTGGCGAGCACCTGTTCCTGTTGGCTGCGTTTGCCTTGGGCTTGGTATAGCAACGCCTGCGACGCGTACGTTTTCGGATCCGCCTCGGGAAAGTGCGCTATGACAAAATCCAGCTCGGCTTCCGCTTCGGCCAGTCTGCCATTTGCACGCAGCAGCTCTCCCAAGTCCCGGTGGCACAAATAAGCATAGGCATCCCACTGCAGACCATCGCGGAGCGGTTGTTCCGCAGCCGCACGGTCTCCTTTGCGAAGATAAAGATCTCCGAGCGCACAGTACGAACCAGCGTTCACTCCTGGTTCGGCATCGCGAAGCCGAACCTGAAAGGATATTGCGCGGTCCCATTCTCCACGCTGTTGAGCCAAGTGCACCGAAGCGCGCAACGCATTCTTGTCATGTGGAGAAAGCACAAGAATTCGTTCCAGGGTGTCTGACGCGGCGTCCAACATCCCCGCTTGCGCCTGGGCTTTAGCTAACCAATTGATTACATCTAATTGGTTAGTATCTCTCCGAGCCGCGGCCTTCAACAGCTCGATCGCTTCTTGTGGATGGTTCTGCTGCACCGCTAGCCGACCTTTCAAATAGTCGATGCGCCCCGGCGGAGCCGCCTCTCCGACTTGCGCGATCCATGCCGCCGCTCGCGGATCGTCCTGGTCCAGTGCGGACTCCGCTGCGGCCAGCCGAACGGAGGGCAGATCCGCGGGCTCCACGTTGTTGGGCGTAAGGCCAACTCGGAACGACGCTATGTACCGAGCGAGTTCGTCCGTCAGGGACTCGGCCAATAGCCGCTTCGGTGCGTTGTATTCAAGGCGCGTTCGATCATCTGTGTTGAGTTGCGCACCGGCCGACAGGGCCCGCAGCTGAGCGTCGTTCAACCGAAAATAGACGGGCCAGGATTCGGGAGCCGTCAAATGCAACGTCTGAAAATCCTGATACAACTCGGGCTCACCCCATAGCTTGCGAGCGCGTTCAAAGCTGAATGCCGCCTTATCCGTACGCGCGAGAAGCAAATAATCTCGACCGCCGCTGCGCCAAAGGGAAAGCTCTGCAAAGTGCGAAGCTGCTGACGCCACGATCATCCGGAAATCTTCCGGCGCCAGCCCATAGGCTTGTACCCACTGCACAAACGCTCCACCGGGCGCCAACTTCTGTCGCAGGGCCGCATAAAACTCCGTCGTATACAGAGCCGAAATGCCGGCAATCCAGGGGTTCGACGGCTCGGAAATAATCAGATCGTAAGGTTCTTTCGCGGTTTGTAAGAAATTTCGCGCATCGTCGAAAACCAAGTGGAAACGTGGGTCGGACAACACGCCACGGTTAAGGCGAGCCAAGAAAGGCTGAGCGCGCAAGACGGCTGGTTCGATCTCCACGCAATCAATCCGCTCGACGTCCGGAAACCGTGAGACAGCGGACGCGGTCATGCCGCCACCCAATCCGACAATCAAGACGCGCTTCGGATGCGAGTGAAACACCGTTCCCAAATCGCCAAGCAACAATTGCGTGGAAATATCCAGATTGCTGGCGTCAACTTTTCCGTTGGTTTTCAACGCCACGTAGTCGTCGGACCGCGTGACCGAGATAGTGGCGTTCGCTCCATCCTCAAAAAAGACGACGTCTTCGGTGTCGGCAATCTCCTGAACGCTCAGCCGCTGGTCGTGAAAATTTCCGTAGAGCAACGCGCCAAATCCGGCTATCGTCCGGCCGTAAAACGCATTGGACCAGCCGACGTACGCAAGCACGAGCAGAATCCCTCCGTTCGCGGCAACCACGGCCCAACTTCTCCGTTGCTCGCTCACCCACAGCCCGATCGCAAGCAGCGCATTGCCGGCGGCAAGCAGAAGGATCAACCGAAAACTTCCAACCGCTGGAAGCAGCACAAATCCCGATAGAAGCGCTCCCGCGATTGCTCCCCCTGTGTTCGCCGCATACGCTTGGCCCACAACACCGCCGGTTTGTTCCGCACCAGCACTTCCGGAGAAGAGTGAAACGACGAGTGGAAACGCAGCGCCAAACAAAATCGCAACCGGCAAAATCGCCAGCGCGCAAGCTGCAAATTGAGCGAATAACATTCCGGCAAAAGAATTGTTTGTCGCGCGAAGAATCGCGGGAATCATCGCCGGCAACTCGCGATAGAAGAACAGGAAGCAAAGAGCTAGCAGGGCAATACCCGATTGGGTCCACGCAAAACTCCGCAGCGTAATGAACCGCGGCCGCGAAAAGAACCGTTCAAAAATTGCGCTGCCAAGCACAATGCCGAGAAGAAACGTTGCGAGAATTAATGTGAACGAATAAGTTGAACTGCCAATAAACGTCGCGAGCATCCGAGTCCAGGCAACCTCATAGGCAATGCCCAAGAATCCGACCAAAGCAAAAGCAACCAGCAGCCAGCGCTTATCAATACCGGAATTGTTCGAGACTATTGGAGTTGCGATCTTCTTCCGAGTTGCGGCCGGCAACTCCGAGCCGCCGTGTGCCGGAACAATCCGACATGCCACCGCTGCGGCCACAAAATTTAAAAACACCGCGACAAAAACGCTCAAGCGTAATCCGATGGCCGGCAACAAAAAAAATCCTGCCGCTAAAGTTCCGCAGACAGCGCCAAGCGTGTTCACCGCATACATCCGCCCCGCGCGTCGCGCCAACTCCTGCGATCGCCGCACGACGCTCCGCATCAGCACAGGAAATGTTCCGCCCATTAAAAACGTCGGAATCCCCAAGACCAGTGTGGCTCCCAGCACTCGAAACCCGAGCAGCAAAAATTTCGACGCCTCCATAAAGGGATGCAGATGAAGGTAGATTCCGCGAACCAGCGCCAGACCCGCAAGCGATAACGCCCCGGTCAGTCCAACTCCCAACTCCAGCCACGCATACACGCGCACTGAGGCTCCGCTCAACTCGCTGCGTTTTCCGATGAAGTAACTCCCTAGCGCAAGTCCGCCCATAAAAACCGCGATCGCCGTCGCCGTGGAATACGCCGTGTATCCGAAGAGGAGTCCCAGCGACTTGGTCCACGCCACTTGGTAAATAAGTCCAGCAGCACCCGAAAGGAAAAAGCAGAATTGCAGCTGTGCGAAGCCTGGAAGTGGAGCCGCGCTTGCCGACTCAACCTGCTGGCGAACGGGATTCGCGATGCGCGCTCTTTTCATCGGTTCGTGGCATCCTAGAGGCAGTCGCGCACTGCGTCAAACGGTCATGGTTCAACGGCGCCGGGATTGACATGCAGCGGAGCGGCGATTTATCGTCGAAAAACGCTGGTCGGTCCCCTCAATCGAGGTTCATAAGTGAAAGTCCTGGTCATTGGTGGCGGTGGGAGAGAGCACGCGCTTGTCTGGAAACTGCGTGAAAGCCCACGCGTTGAGAAAGTCTGGTGTGCGCCGGGCAACGGTGGCATTGCAGCCGAAGCCGAGTGCATCGCCATCGACGCAGGCGACGTCACCGGTCTCGTCGCTCTTGCGGAAAAACTGCGCCCGGACCTCACTGTAGTCGGACCGGAATTGCCTTTAGTCAACGGCATCGCCGACGCCTTCCGCGCACGCAATCTTCCCGTCGTTGGCCCTTCGCAGATCGCCGCTCAACTCGAGGGCAGCAAGATTTTCTCGAAACAATTCCTGCTTCGGCACAACATTCCCACGGCCGAAATGGTGGGAGCTTTTGAGAATCCGGACAAGGCCGCAGCGGTATTGAAGACCGCGCGATATCCTCTCGTCATGAAAGCGGATGGGCTCTGCGCCGGCAAAGGCGTCCTCTTGGCCGCCGACGAACGCGAAGCGCTTGCCTTCATTGACGGCGTGATGCGGAAACAAGTGCTCGGTCCGGCCGGCCGTAAATTGCTCCTGGAAGAAACGCTCGAGGGAGACGAAATCTCTTTTATCCTCGCCGTAGACGGCGAGCGCTACGCACCTCTCGTTCCGACCCGCGACCACAAGCGCATTTTTGACGGCAACCGAGGCCCCAACACCGGCGGAATGGGCGCGTTCTCTACAGATGAACTCCTGTCGCCCCAGCTTCGCGAATCCATCACGCAAACAATCGTCGAGCCTACCCTTCGCGGTCTGTCGGCGGACGGTATCCGCTATCGAGGTTTCCTTTTTATCGGCCTCATGGTCACAGCCGACGGTCCCAAAGTCCTTGAGTTCAACTGTCGCCTGGGTGACCCGGAAACGCAGGCGATTCTGGCGCGTTGGGATTGCGATTTGGCCGAGATTCTGTCGGACTTGGCGTCGCGCCGCTTTGACCCTTCTAAATTCCGCTGGAAGTCCGGCGCTAGCGTCTGCGTCGTAATGGCATCGGAAGGCTATCCAGGCAAATTGCAGTCGGCAAAGCCAATTTCTGGGTTAACCGGTGTTTCGAAAAATACCGGTGTGAAAGTCCTCCACGCGGGTACACGGCTTATCGGCGACGTCCTCGTGACCTCCGGCGGACGCGTTCTCGGCATCACCGCTACCGGACCGACCCTTGACGCCGCTGTTGCCTCCGCCTACGCAGCCATAAACCAAATCAAATTCGATGGCATGCAGTTCCGGCGTGACATCGGCACGCAAGCCGGCTTCGCTCACTCTGCCGGAGACTAAGCCATGCCCAAGGTCTTGCATCTATTCCGCGCTCCGAAAAAGCGCCTTCCAATGGAATCTCTAAGTTCCGCCGCCGCTGTTGCAGATCGCGGTTTCTCTGGCTGCGCTCACGCCCACGCGGCAAGCAAACGCCAGATCCTGCTCGTAGACCGCGAAACGCTCGAGGCGATGAACCTTCAGCCGGGAATCATTCGCGAAAACATCACGACCGACGGCCTCAACGTCAACGGACTACCGGTCGGCCAGCGCCTCCGCGTCGGAGCCGCGCTGCTCGAAGTCAGCGCCGCTTGCACTCCCTGCGATCAAATGGAAAAAGTGCGTCCGGGCCTGCGCCGGGAGATCTATGGCCGGCGTGGAATGTTGTGCCGCGTCATCGAAGGCGGCGAAATTCGCGTCGGCGATCCAATCGAAAAACTTTAGGTCGTGGCCGGTCGCATTTCTCTTTAGTCGTTGGGGCGTTTGCGCAGCGAAGGTGCTTCCGCCGGGCGATTCTTATCGTCCTTCTCCGCTTTTTCCACCGGCTCTTCCGGAGGCAAAATCCAGGCAAATCCTCGCTGGTCTTCCATCTTGCCAAGGAAGAAATTCTGCTTGGGATAAAGCAGCGGCACCGCCGAACGCAGCAATTCTGCCGCATCGGACGGCTCCACCTTCTGCGCCTGGCCCTTGATAATCAGGTCCAGCGCTTTGCTGAGCTTGACGTCCGAGCGGAACCCCGAGAATCGCGGATCGTTTCCCTCCAGCAGCGTTTGCAGCGTTGGTTCCTGCGCATCGCTCGGAAATACGGATTCGACCAGCGTTTTCGGTGCGTGCTTTTCCGGCGGGTAAATTTGTGTAAAACGTGGGCGCAGGATTCGCGTTTGCCAAAAATTCTCCTGCGACGTCATCAGCTGTTGCGTGATTCGATATTCGACCGTCCACGCCTCTGGCCCATAGTTCTTTGGCCCATATCCAATCACAATCAATTCGAAAAACGGCTGGTCAGCCGGAAAATCAATTTTTCGCTGCAGCTGCGAAACCAGCGGCCGGAGTTTTTCCAGGAACTCAATCCCCATTTGCTCCAGATCAGGGTCCGCTTCGCCGCCATAGCTCCCATCCCTTGGGTCACGCCCCGCGATTCGCTGAACGTTCCGGTCCATCCGGATCGGTTTCGGATCAGCTAGCGAACGCCATTCCGACGCGCCAAACAAGATCGCGATGTGCTGGCTGTCCACGTCCACAACACGCGGAGGCGGCGCGCCCTGTTCCACCGGCTGATCTACCGCCGCAAACAAAATCGCCTCTTTCGCAAAATGAAGGATGACGCGCCCGCCGGTCAAGCTCGTAACAATTTCGTTGTCCTGGGACCGGCTCTGCGCAATGGCCCGCGGCCCGCTGAACCCAACGGCAACCACCGCACCCAGCGCGATTCCCAGCACTCGCCGACAGAACGCAACAACCGTGTTGACGTACCGATTGCTCACAATAAAGGCACAGTAGCACAGTCCGGCGGGCAGGTTATGCGTTTCGTACCAGCGCCTTATTCCGGTAAAATAGACTGTTGAATCCAGCGTGGGGGAACGAACTATGGGGCTGAACAAACCCAAATCCATTAAGCACAACGGCAAGCGCCTCTCCGATATTCTCGAGGCGCACGACAAATTTTTCTCCGGCAAAGAAGGCGGCGCTCGCGCCGACCTGACCGGCGCGAATTTGAGCGGCGCGGACTTGAGCGGCGCAAATCTGACCGGCGCGATTTTGCAAAACGCCAATCTCGAAGGATCGGACTTGCGCAAAGCCAGGCTGGCTCACGCCGATCTCAGCGGCGCAAATCTGCGCAAAGCCGATCTGCGCAACACCGACATGACCGAAGCAGCCCTGCCCGGCGCGAATCTCACTGAAGCGCAGGCCAGCGGCGTCGAGTTCTTCCGCTGCGATATGTCCAACGTAAATTTTCAGCGCGCCAATCTTCGCAACACGAATTTCCGCAGTGCCAACGTCAGCGGCGCAAAGTTTTCCGGCGCGGACCTCGGCGTCGCCGTCCTTCGCGAAACCGATTTATCAAACGCGGATCTCTCCGGCGTCGATCTTTCCACAACTCTCCTTCCGCGAGGGTACGCCGCTGCCGCCGTCAAAAAGGCCTCGGTTTGATCGAACGCAACAGTGGAAAACGACTTTCTCGCGTGATAGCCTCACGCAGAACTGCGCGAGCCCCCAGCTGAAAATCGGTGGCCACACCTACAACACAAATCGATAGCTCGGCTCTGCGCGCTCGCGTTTTGGAAGTCGTGCGCCAGCTTCTCGTCGAACTCGGCAGCCAGGGTGCTCTCCCGCTGCTCACGCTTCAATCGAATCTCGACCGCGACCTGGGCCTCGGCAGCCTCGAGCGCGTCGAACTCATCGCGCGCTTGGAGGCGGAATTTGGCGTACGCCTGCCGGATCTTGCCGCCGCGGAAGCCAGCTCCGCCGCGGACCTCGCAACTCTCATCGACCGTTCTCCGTCCGGCAATTCATCTATTCAAGAGTCGCCGTCCGCGCTTCGCGCCGCGATTGAGACCCAGAAATTGTATCTCGCTGCTCCCGAAAAGGGCGTCTTCGCTGCGGAAACACTTAACGACGTTCTCCGCTACCGCGCGCTCCACGACGCATCTCGCGTTCACCTCGACATCACCGAAGACACCGAGTCCGGCGAAAAAAATGTCACGCTCACATTCGCTGAGCTTTACTCTGCCGCTCAACGATGCGCCACGGAACTCGCGCGTCTCGGCGTGCCGCCCGGCGGACGCGTTTCGCTCATGCTTCCCACGTCCCGCGCGTTTTTTGTTTCGTACGCCGGAATTCTTCTCGCAGGCGCGATTCCAGTCCCCATCTATCCTCCGTTTCGCGCGGATCGCATCGAAGAATACGCCGGCCGCCAGTCTGCCATTTTAAACAATGCGGAAGTCTGTCTCTTGCTCACGTTTCGCCGCGCGGAAACCGTCGCAAAACTTCTAAAGCCTCGCGTCCGCTCGCTCGAATCCGTCCTGGACGCGGAAAAACTTCTCGACGCGGCGGACAAAGCGCCGCCTCTCGCTCCTGGTGCGCTTCCATCCGACCTGCGCGGCAGCCGCGTTCGCAAAGCAAGCGACATCGCGCTCCTTCAATACACTTCCGGCTCGACCGGCAATCCCAAGGGCGTTACGCTCACCCACGCAAATCTCCTCGCCAACATGCGCGCGATTGGAGAAGCCGTGCAAATGACTTCCAACGATGTCGGCATCAGTTGGCTGCCGCTCTATCACGATATGGGCCTGATCGGCGCCTGGCTCACCCTTCTCCTCTTCGGCACGCCTCTCGCCGTCATGTCGCCTCTCGCGTTCCTCACGCGCCCCGAACGCTGGCTGAAAGCATTTCACAAGCATCGCGGCACCATCGCCGCAGCGCCGAATTTTGCCTACGAACTCTGTGTCCGCAAAATCGCCGATGCCGATATCGATGGCGTCGACCTCAGCTCCTGGCGCGCCGCACTCAATGGCGCCGAGCCCGTCAATCCCGAAACATTAGACCGTTTCGCCGAACGCTTTGCGTCGCACGGTTTCCGCCGCACCGCCCAGCTTCCCGTCTACGGCCTCGCCGAAGCCGCTCTCGCCGTAACCGTTCCGCCGCTCAATCGCGGCCCGCTCGTCGATCGCGTCGATCGCGAAATGTTTACCTCGCAGGGAATCGCCGTTCCTTCCGGCGACGAAGACTCTTCCATCTCCTTTGTCTCGTCCGGCATGCCGGTTTCGGAACACGAAGTGTGCATCGTCAACGATTCCGGCGAAGAGGTTTCTGATCGCACCGAAGGCTTTCTCTGGTTCCGCGGGCCATCCGCCACACGCGGTTACTTCAATAATCCGGAAGCTACGGAACAATTGTTTCCACATGGTCCAGCGAAAGACGGCAGCTTTGCCTGGGTCAATTCTGGCGATCGCGCCTATCGTGCCGACGGCGAAATTTATGTCACCGGCCGCGTCAAGGACATCATTATCAAAGGCGGCCGCAATCTCTATCCTCACGAAGTCGAGGAGCTCGCCGGCCGCGCCGAAGGAATTCGCAAGGGCTGCATCGTCGCATTCGGCCTCAAAGACGAGGGCACCGGCACCGAAAAACTTATCGTGGTCGCTGAATCGCGCGAATCCAACGCCGCCGCCCGCTCGAAAATCGCCGCCGCAGTCACGCAACAAATTTCGCAAGGTCTTGGCCTTCCGCCCGATCGTGTCGAACTGATTCCTCCGGGCAGCATTCCCAAAACCTCCAGCGGTAAACTGCGCCGCGAAGAAACCAAGCAGCTTTACGTTGCTGGCAGGCTCTCCGCAAAAAAATCTCCTGCCTGGGTGCAAATCGCCCGCCTCGGCGCCACCAGCACCGCGCGCACCGCTGGCCGCACCGTGACTTCGGGTCTGCGCCGCTTCTGGGACATCATCCGCGGCGTCTACTTCATCTGTCTTTTCATCGTCTGGATTATTCCCGCTTGGACCATCGTTCTCTTTTTCAAAGACGAGCGCGCCGCGGGCCGTTACACTTCCGCCGCGCTAAAAATCCTCTTCGCTCTGGCCGGCAGCCGCGTCCGCGTCGTCGGCAAAGAGCACATGAACACGGGCGGCGCCAAAATTTACGTCTCCAATCACACCAGCTATTTCGATGTTCTGCCGCTCATGCTCGGTCTCGGCGTCCCCTATCGCTTCGTCGCAAAGCAAGAAGTCCACCGCATGCCGTTCATCGGAACTTTCCTCCGCAAAATGGGCCACCTCTCTTTCGATCGCGGCAACACTGGCTCGCGCCGCCAGGCTGCGCAAACCATTGAAGAAGCTCTTCGCGCCGGTGATTCCGTTTTTGTTTTTCCGGAAGGCACGTTCGCTCCCGAACCCGGCATTCGTCCTTTCCAACTCGGCGCTTTCAAGGCCGCGGTCTCCACCGGCGCGCCGATCGTTCCGGTTTCACTTGCCGGCACGCGCAATTTTCTCCGCGACGGCACATTCCTTCCGCGCCCCAGCAATGTCACCATCACTTTGTCTCCGCCGATTTTTCCCGACACCGCCAACACTGGCAATTCCCAATCTTCCAACTGGCAGGAACTCGTGCGCCTCCGCGACGCCAGCCGCGAAGCCATCGCGCGTTTCACCGGTGAACCTCTACTGTAACGCTGACTGCAAAACTTCTTTTTCCTGCAACCTCCGGGAAATTCACAGCATCTCTATAGCTACACAAGCGAGAGAGTCTTCGCGGCACACTGCTTCTCCTGCCTGAAGCGGCCCGCGTACGCAACATCGCGCCACTGGCGTGCGTGCTTGCGATAAAAACCAAACCTTAGGGAGGTTGTATGAAGTGGAAGGTCGTAGTGTGTTTACTCGCATTGTTTTCTGTCTCGGCGATTGCGTCCGCGCAAGATGTGCCAAAACTCGATGTCTTCGTCGGATATTCCTATTTCCGCGACAATCCCAGCACGTCCGGCGTCAGCAGTTTTAATCTTCACGGCGGCAGTGCGTCCGTTGCGTATAACGCGAAGAACTGGCTCAGCGGCGTCGCTGATTTCGGCGGCTATCATGCCAACAACATTCTCGGCTCGGGCGTTGACGGCACCGTTTCCACTTATCTTTTCGGCCCGCGCATTTCTTATCGCCACCACGAACGCTTCACCCCGTTTGCGCAAACTCTTTTTGGCGTCGCGCATGCGAGCGGTAGCGGGTTCGGCTCTTCCAGCACCAGCAACGCATTCGCTGCATCCTTCGGCGGTGGCGTTGACGTGAAGCTCTTCCATCGTTTGTCGCTCCGTGCCGCGCAGGTTGAGTATCTGCTCACGCGCTTCCCGGAAACGACAACCAGCCGCGAAACGCAGAACAATCTACGCGTTTCCACCGGCTTCGTCGTTCATTTCTAACTTTCGTTCCATCGATGTTGGTTGCCCTGAAGCGATGATGGGCCGTGGCGCAAAGGCAGAGCCACGGCCCATCGCGTTTTTTTCCACTCACTGATTCAACGTGTAAACCACCGTGATCACCGTCTCCACTTCCACTGGTGAACCGTTTAACAACGTTGGCCGATACCGCCATTGTCCAACCGCATCCAATGCGGACCGAACGAGCAGCGGGTCGCCATCCATCACTTCAAGCGAAGCGATCGTGCCATCCACGGCAATCAATGCATGCAGCCGCACCTGCCCGGAGTGTCGGATTTGCACCGCCAGTCGCGGATAGACTGGCTCCACCCGGCGCACCAGCATCGCCTGCTGCACTAAGCCGCCAACGCTGATTCGCTTTTTCTTGTTCTTATCCGGATCGTCCGGTTCTGTCGGAGTTCTGCGCCCTTCGAAGAGTCGCGTGCCACCGTCGGCCCCTGGGACCGGAACGGAATTATTAAGGTCCGGCGAGTCCGGTGCGCTCGCATCGCGCTGTCGTGAATCATCATGCATTGCGATTCTTGGAGGAACCGTTGTCGGCGCGTAGATATGCGGATCCACAGGCCTGGGTGCTCTCGGTGGCTGCGGACGCTGCGGCTCTGGGCGCAACGGAACTGACCAGTATGGCGGCATCGGCGTCAACATCGCAGAAAGCGGCAGCTTCTCCGTCTTCCCCAACAACGGCGTCAACACCAACCCCACCAACACCAGGCATTGCAACATAACGGAAATCGCCAGCGCCCGCCGCTTGATCTTTCGCTCTCTCGCCTTCTGTTCCGAATCTCCTTCAATCAAACATCCGCCCAGCGTTCCTATTTGCGTGGCGGAATTTCTTTTTTCTTCGTTGGACATCGCACACCTCTCCAAAATTTTCCCGTGAGCCAACCTGAATTGTTTGCCGCACCGGCGGATGCAGGCTGCCTTGCCTCCGCCGGCACAGCGCTCGCAGGGATGTGAGGTTCGCGCGTCCTCTCCCTAGCTTGGACACCGCTCCGCGTGTCCGGTTCCCGCTGTTTACTTATTTATTAGATCATTATCGCAGCTGTTCGACTGCGAACCGCCCCCAAGTCGATAAACACAATCACTAACCACCTCAGAATTCAGCCACTTACCTCCCTGTAACAAATAGGCCTTCCCGCGCATCAATCTTTTCAGGACGTGGATCCTAGGAGGCCTATCCCATGGACCGGCAACATCCAGAAACTTTGGGTGTTCGTCGCACCGGTTGGGCGGCTCTGGACCGCGATCCGCAGCAGGACACCGTCGAATTCGTCTGTCCCCACTGCGGCACTCGCGACCAGAAGAACGCGCGGCGCGAGCGAACGCTCTATCGTTTTACCGATGGTTTTTTACAAGACCTGCAGGGCGAAGTAACGGCGTGCCACGCCTGCAAAAAGCAGCTGCGCGTTGTACCCGTCATACTGCTGCACGATCAGGACGAAGAGCGCCGTTTCGGCGCCGTCTTCTCCGACGATTTTTCGCTCGTCTCCCGTTAATCGTCGCAGCTCTATGGCCGAAGCACTCCCGCACTAGATTTTGCTCTTTGTTCCTACTTCTTTACTTACAACTTAAAACTTAGAACTGTTTACTCTAAACAAAGAAGCGCGAGGAACATTTCCTCGCGCCCTTTGTGTTGCGGCTCCCTTGGGGGGTAAATCTTCTTATCGTCTACCGATACCGCCAGCAGTGATCCCGTTCATCCCAGAAGCGATACACGCGGTGGTAGCGGTGTGGTCTGTAATATCCATACGGGCCGTACACCGGTCCAACATAAACCGGCGCGGGTTGGTAGTAATACCGCGGCCCCGCATACACTGGATACGGTCGCCCGTAACCACCATAAACATAAAATCGCGGATGCGCCGAAGCGGTTCCCGTTCCGAAAAACGCCAAAAATCCACCCAGCGCCACAGTCGTCAGCGCCGCTTTCCCAATGATCTTCTTTGCTTTCACAAGGATCGTGCTCATGATCTCCTCCCACATTCCGGCCATCCTGCCAGCCTTCTCGATACACTCATAAAACACCCCTCCCGCCAAAAGGTTGCGCCACCGCGAAGTCCTTGTTTTCTCGCTTGTCTGTTCAGCTTCTTCAGGCCACGACGACGTTAAGCCACAAATCAGTAGGGGCACGATATATCGTGCCCCTCTTCGCTCTCCAATCATCTGTCTTGTACAACATCGAGCCACTGAGCTCGCTGTGTCACTCGCGGCCTTTAATGCCGGTCGTGATCATGGTCGTGGTCGTCCCAATCACGCTGTTCGTGCCAGCGCCGCTCATGTTCATCCCACCATCTGTGTCTGTGTTCCCAACACCATTCCCTGGCCTCGCGGAGCTCGTGCCTCTTGTGGTCCGCTTGCCTGCTGTTGTAACCGTGCTTTTCGATCGCACGATCCAGCTCGTGGTCCGCATGAGCCAGTTTTCTTTGGCAATCGTCGTCTGCTTGCGCCCGCGGCACTCCCGCGAGAAACGCGCCTGTTGCGAGCATCACTGCCCCACAAGCAAATCGTGCCAGTCCCGTTTTCCATCGATTGGTAAACATAGATTATTCGCCTCCTGAAATTAGCCGTGAGGCTGGGCGTTCCTTGCACCACGCGGCATTTTCCTGTGCTCGCATGGCTCTACGTCACTTCTATTAAACACTTCACCGAATCAAAAGTTTTGCGTGAAAGTTTTGGCGAACGCAGCGTTAAAAGTGCGATCCGTTACAAGATCGCGATTCGCGGCAATTGCAACTCAATACGCCTGCAGAAACGGATCCACATCCATGTGGTACTTCTCCATCCCCGCACGCACCAGGTCAAACGCTTCGTCCACGTTATCGGCAAATTGCAGCAATTTGTACTCGTCCTCGTTGATCGTTCCCCAGCGGACCATCGCTTTCCAATTCAACACTTCATCCCAATATTTTCGCCCGTAAATCAGAATCATGTTGTTCTTCGCCAATTTTCCGGTCTGCAACAGCGTCATCATTTCCCACAGTTCATCCATCGTCCCGAATCCGCCCGGAAAAACGATCAGCGCTTTCGCAATCTGCGCGAACCACAATTTGCGCATAAAAAAGTAATGAAAATTAAAACTCAGCTCGGGGCTGATATAAGGATTCGCGAATTGCTCGTGCGGCAGCTCAATCGAAAGTCCGATCGATTTTCCCCCAGCCTCATACGCGCCGCGATTCGCCGCCTCCATAATCCCCGGCCCGCCGCCCGAGCAAACCACAAACCGCCTCGGCCGCGGTCCCAGCGACAGCGCCCACGTCGTAATCTTGTGCGACAGTTGCCGCGCCTCTTCATAGTAGCGCGACATTTCCAGCGCGCTCTTTGCCAGGCGCACCGCCGCTCGGTGTTTCGCCTTTTCTGTTGCGTTCAACTTGGAAATTTTTCGCTCTTTCAATCGTGTCAGCCGCGCCGACGCCACTTCATGCGAATCCAGCCGCGCCGACCCGAACATCACAATCGTGTCGCCGATTCCTTCGCGCTTCAGTTGCGCCAGCGGATTGATGTACTCCGCCAAAATGCGCAGCGGCCGCGCCGGCGTACTCTCCAGAAATTTCGAATCTTCGTGCGGCGCTTTCGGTGCGCGTTGCGGCTTCAATTTGGGACGGTCTGAAGACATGCTCTAGCCTCCGCTGGGTCGGCCTTCCATTGTAGGAACCATAACGCCTCCCGGCAACGTCTGCGCGTCCCTGTGCGTCGAATCAAGTACAGTAGCGTAGGCACTCTTGCCTGGGCAGCCGAAGCCCGCACCCAGGTGCTGCCAGGACAACGCAAATGTTAACTGGTTCTCGATTTTCTCTGTTCTTTTCGGTCGCCGCCCTCGCTGTCGCATCATCCCCCACCCTCGCCCAAACTCCCGACGGCCCCATGGTCCCGCGCCCCGACGTTCCCATCCAACAAGCCCCCCGACGCTCCGAGACCACCATCAAGTCCAAAGTCGTCCTCGTCAACGCTCCCGTCACCGTCCGCGACTCCAAAGATCAGATCGTCACCAGCCTCGCCGCCGCCGACTTTCGCCTCACCGACCACGGTGTCCCGCAAACCATCTCTCACTTTGACGTCGGCACCGACCCGCTCTCTCTCGTCGTCCTCATCGAAACCAGCTCCCGTGTCGCGCCGCTACTCCCCGCCGTACAAAAGTCCGGCATCCTCATCACCGAAACCATCCTCGGCGCCAACGGCGAAGCCGCCATCGTCGGCTTCAACGACACGATCGACAAACTCCTTCCGTTCACGCACAACGCCGACAACATTCAAAGCGCCGTCGCGCAAGTCCACGCCAGCACTTCCGGCTCGCGTCTTTATGACGCCATGGGTATCGGAGTCGAAATGCTCAACGCCGCGCCTGAACCTGCAGCGGATACTCCCGGACGCCGCCGCATCCTCCTCGTCGTCTCCGAAGCCACCGACGTTGGCAGCCAGGCAAAACTCGGCGAAGTCCTCCGCAAAGCGCAGCTCGCCAACGTCACCATCTACAGCGTCGGCCTCTCCTCCACGCGAGCGCTTCTCCAGCAAGAGCCGAAAAATAATCACATCGACATCGCCCCGCCCGGCACCTATCCGCTGCCGCCGATTCCCGGCAAACCGCCCGTTCCGGAAGAAGAAGACCCGCGCTTGAACAACACTGTGGATTTAATGGCCCTCGCCGTCTGGGCTGTCAGTCATATCGCCGATAAAGTCAGCGCCCACGCGCTCGAAGTCGCCGCTGTCGCCACCGGCGGCGCACACTTCGCCACCTTCAAGGACCGCACTATCGAAAAAGCTTTCGACGAAATCGGCGGCGAACTCCACACCCAATACACGCTGGGCTATTCTCCCGCCGGCGCCTCCGATGCCGGCTATCACGAAATCAAGGTTACCCTCGCCGATCCCAAATTCCGCAACCTGAAACTCCGCTCCCGCCCCGGCTACTACGTCGCCGCCTCCGACGAATGACCTCTTCATGTAGTGGCCAATCTTTAGATTGGCGCTGTAGCGTACAACTTCAGTGTGCGTCCGCGTTAACCCCACCGGTACGCGTCGAAAACCAAAATGCTCTCGCCTAACGGCGCTTCCAAATTGCCATCTTTCTCTTCCCCATCTAAGGCCGTTCTAGGAGGCGACTTCCGAGTCGGCCGTTCTTCGCTTTTCTCCGTGCCCTCTGTTTAAATCTTTCTTTTCTTCCGACGTATACTTCCGAGTCGGCCCTTCTTCGCTGTTCTCTGTGCCCTCTTCGCTTTCTCTGTGTCCTCTGTGCTCTTCCCTCCGTGCCCTCTGTGTTAAATCTTTCCTTTCCTTTCCTTATCCTTTCTTTTCTTCTCTCCTACTCTCTGTGTACTCTGTGACTCTGTGGCTATCCCTCTTCCGTCGTATCATCATAAACTCATGCCCGCGTCCTTCTCGGTCCGCCTAGCCACCAACGCTGACATCCTCCCTCTCCACTCCCTAATCGACTCTTCCGTCCGCATCCTCCAGGCCAACGACTACACTCCCGTACAAATCGAAGGCGCCCTCGGCACCGTTCTCGGCCTCGACACCCAACTCCTCGCCGACCAAACCTATTTCGTAGCGGAAACAACCGCCAGCTCCGGCGCAAAAATCATCGTCGCCTGCGGCGGCTGGAGCAAACGCAAAACCCTCTTCGGCAGCGACCACGCCGCCCTCCGCCAACCCGAATTTCTCGATCCCGCCACCGACGCCGCCAAAATCCGCGCCATCTTCGTTCATCCCGATTGGGCCCGCCGCGGCCTCGGCACTCTGCTCCTCGAAACCTGCGAAAACGCCGCCAAATCCGCCGGCTTCACCAAATTCGAAATGGGCTCCACCCTCACCGGCGTCCCGCTCTACAAACTTCGCGGCTACCACGTCATCGAGTCCATCGCTGTCCCTCTCCCCAACGGCGAAGCCCTCCCTGTCATCCGCATGGCCAAGTCCACAACCTAAGGCCCATTCGGAACGCTCATCCGATAGTTCGAGACTTCAGCTTTCGCGCGCGATACCCCCTGATCGCGATACCCTTATACCCTTGATAAGCAGTCCCTGGCTGCCAGACAACTGTGTCCCCCGAGAGGCTAGAGACAGTGGGAAACGCAAAATTAACTCCGGCTGAGCTGTCCGCATTGGTCGCTGAAGCAGGTTCCTGGTTGAGGCAGCAGCGAGAGAAGTTTTACCCTCGGGGTATTCCGCTCAGCAATTCTCACAGAACGCAGCTGGAACCGTTTTTTGCGGCGGAAATCCTGGACACCGTCCGGATCGTGAACCTCGCGCAGATCGGTGAAACCATGCCGTCTCCGCCATTCTTCCAAAAACTTCTCGCCGCCGGACCACTCATGCTCCCCAAATCGGCGCACACTGCGGCGGTGCCGTTCATTGATGTCGCGGTCTTCCAAGGCGAGCCATCGCTGAGAGTCGTCTTTCACACGCTGGTGCACGTCACGCAAATGGTTCTTGTCGGGCCGGAGCAGGTTATGGAAGGTTGCTTTCGAGCATTAACCGTCTCGGGCTTGTGGATGGCGGTTCCGTTCGAGGAGCAGGCCTACCAGATGGACGCGCGCTTCACCGCAAACTCTTCGGCCGTCTTCTCGGTGGAACACGAAGTCCGCGAGTGGCTCCGCACCGGACGCTATCAAAAAGCCCAGGCCCACCGAGCCTCGTAGCAGCGTTCTGTGCTTTCTCGCTCTGTGTAGCTGAGGGGTCTTCAGCCCCGTTGCGCTTGGCACGGTTGCTCAGTGTAGGGGCACGATATATCGCGCCCTCTTCGCCAATGTGTCGTGGTGCCGTCGGCTCCGCCCGGTTGCTCACATCACCTGAGATCTCGGCACTAGCTCGATAACCGCGTTAGTCAGGCACTGACAGTTGGAATCGCGTGCGGTATATGATTCTGGTCATGTTCTGCCCCGAATGCCGAGCCGAATACCGTCCTGGATTTACCCGCTGCTCTGACTGCGACGTAGATTTGGTTTACGAAATTCCTGAACACGATACCCGCGTGCGGAAGCGGAAGCGTGACTCGGCGAAGACGTTTTCGACACTGAGAAACATGTACAGAGAAGGGGCCAGAACTGTTCAGTGGTGGACCGCGTACAAACACCGAACTGGCAGTTGGCCGTGGTCTTCAATCTTCATCCATTTCATGAATTGGGTTGTGATTCTGATTGGGGGAGCATCTCTCATCTGGTGGAGCGGCAAACACCACTTGTCGCGTTGGCAATTCCTTGGAGTTTTTCTGATCGTGTCGCTGCCGTATATCGTTCTCGAGAACTGGGCAAAGAGGAAAGTGAAACTGAGTTATCTGCGAAACAAGAAGCGTCTGGCTTCACCGCAGGAATCCTGATTCCTATCCGCCATAATTCGCCACAACCCGCGCCACTTTTCCATTCGCGGAAACTTCCATGAACTCCGCCGTTCGCGTCCCTTTATGGTTTATGTAGTAGAGCACCACGCTGTTCACTCCCCACAGCACGTCCTCAAGACGAAAGTGCAGTTCCGGGTAGGCTTCCAGCCCCCGCTGAAAGTAAGCTCGCAAATTCGCAATTCCAACCACCTTGCCATCGCGAGTCCCCAATAACTGCGCGGCAACCGGCGAAGTCAATTCGA
>Ga0137412_10000873_pt1 | contig 22526 bp, 18 predicted proteins | sample CZODoug2_1_16fun_FD_122160 | JGI IMG/M metagenome (GOLD analysis project Ga0137412, IMG submission 122160) | Vadose zone soil fungal communities from Angelo Coast Range Reserve, California, USA - CZODoug2_1_16fungal (Hybrid Assembly) | ecosystem: Environmental > Terrestrial > Soil > Vadose zone... | reverse complement strand
TCGGTGTGGTTGATGACGATGTAGCCGCCGGACTTCAGCCAGACCTTGGCGCGGAGCGCTTTATCGAGCTCGTGCTGGATGCCGAACTCTTCGAAGATCGGCGTTTCCTTGGTGTAAAGCTTGACCTTGTTGACGAGCTTGGGCTGGAAGCGGCTGACGAACTCGACGATCTTGCCGTATTCCTCTTCGTTGTCGATCCAAATGCCGGTGAAATCGTCGCTGACGTAATCGCGAAGAATGCGTTCGACGAGGTTTAGGTCGCGGTGGAGAAGAGCGGGCGCTTTGCGCTGCTCGCTGCGCTCCTTGATTTCGTTCCAGGTGGTGCCGAGGAACTCGATGTCGGCGCGAATTTCGTCATCCGTGGCGCCGCCCGCGGCGGTTCGAACGATAAAGCCGCCGGGATACGCACCGCCGGCTTCACTGACGAGGCGGCGAAGGCGCGAGCGGTTATCCGCGGAAATGATTTTCCGCGAAACACCGGTGTGATGGACGGTAGGCATGTAGACCAGGAAGCGGCCGGGCAAAGCGACGTGGCTGGTGATGCGCGCGCCCTTCTTGCCAAGGGGTTCCTTAGCGATTTGGATGACCACGTCCTGGCCGGCCTTCAACATTTCGGAAATGAGCTGCGGACGGCGCGATGGGCCGGGACGGCCTCCCTGATAGCCGCGGTCGTGTCGTGGGCCACCGGGGCCGGGGCGTCGTTCGAACCGAGGGCCACCGGTGATGGGGCGGCCACCGCGATCGGGACGTCCGCCACGGCTGTCCGGGCGGCCACCACGATCCGGGCGTCCGCCTCGGCTATCGCGGCCACGGTCGCGTCCGCCACTGCGGAACGGGCGTTGGAAGCGTGAACGCGGATTTCCGCCGATGCGCGCGGAGTCGCGCGGGAATTCTTCAAGCGGAGCAGCCGGACCACCGACGCGAGGAGCGCGAGTTTCGCCAGGGAGGAGAATCACGTCCTCTTCGACGATCGCTGCGCCCTCGACGACGGATCCGCCAGCGGCGGCGGAGAGAACTTCCTCTTCGGCGTGCTCGGTTTCAGCGCGTGCATGATCGACGAGCTCGTGCTCGGTATGTTCATGCTCGTCGTGCTCGGGCTCATTTTCGCCATGCTCGTGCGTGCCAAGTTCGGCGTGGTGTTCGGCATGTTCCTGAGCCACGTCCGCCGCGAATTCGGCGCGGTTGGCGGCGCGTCCAGCCTCTACTTCCGCGACTTCTTCTTCGGAGAGTTCCGAGACCTGAGCGACTGGAGTCCCTTCGGCTTCCTCGGCGCCTTCTTCGGCGTGTGCTTCCGAGTCTTCTTCTTCGAATTCGGCACCGCCGACGATGGCATCGGCATCCGCTTCTTCCGAAGTTTCTTCGTGCTTGGCTTCGACGAAACCGGAAGCGAGGGCGGCGACTTGATCTTCGTTCAGCTCAGCGTCATTCCGGGAGGCTTCAAGAGTGCTGGAAGCCGTTTCCTGGGGAGGCTCGGCGACTGCGCCACCTGCGACGGATGATTCTTCGACAGCCCTGGCAGACTCTTGTGAGGGGGCTGCTTCTGGTTCAGAGCCGGCATCAGCTAACAGCCAGCGAGGCAAACCGCCAGAGAATCGGCGAGGAACGCTGCTGCCGCTTGGAGCGGTGGCGGGGAGATTGCCCGTGGCGCGCGGTGAAATTTCTTCGACAGCGTTCTGTTCTTCGTGAGTTTCATGTTCAACACTGGGAACGGCCGCAGGCGCAACGGCGGGCTTGCCGCGATATTTTGCGAGCGACTCGCCGGGAAGAATGATCTCTTCCTCAGAGACACTGGGCGCTAAAGGCGCCGGAGTGCGCGGAGCCTCCGGACGCCGGTTGTCGTAACTGCGAGGTTGTCCTCCGCGATTATCATATCCGCGGGACTCGCCGCCTTGCGGAGAAGCATATTTCGATGGAGGCAGATTGCGCCCACCGCCCGGGGCGCCTTGAGGGCGTCCGCCGCGTGAACGCCCGCCACGGCGTCCCCAACGGCCGCCGCGGCCGCGATCACCGCCACGGTCTCCGCCGCGATCATTGCCACGATCCCCGCCGCGGCCAAAATTTTGGCCGGGACGGTCGTTGCCGCCGCGAGCGGGATAATTTTGTGTGGGGTTGTAGTGTGGCGCAAAGTTTTGCGGCGCGGAAGCGTTGGAATCCGGCTGGCGTTCCTCGGGGGCATCGGCGTGCTGGTCCTCGCTAGGAGCGGACGGCACTTCGCCGTGATGCTCGACGAGATGTTGACCCTCGGAAGCGCGCGCTTCCTCGTGGGAAGCTTGCGGCTCATCCGCGTGGTGAAGCTCTTCCGGATGAAACTCTCCGTGGTGGGCTTCCTCGTGATGTTCAGTGGCACGCGCTAACGATTCACCCGGGAGCAATTCAACGGGAGAGCCATTCGCGAGGGGCACCGGGGGAGCCGCAGCTTGCGGCTGCTCGTGCGCATGCCCGTGATCGTAGTCCTCGAGGTTTTCGAAAACGTCGCTGACGTACAGGAAAGCGTCGCCGTCGAGGCCGATGTCCACGAAAGCGGACTGCATTCCGGGGAGGACGCGGGTGACTTTTCCTTTATAGATGCTGCCGACGAGAGCGAATTCTTTTTCGCGCTCGATGTAAATTTCGACTAACTGACCTTCTTCAAGAATCGCGACCCGCCGTTCGTGGGAGGCCGCGGAAATAACCAATTCTTTCGACATGAAAACTCCTTATGCGTGACCCCGGCACGGCCGGGATCACCCTTCTGTGCGGGCCCGGATTGGCCGGGACCGACAGGACGCATCGCCGCGAGCTTGAGCCCGTCGGAGTTGCCGAAAATCGGCGCCATCCCGGTTGAAACCGGGACACGTGGCCACACTAGTAGGGAAGTGGCTTGTCGTTCGAAGCCAGAGGGAAGAAAATTCCTCAGTCTTTCGAGGCTGGTCCGTCGCCGGAAACTAGCCGGGCGATCGGCGGACGATGCTGTCCTCACTCTAAAATCCTTTTTTCTTGCGATCCCAGCCGAGCCGGGATCAACATTGCAATTTCTTTTCCGGTGCGCTCCGCTGAAGCAGAGACGTCACACGGCACTGGCGGCTAGGTCAGTTGACGAAGCGGCGAAGCCGGACATTCATCACCAGGCCAATCGCCAGGAAAACAAACAACGTGGCAGAACCCCCGTAACTCATCAACGGCAACGGGATGCCGGTAACCGGCATAGCGCCGATGACCATTGCCACGTTTACCAGTACATGGAACCCAAGCGCCGCTGCGACGCCCATGACCAGAAACATCCCCGCGCGATCTTTCGCGCGTTGAGCATTCTGCACTAAACGCAACAGCAGCGCCATATACAGCCCGAGGGCCAGAAGCACGCCCTTGAATCCCTGTTCTTCAGCCCACGCCGACATGATGAAATCCGAATAGCGGACGGGGATGTAGCCCAGTTGGTTCTGACTGCCATTACGGAACCCTTTGCCCCAGAAACCGCCGGAACCCACGGCAATCTTCGATTGCAAGAGTTGATAGCCGGCGCCCTTGGCGTCTTCTTCAGGGTGCAGGAAAGAAGTGATTCTCTCCCGCTGATACGGCTTGAGGATATGCCTGCTAACGGGAGGATAGAAAACAGCGCCCACCAGCAAAATCCCCACCAACGAAAATGCCGCCGCGTGTTGCCACTGCAAGCCCGCCAGAAATGCGCCTACCACCAGCATGGGCATCAGCACGAGCGCCGTTCCCAAATCGGGCTGCTTGAGTATCAACACCAGCGGAACACCTACCAACAATCCTGCCTTGATCAGATCACGCAGATCAAGCTGATCGGAGCGCACTTCCGCAAAGAAGCGAGCCAGCACAATGATTATAATCAATTTGACCAATTCTGACACCTGAACAAGCTCCCCCAGAGCCGGGATGGGGATCCAGCGCTTGGCGCCAAAATGGGTGCGCCCGAACAGAAGAACCGCGACGAGGGCTGCGAGGCCAATGAGATAAAGGATCGGAGCTTGGTCCAGAATCAGATGGTAGTCCAGGCGAGAAAGCGCGAACATCAAGACGAAGCCGATCACCAGCCAGCGCACTTGCTTCATGTGCATGCCCTGAAGCGAGCTGCCGTGCGTGGTGGAATAGACTTCGACCACGCCCAGCGCGCAAATCGTGGCGAGAATGGCCAGAAGCCACCAGTCGTAATCACGGGTTCCCGGTGCGTCTTTCATGAGAGAAGTCGCAAGCCCAAAGTTGAAAGTTGCAAGAGGGGAGAAAGTCCGGCAGTACCGAGGGCGCGGACCGGAGAGCTTCGCCTTTTTTGAAATAAGATCATAAGAAATAGGATCATGAAATCCTTCAGCGCTGCGGCTCCGCGCTGGTGCGTGCCCGCATTACAGCGGCGCTGTCCTCCGGCTTCAGGGCCGCTCGTGGAGCAAGCGCCGCCGCCGCAGCCGAGCCCTTCCCAGTCGCATCGCTCTTGGTTTCCGCGGTGTACTGACCCTGTGTCTTCTTGTTCTTCTTGTCGTAATAGGCTTTGATGACGTCTTTGACTACGGGCCCGGCTGCTTCGCCGCCATGTTTTCCGCTTTCCTGCACCAGCACGGCGACGGCAATTTCCGGGTTGCGACGTGGCGCGTAGCCGACAAACCAGGCATTATCTTCGAATTTTTTCTGTTTTCCCATCCGCTCGCGGGTTGCGTAACCAATTACTTGCGCGGTTCCTGATTTTCCGCTTACTTCGATTCCCGGCAACCTGACGTTTCTCGCCGTGCCACCGTCTTCGTTTACGACACCGTACATCGCATCGGTTATTTTTTCCACGGTCGGCTCGGAAAGCGCGAAGCGCTCTTCACCAACGTTTGGAGCGTCCTTCAACAGGTGTGGTTGTTTGAAAACGCCGCCCATCGCGATTCCACTGATCATCCGAGCGAGTTGCAACGGCGTGGTGATGACGGCGCCCTGACCGATGGCCACCGAAATCGTTTCACCGGCATACCATTTGCGATGATAGACGCGTTCGGCCCATTCCGCGGAAGGCATCAACCCGGGTTCTTCCGAGGGGAGATCGATTCCGGTCTTGTGTCCCAGGCCCAGTTTGCTGCCGTAGTAGGAGAGTCGGTCAATGCCCAAGCGCATTCCCACGTTGTAGAAGAAGATGTCGCAAGACTCGAGGATCGCTTTGTGCAAGCCCGCCACACCGTGAGAGCCCTTCCCGTAGATGTAACACTTGAACTGCCGGCCGTAAAAGGTGGCGTATCCCGGGCAGAACGTCGTGAAATTTTCAGGAGGAACTTTGTCCTCTAACATGGCCGTAGCTGTGACGATCTTAAAAACAGACCCTGGCGCAAGCTGCGCCTGGATCGCGCGGTTGAGCAATGGATGTTGCGGATCTTCGTTGAGGTTCTTCCAGTCCTCCCCCGAGATGCGTACCGCGAAGTCGTTGGGGTCCAGCGCGGGATGACTCACCATCGCCAATACTTCTCCGGTGCGCGGGTCCAGTGCGACTGCCGCACCAGGACGCGGCCCCAAGGATTGCTCCGCGATCTGCTGCAGGTCGTAATCGATGGTTAGCTGAATCTGTTTGCCGGGAATGGCTTCCTGAGTGGCCAGCCGCTCCACTTCTTTGCCTATGCTGTTTACGACGACGCGCCGCATGCCGTCCGTGCCCTGAAGCAGGTCGTTGTACTGGTGCTCCAGGCCAGTCTTTCCGGCGAAGTCGCCGGGGCGAAGCTTGCCGTTACTCGCTTCGATCTGCTGTTCGCTGACTTCACCGACGTAGCCCGCAGCATGAGCGAGGAAGCCGCCCGGCAAGTATCGCCTGCGGGAGACGGGAATCATTTCCAGTACCGGAATGTCCGAGCGATGCGATTCGATGAAGTCAATATCCGCCCGCGAGGCGTCGGGTTTGATGATAATCGGCTGGAATTTCGGCAGATTCTTTGTATTGGCGAGCTGGTCCCGCAAATCATCCAGAGGGATTCCCAGACCGTCCGAAATGCCCGGGAGATACTTTTCCACGAGAGCTGGCTCGTCGCGAAGGAGGAGCACGCTGAACGCCGGCCGGTTATCCACCAGCACGCGGCCATCGCGGTCCAGCATGCGGCCCCGCGGCGCAATGACGGGAATGTAGCGCACCCGGTTGCGCTCCGCCATCGAGCTGTACTTGTCGGCGTCGATGACTTGGAGCTTCCAGAAACCGAGCAGCAACACGCCGATCATTCCCACGATGATGTAGGAGGCCACGGCCAGCCGCCCTTGCGGCAATCGATTGTCGTTGCGAAACCAGTAGGACACGAAAACCCCGCGCGCGAGTATTTCCGTCTCAGGGCTGCATGCCCGGTCCGGCCCTTTTCCATTAAACTGGCCGGACTAAACTCGCGTCACGAAAAAATCTACAGCGTGGGTTTCGAGTTGACCCCGACTCGATCGGAGTCAAGTCGAAAATTTCCTCGATCTGGGAAACGAAAAAATTCCCCGGAGCTCTCGAATCACCGCCGGACTGGAGCTGCGTGAAGCAGCAGCAGTCTTTTTAAAAGTATCACCTGCCTGAGAGGGCCGCAAGCCGTCCTGGAGGACAGGTTGCGAGCTGATTACCGGGACGAGCAGCGATTCATGACAGAATGAAGGGGCACAAGAAAAAAGGCTGATGATTCGTTTCTTGACGGAAAATCATGAAAAAATGAGCTGCTGGGGCAGGGCTCGAACGATTTATAATATCTGCCGGAGAGTCAACGACATGCAATCAGTATCCTCGGATAAGAACCAATGAAAAATGATGCGCCCGGCCTTCTACGCGGTTGTGGTGCTGGTGGGGGCAGTCGTCGTAACGATGGGCGTATCTCGTCTGAAATCAGCTTCGCCGATGGTCGATCGTTCGGCCAACTGCAGGACCGGCCCTATTCCGGACACCTCGCGCGGATTGATCCCGGCGTGCAAAACGGAGCGGTAGACGTTGATGTGAAGGTGGACGGAGCGCAGCCGTCTGGGGTGCGAACGGATCTTACCGTGGATGGAACGATTGAAGTGGAGCGCGTGGCGGATGCGGTGTATCTCGGCAAAGCGCTGCTGGCGAAGGCCAATACGTGGGTGCCGCTCTTCAAGTTGGTGGAGCACGGAAACGAAGCGCAGCGCGTCATGGTAGAGCTGGGAAACGCTTCGATTGACAGTGTGGAAATCGTCGCTGGGCTGCAGCCCGGCGATCGAGTGATCGTCTCGGATATGTCTACGTGGAGCAAATACGACCGCGTGTTGGTGAAGTAAGAGACGCGGCGTTCCCCATCATCATTTACTTCGGCTCATCATAGAGATGTAGAGACGATCGTGCGCGCGTGCCTTGCCCTGCCGCGTGGGGGCAAGCTATTGTAGAAAACTATTTCTTCGTCATGGACCAACACCTGCAGAAACCACTTCGCCTGGCGCTGATCGGCATGTCCGGGGCCGGGAAGACGTTTTGGACAAAGAAATTAGCGGCAAACCGGTTTCCCGCGGTTTCCTGCGACGATCGCATCGAGCTAAAGCTCGCCCTGCACCTTGCCGCCGGCGGATACACAGGCATCAACGGCGTCGCGGCGTGGATGGGCTGGCCGGATTCCGCGACGTACACCGAACGGGAGTCAGAGTACTTGGCCGAGGAGATTCATACGTTGGATGAAATCTTGACGGAGCTCGAGAAGCAGCCGGACAAATCCCTGGTGCTCGATACCACCGGAAGCGTCATCTATACCGGAAATAATTTGCTAATGCGCTTGCGGCGCCAAATGACGATCGTGCATCTGGCGGCTTCCGCGGCAGAGCAGCAACTCCTAATCGAAAGATATTTAAACGATCCAAAGCCGGTGTTGTGGCGCGGCGCGTTTCAACCAAAGCAGGGAGAAGCACCCCGGGAAACAATAGCGCGTTGTTATCCGGCTCTGATTTCCGCGCGGCGCCAGAGTTATGAGGCGCTCGCGCATTGCACGCTCGAAGTCGCTGCGTTGCGCGAGGGATCGCCGGATGCTCCGACGTTCCTGAAAATGATTCAGAGCAAAACGGGAAGCCCGCAATGAGCGAAATTCATTGAGATACCGAAGCACCTCGCGCAAGGCCGCGCTCACCTCGCTGCGTGGAGCGGTCCTGCGCGGTCTTGCGCCCGACGGCGGGCTGTACATGCCGGTGGAGATTGCGCGGCATTCGCCGGAGGAACTGGAAAAGTTTCGCCGGCTGCCGTTCACGGAAGTTTGTTTCCGCGTGGCGCGGCCGTTTGCCTCTCCGGATGTGCCGGAAGAAGTGCTGTGGCAAGTCGTGAGCGAGGCGATCAACTTTCCCGTGAATCTGGTTTCGCTTTCGCCCGGGCTGCACATCCTGGAGCTGTTTCACGGGCCGACCCTGGCGTTTAAGGATTTCGGCGCGCGCTTCATGGCGCGGCTGATGGGTTATTTTGTGCGCGGCGAAACGCGGACGCTGACGGTGCTGGTGGCCACATCCGGAGACACCGGCAGCGCCGTGGCGCATGGCTTCCTGTGCGTGCCGGGAATTCGCGTCGTAATTCTCTATCCTTCGAAGCGCATCAGCGAAGCCCAGGAGAAGCAATTCACCGCGCTCGGCGAAAACATCACCGCGCTGGAGGTGGCGGGCTCGTTCGAAGATTGCCAGCGCCTTGTGAAACAGGCCTTCTCCGATGCAGAGCTGAACAAGCACACGTGGCTGACTTCCGCGAATTCCATCAATATCGGCCGGCTTCTGCCGCAGATGTTTTATCACCTGGCGGCTTACCGGCAGTTGCCGGTAGCCTCGGTGCCGCTGATCGTTTCCGTGCCCAGCGGGAACTTCGGCAATCTTACGGCGGGGATTTTCGCCAAGCGTATCGGCTTGCCGGTCGCGAAGTATGTGGCCTCGACAAATGCGAACGATGTCGTGCCTGAATATTTGCGCACCGGAGAATTCCATCCGCGCGCGGCGCAGGCGACCTATTCGAATGCCATGGACGTAGGCAATCCAAATAATTTTCCGCGGTTGCTCGATTTGTGCCGCAACCGCCTCGAATACGTGCAAAAGGAAATCTGGGGCCACGGCGCAACCGACGAAGAAACGCTCGCCGCGATGAAAATGCTCCACGATCGCTTTGGCTATATCGCCGACCCGCACACCGCCGTTGGCGTGCTCGGCTGGGAAGCTTACAAGCGCGAGCATCCGGAGCCGGCACAGGGCCTGGTGCTGGCCACCGCTCATCCCGCGAAATTTGCAGATGTCGTGATGAAGGCTATCGGCACGGCGCCCCCGCTGCCCGATCGCCTCGCCGCATACTTGAAATGTGAAAAGCTTTCGCTGCCCATTTCGAGTTCCTACGACGAATTCAAACAGTTTCTTCTCTCCCAATAAATAACGAAGAACTCAATCAACGATCCGGTTGAGACCAGAGAGTGACCAATCGCTAGTTCCTGCGGAGGCGGTCGAGCAGAAGGAAGAGGAACACGGCGATGAACGCGTTGACGAAGGCGGCGACAAAGAGGTGCACGTTGAACCACGGCTCCGGCTGCGCCAGCAGAATTCGCCGCGTAAGAACGATCAGGCCTTGATGCGCCACGAAGAAAGCGGCGGTGAGCGCGAACCGCGCCGCGGGATGCTCGGTATCCAGTCGCGCGCCGATGGAGGACGCGAGATACCCGATGATGGTTTTCGCGATTCCGTATAGCCCCAGCGGAACCGTGGGGCCGCTGAGGCTGTCCTGCAGGAGACCGATGACCATGCCCAGCAAAAGTCCGGTGGAAGGATTGCGCCGGCTGAGACCGAAATAAATCGTCACGAGCAATGGCAAATCCAGGATCGCCGCCTTCGAAAAATGAACCGGAAACGCCGCCTGGATCACCAGCGCCAGAAGCGTGGCGACGAGGATGGCGCCGGCGCGAAACTTGTGAACTTCGATGTGCGATTCGCCGCGGATATCAAACGCGTCGTTCATCGTTTTGCCGCCGGAGACGGATTCGCTGCGCCGGGGGCGTGCGGCTGCGCATCCCCAGTATTTTCTTCATTTTTCATCTCGAGAGGTCGAAGCGAAAGAAGAACCAGCACTTCCTCCAGGCGCTCGAGATTTGCTGCCGGTTTGATGCGAATCTGCTTGAAGGGATTGCCGGACTTGATCTCCGCGACCGTTCCTACCGGGAGATCGCGCGGGAAGATGCGGTCCATGCCACTGGTGATGACACGTTCCCCGAGATTGACCGTGTCGTCGTTCGGTACGTATTTCATGACCAGCAGAGGCTCACCCTGGCCCCCAACGGGGCTCTGGGTGCGGGAATCGGCCAACATTGCGCCAACGCCGCTCTCCTTGTCCGTCAGCAGAAGCACCTGCGCGGCATTCGGATAGGATTCGACGACTTTGCCGACCACGCCATCCGGAGTGATAACTCCCATGTTTTTCCGGATGCCGTCGCGCTCGCCGCGGTCCAGTTGAATCGTCTGGCTGGCGGCTCCCGCACTCGCGCCAATCACCCGCGCCGCGATCATGGGGACCCCCGCGTGCGATTGGCGGAAATTCAGCAATGCGGCCAGGCGGTCGGCTTCCGCGGCTTTGCCCTGAAGCTGCGTGATTTGCAGTTTCAGTGCATCGTTCTCATGGCGAATCTGCTCGTTTTCCTTGGTTGTGTTTTGCAGCGCAAAGTAGTGGCGCCAGGTATCGCGAACCCACCCGAAGCCGTAGGAACCGGCGCGTTCGAACGGCGAGGCCGCGCCGACGGTCCAGACACGAATCAACCGTCCCTTCGACTCGCGCTTGATCTGCACCGCCAGCAGCAGCACCTGCAGAACGATGATTCCGGCGAGCAAGACCAGCGATTTGTGGCGAGAAGGAATGGCGACCATTGGGCAATCTTCTCTTGGTATTTGCTGGAGCGCCCAGTGACTGGGTGACTTGTGACTGGTAGCTCGTCTTGCCGGTTCTAAGTTGACAGTGTTCAGTTGCAATGCGACGTCGGACAAGGTTGCCTCGCTTGAGCCTCGCAAGACTGACAGCCCCAGCGCAAGACCTCGAAAACTGTTCTCCTAATCGATGCAAACCTGGCGCAGCAGCTTGAAGTCGCTCAGCATTTTTCCAGTGCCGAGCACCACCGACGCTAGCGGATCATCCGCAATCGATACCGGCAAGCCGGTCTCCTCGCGAATGCGCTTGTCCAAATTCTTCAGCAAAGCGCCGCCGCCCGTCAGGACGATGCCGCGGTCGCTGATGTCGGCAGAAAGCTCCGGAGGCGTGCGCTCCAGCGCGACGCGCACGGCGTTCACAATGGTCGCGACGCATTCGCTCAGCGATTCGCGAATTTCGCTGTCATCGATGGTGACCGTCCGGGGCACGCCTTCAATGAGGTTGCGGCCCTTCACTTCCATGGTAAGCGGCTTTTCCAGCGGGTACGCGGAGCCAATCTCCATCTTGATCTGCTCGGCCGTGCGTTCGCCGACGAGGAGGTTGTACTTGCGCTTCAGATACTGCATGACCGCTTCGTCCATCTCGTTACCCGCCACGCGCACGGACCGCGAATAGACAATGCCGCTCATGGAGATGACTGCGATGTCCGTGGTGCCGCCGCCGATGTCCACCACCATGTTGCCGGAGGGTTCTTCAATCGGCAGCCCGGCGCCGATCGCCGCGGCCATGGCCTGCTCGACGAGAAACACTTCGCTGGCGCGCGCGCGATAGGCAGAGTCCTGCACGGCGCGTTTTTCCACCGGCGTGATTTCGCTCGGCACGCCGATGACGATTCGCGGATGCACCAGCACGCGACGGTTGTGCGCCTTCTGAATGAAATAGGTAAGCATCTTTTCGGTGACCTTGAAATCGGCGATGACGCCGTCTTTCATCGGCTTGATGGCCACGACGTTTCCCGGCGTGCGTCCGAGCATCTCTTTTGCTTCGCGGCCCACGGCCACGACTTCTCCGGTGGCCTTGTTGATGGCCACAATCGAGGGCTCATTCACGACGATGCCTTTGCCGTGCGCGAACACCAGTGTGTTCGCGGTGCCCAGATCGATGGCGAGGTCGGAAGAAAACAGACTGAACACCGACCTCATGTTGTAACCGTTCTTATTCATCCCTACATCCCCTTGCGGAGAAAGACTCTCCGCTGTCCGGCCGGCAATAGCGCTGGCCTCACCGCGGCCAGCCCCACCAGCTATTGTCTCCGGACACCACAACCAGCGCAAAGGCGCTTGGGTCTTTCTTCGGAGCGCTTACTTCGGAACCACGATGGGTACCTGTTTCATGTTCGTCCCACCCCGGCGATTCGACCCGATAATCGAAATCGTGTGCTGGCCCGGAGCGAGCGGCTCCGTGAAGTGCCGGAAATTGCCATCCGGCGCGATGTTCGGCACGGATTGGCCGTTCACGATCAGAGCCGCACCGGGTTCTGTCTTGCCCACGATCTCCACCGAGTGTCCCACCACCTGCGTGCTGATGATCTCCAACACCATTTCCTGCGACTTGCCTTGGGTCACAAGCGTAAATTTGAAAATGGCGCTGACTTCACTGGTCTGTTTCTTTCCATCCGTCGCCGTGACATTCCAGAAGTACTCGCCCGGATCGAGCCCGGTAATCTCCACAGCTGTTCCATGGACCGTCGGATCCTTCACGGTTTTTGTAAACATCGCCGTGGTGCTGATTCGCAGCGTATAGGATACGGCATCTTGAACGGGCTTCCATTCGAATCGAACCGGCGAGGTTTTTGGGTTTTCCACGATGATCGGTGCGAGGTTCAGCGGTTCGACGAGATCGGGAGGGGCCAGCACGTTCGATTTCTGAATCGCCCCTCCGTTCGGAATTGTCACCTTCTCGAACGCCGCGAGGTCGATCTTTTCTGCGCCACGCTGTACCTGCGCGCTACCGCTCGAGACTACGATCTCACTCGACTTATTCTCGGGGTCCGCCTTCACCGCACCGCGGCTGTTCGAGCCCAGTTGGGCCTTTGTGTCTTCGACCCGGACTTGCGCTTTAGACTCTGCCAATGTCCAGGTTGGCGTTGCCCAATCCACGGTGCCGGTCGTGATGCCGATGCCCGAGCTGCTCGGCCTGTTGCTCTCGGTGGAGTTTTCTTCCACGACGACCAGCGAATCAGGCTTCATCGTGTACGTCGTGCCATCAGCAAACGTGATACGTGCGTCTCCATCTGACCCTGTCTTTATTTGATCGCCTTTGTCGAGTGAGGTGCGGAAGTCCGCATCGGCCCATTTGACTGAATCGACTTTTTTGACTTCGACTTTGCCGTCAAGGTTGACGAATTTTGCCTTTTTCTGGTCGGTCCCCACGGGTTCCGCGTCACCATTGCTCACCGCGTTGTTCACGGCGTTAGTGAATTTCTTGTAGACGAAGGAGTACCATTCGGGCTTGGCCAGATACATTCCCCCGAATAGAATCGCCACCCCCAAACAGCTGTAGCCCACCACCGTCTTGTAGGTGACCGCCCTCCAATATACTTCGACACGCGGGACCTTTTGCTGGCCCTGCTCGTGCCTTGGGTCGATGGGTGCTTGCGTCGTCATGGGTGCAACCGCTATGAAAGCTCCAATTTTTCAATCTAACACAGTGGTTTGCGCGCGCCTAAATTGCGGAGCGGCGCGTATTCAAATTGCAAATAGCACAGCCGCACCCGCCCCCAACGCCCTTCGCCTGTCCCTTGGTGCAGCTCTCTGAAGCGAACTTGCTATCGCTCTTCTTTCCGGATGAAAAAGTGCTGCTTGTCTACCCCTGCGGGCACCCCAACGTCGAAAAAGCCCACCATCATCTCGTCGTAGGTCTGCTCGCCCCAGCGCACCGCTGCATGCGCATCCGGATTGTGCGCATTCGCCTTCGAATTGTCGTACCACGCGACGGCTTGAAGTTCCGTTCCGGCTCTTAGGAACCGCGGTTCTGCCAGCCGATAGCTCATCTGCCAGTGGAAGTGATAGTTGACGCGGAGCAGCGGCTCGATTTCATCATGCGGCTTGCCGTCGGCTCTCATTTTCTTGCGAATCAGATTGTATTCGAAGCGCTTTCCTCGCAGGTGCATGTGCGGAAAAAAGCTGAACAGCGTGGCGTCATTGGGAAGCGTGCCGCGCGCCTCGACCCGGTAGTCCGGCGCGCCCGGCGGGATCACGAAATGGTCGTTTGTGAGTTGCAGCGTCAGCACGCGCAGCTCGGGCGCATGTTTCGAAAAAATCAGTTCGATTCTTGATTGGTCGGCGGCGGCGCGGCCATTGGCGATGTAATGTATTTGAAAAACAAGGTCGGAGCCCGAGGGAATAAATTTCGCCATGGCGGGCGAACCTACACAACCGCGTGATGCACGTTCGAACGCAGCGTCGGCAGAACCTCCGCCATTTGCACCCAGCGATCCTCTTTGAAATTCGTGGGGACAATTTCATAGGTGTACTCGATGTCGCCGCTCGCAGGAAGCGCCACAGCTTGTGTCATCTTCAACACCAAATCCGCCTTGGGGATACTCCAGCTTTCCGCCCAGCGCCGTGACGGCCGTGCATTCTTTGTGTCTCCGGCCGGCGATTTTGCTTCGGCCCACGCCGCCAGCGCGCCGATCTCTTCCGGCCTCAGCGATGGATCATTCGAAAACTGTCCTACATGCAAATCAGCGAACCACGGCGGCATGGATTTTTCCTGCGTTGCACGGCGGATCGCGCCGGCAAACAGCCGGGTCTCTTCGTACGTTTCGAATGACATCGGGGCGATGCCCCCACCGTGGTGGCAACTTTGGCAGTGCTGCTCGAGGATCGGCAAGACATCGTGATAAAACGTCGGTTGCATCGCTGGAGCGGGGCGAAGGGGTGCCTGAAGACCGATTCTCAGGAATCCTCGTGACCTGGAGGGGCAAAGACGATTGGAATTGTATTTGAGGCGCATGCCCATATCTCCTATAATCTTAAGTTTGTCTACTGACGCGGGAGATTCATCGGATGGCGGGAGCAAAAGATACAAGCAAACTTGGGTATCGCATCCTTCTCGGGGCCGTCGTCCTAGTCCTGGGGGGCAGTATGCTGCTTTACCTCGTTCCTCAGTCGCCGGTCAGCGGTGAGGTCTCCACGGATACCGTCGCCAAGATCGGGGATGAGTCGGTCAGCGTGCAAGACGTGCGCCAGCAGCTCAGTCAGCTCGAGCAGCGGAATCCGAACATGAAGCCCCTCGAGGCCCTGTACGCCCAGCAGATCCTGAAGCAGCTCGTTTTCGAAAAAGAGATCGAATATGAAGCCAAGCGCCTCGGAATTGCCGTGTCCGATCAGGAGCGCGCCGACCGCATTCGCCAGTTCGTTCCGACGGCATTCAATGGCGGCACGTTTGTCGGCATGGACCGCTATTCGGCCGAAGTCCAGGCGCGCTTCCAACTGACCGTGCCTGTGTTCGAAGAGCTGATCCGTCAGGGCTTGCTTGAAGAAAAATTCCGCAAGCTCGTGACCGACGGGATCAGTGTGGGGCCCGCCGAGCTTCAGGATGAATTCCGCTACAAGAATGAAAAGGTCAAGCTGGACTACGCGTTGATCAAGCCGGAAGACCTGGAAGGCAAGATTTCGCCTGACGAGGCGGAAATCCGCGCCGCCTACGAAAAGAACAAGTCGAAATACCAGGTGCCCGAACGGCGTGTGGCGCGCTACGCGCTTGTGGACGTAAATCAGATCCGCCAAAGCGTTCAAATTTCCGACGACATTCTCAAGCTGCAATATCAGGCCAACATTCAGCAGTATCAAGCGCCGAACCGCGTTCACGTCGAGCACATTCTCTTCATGACCGTCGGAAAGCCGGACGCCGAAGTCGAGGAGATCAAGAAAAAGGCCGAGGACGTTCTAAAACAGGTCAAAAAGGGCGGCAAGTTCGAAGACCTGGCGAAGAAGTACTCCGAGGACCCGGGATCGAAGGATAAGGGCGGTGACTTGAGCTGGATCGCTCAAGGACAGACCGTGCCGGAGTTCGAAAAGACAGCCTTCAGCCTCAACCCGGGTCAAGTATCGGATCTCGTCAAGACGCAGTACGGCTTCCACATCATCAAGGTACTGGAAAAAGAGACGGCTCACACCAAGCCGTTCGAGGAAGTGAAGGATGCACTGCGCCCACGCCTCTTGCTCGATCAGGCTGAGAAGCAAGCCAGCGACACAGCGGACCAGTTGTCCGCCGCAATCCGCCAGTCCAACAGGATCTCACTGGACGATCTGGCGAAACAATATCACCTGACGGTGGGCGAAACGCGGCCCATCAGCGCGAGCGACCCCCTTTTGGAGCTTGCGAATTCTCAGGAAGCCAAGAATGCGATCTTCCTTTTGCACATCGGTGAGCTGAAACCGCCGGTTCGAACCGATCGCGGCTACGTCGTTCTGTCCGTGAAGTCAATCCAGCCCGCACACCAGGGTTCGCTCGAGGAGGTCCGCGACCGTGTCATCGCCGATCTCAAGCGCGAAAAGTCCACGGAAATGGCAAAGAACAGAGCGGAAGAACTGATCAAGCGCGTCAAGGCAGGTGAGAAATTCGATGCCGCCGCCCGATCCCTCGGCTTGCAGCCAAAAACGAGTGATCCCATCGCGCGCGATGGGTCCATCCCCGGCGCGGCGAGTGGCAAGCAGGTCGGCGCGGCCTTCAACCTGAAAGCTGGCGATGTGGCTGCTCCCTTAAGCCTGGGACAGAACTGGCTGGTCTATCGCGTGGCCGAGAAAACAGAAGCTAACCTTGCCGATTTCGACAAACAAAAGAAGCAGTTGACAGAAGAGCTCCTCCAATCCAAGCGGAGCCTGGCCTTTGACGCCTTCCGGACGGCCTTGGACTCCCGCTTGAAACAGGAAGGCAAGCTGAAGCTCATGCCCGATAAATTGAAGGCCTTCGGCACTTTTGGCTAGTCTAAGTAACACAAAAAAAAGGGCTTATAGAATTAATACAGTGCGCTTGTCTTTCTTTGTGCGTCCCGATACCCTATTGGTGTCTTCCTTGATACCGAATTTCACCCGAAACGCTTTTGTTGGGCGGATCATGGGTTCCGGGGCCAGCGCCCAGAATTCGGAGCAGAAGCAATCATGGTTATGCAGCGCCAGGACTCCACAGATCGGTGATACCAACATGCCAGCCCGCACTTCCGCCGTTCGTAACGACTACCGATGCACCATCGACCGAAACCAGTCGGGGAAATACTGTGTCCGCATCCAGGTCCACTACCCCCGGCATGCGTGGACGCTGAGCATCTTTTTCCTGGCTTCCTCTTTCGACCGCGCCATGAAAAAGCTCGAAGAAGCTCTGGATTTCCTCCAGCGACAGGAGGAGAAGCTGTGGTTTTGGGGCGTGGATCGTGCCGAAGACATGGGTTTTTCGGCTGAGTTTCTGAAAGAAGCGGGGTTGCGGCTGGACCGCCGCACGGAATTCCCCGGAAAAGCGACCAACGTATCGTTGACTCCGGAGCGCGAAGTGCCTGCATTTGTCTTGGGACCGATGCGCCGGGGCCTGGCCGAATCCGTCGAAATGTCTCGAAGCGCGGCCGCTGGCGGCGGATCCTAAGTCTCTTATTTTGAACCGCTTCTCTGCCCCAACACTCTTGCTCGATAGGTTTCAATCCCCAGTTTTGCTCGCCGCCGCTGGCACGGCTTCGCGGATCAGCAGGGGCAACCGCGGAAAGGAAAAGCTTCCCGCTACGTCGTCAATCACGTTTACCTGGCACAGGTATAGCCCCGGTTTCAAAGCCTGCAGCGGCAAATCCATTTGGAAAATGACCGCCTTGCGTTCTGGAGCCGTCACTTCGTTCGCCACCACCGGTTTTGATTCGTAAATCTTTGTAGCGCCCTGAAGGAACTCGATGCTCGTGAAAACTCGGATGCTGTCCTTCGGTGGCTTGGCCGCTGGCGCATCCTTGGCTGTCCCATTCTGGCTAGCGGCCGCTGCAGGGGCCGGATTTTTTCCCTTTGCCGCATCGTAAACTTCGTATTGCAAATACAGATGCTGGTCTGGAGTGAAAACATGGGTAATGCTCGGAACCAGTTCCAGCTGGTCCCGGACGAGTGGATTTGCTCCATTTTTCTTGTTCGTGACCGGAGCGCGCAGGCTGCTCAGCACCACCGAGCTCATTTTCAGCGGCATCTTGCGAAGGTCGGGGATTTGAACGTCCGTCTCGAAAGAACCCATCCGGCCCGTCTGATTCTCGCGGATGACAAACTTCAGGTGGTAGCTGCCCGGAGCGAGTACGAAGCCCGTGTTGTACTGCACGTTCTTGCGGCGCACCTGCTGCGTGCTCTCCACGGCCAGTTTAACGGTGTCGCGCAATTGCCCAACACGCAACTTCCCGCCACCAAGAGCTTCCCCGATGATGTCGATGGTCGCGTTATCCTTTTCTTTCTCCGTTACGAACGGTATCTGCGAGCCCGGAATCACCAGCGAAACCGCAAGATAATAGTGGGCATCGTCCCGCCGGAAGTACGCTGCTCCGGCGTACAGTGGCACGTCGACCCGCGGCAGTTGGGCGTCCAGCTCGTCCTCGAGCTGCTGCTCGCGGTCGGCGCGGTTCAAGTGTTCGAAATCCCGTCCCGCGTAATAACCAGCGCGAAAATCGAGCTTCAGGTCCGGGCGGTTGACTTGCACTTTCAATCGGCGGAATTTTCCGTCCTTTAGCGGATTGTTGCTCGTGAAGCCGAGAACGTAGTACGCCGAACTGTCTTTCTGAACCTGCGAGAAGACCCCGCTAAAATCATTTGAATCGAAAAACGCCTTGCCTCCCGTGTCCGACGAAAGTGCCGCGAGTGTTTCCTGCGAAGCGGCGTTCCCGCTGAGATCGTTCAGCACGGAGGCCCCCGAATAAGCCGATTGTCCATGCAAGCTGGCCGATTGCGCTTCCCCGCCCGGCGGAAATGCCTGCAGGCCGCGGATATCCAGCGAATAGATCGCTACGTTTGCTTTCACTGCCGCCGCGGTTGTGGCGCGCAGGGCCGATTGGTTGTCCACTCCCGATTGGCTGATTCCATTGCTGAAATAGATGAGGCTCTTTTTCTGCGGGAGTCTGCCAAGCGCCTGCATGAGGGACTGTAGCGCCAGCAGCTTGCGGTCGGCGCTGAACGTGTTGAAATCCGTATCGTCCGCCGAGAAGGCTCCGCTTGTTTCCGCGGCGCCCTCCGCACTTCCCGAGCTGCCGTTTTCGAAGCCCTGGCCCTGTCCGGAATTGTATGCGGTCAGCGCCGCCAGCAATTTGGTTTTATCGTCCGTGAAATCCAGGTCCACTCGCATGTTCGTGGCCAGCGATACCAGCGCCATCAAATCGGCGGGCTGCATCTTTGTATCGACGAATTTCTTCGCGGCATCGACGGATCGCTCGATCTGTTCCGGATCCATCGCCGAGAAATCAAAAAAGAGCAAAATCAATCGCCGGTCGCGCGCGTCCAGCGACGGTGCTGCTTTCTTTGAGGAGCGCAGCAGCGTGCCCGGTCCGGCTGCACCCGAGATGGTTGCTTCCGCCGCGCCGGCGGTTGCCGGCTCGTCCACATTCTCGAAATCGAAAGTGGAGATGTCCTGCTTCTTCCCATCCTCCAGGAGCGTGAAGTCTCCTTTTTTCAGATCCCGAACGAGGTTTCCCTTCTTGTCGTGTGCGACCACATTCACCAGCACGAGTTCACTAGTGACCTGGATGCGCGATTGGTTCGCTCCGGCTTGTCCCGTCTGCTGGGCAAGCACCGGCGCCGCCTGCAAGAGCAACCCCCCGGCTGTGAAGAACGAAAGTGTCTTTCCCGGAATCCCCATATTCATCTTCCTTCAGAACCGGAAGCGCGCCTGCATTGTCACGCGCCGCATGCCGCCCGCCCCTGTGACCTCCCCGAATGTAAATGAATTCACCACCGTATTGATAGAAGTAAAATGCACGGTATTGAAAACGTTATTCGCGGAGATGCGCAGCTCGAGCGCGCGAGATTCTTTGATGGTGATCGTTTTGTTGAGCGACATGTTCAAAGAAACTTGTCCGGGCCCCTCAATAATATTTCTTCCGGCGTCGCCAAAGCTGGAGCCATTCGGATTCGTACAAGTGGCGCCCGGTGTGCAAAACGCCGCCGTATTGAACCATTTGAGCGTGGTTGGGTCACTTACCGAAATCGATTGCCCCGCGACGATGTTTGCGCGAAGCGACCCGCTCACACCCCGGCTGATGTCCAGCCCTCCCCCCAGCACGCGGGGCGTGAAGTACAGCCCGGAGCCTACGGTGAAATCACCGCTCCACTGCCATCCGCCCAGAATGTGGCTCCAGGCACCCTTGGGAACCAACCGCCGGTTCTCGCCGAAGGGCAGATCGTATATCCAGTTTCCCGTGAATTTGTGCCGCTGAGCGAAGCTGGAAAGTCCGCGGTCCGCTGAGATGTCAAACGGATCTTGCGCCACAACGCTCCCCCCGCCGCCGATGGATGACGCGTCATCGATGGACTTCGAAAACACATACTGCGCGCTGAGCCCCAGCCCTTTCGCCATGCGCTTGCGCACGCGCACCGAGGCCGCATGCAGGATCGAATTTCCCTCCGAAGACTCGTAGACAAATGGCTGGCCGCCGGAGACCACCAGCGCGCGCTCCGTATCCAGCCGCGTTCCCTTGGCGCCGTTATAGCCCGCGTTCATCACCACGCCACCGGGAAATTCGCGCTGTATATCGAGATTCCAGATCTGCACGTATCCGAGGCGATAGTTGGGATTGACGGCGAAGTTGTTGGTCACCGTGTTCCCTAAAGGGGGCGGGAATCCGTTTGTGAGCTTGAGCGGGCTCGCGTTAATGAGGCCTTTGACATCCGTGGTATTCGTCTCGGTGTTCGCGAACGGCGGCTGAAACGCGAAGTTCTGAATCATCGTGCCGTATTGAGCCAGGTTGTAGTTGATTCCGTAGCCCGTCCTCAGCACCGTTTGCTTCTGCGGTTTCCAGGCAACCCCGATGCGCGGCGCGAAATTGTTGCGGTCCGGCCGTACGAGCGACGCGGGAAATATTCCGCTGAAGGGCCCGGCATTGCCGGGCAGGACACGCGCGGCAGCTGTAAAACCTGGCGCCACGTCCAGATTAGCGATGCGATCGCTCGCCTCGCTCGGCCTTGTTCCCTTCGCCCCGTACCACTGGCTGCTCTACGGCGAGTCGCTGTGGTTCGACGTGACGCGGGCACGGACGGAGCTGGAGTGGGAACCGACGCATTCGAACACGTCCATGCTCATCGAGTCGTACGAATGGTTCCTCGCTCATCGCCACGAGCTCGAGTCGGCGAACCGCTCACACCACCAATCCCCCGTTCGTCCAGGACTTCTCCGCGTGCTCAAACGACTCCCGTAGGACGCGGATGATGCGCGATCGGCGGTGGTGGGCGTGGCTGGGTCTTCTCGCCGTCGCGGGCCTCGGGCTCCGCATCGCGTACGTCCTCATCACGAAGAACCCGAGAGCCGTCGGCGGCGACTCGTTCTACTACCACTACGGCGCCAACCTGCTCGTGGACGGGCGCGGGTTCCCCGATCCGATCCAGCTCCTGCAGTTCCACCGCACGACACCGGGCGCCGCCCATCCGCCCGGCTACATCCTCGCCCTGGCCATCCCGTCCTTGCTCCGCCTCGACACGTTCCTCGATCACCAGATCTGGTCGTGCATCATCGGCGCGGGAACCGTTGTTCTCGTCGGCATCACCGGCAAGGAGATTGCCGGTCCCCGCGTCGGCCTCGTCGCGGCCGGGCTCGCGGCGGTGTACCCGAACGTGTGGTTCTACGACTCGGTCGTCATGTCCGAGACGCTCATCCTGTTCACCACGACGGTCACGATCCTGGTCGCCTACCGCTTTGCACGACGACCGACCATCGGCTTCGCGATCGGTCTGGGAGTCTCGGTCGGAGCCGCCGCCCTGACGCGCGCCGAATCGATCCTCCTCGTCCCATTGCTGATCGTGCCGCTCGCCGTCTGGCTCCGAGAGGTCGACTGGCGCCGGCGACTCCAGCTCTTCGCGGTCGCGACCGGCGCGACCCTCGCGACGATCGCGCCCTGGGTCGGCTACAACCTCGTTCGCTTCGAGCATCCGGTGTACCTGTCGAGCAACCTCGAGCTGACGCTCCTGTCGGCGAACTGCGACGAGACGTATTACGGGCCGTTCCTGGGCTTCTGGGCCTTCCAGTGCGGCACGCGGTTCACGCCGCCGCGTGGTGACGCGTCGGTGCAGGAGGCCTTCTACCGCCGCAAGGTGCGCGAGTACGTCAGTGACCACAAATCGCGGGTGCCGGTCGTCGTGCTCGCCCGGGAGGCACGAACCTGGGGGTTCCTGAACGCCAACCAGCAGATCACGATCGACCAGATCGAGGGCAAGGAGCTCAACACCTCGCGCATCGCGCTCGGGATGTACTACGCGCTCGTCGCGCTCAGCGTCGTGGGGGTCGTCGCGCTCCGTCGACGCCGTGTGCCGCTCACCCCGTTGCTCGCGGTGATCGGCGCCGTCGCCCTCACGGTCGGGTTCGTGTACGGGACGACACGATTCCGCGCGCCGGCCGAGGTCGCGCTCGTCCTGCTCGGCTCGGTCGGGATCGACGCGGCCATCCGGCGAATCGGCGCTCTCGTGCACGATCGCCGGAACGCCCGTCTGGTGAACGACCCGAAGCCGTCCAGCCAGGCCGCCGG